>WNGA01003070.1_pt1 | contig 25224 bp, 24 predicted proteins | sample 5400061 | NCBI WGS metagenome assembly WNGA01 (sample SAMN13153366, study PRJNA577476) | soil metagenome | isolation source: 100 cm soil or saprolite under grassland replicate 2 | place: USA:California | collected 2016-06-15 | reverse complement strand
AGAAAGGGGACTCGCAACATCAACTGACCAAGCGGTATTCTGGTCGGGAATTGGAAGGGGTGGCGCAGAGAGGGCTGCGGCCTGGGTGGCAGAGAATGGCGGGGCAACTCTCGAATCAAGCTTGGCGTCGAGGGGTATAGCGCTTCCTGTTTGGGACGCGAGCAACCCCGCAACCGTTGCTGCTTGGCGACAAGCCTCAGTCGATTTTGCTGCCGGCGCAAGAGGCAATGTCCGCGTTCTCCAAGGCGATTCGCTCCGTATTGACGCAATCTGGCGCGACGAGTTCCGGGCACTCCAGGCAAATCCCAGCGTCAATTCAATACGAGCGATAAACCCGACTACCGGAGCGGAGGTCCCGTTATGGGCGAGATGACCAACCTCAACTCCCCTCAACTCATTGAGGCGGTCCATGTTTGGACAGGATGGGGGCGGAGCGCAATGCCCAGCCGCAATGATCAGCGAGTCGCGGATCATTTTGGCGTGCAAGCAGCCGCTAAGCTGCTTCCTCTGATCAAATCTTTGGAGGATGACTTCTATGTCTCTGACGCGCGGCTCTCTGCCGCCAATCTCCAAGAGATGGAAAGACTAGCCTCCGAGCAATTTAGGCAAAAGCACCCAACTGCCGCCGAGGAAATCGTGAAAGCGTTTGCGTGGTGCTACACCTACGACTTCAAATGAGGGATATGCGTAAGGCGGTCACCTCAATCTGGATCCTATGGTTGCTTTCGATCTTTTGCGAAGTTCTCGTTCTTCCTGCATTCGCGATTTCGACGCTTTCGGTTCCGAGGAGCTTTAATCATGACTGCCAAAATCAGCCGAGGCTGGCTTACGAAATCAGCCACCAATGCCTCACAGGTTACAACGCGATATGGTCAGGCGTTACGACGGGAACCTTGGGCAGCTTGGTCGGCAAAGCCAAAGCCACTCCCTCCTACGATCCAACCCTGGTTTCCTTAATCCAAAGTTTAGGTGCTCGCGCTTCCCCGTTTGCGAGTGACTACCGCGAGTTTGTTCGTCGCTACGGCGGCGCGGTTGTGGGACCCTATCCCATCTTCGGTCTGCGAAGGGCAGAACCGATGGGCACGAATGAAGGCTCAGTCGTGGAGATCACCCGCCGGTTCCACCAGAAGCGCTGGCCGGGCACTGAGGCTTGGGTGGTTTTTTCCCTAGACCATGCAGGGAATCCTATCGGGATGGATAAAGATGGGAAGGTTTGGATATCCGACCACGATGCCGGAGCCGTGCAACTCCTCGCCCCCACCTTCGAGGAGTACCTGCGGAGACGGTGCTTGAAACTGCCTGATTAAAGGACGCGTTGGTATGACGACGATAAATCCAACTGGTTGAATTTCTGGGGCCTTTGCGGACATTAAGACGACAGTATGATCACATTGCAACTTGCCCAACATTGTAAAGCCCGCGTCTGGTTGATTGAACTTCCAGACGCTCGTGTGAAGTCCGCGAAGCTCACGGAGCGGTATGTTCGTGGCGACAAGGCAGCCTTTGAGGAGGTGCGCCGCTCGGCCATCGAAATCCTAATTCCGCGAGGACCAAGGGCACTTTACGGTCTTCTCGCTGCTGAGTTGTCCCCGAAGGAATCAGGGAGCTTGGTTATCCGTGTCGCCGCTTCCGATCACGCCGGCCGGCCATTTCCGGATTCAATCGCGCTTAGTTCGGAAGAGGCTCGCGTCGGTCTTCCACTCGAATTCTCTCAGGCTGTGTTTGAAGGAGCCACAGGGCAAATTGAGAGAACCGTTGGGATGTGCTCGGGGGAACTCGTATTTGACCGCGCTGTCCACGGTCTGGTGGGATCAGCGCCGATTGTATTTAGGTGGCTAGCTGCCAGGCTTGTCCAAGTTCTTGCGGAGGGCGACGCTATTAGCCAACAGCGATTAACCGAGATTTTGCAGACCGAACTATAAGAAGCCGACTGAACCTTGCAAGCCAACTACAGCACTAGTGTTACGAATGAATTTGGCACGATCGAACAACTTATCGGTTACGAACGCTTCGCAGAACGCAGCAAAGCTCACCTACGTCGAGAACTTTAGGTTCTTGTTAACCAGCCCCGGAGGGCGATAGGAGACACCATGCTGACGAAACCAGAAGCGCTAGAACTTGTATCGAAGAAGCTCCTGCAAATGAGCACGTCGGACGATCCTTTCGTCGTTGTTGACACGGATACGATAGAAAGGCCCTTTGGCTGGGTTTTCTTCTACAACTCAAAAAAGTTCCTCGAAACCGGCGAATTCACCTTCCGGTTGGCAGGCAATGGGCCAGTCATCGTGGATAAGCATGGCGGCACGGTTGAGTTTTTTGGAGTGAGCAGGCCGCCACTGGAGATCGTCGAGGAATACGAACGAAAGTGGGCTCAACAGAATAAGCTATGACGCGACTCTGGCTACAACTGTTCCGGCCGTTCTTTTGGTCTTGGCCCGCCTTTCTGATCTTTTTCTCTGCGGCCATCGCTCATTCTTTCGAAGCTTTCATTGACGGGCTCTCAGTTGCCCCTGATATGTTTTGGGTATGACGACTTCCAATTCACGCTATCAAGGCAAGCCGCTTCTCCGATTGCTAGAGTGCTACGTTCTTTGGGCAATAGAGGAGCTTCCGAAAACAGAAGCCAGCACGTTATGCGAAATGACGCCAAAACTACAGGCAGTCTATCGAACGCAGGGAAATTGGCAGCAAGTCATTGCCTCGGCTGTGAACCTGCCATCTAATATGCCGACCCTGATATGGGATGCGTGGGCCAAGAACACCGAAATCGCTCGAAAGAGCGGCGTGACGCCCGCGCCCCAACAGTTCGCCGAAATGTTCGTTGACCAAAATCTGACGAACTGAAGGTTGCTGAGTCCTGTCGGGGTGGGCTTGAGACACCAATCATCGCTCTCGTGTTGCCAATGAATTTTGAGCGCCGGAATCGCTTCTCGGTTACGAACGCTTCTCAGAACGAAGCAAAGCTCGCCTACGTCAAACTGAACACCCAAACGCCTTGCCCGCCTCGTGGCGCTGTCCCGGTCAACCAAGGGCGCCGTGGGAGGCTCTTTCACTCGCCGCGCCCGCATCGCCTTCGGTCATGGATGCGACGGCCCCAACTATGTCGCCCTCTCCCTGACGCATGAAGCCCTTGCTGACAACTCTCATTCTCCTTGCGGGCTGGGGCACGGCCTGCGCGCAACTGTCCGTCACGGTGGCGCCTGTGAAGGTTGCTGGACAAAAGGCCGTCGTGTCGCTGGGCCTGTCCAATGGTCTGCCGGAAAAAGTGCAGTCGGCCCGTGCCGCCGTGTTCCTGCTAGACGAGCAGGGGAAAATAGTCAGTCAAGCGACCCGGTGGGTGATCGGTGGGGACGCCGCCAAGAGCGGCTTAAGCGTCGGAGCAACGAACACATTTCACTTTGTCTTGGCAAGCAGCATGCCCTTCGCCACTACAAACCTATCGCCCAAAGTAAATTTCAGCCGAATCGTGCTCGAAGGCGGGAAAGTTGCGGATGTAACAAAAGCCGTTGTTGTCAGTCAGGCGGCAAAATGATTCTGATTCGAGTTGTGGTCGTTTCTTCAGCGAGGTTCTCCACCCCCACCTCCTTGGCTGTTACAAACTTTTTTCCGGCAGTAATTTCCCGAAGTGCCGTCGTAGGGGTATTGTGGACTTGGCCGAAATGGGGTCGTAAATCGCGCCCGAACAGCCGCGCAGGTGTCATAGCGTTGCGACGCCTCGGGCGTTCTGAGACTTTTTCTGACCGATTCTGGCGGCTCGCCGGGCACTCAGATGGCCGGCCGAAAAGTCCCCTCGCGCGAACTGTTTTAGGATTGATAACCCATTTTGAACGAAACCGCTTCGCGGAGATCCTCGGGCCGACGTCACAGCAGGGGAGGCGGTTTCAGATCAAGATTCTCTCCACTTCATCCAACGTAATCTCGTCGTCTCCGGTCGTAGAGCTTGGTGGTTCGCGACGACACGCAGATGGGAATCCCAATACGGGCCAACCATTTCAGAGCATGGTAGAGTTGTCGAGAATGTCCCACGGGACAACGCTGCCAAAGGAGAGTTTTTGGTTGATGGCAAGCCAGTCGTAGATGTGACGGCGGGCTCTGAAAGAGAAACGGCGCAAAGCACGGCTATTAAGTCCAAGTAGCTAAAGTTGGGGAGTCCGTCGCCCTGCGTCTGACCCGGTGTCCCGCTCACTTCCCGGCCGACGTAAGCCGGTCGAGTTGGCCAAGCATCCAGTCCCCGAGCGAGGAAATCCCTCCGACATCCTGCGACTCCTGCGCCGGCTCAACCTTTCGCCGAGCCGCCATCGTGGTAGCGTGGCGGAGCAGCGTGGCCGGGTCGAGCCGGCCATGTCGCACCATCATGGTGGCCCGGGTCAACAACTGGCGCTCCAGGGCGCCGACCGCGTCTTTCACAACCACGTCGTCCCGATTAGCGTTCAAGCCTGCCAGGAAGGCAACCTGCTCGGCGCCCTGCTCGTAACCGGCCTGCAGGAGTTGCCGCCGGACGTCGAGAGGGTTCGACGCGTCGAGCCCGGCCAGGCGAGTGCCCGGATACACGATGTTAGCCAGGTAGGCCGGGTCATCGGCCCGGTCCCGGACGTTGAAGAACAGGTCCGCGTACTGGCGCAAGGATTCGACCGGACGACCGAGCAACTCCGAGATGCGCTCCAGCGGAGTGTCGAGGCTGACCAACATGCTGTCCACGATGGCAGCAAGCCCGGTACAGGCTGGGCTGGCCAACCTGAAGGCTTCGATCGTGTGGTCGCGCTCAACCCCGTGGTGGATGTAATGGTAGGCGTGGCGGACCGAATCCTCATGGAGCCAATCGGGCAGCGGGATGCCGAGTTGATGGATGGCCAGCACGAAACGTGTGCCGAACGCAGGGTCGGACAAGCTGCGGGCCTCGCGGTCCTGGCGCGTCACCGCGCCCGGGTGTCTGAATGGCCAAGCTCGGCCCCGCAGCGCAGCGTCGAGGTAGCGGGCCTGTTGGCGGATCGTCAAGGCGTTCATGGGCCAAGTTTACCGCGCTGCCAGGTGCCGTACCAGGAGAATCGGGCGCTCACGCGCCGGTGCGCCGATGTGCGCGATTTGGACGCACCGCGCCGATTTGAGAACGTCGGATTGACCCTTTCGAATCATTTGAGAACCTTTGGGCCGAGAAAAGTGCGATTGGTCCATTGGGGAACCCCAATCCACTGACGACACCGGGCTATCGACCGCTGGGGACACGGGCATGTTGACAATTGTCAACACGGGCGGCCGTCGCAGGAAGCCGCCGCCAAGTGCGACTTTCCGCACCTGCAAACGGTGCCTGGACTTGCCGAACACGTTCATGGCACCTGCGGCCCGTCGAAGACGAGAACGCGCCAGCCAATTCGTTGGGGCCTTGATGCCGGGAGGCAGCTTCCCACTTGCGAAACCTCATCGAGTTGAAGCCATCGGATGCGTACTCGATTCTGGGCCCGGCCCAGAACCGTCGATAGGCCCTTGGAGCTAAGGTGAAAGAGGCCGGGGCTCTTGTTGAACCCCGGCCTCACGTTTACGTCTGCGGAGGCGCGTTCCAATAAGGCGCCTCAAGGCTATTGCCAGCTTATGCTACCTTACCAATATCAGCCGGGTTGATGGGCTGCGGCACAAAGGGCTCTATCTTGGGCTGAGGTTTTGGCTTTGGAATCCAGACTTCGACCCGCTTGCTCTTCACGCTTTCCGGGAGGATTACAACTTCGCGTTCCTTTCGGTCGCTGAACACGGCGATGATGTCCGACTTCTTGCACACACCGGTGACAATCTGTGGCACTGGGCCTTGCTGTGTCCCGTAGAAGAAGCGCCGTCTAGGTCCGTTTGCCGAATACTCGGCGAAGAACTCGGCGGTCCTCTTGCTGAGTGTCCACGACATCCCGTCCCGGTGGTCACCTGAGAACCCCCGATAGATTGTGACTTCATGGGGAAGTTTGGTCACCACCCGGCGATTGTAGGGCGTCATCAGTAGGTGACGGTTGCCACGCGCCCTCAGTATTGTTCGGCAGACATCCCCATCGTGCGATAGGAGCTCAGACCCGGTCCAAATGTTACGCACATTGTCCCAGTATTCTTTATCGTCGAGGTATTTGGCCAGTCGCACAAACGCCTGGAGGCGAGAGTTATCCTCCGAAGGAAAACTGAAGAAGTACATTCCCCAGTCGCGATTTGCGATTGCAGAGTATGCCTGTTGGTAAAGCCGCGGGTTTGGTAGACTGGCCAATTCCTCAATCGCCTTGATTGGAATTTCGGTTTGCATTGAATTTATTTCTCTTATCTCAATCTTTAGTTACGCAGCCTCCGTTAACTCAACAGTCGTGTAGTTGCATCCTTGGCGACTCGCCCAACTCTCCAGCCTCTGATGGCAGCAGAAAAGAACGTGCCAAGGATTGCTGATAACCACGATTGTGCCTCCATCGACAAACTTGATTGTGGCGCCGCCTCCTACCGGCCTCAGATACCGATTGTCATATTCGATTATCCCTTCGAGCGTCGAACGCCGAGCCTTGGTCAACCAACCCTTCCGCCAGCTCAGTTCTGCAACCACGATTTGGGTCGGCCAGTCTAACTTTTCTTCGGCGACGAAGTGCGAGAGCCGGGCGACACTTCCGATGCCGAGTTTGCCCAATATGGGTAGAGTCGGCCTCTGCGATGAGGCCGAAGGAGTGAGATGAGCCGTGTAGCCCGGGAACACAGACAAGTTTGTGAACGCCGGCTCCGCCGCTTTCAGGTTAGGTTTCATGTGTTCTTCGATCCAACCGGGAAAGCAAAAACGCCGTCCCGACGAATCAGGACGGCGTTTGAAGGCCGTGGAGAAGTTGTTTGTTCGGGGCGCTTTACCCCGCACATCGACCGGCGGCGCTCGTCCGCCGGTCAGGGCACCTTAGCTTTCTCCAAGCCAGGTTGCCGGGTCCAGAATTTCGAATTTCGATATTCAGGACCGCTCCTGATGACGCCTCATCTGTAACACTGCCCGGAGTCCCATGCTATTGGGCCGAGCATCAGGCGACTCGTAGGGGAATTACGGTGTGGGTGTGCGACCTTGCCGGCGATGACCCGCCCGTGAACGGGCCGTCAACGGCGTCCGTGGCATCAGGGAGGCACCTTGAAAGGTCCGCTGCGGGCCAGCGTGTCCGGCGATGGGAGTCCCAGTTTGGGGCTCAGTAGCAATTTAACCTATCCCAATTGTTCTCAGAAGCCGACCGTACCACGGGCCGCCCGCATCCTGAGTCTGAAACAACGTGGCACTGTCCGTTCTGCTCCAGATATGCAGGCAATTGCGAATACCACTTTCGACCAGCCAGGTTTCAGCCTCACCGTTGACTGATTTGACGATGCTTTCGACGAAGAGCTTCCAGAAAAAGTACTGCACGAGGTAGGCATCTCGCTTTATCGCGCGGTCATCTTGGGCCGACGGCAAATCGCATCTACCATCGAAGTCGCTGGAATACGGCGCGGCCGACTGGCCGCATTTGAAGATAAACCGAACGACGACTGTTTCCTCGTCTGCCAAATACTGCTCACCCCGTCGGGCCAAACCCTCAAACGCCTCCGCCTTAGTCTTCAGCGTGCACATTCGGAATCGACCATCAACATTGGACATCGAGTACCCGCCAAACTTGTCGCCGAGCCAGCGGCAAAGGCGCTCAAGATAGTCGATTTCGCCTTCCTTCTCATCTCTTGGAAAGTGGCACTGAACTTCGGCCAACCCGAGCGCCCTCACTCGCTCAAGGAGGGCGTCTTTGTAGAACAGGGAGTCCAGTTCCTTCTTGAGTTTTACCTCATGAACAACGGGCATGAAGAATTCATAGTTTATGACCGCCAAATGAGTCGCAAACGAATACCCGCCCCCCTCCTTTTCCATGCCGTGTATCCGCCTCTCGAATTCCTCCTTGCTCAAGCATCCGCCGAATGCGGACCCGACTACGAAACGCTGCTGTCCGCCATCGTCGACTTTGGCCAAAAACTGGGAGAATCCCGTTAACCAATGGCGTTCAAACATCTCGTCCGAGTTCACGGCTTGTCGGAATTCGTCCTTGGTGAACACTCGCGCCTCTCGGTTCATCTCTAGAAGGAATTGGTGTGCCGCATGGAGGAGTTCGCTCTCAGTGTGCATAGTCTCGTTGGGCATATATGTCAGTTCAGCAATTCTACGGTTTTCGCGACGCCTCCGGGAATCGCAGCGAGGCTATCGCTTTAAGCATTCCCTCATGCCCGTAGGTTCTATCGGCCAGATGAGCTAACCGTTGAGGGAAATTTCGGGGAAACGTTGGAAGGTGGTCCTCGACGCCCGCTCTGCAGGCCGGGAGCCGGGTATAGAATGAAATGGCCGGGCGGCATCAGAGACACCGCCCGGCTTGACCTGTGGACTCCTAAGCCAATCTCCCCGACAATCACGACCGGCCTCCGATTCGCATGAGGCCGAATTGCATCGTCATCGACCTCCGTTACCACCTTGCAGCCCGTCTAAATCGGTCGTCGTGATTTTTCGAACGTCATCGACTACCTCGGCTGAGTTGGTCGTGGACGCGACTGCCGTTATTGTGAACCTACGCCTGGCGGCGGAATCGTACGCATCAAAGTGGCTACCGACTGAAGAGTGTTCGCATCCCAGATCTTGATTTGATGGTCCCAGCCCGCGGTGATAATCCGCTTCCCATCTCCGCTGAGCGTGAGACCGTAAAACCGTTCGCCGTGCGCCGTGATGGACTCCGCGGCCTCGCAGCTTGCGATGTTCCACCGGATGAGGTCCCCTCGGAAGCCGCTGGTGAACAATGTCTGTCCGTCCTTCGAGAAGACGGCTGCGGTGACCACCGTCTTCCGCCCGGTGAGATCCCGAATCGGCTCACCCGTTTCGGTATTCCAAACGCGCAGCAGCGAGTCCCGGCTGCCGGTCATGAACGCCTTTCCGTCCGGGGTAAAGGCGAGACGTTCGACCATCGCGTTCTTCAGCGTTCCACGAAACGCATACCGTTGCTCGCGTTTGACGAAATCCCACATGTAACCGTTGCCTTCCCACGTCACCGCGTCCAGGTGTTTGCCGTCAGGTGACAATGCGATGGTGAGAAGCCGCTCGCCTGGCACGGTGAACGCGCCATCTTCCTTGTTTTTGGCGTAATCCCACAGCGTGATCGTTCCATCGAAGCACGCGCTGATAATCGTTCGATCGTCGGGCGTAAACAGGACCGTGTTGACGATCTCGCTATGATTGCTCACGGCGGCGATCAGTTTGCCGTTTGCCGACTCCATCACCTTGGTGGCGCCGGAATAATCGCCGAAGGCAATCCGTTTCGCATCGGCAGAGAACGCCATCGTTCGAATGGTGCTGGGCTGGCGGCGAATCAGCTTTTCCCGTCCGGCCGCCAGGTCCCACAAGACAATTTCCCCAGCTTCTTCCGGCGCGTTGTAGCCGCCGCCGGTCGTCCCCAGTGTTTTGCCGTCCGGCGAGAGGACGGCCGCCCAAAACCGCGATGGAATCGATTTGGAAGCGGGAGACGCTTCATCGATGACTACGGGCCCCTTTTTCGAGGGCTGCGCCCGCGTGTTCAGTGTCGTTACGGCGATGCCCGTGATGAGCAAAAGTCCCGCGGCCCCGGCCAGTGCGTATTTCATTTTGGTCCATGTCATAAGCCTGAGTGTTTCCTGAATGAGAGTTGCGACCGTAGTGCCCGCCACTATTTGTCCGCCGGTTGCTGCGGCGACAACAGCAGAGGCTGTCCCCACTGGGGCGACCTGCACGGCATTACTTCCCAGCGCGCTCGTCAGAGCCGTCGGCGAAAGGGCTACCCCTCTTTTGCTGAAGAAAGCGCGCAGCTTTTCCACGGCGCGCGCAACCCGCTTCTGCGCTGTATCCTCGCTGACGCCCAAGGCGGAGCCGACCTCTTTCAGGTCCTTGTTTTCGAAGTAGCGCAGCACCACTGCGTTCCGATCGGTCTCGCGCAGTCGGGCCATCGCCGTTTCGAGCAGGGGCGCGATTTGTTCCCATGTGGATTCGCCTGGCTCTGGTTGCATCAGTGTGGCCTCCTGTTCACGATTACGACGACGGCATTCACTCCGCAGCGCCTTGGCTCTGGACCCTAAATTCGCTTGGGAAGCCGGAATGATTGCGATCCGGTTACTAGATGTTTCGGGAGCCGAGCAAGACAAGGTGCGGGCTGCTTGCGGTGAGTTTGGACGGAAGTTGCTTCAATGGGCGTGGGGGCGGCGCCATGAATCCGACCGGGGCTTGTATGAGCGGCTCTCTGGCGTGTTGGGTATCCCTCTCGTTGCAAAGACGTACGCTACTTGTGCCGCAGAATCTCGTTTATTGCTCCGCGCGGTTGCTGCGGGCGACGCGCACGGTTTGCAACACCGGCAGGTGACTCGACTTGCTGACGACTTTGTTCAGGCCGGGGAGCGCGTCTTTCAACTCGTTCACCGGCAGTTCGATGGTGGGGTTCATGGTGTTTTGGTTTTGTGGGGTTGAAACGAAGGCCGGCCGCGCCATTGGCGACGCGACCGGCCGGTGGGGGGGCGTAACGAGGCGGGCGGAGGCCCGTCTCGCGGGAATTACACGATGGTCTTGCCTTTGGAGGGCAGCCTTCGCACGCCGGACGAACTCTTTCAAGTGCGCTTCGCAGGCGAACAGGAACTTGCCGCTGACCGGGTGAACTTGTGCGCCCTCACTTTGGCGGATTCGAGGGCGAACTGCCTGACCTGGCTCCGGTTGTTGAGTTTGGTCTTGTAGCCGGCGCTCACGATTCCTCCTCCTCGCCGCCCGGCTTGTATTTGAGTTGGGCCGCCGTGCATTCCCGGCGGTCCACGTCGGAACGCGGACCGAGGTAGGTCGGCTGGTAGAGGGAACCGCTCTCCGGGAAGGCGTAGAGGTAACGAACCTCCACGACGGCCCCGACGCAGGGCACGCGATGGTTGGGCGGAATGGTGACGTTGCCGGCCGCGACCCATTGCTTCCCGTCGCGCAACTGCACTTCCACGCTCCGCTGCGCGTTGATCCGGCCGACCACCGCCGAGAGCGTCGCGTAGAATTTATGCTTGAGTTGCGGCCCGCCGCCGTTCGGGCGACCGGCCGTGTAGGGTGCATCCAGCCGCTTGAACACCACGCCTTCCCGTTTCTGGAACCGGAGGTGTTCCAACAGGCTTGCCTTTTGGCTTGTCACGAACGCGGTCGTGACGAACCGGATGTTGCGCTGTTGCGCGGAGGCCAGGAGGTTGAGCAGCGCGGTCAACCGTTGGCGATATTCCAACGGCCGCTGGTCCTCGCCGTTCAGCTCCAGGAGGTCGAAACCGTGGAGCACATCGCCGACCGCCTCCCCATCCAGGATGAAGTCGCCGAGAATCGAGTGGGCCGCGACCGTCACGGGCGAGGGCAGTCCGACGATGAGCCCCTTGCGGTTAATCCCGTGAATCGCCGCCCCGTGCTTTTGCACCAACATCCGCCGGCCATCGAACTTCTCCTGCATGGCCCACGCGTCGTCGGCGACAAGCCGTTCGACCTCGGCTTCGTCGATGGGGTTGAGCAGTTGCGGGGCAAGCCCTGTGGCGCGCTGTTCCTTGTCGGTGTGCTGATACGGTGTTCCGTCCGGGCCGGGCGTATAGCCCTTGGCGGTCTTCTCCTTCACGAGCTTGTCGAAGATGCGCCGGGCGTCCGGGTAATCCACCGGCACGTTGGTCTTGGTGCCGGTGTTGAGCGTCGCGTTCCGCCGCCCGTAGGCGAAGTTCACGACGAATCGTTCGCCCGCCGGCTCGATTGCGCATTGATACACTTTGTCGGACGAGCCTTCGCGGTAATACAACGTGATGCTCTCTTGCTCTGCGATTGTGTTCATTGGATTCCTTTCTGGATAACGACAGGGCGGCCTCAACGCGGCCGTCCGGTCTTCTGGTTTTGGTTCTGTTCCCCGGCGGGCACTACACGGCTGCCGTGCCCACGAGCGCCACAAGCTCCCAATCGAAGACCCCGATCTCCCCGTAGGCAGGATGCCGGACGTTGAAGACTATCTCGGGGGCCTGCGGGTCGGGCGCGAGTTCGGTCACGGTGGCGATCCCGCCGGGGTATTCGCCGATGGCCTCGGTTTCGACCCGCTGGCCGACGAGTGATGCCCCGTGGATGTCGATGAGTTGTTTTGCGGTCATGTGGCCCGAAAGCCGTGGGCTCCTTTCTGTGGAAATGAAACGAGCCAGAGACCCTCGGGGCGCCTCTGGCTCGTTTCGGGTTGTGGTTGGTTTAGTAGTCGATGCAGTTCATTGCTACACCGATTCGGCATCGCTTTCCTTTCCGGTCCAACGGCGGCACTCGTTGAAGTATTCGCAACTGGAGCAATGGAAGCCCGGCGAGGGCACGAAGTCCTTGCGCGCTACTCCGTCGAGATACGACTCGATGCCGCGAAACAACCGGCTCTGCTGGGCCTCCGTCATCGGACCGAGCGGCGTGATCACGATCTTCGGAGTCTTGAGCTTCACCAGATGGTGCAGTTCAACCCCGAGTTCTCGCCGCCCGGTTGATTCGCGATACAGCAACGAGTAGCAGGACGTCTGGCTTTCGTGCAGGTGCGCAGCCTTCTCGGCGTCAGGCGTCTTGCCCGTGGTCTTGAAGTCCACGATCCGGCCGCCGGCCCGTACCAGGTCGATGACGCCAATCAAGGTCGGCAGTCCGTGCCGGGACAGGTCGGCCTCGACGAAGACCTCCACGGCTTCGGGCCGCTCGTCGGCTTTGATGGGGGTTTCGATCCAGTAGGTCTCCAATGCGGCCCACGCGGTCTTGCGCTCGGCCTCCTCTTCGCCGTCCCAGCGGATGACCGCGCCTTGCTGCAATTCCGGCCACTGCTGGTCGAACACCGCTTTGAACCGCTCGGTGCTGAACGGCTCCCGCCGCCAGCGGGCCAGGTTCCACGCCTGCAACACCGCATGGACGACGCTGCCGACGTGCAGCGATGGGGTCGGTCCCTTGGGGAGTCGCAGCACGTAGCGGAAGTAGAACTTGAGCCGGCACTGCTGCCAGCAACCAAGCCGCGAAGCCGAGATGGTGCGCTGAAGCTCCGTGATGGGGTCCGGCGGTGGCGGCGGAGCCGGCGGCACCACCTTGAGGGCCGGCCGCGCCAGGGTGTTCATCGCGACCTCCCGGCCGGCTGATATCGGGTGCCCCGGCGCGGGCCTCGTTGCGCATTGCCTCCATGCTGGGCCAGCAGTTCGTCGATGAGTCCGGACGCCTCCAGCTTGTTGAGCTGGCGGACGCCTTTGCTGAACCGATCCTGTGCCAGCCGCTCGACCTCGTTCTTGTCGAGCCGGTGTTCGTCCACGATCTTGAGGATGAGATCGCGTTGCTTGTCCGAACAGTTCCACGTCTCGCCGTTCCCGGCCGGGCGTGCCGGACCATTTCCATGCGTGCCGTCGTGGCCGGGCTGCGGCAGATAGCCCGTCTGCTGAATCTCCCGGTCCACGGAACTTTGCAGCAGCCCGTAGAGCCGTCGGCTCTCCTGATCGGCCTGGCCGAGATCCGCCAGTTCCGTCCTGACCGTCACCGAATACTGATGCGAACTGTAGCCGGGCAGCCCCAGCTTCTTCGAGTAGTTGGCTTCAAGTGTGATTGCCATGTGGGTTCCTTTCTATTTGAGGGTTGAGTTGAAAATGAAAACGCTCCCGCCGAATAAGCCGGGAGCGGGGGGTGGTTCGTGGAAGGTGGGCGGCCAGATCACAACCGCAGCGGTCTAATCAGGCTGCGGACGGACGCTCGTGCCGCGCTGCGGATCGGCTCGATAAACCACCGGCGCTTCCTGCAACCGCATCGCCTGCTCGGCCTCCTGCCAGCCTTCCGACCCGGCCAGAGCTGACTCCAACAACTGGTTCGCCAGGGCGGTCATCGGCTGCCCGCGTCGCCGGGCCTCGTGGTAGAGCACGCAGACCAGGAACCGTCCAAGCTGCGGCGAGTAATTCCGTCGTCGTGGTTGTGCCATGTCGCCTCCTTGATGAAGTTTGAGGATCGTTCCGGCCCTCGGACGAGAGGATGGAGAATCGCTCCACCCGGGCCAGAACAACAGAAGGCCGAAGCCTACTGTCAAAACCTTATAGCACGGAATGGAGGGCTATTGCAGGGGGCCGGCAGGGAAGGGAGACCGGGAAGTCCGTTGGACAAGAATTGCGAGATGGCGACGTGTGCCCTAGGTCGAATTAGTCATGACAATTCATGACAACTTTTTTTCGCTTTGGGCGTATTTTCCTTCGTGAAGGGTGGTCCGGTGAAAATGCAATTGCGACCAATATTCATGCGGGTTTAGTGACGTTTTCACGAAACTTTACGAACCGCCGAAAGCAGGTTCAAGTCCTGTCGCGGGCACCAACTGCCAAGTTCTCACAACACGTCGAACACATCGAGGATTTCGAGGGTCGCCTGGGCCAGGCGCACCACTTTGCCTTCGATGGTCACCAGAATCGTGCCGCGGGGCGGAGCCGGAAGACGCTCGGTCACTTCAACAGGCAACGGCTGGCATTGACGATAAACTTCGGCGGGCATGGTTTGGCCTCGGGCCAGTTTCTTCTCCCAACCCGGCGGGAGGCTCTCGCCGCGCGCCGCTTTCTTGGCCAAGCCCGGCGGCAAGGATTTTCCCTTGTGTCCCTTCTTGCCGGGATTGTCGTCATCGGAGTGGACGGTCACGTATTCCCGGATCACCTGCCGCTCGTGGGTGCTGATGGTGACATTGATCCAAGGCTCCTTGACCTGCTGTGGTTCGGGAGCCGGCGTCTGAACTGCACGCTCCCGTGCATGGATAGGCACTCCGGCCGGCGGTCTCGATGGCGGCGGTGCAGTAACTACTACCACCTGCGGCTCGGGAGCTGGCGGCGGAGGTTTGACGATTACCACCCTCGACTCGGGTGCTGGCGGGGGCGGTTTGACGATGACTACCTGCGGTTGGGGGGCTGGCGGGGGCGATTTGACGATCACCACCTTCGGTTGCGGGGCGGGCGGCGGTGGCTTGACGATCACCACCCGTGGTTCCGGTGCTGGGGGCGCTGGTCTGACAATCACCACTTGCGGCTGCGGCGCTGGCGCCGGTTGTTCGACAACGACCACCTGCGGCTGGCGTGGAGGCGGCGGTGGCGGGTAGTGACTTGCGTGCCGCTCATGAACCACACAACCAGTGGCAAATGTCAGGGGAGCGGCCAGGGCGACAAGCTTCAGTAGGATTTTCATACACTTTCTTTGTTACATGTCTCAAATCGAGGCATTGGTGCGACACTCTCAAGCGGCGCGGCCGAAGTCACAAGCTAAACAGATGCCATATCCTCCACGCGCAATGCTTTCGGACGCCGGGTCGTGGTTCGGCCTCCCAGAACCAGTTGGAATCCCCAGATCGCTTCTCATGTCTCGTCCAGTTTCAATAACGGAGTACGAGCAGAAGACTTTAATCCTCTCATCTGTCTCAAAGCTGGACACGGTCCACTGACTCAGCGTCTGCCCTACGAGCCGGCGCGCTCAGATCCGCCAGAGGGACTTGGTGCCGCTGAATTCGGTGAACTCGCCGGTCGTTGTGCGTGAGATGTAGATGGCGATGCCCACCACGGCCAGCAGCGTGATGATAAACAGCGCCGCCACAACCCAGCCGGCCACTTCGCCGACAGCCAGCGCGGCGTATAGTCCCGCCCAGGAGTCCACCGGTCGCGGGGCATGCATGAAGATTTTGGCCAGCCAGGCACCGTGGAGGATCACGTACAGGAAAACGTAGTTGCGCTTGAGCCGCCGGCCCACTGCCTCGAAGGTGCTAATCTTGAAGGCCGGCAGAATCAGGTCTTCGCACAGCAGTTCTTTCCAGTTGCCCTGGAGCATGTCGGTCTTTTGCAACATGACGGGCACCAGGAAATGGGCTTCCAGCAGGCGCACACGGGCCCGGAACGCGTCATAAAACCGATACCGCCGCGCTTCGATCCAAAGCATGATGGAGACGATGGCCAGGTTGAACAGGAAGATCAGGTGGGGCACGTCGCGGAACGAAAACGCGACCATGCAGATGGTCGAAGTGGTCGTGATCGCCCAGGTCGTCGTGGTGTCGAGGCGCTGCCGCCACACCATCATACGCCCCAGTTCGCCGCGGTAGAAGTGGGACAGGGCGTTGACGTAACTCGGATCAAACAGCGGGGAATGTGAAATCTCGGGCGTCTTTTCCATAACCGATTGCTCTCGTCCATATCGGCAAACGGAGGCCAATACAAGGCGCCATCACGCGGCCGAGACCCATAACGCCGAAATGCGTCGCCGACTGTCTACTTCGTAATCGTCTCGTTGAGGTTCAACAGCACGTTGGCCACGCCGGTCATGGCCGCCAGGTCGGCGGAACCTATGTCCTTCGGACGGGGCGACTCGCCGACGGAGAGGAGCGCGTCGGCGGCTTTCGCGTCGCGCAAATACTCCTCGCGGCGCCGATCGTAAGCGGACTTGAGCGCCCCCAACTCGTCTTTGGCCGGTGGCCGCGCCAGGGCGAGGCGGAAGGCGTAGGCCAGTTGCTCGTCCAATTTCGTACCACCTTCCTTCAGGGCGCGAGCGGCCAGGGCACGGGCGGCCTCGACGTAGGCCGGGTCGTTCATGACCACGAGGGCTTGCAACGGCGTGCTCGTGCGGGGCCGTTGGACAATGCAGGTCTCGCGGCTTGGGGCGTCGAATGTCTGAAAGCTCGGGTAATGCGCGGCGCGCTTCCAGAAGACGTACAGCCCCCGCCGGTAAAGGTCGGCGCCCTTGCTCGGCTCGTATTTCTGATCGGTGCCGTCCCATATTCCGGGGGGCTGGTACGGCTTGATGCTGGGACCGCCGATCTTCGGATTGAGCAGCCCGGAGATGGCCAGCGCGTTGTCGCGGATGAGTTCGGCCTCGAGCCGCACGCGCGGGCCGCGGCTCAAGAGGCGGTTGTAGGGATCGCGTTCGAGCTTGTCCGCGTTGAGGACGGCAGATTGGCGATAGGTCGCGCTCGTGACGAGAAGGCGGAGGAGGTGTTTGATGTCCCAGGGGTGGGGCGTTGAATCGTTAAAACGTTGAATCGTTAAATCGTTAAATGGGCCGGGGCCCTTTCCCGATTTAACGGTTGAACGATTCAACGCTTCAACGGGATTCATGAACTCACACGCCAGCCAATCAAGCAACTCAGGATGGCTGGGGCGGTCGCCTTGCGAGCCGAAGTCGTTGCTCGTCTTAACGAGGCCCGTGCCAAAGAGCATCGCCCAAAGGCGATTGACCGTGACGCGCGCGGTGAGCGGGTGGTTGGTCGAGGCGATCCACCGCGCGAGCGTCAGCCGGTTGGCCGGCTGGTCCTTCGGGAGCGGAGGCCAGCAGGCGGGGGTGCCTGCGCTCACTTTGTCCCCCTTTCGCTGGTAGTCGCCCCGCACCAGCACGAACGTGTCGCGTGGTTTTTCCGATTCGTCCATCACCATCGTGTCGGGAATGGCATCGAGCAGGTCCTTCTTTTCCTTTTGCAGCTTATCGAAGCGCTCCTTGGCGGCGAGGAACTCGCTGGCCCGATGCTCGCGGAAGAATTTCTTCAAGCCGGCGCTCTGCTCCTCGGTGCGCTGGTCGGCAGCCTGTTTGGCGACGAGCAGATGCGCGTGTGCGAAAAGGTCCGCTACTTCCTCAGACTGAAGCTGCCGGTCGTAAAAGCGCAGGTCGTCGATCAGCCCCGCGAAGGGGAACGCCTTGATGCGCGATCCGATGAGCAGCGGCGCGTCAGTCGTGATCGTCGCGGACAGCTTGTCGGTCGGCGTGTCGAGCGGACGCGCCTTGCCGTCCACGTAGATTTTGAGGCCGCTGGCCTTGTTCGATCCGTTCCAGGTGACAATGACGTGCGTCCAGACGTTGGTGGGCAGGGCGTCTTTGGTCACGACTTTGATGGCGTTGTCGGGGAACTGGTGGGCCAGATGGACCTCGACCTTGCCGTCCATGACGAGCAGGTCGAAGCCGCGATAGCCCGGTCCTTCCTCCATTTTGCTGAGGACGGCGCCCTTTTTGCCGTGCAGTTTGATCCAAGCGCCATAGCTGAAGGCGTTGGTATACTCAAACCGTACGGCCTGTCCGGCGTCGATGAAGTCGTCGTCCCTGCCGGAGAACTGAAGAGCGCGGCCCAATTGGCCTGGAACGAAGCTAAGGTTCGTAGCCGCCGACGTGAGGAGGCGGGCGTACCCGTTTGTCCGTGCATCCGCCTCGTCGCCTTTGCGGCTGCGAGGCGCGGGGGAATCGTCGAAGGCGAACTCCGCTACCAGCCCGGGAAGCTTCGGTTCTCTGATCTCCTGCTCGCGCACTTCCTTCTCCCATTTTTCCTGCGCCTTGGGCAGCTCGGCTTCGCGTTCGCTCACCCCCTTCTCCGCCGCCGGAATTAGATCGAGGTAACGGATGAGTTTTGAGCCTTGGTCCGGCGTGGGCACCTTGAGGACCGGGGCCGGATTCCGCGTGCGGGTGCCGTCCAGGCCCTTCTCGGGGATGCGATTAAAGAAGGCATAGAGCTGGTAAAACTCGCGCGTCGTAATCGGATCGTATTTGTGGTCGTGGCACTCGGCGCAACCGACGGTCGTCCCGAGCCAGACCTGGGCGGTGGTGCTCACGCGATCAACCTGGTACTTGGACAGGTATTCCTCCGGATCCACGCCGCCTTCGTCGGTCGTCATCACGTTGCGATGAAAGCCCGTGGCGATTTTCTGCTCGATCGTGGCGTCGGGCAGCAAATCGCCCGCGAGTTGCTCGATGGTGAACTGGTCGAACGGCATGTTGTCGTTGAACGCGCGGATCACCCAGTCGCGCCACAGGTGCATCTGGCGGAAGCCGTCGAAGTGATAGCCGCTGCTGTCGGCGTAGCGCGCCTGGTCCAGCCAGGCCAGCGCGAGCCTCTCGCCGAAGTGCGGCGAGGCGAGGAGCCGGTCGACGAGCCGCTCGTAGGCATCGGGGCTTTTGTCCGCCACGAACGCGTCCACCTCGGCGAGGGTCGGCGGGAGCCCGGTGAGATCGAGCGAGAGCCGGCGGATGAGCGTGTACGGATCCGCCTCGGCGTTCGGCTTCAACCGGGCCTGTTCGAGCCGCGCGAGGATGAAGCGGTCAATGTCATTGCGCGCCCACGAGCGGCGCTTCACTTCGGGGGCTGCCGGACGCTGCGGCGCGACGTAGCTCCAGTGTTCCGCCCACTTCGCGCCTTCGACGATCCAGCGCCGGAGCAAATCGACCTGTGCCGCCGTGAGTTTCTTGCCGGTCTTTTTGGGCGGCATGTGGTCGTCGTCGTCGAGCGGGAGCGAGACGAGCTTGAACAGCCGGCTTTGCTCGGGCTTGCCCGGGACGATCGCGAACTCGCCGGACTCAAGCTTCCTGAACGCCTCCGCTTTCAAGTCGAGCCGCAGGTCGGCCTTGAGCTTGTTGGTGTCCGGGCCGTGGCAGGCGAAGCAGTTGTCCGAAAGGATCGGCCGGATGTCGCGGGTGAAATCGACCTTGCCACCAGCTTTCGGCGCGGCGTGAGCGGCCAGAGTGGCCAGCAGCATCAGCGCGCATCCAAGCGATCGAGCGCCACGGTTCGACCGTCGGATTCCCAAAGTTGTGTCGATATGGCTCACGGGTCTGACCCTCAGAGTTAAGCAGTCCCTTGGCGCCAAGCCAGACGAAAACTCATGTGCTGGCAGTGGCGGGCGCATGACAAAAATCTTCGGACAATGCGTTTTGCTCGGATTTTGCGTCAGGCAGTATCTAGCCAACGCATAGAGGTGTCCCTCGGCCCGATTTCGCGCCCTCGGTCAAGGATGGCGCCTTCTTCGTTTCCTTCGTTTGCTTCTGTTGGATTTGGCACCCCGCCCCGCCGGTGTGGAATGATGCACAGAAGGAAACGAAGCTAACGAAGCATCGAAGCCGAAGCCGCTCCTGAAAACCGGTCGACTGGCAGGTCTGAAGAATTCTGTCATGCGCCCGGCAGCGCCACAGTTCCGCTCATCCCTCGGAGCGGCCTGCCGATGGGCCTGGGTGCGGCGGCCGGGGTTGACTTGCGCCGCGCCAGGTTGAAAGGTTTCATACGTATGCCGCTTTACGAGTACGAGCTTTGCGGAGGCAGTTGCAGCGCCTGCGGCGGAAAGTTCACCCTGCGCCGGCCGTTGGATGCCGCTGAACTGACCCAATGCCCGGCGTGCAGGAAACCGGTGCGCAAGGTCATTTCCCTCTTCAACACGCCCACTTATCTCAAACCCACCTCCGTCAGCGACGCAAAGAAGGCCGGCTTCACTGTGCTCAAACGCACGGGCAAGGGCGAATACGAGCGGCAGTAATCGTTGAAGCGTTGAAGCGTTAAATCGATAAATCGTTAAATCGTCGAAGTGCCGTCCTCGTCCAACATTTCGACAGATCTACGTTTGCGTTTCACGCTTCACGTTTCACGCTTCACGTTTTACGTTTTACGTTTCACGCTTGCCGCATGAAACCGCACACCCGCTTCACAGCCTGTCTCCTCCTCGCGTCCTCCCTCGCCGCTGCCGCACAGGATGCGACGCTGCCCGGCACCAAACCACTCGACTTCCAAGGCGACCTCTCCGCGCAAATGGTGGCCGGCATCGACAAGTTCCTGCTGCGCGAACTCGAACGCGCCGCCGTCGAGCGCACGAATTTCTGGAAACGCGACTTCTCCTCGCGCGAGGCGTACGAAAAATCTGTCGCGCCCAATCGCGAACGGCTCCGCCGGCTCATCGGTGCGGTGGATGAACGGCTGCCGGTGAAGGATCTGGAGTTTGTCGCGACGACGGCGACTTCAGCGACCCTTCTTGAAGATGGCAACTACACGACGCGCGCGGTGCGCTGGCCGGTTTTCGATGGCGTCTTCGGGGAAGGTCTCTGGGTCCGGCCGAAAGGAGCGGTTACTGCGCGGGTCGTCGTCTTGCCAGACGCCGACCAGGCTCCGGAGATGCTTGCCGTCCGCCTGGCCGAGAATGGTTGCGAGGTGCTCATCCCCACCCTCATCGACCGAAGCGACACTTGGTCCGGTAATGAGAAGCTCAAACGGTTCAGTAATCAGCCGCACCGGGAATGGATCTACCGCCAGGCATTCGAACTGGGCCGCCACATCATCGGCTATGAAGCGCAGAAAGTGCTGGCCGCGGTGGACTGGTTCGCCTCGCAGGAATCAGCCGGCGGCAAGCGGCCATTGCCAATGGCTGTCACGGGCTACGGCGAAGGCGGACTTCTTGCCCTGTACGCCGCCGCGCTCGACACACGCATCGACGCCGCACTCGTCAGCGGTTACTTCGATGCCCGCCAGCGCGTCTGGGCCGAGCCGATCTACCGCAATGTCATTGGCCTGTTGCGCGAATTTGGCGACGCCGAAATCGCCAGCCTCATCGCGCCGCGCCCGCTCGTCATCGAGCATGCGGAAGCGCCGAAAATCGACGGTCCGCCGAAGCCGCATGACGGCAGAGGTGGCGCCGCGCCCGGCCGTATCGAGACGCCCGATTTCAACAGCGCCGACGCCGAGGTCCTCCGCGCGCGCCAGCTCGTCAGGCCGTTCAAGGATTTCATCACCCACGTCCACGGTAACGAAGGCCGCGCCATTGGGCCGATGAGCGAGCAAGCCTTGCTTGCGCTGCTGCGCAAGCTGGGCATGGAAGTGAAGGCCCTGTCCGGCGGTCCGGCGCCCGCCGCCCCGGTCGTTAGTCCCTTGCGGCTCGCCGTGCGCCAGAAACGGCAAGTAGAGGAACTCGTCCAACACACGCAACGAATCCTGGGCGACTCCGAGCGCTTTAGAGACGCCACATTCTGGAAGCCAATCAAGGCGAAGAACGCCGACGAGTGGGCCGCCGCCGTCCCCGCCGTGAAGTCAAACCTCTGGGACGACGTCCTCGGCCGGCTGCCCGCCGCAACGCTCCCGGCCAACGCGCGCTCGCGCAAGATTTACGACAAGGAAAAATGGACCGGTTACGACGTGGTGCTCGACGTGTGGCCGGATGTGTTCGCCTGGGGCGTGTTGCTGCTGCCCAAGGACCTCAAGCCCGGCGAGCGCCGCCCGGTCGTCGTCTGCCAGCACGGCCTCGAGGGACTGCCCGCCGACACGATCACCGATGACCCGAAGGCGTCCGGTTACGGCTCTTACAAAGCCTTCTCCGCGCGGCTGGCGGAGCGGGGTTTCGTCGTGTTCGCACCGCACAATCCTTATCGCGGGCACGACGCCTTTCGCGGCTTGCAGCGTAAGCTCAACCCGCTCGGCAAGTCGCTGTTCTCCGTGATCCTGGCGCAGCACGACCGCATTCTCGACTGGCTATGTGAGCAACCGTTGGTCGACCCGAAGCGCATCGGCTTCTACGGCCTGAGCTACGGCGGCAAGACGGCGATGCGCGTGCCGGCGCTGCTCGACCGATACTGCCTGTCGATCTGCTCGGCGGACTTCAACGAGTGGGTGACGAAGAACGCGACGGTGGACTCGACCTATTCCTACATGTTCGGAGGCGAGTACGAGATCTTCGAATGGGACCTCGGCCACACGTTCAACTACGCGGAGATGGCCGCGTGCATCGCGCCGCGCCCGTTCATGGTCGAGCGCGGGCACGACGACGGAGTGGCGCCCGACGAGTGGGTCGCGCACGAGTTCGCCCGCGTGCGCCGTTTCTACGACAAGCTTGGAATCGGCGCCCGCGCGGAGATCGAGTTTTTCAACGGCCCGCACACCATCAACGGCGTCGGTACCTACAAATTCCTCCACAAACATCTCAACTGGCCGGAGCGGGCGCCGTGACTGCGGCCGGGGACGAGGCCTTCCAAGGCCGTGGTTGTTTAGCCCGCATTTCTCCCAGCGCGGCGAAGCCGCAACCGATTTGGAGTGCGCGGACTTGTCCGCGCTTTTGGCAGGCGACTTGTCGCCGTCGGATGGGAGAAGCCATCCAACTCTGCCGGGCCGCTGGACGCAGCCCTGCTTTGGCGACAAGTCGCCAAAGCGGCAAAAGCGGTGACAAGTCACCGCACTCCAAATTCTTGCCGACAACAAGCACGGTTGCAGCTACGCCGCCCGGTCACCACCCAACCTTTTGCAGCCATTGCACCGCCGGCGCCACGTCCGCGGAGTTGCCGAATTCGATCAATTCCTTCGAACGCTTCCACTCGTCCATCATGATGTTCACCTTGGGCGGGAAGACGGGCGCGAGGCGATGGTAACCCTCGCGCAGGATTTGCCGGCATTGGTAGTCGGCGATGCCCATGCTGGCGTCCGTCAGCAGGTTGATCAGCGGCTTGACCCATTGCGCGTATCCCCAGTCGTGGCTCTTGCCCTTGATGTAGCTCAGAATGGTGCCGGTGCCGAGGGACAACATGCGAATGTCGCCCAACGCGGGCCGCGGGTTGAGTTCCGCGCGCGGATCCTGAGTTTGCGTGAGGGCCGCCATGCTGGGATTGTTGGCCACCACGCCCCCGTCGACGTAGCCGTTGTGGGACGGGAAGTAGGTCGGAGCGGCGCTGGTACAAAGGGCGACATCGACCAGGGTCTCATCGCCGTCGGAATCGTCGCCGGGGAAATTGTGGAAAAAGATCGGCTTCCAGGTTCGCTTTTTCGGGTCCTCGTGATCGTTGTCCAGGTCGAAGCTGGGGATGAGGACCTTCTTGGCCAGGCCCTCCAGCTTGAGCGAGCCGAAGCTGTTCTCGAGGATTTTCTTGAGATTAACCTGGTCGTAATCAGCGCCCGAGATCCCGCCGAGGTCGATGATGTTATCCAGCCAGGAGTCGTCGAAAATCTTGTCGCCGTTGTCCAGGTAGAGGCTGATAAGTTCGTCCACCGTCTTCCCCGCGGCCAGCCCGAGGGCGATAATGCCGCCGGTCGAAGTGCCGGCGACAAGATCGGCCTGGCTGATCAGCCGTGGCGCGGCGTCTTGGATTTTTTTGAGCATCGCCAGCGTCACAAGGCCGCGGATGCCCCCGCCATCGAACGAGAGAATGCGATACATAGTTCCTTGATTTCCTTTCCGGCGGAGAAACAACCAGACTCTCCCCTGCAAGTCACGCGCTATTTTGGCAGCAGGTCAGTTTGAAATCCTGGTGGGGCGAGCGTCCTCGCGAGCCGGCTCGTCAGCAGCCTCGCCCCACCCAAACTGAGCCAAGACCGCTATTTTCGTTCTGTCACGTGGGCCCACTTCCTGAAACACTCCCGCGCCGTGAAACCGCAGCAATCCATCGTCACGCTCGACCTCGAGGGCGTCATCGTCCCGGAAATCTGGATCGCCGTCGCCGAAAAGACCGGCATTCCCGAACTGCGCCGCACGACGCGCGACGAGCCGGACTACGACAAGCTCATGCGCGGCCGCCTCGCTCTCCTCGATCGGCACGGGCTGAAGCTGTCCGACATTCAGTCGGTGATTGCCACGCTGCGCCCGCTGCCCGGCGGCAAGGAGTTTCTCGACGAGCTTCGCTCCTTCACGCAGGTCATCATCCTGTCCGACACATTCGAGCAGTTCGCGGCGCCGCTGCTGAAGTGTCTCGATCGGCCCGTGCTTTTGTGCCACCGGCTCGTGGTCGAAAACGATCGCATCGTCGATTACGCCTTCCGCATCCCCGAACAAAAGCAGAAAACGGTGGCCGCGCTGCGCTCGCTCAACTACCGGGTCATCTCCGCCGGCGATGCCTACAACGACACCGCGATGCTGAAGGAAGCCAGCGTAGGCTTCCTGTTCCGCGCGCCTGAGAACGTGAAGCGGGAGTTCCCGCAGTTCCGCGCGTTCGAGAGGTACGACGAATTGATGCAGGCGATCCGCGAGGCGATCTGAGTGGGAACAGTTGGCCGCAAGTAATCAGTATTCAGTATTCAGTATTCAGTCAGCCCGTCTCCGGCCGTTTGACGAGAATGGGGCTTTGCTGCGGTTCACCGAATACTGATTACTGAATACTGAATACTGATTACTGATTCCACCCCGTCAATCCTCCGCCTTCGACTCGCGGCCCACCAAATCCTGCAACGCCTTGGCCACGTTTTTCCCCTCGTAAAGCAGGCTGTAGACCTCATCGAGGATGGGCGTCGAGACCTTGTGCTGGCGCGCCAGTTGCCTTGCCGAGCGCGCTGTCGGGTAACCTTCGGCTACGGTCACCGAGTTGGCCAGTATGTCCGCCAGCATCTCGCCGCGCCCGAGCCGTTCGCCCAGGCCTCGGTTGCGGCTTAACTTCGAGAAACAGGTCACCGTCAGGTCGCCCAGACCGCTGAGGCCCGCGAACGTTTCGGGCTGGGCGCCGCATTGCACGCCCAGCCGGCGAATCTC
>WNGA01007299.1_pt1 | contig 25230 bp, 19 predicted proteins | sample 5400061 | NCBI WGS metagenome assembly WNGA01 (sample SAMN13153366, study PRJNA577476) | soil metagenome | isolation source: 100 cm soil or saprolite under grassland replicate 2 | place: USA:California | collected 2016-06-15 | reverse complement strand
CGAGGAGCCACTGGAGCGCCATGCGGATGCCGCTCTCGAAATCGCGGTCTTGCCGGCCCTCCTGATAGAACTTCATCAGCTCCGCCATGTCGTCGCTCGATGCCGGCCGGCGATAGGCCTGCGTCGCGAGCCGCTCGAGAATTCGCCGGGCGCATGGCGTTTCTTCCTTCGCCGACGCCGGCCGGCAGAACAGAACCTTCTGACGGCTCGGGGTTTCCGAGACGCCGGTGACGTTGAACGGACCGGTGATCGCGAAATCGCGCAGGTGCGGCAGCGAGGTAATGCCGGTGTTGGCGCCGTAGAAGGTGTCGGCCAGCGAGTGATCGATTGGCGCCAGGATGTCGTAGACCTCGCTTTCGAATCGCTGAACGAACGCGACGGCGACCCGGTGCGAGCCTGCCTTGATGCGGACGCGCGGCGAGACCATGTTCATGCCGAGCTCGTCGGTCTCCCTCATCAGGACATTGATTGTCATCAGTGCGGCGCGCTCGCCGTCGATCGAGATCTCTATCTGCTCGTTCTGAACGGTGCTGCCGAACAACTGGCCCGTGGGGACCGAGTGCAGCAGCATCCGGAACGTGTACTCGCCGTCGGCGGGAAATGTGTGGACGACCGCGAGGCCGCCGCGCGTTCCCCACGGCGTGCCCTCGATGTGCACCATCTGCGACTGCGTCCGGGGCACTTTGTAGGTCGCTTCCGCGGGGCTCGCCGATCGATCGCCGAGCGCAAGGGTCGCAATCCTCGTGGCCGCGGTCAGATAGCCCTGCAGCATCGTCGGCGAGAACACCTGCACGTCGGCGATGTTGTCGTATCCCGAGCTGACCGTGTCGGGCGCGAGAAAGGCGGTGACGTCCACATCGAGGTACAGCAGGTCACGAATCGCGCGCTGATATTCCGCGCGATTCAACCGCTGAAACGGCCGGTGACCCGGGTTCGGTGTCCGTGCGGCGGTCCGATCGAGTGGCGCTTCGAGCGACGCCGCAAAGGTATCCAGCGCCGCGGCATCGGGGCGGTTTCTGACCGTCGACGGCGGCATCATGCCGGCGCGCAGCTTGCGGATCATCTTCTCGACGACCTCCGCGTTCTGCTCGATCTTCGCCGCATCAAACGTCTGCAGCGAGAGCCCGCCGGCCTTGCTCTTGTCGTTGTGGCAGGAGACGCAGGTCGACGCCACGAGGGCGTTTTGCGCCTCGACCGACATCGTGCTCGTCGCATTGTGTGAGGCTGCAAGGCCCGGCGCGGCCGACTGCGCCTGCGCAGGTGGCGCCGTGTCAGCTGACACACCCAGGCCAAGGCCGATGACGACCATGGCTAGTACGCCAAGGACACGCGCTTTCATGGATACCTCGCTAGCTCGAGCAGGCTAAATAATGCCGGTGGGATCCGCATCAATTTACCCGAGAATCAGCGACAAACGCTTGAATTACCAGAATTACGACAATTTCTTTCATTCGCCCCCGGCGGGGCACGTGTCGCGCACGGTTGCCGCGGCGATCACCACGACACGCGGAAACCGACCTTGGCCGTGCGCGGTGCGAGGATTGCCGTCGGTCTCTGGAATGTCGGGCCCGTCGCGACGCTGATCGTTTCCGCAGCATAGGCGTTCGGCACGTTGTATCCGTCGAGGAACACACGGAGCTTCGCGAGGTTGCCAAGATTCACGGTCTTCTCGACGCGCAGATCGACGAGCGAGACGCTGTCGTTGGCGAACTCGTTGAATTTCGTCACCGGCAGGTTGTTTTGCGTGAACGTGCACGCGCACGAGGCGGGCGCTGACACCGACAGCGTGCGCGCGTAGTTCGCGCCGGCCTGGAAACGGTAGACACCGCTCAACAGGATGTCGAACGGCAGCGAGTACGTGCCACTCGCCTTGAAGCTGTACATCCGCCGGTCCTCGTCGAAAGGAGCATTCGGCGAATTGGGATAGCCCAGGGGGTAGTCGTGCATCCACGTGTAACCGAAGCCGGAGTTGAGCGACCAGTTCGCGCTTCGACGCTTGTCGAGCGTCACCTCGACGGACTTGTACGTCCCATCGTTCGGCACGCTCATGACCACCTGCGTGGCTGGGAAGTTGGCGATTTGACTGTTCGGAATGCCGAGGAAGGAGAGGTTCGCGTCATCGGCCGTACCCAGGAGGCCATCTATCCCGCGATCGACGATGGTGAACGGCACGGTATAGGCGCTTGGCGGACGAAACGCCTGGTACGTCGTGACCTGGTCCTTGACCGTGTAATAGATGAACCCGACGCGCGCGCCGACGCCTTCGGTGAGCTGCCGCTCGAGAAAAGCGGTGGTCTGCGAGGACGTCGGCTGCTTCAGATTCGAATCGATCCGGATGTTGCCCGACAGCGTGCTCGCCAGGAGGTTTCCCTCCTCGCCTGGCTGGTAGATGCCGTCGCCGGCAATGCAACCCGCGCACACCCGGTTGTCGGTCCAGGCGTAGGTGACGGTTTTCTGGAGCTGGTTCTGATTCGCGAGGCCCCCCAGGCTGATGCCAGGGTTGAAGGCATACAGGCTGAAATTCACCTTGAGGACGGTCTTGCCGTCGCCGCGCAAGTCGTGGATCACGCCGACACGCGGTACGAATTTGCTCCAGGTGAAGTACTCCTGCTCCGGAAAGGTGGCTTCGGGGATATTCAACGGCCCGAGGCTGAACGCGTACTGGACCTGCTCGGGACTCCACGCGCGATACCGATCCCAGCGGACGCCAAGGTTGAACGTCGTCCGGCCCACCGCCCATTGATCGGTGATGAACGCGTTGGCGACGTTGAGCCTGTCTTTCGTGCTCAGGCTCCCGCTGGCGTCAGACGCTTTCTTGTTCACGCTCGTCGCCGTTGGCGCATCGATGACGACGCTGACCGGCGCGCCGTTGTTCATGTTCTGCTTCACGTGGCCGGACGCGAGCTGCGTGTAGCCGTCGTTTCTCAGCTCGTTTTGTATCGAGAAGCCGGCCTTGAGCGAGTGGGTGCCGCCCCAGCTATCCTTAAAGTAGTTGATCGTCCCGTCGATCTGGCGCCGCTGCGGGGTGTATTGGCGCTTTCTCTCACCACCCCTGGCCGTTCCGAGGGCGGTATCGACGACGAGGAAAGCGGTGGTGTCGCTATTCGCGAGATTCGCCGAGGAGAGGTTGCTGCCACCGTAGCGCGCTTCGGCGTACATGTTGTTGGTGATCGTCCCGTTCCACTCGGCCTTGTAAACCGTTACGTCGTTGGACCGGTTCGTGGTCGTCCCTACGTCCGACGTGAACGTGACCGTCGGATACGTCGGCTGCTCTTTCTGGTTCCGCGACGAGTACGCGATCAACTTGTGTTTGGTGTTGAGCTGGACGGTGGCCTTCCCTGAGTAGTTGTAGAGATAACTGTCGAACGTGGTTCCCGCCATCGGCCCGATGAAGTCGGGCTGCGCGACCTCGCTCTTCTGGTTGTGATACGAGAAGTGCCACCAGACCCTGTCCCTCTTGACCGGGCCGCCGAGGCTCGAGCTGAAGTTGCGATTCAGCTGCCATTCGTTGCTGTGCTCCCGAATGCCCAGCGAAAGCACGTTGGCAGGAATATTGGCGGTCTGCAGCGTGTTGTTCCCGAAATCCTGAAAGACCTCGCCCGAAAAGCGGTTCCCGCCGGACTTGGTGAGCATTTCGGTCTGGGTGCCGGGATTGGCGACCTGTGCGCTGTGGCTGACGGTCCCCACAGAGACTTCCTCCAGCGACCCGTAGTCGGGATACAGCTGCGAGGTTCCCGTGTCGTACGTGATGTTGATGCCTTCCAGGATCACCTGTCTCTGTTCGGAGAACCCGTATGTGGTGTACGTGCCCTGGGTGCCGGCCTGACTACCGCCGACATCGGCTCGCGACATCGTGACCGACGGGGTGACGGCGATCAACGACCACATGTCGCGGGCGTTCGGGAGCTGCTGCATCTTTTCAAGGGTGAAAACCTGCTGCACGCGCGTCGAGCTCACATCGATCACCGGCGAGTCGCCGGTGACCGTCACGGTCTCCTCGAGCGTCGCCACGGCGAGTTCGACGTTCACCGTTGCAGTAAAGCCAATCGAGATTTGAATATTCGCCCGCTCCAAGGATTTGAAGCCGACGAGTTCGTAGGCAACTGTGTAGGTGCCGGGAGGCAGGGCGGGGAAGCGGTAATTGCCGCCCGCGTCGGTGATGGAGGTTTGCACACCCATCATCGACGGACTCTTGACCGAGACCGTCACGCCGGGGAGAACACCGCCGCTCGCATCGCTCACCCGGCCGTTGATGGATCCAGTGGTCCCGGTCGCTTGCGCGAATGCGACTCCGGCGGACAGCCAAGAGACCACCAACAACCGGATCACACTACGGAGAATGTGACCCGTCATTTCTTCTCCTCCTGTCTGTGGCGAGCCGAAGCGTAGCAGGGATTTGATGGGCTATCCCGATTGCGACAATCTCTTACATTGCGCGGGGTGGCGGGTCATGGACCTTCGCGCAGGCTTCGCGACTCGGGTGCGCTGATGTTAGCGTATCCCCGTGCCGGCGGCGCGCTGCGAACATGGGTGCCATTGATACGAGGCGGCCTCTTAAGCGACACCTGGAACAACCATCGATGGAGATCGCGCGAGGTACTCGTCGAGTAGCCGTGGCCGTCGTTTTCATCGCCTCGACGCTGCTCGCGGCGCAGTTTGACGCGCCGGGCGGCGCCTATCGGACAGATGTTGACTACGACGGCCGGTTTACTTTCGTGCGACTGCGTTGGAAATCGGACTTCAGCTTTTCGCGCCGGGGCGGGTTCAGCTCCGCCTGGAATCACGACTATCCGCGCGCGGAGCAGCACCTGTCGCTCATCGCGAAAGAGCTCACGCTGCTCGACGCACGGACCGACGGGAGCCGTATTCTCACGCTCGACGATCCCGAGCTGTTCAACTATCCGATTGCGTTCATGTGGGAGCCGGGCTTCTGGAATCTCACAGACGGCGAAGCGCAATCGTTTCGCGCATACCTGTTGAAGGGTGGGTTCGCAGTATTCGAGGACTTCGACGGCGCCGAGCAGTGGAGCAATTTCGAAGCACAGATGCGCCGCGTGCTCCCGAACGGCCGCTTCGTCAAGCTCGATAGCACTCATCATATTTTCGACTCGTTTTTTCGAGTCAAGGACATCGATGCGATCGTGCATCCCATGTTCGGCATCCGCCCGAGCTACTACGGCATCTTCGAGGACAACGACGCGTCGAAACGGCTGATGGTAGTCGCGAACTTCGACAACGACGTGCCGGAGTACTGGGAATGGTCAGGGCAGGGACTGTTTCCGTTCGACACATCGAACGAGGCTTATAAGCTCGGCGTCAATTACCTGATTTACGGGCTCACGCACTAAGCGCGCTGGAGAGCGCTAAGGCTTTGCCTCGCTGTCGAGCGTAGACATTTGCGGCGCCGCGTAGCGATCGCCCGCGGCTGCGTCCGGCGGCACCGCGCGCTCGATCTCTTGCAGATCATCGCCGGTCAGTTTGAGGTTCAACGCGCCGAGCGCCTCGGTCAGACGCTCGCGTCGTCTCGCGCCCACGAGCGGGATGATGTCCGAGCCACGCGACAGCACCCACGCGATCGCCACTTGAGCGACGGTTGCGTCTTTCGACTCTGCAATCCCGCGCAGCGCTTCGACGAGCCGCAGGTTGTGCTCGATGTTTTGCGCTGAGAAACGCGGACTGTAGCGCCGGAAATCGTTCGGTGCTGTTGCGCGGTCCTTCGTCCAGTGCCCGCTGATGAGACCGCGACTGAGCACGCCGTAGGCGGTGATGCCGATGCCGAGCTCCCGGCAAGTAGGCAGGATGTCGCTCTCGATGCCGCGCGAGATCAGCGAATACTCAATCTGCAGATCGCTGATCGGATGAACTGCGTGCGCTCGGCGAATCGTTGCGGGCTCCGGCTTCCGACAGACCGATGTGTCTCACAAAGCCGGCCTTGACCATCTCCGCCATTGCGCCCACGGTGTCTTCGATCGGCACAGCGGGATCGACTCGTCCAAGGCGGTAAATGTCGATGCGATCGGTTCCGAGCCGGCCCAGCGAGTACGAAAGGAAGTTCTTGACTGCAGCCGGGCGGCCGTCGATGCCCAGCCAGTTGCCTCCCGGGTCGCGCAGTGCCCCGCACTTGACGCTGATCACGACCTGGTCTCGATTGCGTCCTTTCAGCGCATCGCGGATCAGCAGCTCGTTGTGGCCCATGCCGTAGTAGTCGCCTGTATCGAGCAGCGTGAGGCCTGCATCGAGCGCGGCGTGAATGGTCGCAATGCTCTCAGCTTCGTCCGCGGGGCCGTACAGGTCGGACATGCCCATGCAGCCAAGGCCGATGTCCGAGACTGACGGACCGTATTTTCCAAGCGCTCTCATGATGTGCTCTGGCGCGTCGCAGCCTGAAATGGATGCGCAGCTGGAAAGCCTCTCTATTCCTGACCCAGGTATTTGTCGTAATGCGCGGCGACGCGCTTCAGCGCATCCTTTAGGGTTTCTGGACGCCAGTTGTACCAGCCGTGCGATTCGTTGGGATATGCGACGTACTCGACGGGAACACCTTTTTGTTTCGCGAGGCGATAGTACTCCTCAGCCTGCATGGTGGGGACGCCGAGATCCCGGTCTGCCCAGAGCAGCAGGATCGGTGTCTTGATTCGATCGATGTTGTAAGTCGCGGATCGTTCACGCCAGTGTTCCGCGCTCTTCGATGTATCGCTGCCGCCAAAGAGCGTTCGGCGGCCGGTGTTTGCATAGAAGCTCTGAAGACTGACGACGTTCGTTGGACCATACATGTTGACCGCCGCCTTCAGCGCGTCAGGGTAGCGCACGGCCGCCTGCATGGTGCGATATCCTCCCGTGCTCCCTCCTTGCATGACGACGCGATTGCGATCGATCAACCCTTCGCGATCCAGATAATCGATGCCCTTGATGATGTCGTCGATCTCTCCGCCGCCAAAGTCCTCGCGATGCGCGTCGGTTTCATTCGGCGCCAGCACCACGAATCCGCGTGAGACGAAGTACTGAACGAACGGGTAGAAACCGTTGATGAACATCCCGCCGCTGCCGAACGAGTGCGCATACAAGAGGAGCGGCGCCTTTCGATTGGCTTGGAGATTTTTCGGCTTGAACAGAAACGCGGGAACGTCCACGTTGTCGGTGGACTTGTACGAGACGAGCTCCGGCGCGACGAACTGACTTTCCTCCAGACCCGCGGGCATGTGATTCGTCACCTGCTGGGGCGTTCCGCCGTTCGAGGGAATCCGCCACACGTCGCTCGGCAGCCCGTAATTCATGAACGTGTACAGAATGGACTGGCCGTCGGGCGCCCACTGAAATGTGCCGCGCACGTTCCCGCTCTCGAAGCCGCCGCTGACGCCGGCGCGCTCGGTGAGCGGCTGCGTGGGTCCGCCCTCCGCGGACACTTTCATCAAATAGAAATTCCATTGCTTGTTGGCGACGTACGCAATCGTTCGGCCATCGGGCGACCACTTGGGATTGCGATTGTCCGCCGTGTCGTTGGTGAGCAGTTTCTGGTCGCCAGTCGCGACGGTAGCGACTCCGATCTTGTTTCGTGAAACAAACGCGATTCTGCCGCCGTCCGGCGACCAGCGCGGCGTGTTCGCATCTTTCACGACGAGTCGTGGAGTCCCGCCGGCCATCGGCATCATCCATATCCCGCCGGCGCGCGGTCCACCCGGCCGCTCGCTGCGAGAGGCGGTAAACGCGAGCCATTTACCATCTGGCGATATCCGCGGGTCCTCGTCGTTTTCGGGCGAGCTCAGGAGGAACTTCGGACTGGGACGCGTCAGCGGAATGTCGGCCGGAAGAATACCGATTTGGCGGTAACCGTTTTCAGCGTAGTACCTGACGAACACGATCGACTTGCCGTCAGGCGTCCACCGAGGGCTCGGCCCACCGATCCCGTAGCTGAGATTGATCGGAGTGATCGAGCCATCGGGTTTGGTCATGAAGATGTCGGTCCAGCATTCCGTGCCGCAGTGGTGGGTGACATATGCGATCCACTGGCCGTCCGGCGACCACTGCGGATCCGCTTCGGCTTCTGGACGCGCGTCGGTAATCGCGTGCGCGTTGCTGCCGTCGGCGTTCATCACCCAGATGTCGGAGCTGCCGTTTTGCGAGGAGACATACGCGATCTGGCGGCCGTCCAGTGAGATCTGAAACTGCTCCACCTTTGTGTTCGTTTGCGACAGCAGATCGATCGGATCCGCAGCGCTCGTCTTGGAAGCGGAAGGTGGCGCAGGCGCCTGGGTGCAGGCGCACAGCAAGAGACAAACAATCAGGATCGCATACATGTTGTTCCTACCAGCCGTCACGCACGACGTCATCGCCGATGTAGCGCGCCGCATCGCTTGCATCGTGCCTCGAGAGTGCATCAAGAGGCCGGATGCTATCGGGGTGAGCTGGCAGAGTCAATCGCGATATGGAAGCTGCAGAACCTCAACGTCTCCTCAAAGGGTTATCCGCAGTCCGAATTGCATGATCCGCGGGTCGCCCGCCGTGTCGATACGGCCCGGATTCGCTGCACCGACGTTCGATCTGGGATTGCCCAGGTTGAGGAAGTTGAACGCGTTGAACGCCTCGTAGACAGATGGAAACCGCGCCGATGCGGATGCGCCCGCGAGGCGGCGTCGCCTACCAGCGGTTTACCGCCCGCCGGTTGGCCGGCGCGACGGCCGACGACGGCGCCGTGGCCAACGTCGCGAGCCACGCCTCTGCGTCGCCGGCGGATGCCGGCGCCATCTCTTCACCCGGATCTCTTTCCAGCTTGTCGTCAAACTGAATCGCCGATCGATACGTCAGCGCACCGCCGCTGATTGACGATACCTGACAACGAACGACGCGGCCCGCAACGAGAGACGGCGCAAATGTGCCTTCGAATTTAACCGACACGCTTGTGCCGGGCAGGAATCGCGTACGGCCTTCGACCAGCACGCCGCTGCGCGAGATGTTCACGAGGTCTACCGCGTCTCCGGGGGACAGCCGTGTGCCCGTAATCGAGGGTACGGCCGACGCCGGAAAGCGCGGTTCAAGGGCGCGCGGGTCAATTGCCGCCGATGTGGGTTGGTTCGACACCGTTCGATTCCTTTTCGTCGACGATCACACTGCTCGTTGTCGTCGGGTCGATTAATCGTGGCAGATAGATTTCAAACGAGACGGCGTCGGTCTCCTGCGTCGCCCAGACGGATCCGTGCGCTTGCGCGGTGAGAGCGAAGAACCCGTCGGGCAGATTCGCGTCGCTGCCACCTCCGCTGGCATGCACCGCCACCAGAACATATGGTCCGGTCCGTACATCGCGCTCGCGAGCACACGCGTGGTCGACTTCGACCTCGGCGACTTCTAACGCGATGTGTCCGCCTGCTGCCATAACCGATCGGCGATCAGCGACGAGCGTCAGGATCAACTGCTCGAACTGGGCGCGGCCGATTGGCGCCTCGGCGTCGCTGCTGGCAGCGAGCACAACGAAGGTAATGTCCGGGCCGAGGAGCGCATGCAGTGCCGGCTCGAGGTGCCGAATCAGCAGGGTGATATTGAGCGGAGCGCTGCTGACGTCCTCGGTCGCCTCGCTGCGCAACTGCGCAGCCAGCGCATGAGCATCAAGCGCAGCGACATGAAGCGCCTCGAGCCGGCCGCGGCCGCCGGTGGCGGAACCGATGCCATTGAGCGCATCGCGGCTGGCTTCGGTGAGCCGATCGAGAACGTTCACAAGGTCCATCGCCAGCGACACGGCGACCCGCGCGGATCGTGCAAGCCGATCGGCGCGACCGAGTTGCGTCTGCAGAACCTGTCGCTCCATTGCAGCAGCGGCCGAAGCGTTGACGAGTGTCTCCTGGAGTCGCTGGGTCATCAGGGTGTGCTCGGCGGTGACGTCCTCGAGAATCTGCTCCCAATGTGCGACTTCCTCCCGGTGCTGTGCGTGTGCGGCTTCGCGTTCCGCCTGCTGCCGTTCGGCCTGGTGCCGCTCGTGTTCGGCCGCATCGGCCACGTCTCGCTCGAGGGCAACAATGATGGTGCGCAGTTGGTCGATCTCACCGGAAAGCGAAGACCGAGTGACCTGCGCTGCCTGCTCGCGGAGAGTCGCCTCGTTGAGCTGATGTTCGAGGTCACTCACCAGCGCGCGCAAACTTGCCGTCTCCTCCCGCTCGGCTGCGTGCCCACCCTCTATCGCGGCTCGCTCGCGCTTTTCACTGTCAACCAGCGCCCGCTCCAGGCGCCGCTGTTCGGTGACGTCACGAAACGTACACAACGTCGATCGAATGCCGTCGAGGGAGGATGAGACGCCGACAGCGTGCATCTGCAGCGTGTGCCGCACGCCACGCAAACACGTCAGATCGGCTTCAAGCGATTCGCGTTCGCCTGCACTGACGCGATGCAGGAACTTTTCGCACGGTTCCCGTTGATGCGCTATTACAAAATCGAGAATCGAGCGGTCCAGGACCTGGTCAAGGCGCTCCGCGCCGAGCAGCGTCAAAGCGGCCTTGTTGACCGCGAGGAATGTGCCGTCAGCCGCGATCCGCGTGAGGCAGACGGGCTGCGACTCGATGATTTCGCGAAGATGCGCCTCTATGAACGTCTCGGTGTCGGCTTCGACGCCCTGTGAAGCACGCATTGGCTGTTCGTCAGATTTACCGAACCAGTGAGGTCACTCGAATTATCGGCGGCGGAGTTCGAACGGATTAGCGCTTCGACAGCCAGCGAAGAACAGTCTCGCGGCACAGGGAACCAAATGTCGTCCTTGCCCGTGCCAACCATGTCAGCGTATGGAGAGTTATGCAGCGGCGTGAATGGTGGCCGACGGTGCTATATCATCCCACTGCGGAATCTCGGCGCGTACGAAATCGTCGCGCCGCTTGGACCATGAGGAAGAGGGTCATGCGACGCGCACAACTGTTCTTCGTCCTCATCGCCACGGCTTTGGCGTTCGAGTTCATGGTCACCGCTCAAACGACGCGCCCGTCCGCATGCGATTGCGCTGAGCCGCCATCCGCCATCGATCGCGATCTTCTCGAGGTTGATATTCGGAGGCTTCAGCAGTTTTACGCAACACACAAATACAGCGTGACCGGGGTCGTCCGCTGGTACCTCTCGCGCATCGCGAAGTACAACGGCACCTACAAGGCGATCGAGACTGTGGATGATGCCGGCGCCCTGAAGACGGCGGCACAGCTCGACGCACAAGCTCGATCTTCCGGTCGCAACTTCACACCAGCGGCATTGTGGGGCGTGCCCATTGTCATCAAGGCAAACACCAGCATCGAGGGTCACATCACCACTGACGGATGGAAGGGCTACACGATCGAAGGTCACGAGCTCATTGCTCCGGCCGACGCGACCATCGTGAAAAAGCTCAAAGCTGCCGGCGCGGTCATCCTCGGTCAAACGAACATGCCCGATTTCGCGGCCAGCGACACCAATCGCAGCAGCTCGTTCGGACGCACAGGCAACGCTTACGACGTGCGGTTCAGCCCCGGCGGCTCGTCCGGCGGCACGGTCACCGCGGTGACCGCCAATATGGCCATGCTCGGCACCGGCACCGACACGGGCAACTCGATCCGCATGCCATCCGCGACGAGCGCAGTCGTCGGAGTGTTCCCCACGCGCGGATTGGTCAGCATCGCCGGCATTGCCCCGCTCGACTGGTTGCTCGACAACACGGGACCTATTGGGCGCAACGTCACCGACGCTGCCATCGCGCTGACGATCATGGCTGGTGAAGATCCGCTCGACTCACCGACCGGCGGATCCGCGTCGAAGGCACAACCCGGTCCGTACACCCGGTACTTGAAATCCGACGCACTCAGGGGCAAGCGTCTGGGTGTTCCGGCGTTCGTGATGCAGGGCGCCGGCGTCCCGTTCCACGGAGTGCCAGCGTCGCTCTCACGCGAAGAGGCCACCAAGAGGCGACGCGAAGAAGAGATTCCGCTTCGTCCCGAGACACGCGAGGCCTTCATGAAAGCCATCGAAGGTCTCCGCGCGGCTGGCGCGACCGTCGTCTTCGACGACTCCATCCTGCCGGACAGCTTTGCGGACATGATCAGCCACGTCTACACGTGGCCGTACATTCGCGAAGGGACGGAGAACTTCCTCCGCTCCTTCGGACCCGCGCAGTATCACTCCATCGCGGAGTATGAGAAGGTTGTCGGCTCTCCGATACCGGCAGTGGTTACGGGCGCAGCGGGTACCGGCGTCGATCAGCAGCGTCAGTCCGCTGTCGCTCAAGCGATTCTGAAATCCGATCCGAACGCCGAGTCCAACTATCTCGGACCGCGCGAGAGCGCGCTTCGAGCGTACAACGAGGTGTTCGATCGCCTGCACCTCGACGCCCTCGTCTATCCCGCAACGCAGATGCCGCCGCCCGATGAGACGATGCCGCAGGACGGACGACTGAGCAGCGGCCCGCACAGCGATACGAGTTGGGTGAACATGATTGGAGTACCCGCCATCGTCCTGCCGGCAGGCTTCTACGCCAGCGGACTGCCGTTTGGTCTGGAAATCGCCGCACGACCGTGGCATGACGGCGATTTGCTTGGCTACGGATACGCGTACGAACAGGCGACAAAACTCCGTCGTCCGCCGGTGCTCGTCGATCGCGGTCTCCTGCCCGATGGTTTCGCAGCCGCATCGCGTCGGTGATCTCTGTTGCCTGAGGCACGACTGTCCCTAGCGACCTCGGTTCTTGCCGCGTCGCGATCGCGCAGACGTGTGTAGCGTGTAAGACTACCCGTCAGGTGCAAGGTATGCCGATCAATGCGAACTTAAGGGCGCTCGCCAGCGTGGGTTTTCTCCTGCTGGCGTTCGTGACACGCGAGACGACGATGGCTGCGCAAGGTCGCCTGGCGACAGCCACGAGTGTCAGATGCGAGTTTTCCCAGCGGGCAACGGGAACCTGGAAGAATGGCGAGCCTCAAACGGAGTTGAGGCCGGCCAAGCTCTCTGTCGGCTTCAACTCAATTGACACCCAGGAGGGAACCGCCGAGGCCGTAGCCCAGTTCGGGTCCAACCACATCATCGTGCGCCTCTCGCGGTCGAACCTTCACTTTCTGGAGATCAGCACGTCGGGCAGCTTGTTTGTCACCACGGTGTTCGATAGGGATGCCCAGAATGGGAAGCTGCAGGCGGTGCACACGCGCCACGAGTTCACCGATGCGATGCTTCCGAGATTCACGTCGAGGGGAGAGCAGTACTACGGCGAGTGCCAACTGCAGCCGTAACCACGTGGCCGAGCCGACGGGAGTCACTTGGGGTAATCTCGTCCCGGCTCGCGCGGCTACATTTTCTTTCGAAGCATGGTGCCATTGATGACGCGACTTCGCTGGTTGGCGATCCTCCCCGTTCTATTTCTGCTCGCTGCGACCGGGCTCGAGTCGCAGTCGAAGGCGACGTTCGACTTGTCACCGCTCGAGGCCGTCGCTCTCAAGGAATTGCAGGACGCACACACACCGGGCGCGGCGGTCGCCGTGGTTTTCGGCGATCGCGTGATTTACCAGCGCGGGTTTGGTGTCGCAAGCGTTGAGACAAACGAGCCGGTTCGACCGGAGATGCTCTTCCGGCTCGGTTCGACGACCAAAATGTTCACGGCAACCGCGCTCGTCAGTCTGGCCGAGCAAGGCGCCATCGATCTCGACCGGCCGATCGGCAATTACGTGAAAGGGTTGAACCCGAAGATCGCACAAGTGACGGGCAATCAACTGCTCTCGCACACTGCCGGCTTGCTCGACGAGGCGCCGATGCATGGCAGCAACGACGAGGCGGCGCTCGAAAAAGAAGTTCGATCGTGGACCGAGTCGATGTTCTTTACGGAACCGTCGAGCATCTATTCGTATTCAAATCCGGGCTTCTGGCTCGCGGGATTCCTCGTCCAATCATTGAGCGCCAAGCCTTATGCCGACCAGATGGAGGCCGCAGTTTTCAAGCCGCTCGGGATGACACGCACGACGTTTCGACCCCTCGTCGCGATGACCTATCCGATGGCGGCGGGGCATGATGAATCGCCTCAGGGGCCGAAGGTGATCCGACCTGCGGCAAACAACGCGGCATCGTGGCCGGCCGGATCGATCTTCTCCAGCGTCCTCGACCTCTCCCGGTTCGTCACAGCCTTCGTCAACGGTGGAAGGCTCGACAACGCGCAGGCGTTATCGCCGGCAGTGATGGCACGGCTGACGACTCCGCACGCGAAGATACCGGGGAGCGAAGTGGCGTATGGATACGGATTGGAATTAGTGCGGTCGCGCGGCGTCAACATCGTACGGCACGGCGGCTCGCGAAGCGGCTACGGATCCTCGATCTTGATGGTGCCCGAGCGTCACTTCGGCGTCGTCACTCTTGCCAACCGCACCGGCGTGTCGCTGAATCGAACGGCAAACAAGGCGATGGAAATCGTGTTGCCACTCGAGCCTGCGAAGACAGCGCCGACCGAGAACCCGATGACGGTAAGCGTGGCGGAAATCAACCAATACGTCGGAACGTATTCTCAGGGTAAGCGCACGGTGGAGATTCTCACTCGCGACCGCAAGATGTTTTTCAAACTGGAGACAGACGAATCGCCGCTGACAAAGGTCGGCGAGGGCAAGTTGCAAATCCCTGACGGAGCGGCATTCTTCGTCGTTCGTGGTTCGACAGGCGCTGTCGAATATCTCTACGCTGGTGGACGGTCCTGGCGGAAGCTTCGTTGACTCAGTGAGTCGTCTTGGCGGCCAGCATACGTGCTATCTCCGGCGCCAACTCACCGGTCAATTCCCACCGCAGCAGCGACATCGGAATGAGACCTGCGGCGTCGAACTCGTCCATGAACTGGGCCATGGTGAAGCGATCGCCGAGCTGTCGCTTTCGATCGGCAGTGAGCTTCTCAGCTTCGATCTTACCCGTGAGGTAACTGATTCCGTAGCCGGGTTGCTGCAGATACAAGTGCTGTTCGGAGCGCACGAGATTGCCATCGAGGCGCAGCCAGCCGCGCGGAGTGTGCGCTGCCGCAAACGCGGCGGCCGATTCGAGCGACGCCTGCTCGCCGTGCATGCGCAGATCGCCGAGCGCGCGCGCCGCGCGCTGAGCGACCAGGATGTAGATCAGCTCGCGCGTGCGTGGGCGCGCGTCGAACATCCCCGCGTGCATCATCATCTCTTCCCAGCCGGTGGCGAAGCCTTCGGTGCGAGTGATGAAGATGTTATAGAGCAGCGGGCCCTTCCGAATCGGACTCGCGTGCGGAAGGTGGATCAGGCGCCCCTTGTCGAACCAGTGGTATCCGTGCGTGCGCATCACTTCTGGATCTCGGTAGTCGACTTCGGTGAAGAACTCTCGCGGGCCCGGTGAAAAGGTTCCGATACGTGCTTGAAGCGCGGGCTGCATGTAGTCGCGCACGGTCATGATCCGGCGATCGCGCAGAAATGCGATGTACTCCGACACGGCAGCGGTAAAGCGCCGAGCGTGTTCGTCGGCCGACGACACCGGCGTCTGCTGAGGCAGCGACGCGTTCTTTATTTCTTCGAGCGCCAACGATGTGTGCGCCCGCGCAAGCTCGCGTTCCATCAGCGTCACGAGATCGCGCCAGGTGTAGGGCAGCAGCATGACCTGCTGGAGATACCAGTCGTAGTTGTCGACGCCGATGGCCGATGGTCCCGTCTTCGATGCGGCTTCTTTCTCGAGCCATGCACTGAATTCGTCGGTGGCGACTCGGGCACGCTCAACGTCTTGCGCCAACGCTCCTTGCGAAGTCGTCAACCGGGCTGCCAATGCCTGCAGATCCGCGCTCTGCTGGCGCATGTCACGGGCACCGTAGATCCAGAGGTCCTTTCCGTTGCCTGTAAGATTCGTCTTTGCCTGGGTCAGAAGCGCGGGCACCGCGCGGACACCAGCGGCGATCGCGTCCGCGTCACCCGCTGACAGCGGGAAGTGGTAACTCCAGAGCTCGACGGCGCCGTACGCGAACGGGCCTTCTCTCGCGGGCTGGTCGCTCTCGCTCGGGAAAATCGTCGCATAAAACGCTGGGTTAGTGGCCCACGGTCTGCGAACGCGGTGATCGAAATCGAGGCCGTTCATCTCGGCCCGGACGACGTGGTAGTCGGCTTGCTGTGGGATCGGCCAGCCGCTGGGATCGATGGCGGCGAGGCGCGATTGATAACCCGCGAGCGCCTTGTGCTGTGTGGCCATGGCCGCCGCCGTGTAGTCAGGCACTCCGTTCACCAGTGCGGGGCGCTGGAAGGCCCGCCACTCGGCGAAGAGCGAGACCAGATCGTCGTACCGTGTGCTGCGAGCGGACTGAGTCGAAGCTCGATCAGTGGGTGTTGCGCTCGTGCTCCCGGGCTGCGCTGGGCCGCTACACCCGGCGGACAGGAGCATGAGCCCGACGAGACTTACGATGCGGGACAGGTTCGACGAGCCACGTGTCAGCATGGCGTAGATCCTTGCTGTCGATCGTCTTCGCGGTCAAGTCTGGCTGTTGATGTCTTCATGAGCCTTCGGGCCGGCACTCGATGCAGGCCGGTCGCACTCAAGGGATGTTTGAGAAGAACATTCTCACCTTCAACCCCGGCTGGGACAGCAACGACTAGACGAAGAAGTCCCTCATCAAATCGGCTTCCTTGGCGTCCTCCTGCAAGTATTGCGAAAAGTCGGTGACACCCATCTCTCGCAGGACGTCCTCGTCGATCAGGAATCGGCCGGTAAATTCACGGCTTGGCTGCGTGAGAACGTAGTGCGCCGCGTCGGCGACGATCGCGACACGCCGCGTTCGGGTGCGCCTCACCTCATCACCAGCAATAAAGCCGATCGCATCGGTATCGATCATCGTCCGTGGCCACAGCGCATTGACCGCGATGCCCTCAGAGCGAAACTCTTCAGCCATGCCAAGGACGCACAACGACATCCCGAATTTCGCCAGCGTGTATGCGAGGTGCGGTGCGAACCATCGGCTGCTCAGCGTCGAATCGAGCGGCGGGGCAAGATTGAGCACGTGCGGGTTCGCCGCCCGCCGCAGGTGCGGAATGGCCTTCTGCGTGCAGAGAAACGTTCCGCGCGCGTTAACTTGTTGCATCAGATCAACGCTCTTTAACGAGGTATCGAGCGTCCGAGTCAGTGAGATGGCGGAGGCGTTGTTCACAAGGATGTCGAGCCCGCCAAAGCGTTTCACCGCCTGAGCGATGGCGGCTTCGACCTGCGTCTCATCGCGCACATCCATCGACACCGCCAGCGCGTGCCCGCCGGCGGCTTCGATGTCCTCAGCCGCCGAATAGATGGTCCCCGACAGCTTCGGATGCGGCGTGACAGTCTTGCCGGTTACGACTACGTTGGCGCCATCGCGCGCGGCGCGCAGGCCGATAGCCTTGCCGATGCCGCGTGAGGCACCGGTGATGAAGAGCGTTTTCTGTTTGAGGGTCGCGATCACCGATGACACAGGCAGACAGTAGCAGACCGACCATCCGGGACAAACACACGTGGCTGAACTCGCCGGCCTCTTCGCCCTCAGCACGGTTCATCCGAGTCAGGCATTCTGTTCCGGCAACCGATGTACGATGACCGGCGCCATGACGCTGATTTCGCGACGCGCGATCTTCGAGGGCCTGATCGTCAACGCACTCGGCACGCGTCCCTCTCTGGGCAGACCCGCGTCCTTGCCAAACCAAAACCGCTGGCAAAGGACGCCGTGACGCACGACTGGACAGCCTTTCTAGGGCCCACCCATAACGCGACATCGTCCGAGACGAGGCTGAGTCGAACGCTACCGCCTCCGCTGATCTGGGAGCTCACCAAGGGCTGCGGCTACGCCTCGCCCGCGATCGCAGGCGAGCGGCTCGTGTTTCTCCATCGCGTGGGCGACGAAGAGATCGTGGAGTGCCTGCACGCAGAAACGGGTGCGACCCATTGGCAATTCCGTTATCACGATCGAGGTCCGCGGTCAGCGGCAGCAGCAGCCCGCCGGGACCTATCGAGGCTCGTTGCTGGCCGTCGATGGGCACTTCCTGTGCCTCGGCGAGTTCGGCCACCTGCTGTGGGTGGATCTCACGCCGAAGGGATACAAGCAGGTGTCGCGCACATGGATGTTCGCGGCGCGTGAGTCGTGGGGACTGCCGGTGCTGAGTCGCGGCCTGCTGTACGTCACGCAGAACACGCGGGATATTCTGAGTGGCGCCCGCCCGCGGCTGCTCTGTTACGACCTGCGGGCGTAAGAGCTGACTTTCATAAATGGCGGCACTAAGGCTCTACCGGACCGTCAACGAGCGCAGGTGCACGCGCGCCACCATGTGCATGTAGCCGCCCAGGACCCTCGTCATTTTCGCAGATCGAGACAGACCAGCGTATCGTCATTGCGGACGTACAACATGCCGTCGGCGATCGCAGGATAGGCCCGCACCGTTCCGGGGAGGATCTGCGCGCGCGCGAGCGGCTTGAAACCATCCGCGGACGCGGCAGCGAGGACCATCTCGCCATTCTCGCGGAGGATCAGCAGTCGATTACCCACGAGGGTGACGCTTCCGGCGCCGAATCGATCCTGACGCCAGCGGACCTTGCCCGTCTGAAATTCCACGGCGCGGAAGCTCTGGCCGAACTCCTGCCGGCCATGAAAGCCGTAGAGATATCCGCCAGAATACACGCTGGTCGCGTAGTGATTCGAGAGCACCTCGTCCGAGGACCACACGTCGGACAGCTTGGATCCGTCGAAGCGCAGCACGCCAGCGCCAGGGCCGTATTCAGCCGAAACAAAAATCGAATCGCCGTTGATGACCGGTGTCGCTGCATTCACCGAGGCGGCCTGTCTCGCACGCCATGGCCGCTCGAATCGCACCTGACCGGCCGCGGGATCGAGCCCGACAAGCCGGTTGCGCGTCAGAAACACCGCGTAGCGGCGCCCGGCGATCGTGGCGCCAATCCCCGACGAGTAACTCGCGCCATCTTCAGTGACCGTCCACAGAACTTTTCCGGTCTTCGCGTCGAACGCCACGATTCCGGCATTTTTTCCGCCGATGTTTGCGACGACTCTTCCGTCCTCGACGAGCGGCGACCCGGCAGCGCCAAAGAAGCCTTTCGGCACGCCGAACCGGCGCATGGTGTCCTCGCTCCAGATCTTCGTTCCACTCGCAAGATCCACGGCGTGAAGTTGCCCCTCGGCGCCAAACGTATAGACGGCGCCATTGGCGACCACAGGCACCGCGCGTGGGCCCTCGTCGAAGCCGAAATCGTCCCGGTAGGACGTCGGATACCCGTACTGCCATTGCGTCTTGCCGCTGGCCGCATCGAGGGCTTCGACGACCTCGCGATTCGAGACGCGATGGAAGAGGATGACGCGATTCTGAACGACGACCGGCCCGCTGAGTCCCTGGCCGATCTGCCGGCGCCAGACCACGCGTGGGCCGGTCCCCCATGTTTCACTTAATGGTGGCCCGCTATAGACACCGTTGCGGCCCGGGCCCAGGACCTGGGGCCAGTCCGCCGCGATCGCTTGCGCTCCAAGTGCCAGCGCGAGCATCGCCGATCCGAGGAGGAGGGGTCGCATGGGAAAGGAGTGGACTATGTTAGCGCGTAGGATTGTGATTCGCGCGTTTCAGTTGACATGATTGATGGAGGATCGCGTGCTGGCCTCGCGTGCGGCCGACCGCGACATGCTGGTCAGCCTACTATTTCATGTAGTTAGGCGCTAAGAAGTCTCTTTCACGACCGTGTCTGGACTTCATGATGATCATCAGAACCGCGTTGCTGGTCGCTCTTGCGCTTCTTGCCATTGTCTTCATCATCGGATGGATGCGCGAGACGGCCTCACCTGAAGGCCGCTCCGCGAGCCATAGGAAGCATCGGCCTTCAGTGGTGCAGATCGCGATCGGATTCGTCACCGACTTCCTCGACACCTTGGGGATCGGCTCGTTGGCGACGACCACCACACTCTTCAAGGTGTTGAAGGTGGTGCCCGATGAGCACATTGTCGGAACCATGATCATCGGCCACTCGTTGCCGGCAGTCGTGCAAGCGTTCATTTTCGTGGTCGTTGTGCTGGTGGATCCGACGGTACTCGTTTCACTGATCGCGGTGTCGGTCTTCGGCAGCTGGCTCGGGGCCGGCGTGGCCTCGACACTTCCGCGGCGACCGATTCAAATCGGCATGGGCATCGGCTTGCTCGCCGCTGCCTCGTTCATGTTGATGAGTCAGCTCCGAATGTTTCCAAGCGGCGGAACCGCTCTCACACTGACGCCTGGAAACCTGATGATCGCCCTGGTCGCCAACTTCATCCTCGGCGCCCTGCTGATGCTCGGCATCGGCAGTTACGCGCCATCGCTGATTCTGTTCAGCGTCCTTGGAATGGATCCGCGAGCGGCATTTCCCATCATGATGGGCTCGGGAGCGATGATGGCCATGGCAGGCGGCCTTCGATTCATGAAAGCCGGTCGCTTTGACAGGCGCGCCGCATTGGGCCTGACACTCGGCGGAATTCCAGGGGTGCTCGTCGCGGGACTTCTCGTGCGAGCTCTTCCTCTGAACGCGCTGCGATGGGTGGTCGTCTTTGTCGTCGCCTACGCAGCGATCATGATGCTGCGCTCCGCGGCATCTGCGCGTCGCCCTGAGGCGGAACTGGTTGCGGCTTCAGACCAGCTTGTCTGAGGTGTGCGCTTGCGCGCGTTACGGCGCGGGCTCGATCTTGAGAATGGCTCCGTTGTCTTCTTCGGTGAGCACGTACAGCAGGTCGTCGGGTCCTTGGTACACGCTGCGGATCCGCTGATGCAAATCGACCAATAGTGGCTCACGAAGAATGACCTGTCCCCTCAGATTGAACCAAAGGCGCTGGAGTTGCCCGGTCCCGCGGCTCCGCCCCATGGTCATGCCACCGACGAACGCGTTGCCACGCCAGGCCGGGAACTTGTCGCCTGAATAGAACACCAGGCCGGATGGCCCGATGGACGGCACCCAGAAGGCGAGCGGCGGTTCGAGATCGGCGCGCGACGTCAAGTCGCTGACCTTCGTGCCGTCGTAGTTGAGGCCGAACGTCACGATGGGCCAGCCGTAGTTGTGTCCGGCGCGGATCAGGTTGAGCTCGTCTCCGCCGAGGGGTCCGTGCTCGGTCTCCCAGAGCACACCCGTTGAAGGCTGTATAGCCAAGCCTTGCGGGTTTCGGTGTCCCAGGGAATAGATGGCTGGATCGTAGCCGGCTTGCCCCACAAACGGGTTGTCTGGCGGCACACCGCCATCATCGCGGAGCCGCAGGATCTTCCCGCCGTGATCGTCGGGCTTCTGCGCCCGTGCCGTTTCCATTCGTTCACCGACGCTGAAGTACAGGGTTCCGTCGCGATCGAAGGCGATCCGCCCCCCGAAGTCCGCCGTCGATCTGCTCCAGGTGTTCGCGATGAAGATGTCCTTCACGTCGACGAGCGCGTGGTCGTCGAAGCGTCCGCGTGCCAGAGCGGTGGTCGCCAGGCCCGCGTCGTTCGCCTTCGCATAGCTCAAATAGACGAGGCCGTTCTCGGCAAACTTCGGGTGAAGCGCGATGTCCATCAAGCCAACCAAGGCCCTGCGGTGGACGGCTGGCACGCCCGCAATCGGCTTCGGATCCAGGGTTCCGTGTCGAATGATTCGGAGACTGCCCGGGGTTTCGGTCACGAGCATGCCGCCATCGGGCAGAAAGGCCAGACCCCACGGATGCGACAACCCTTGAGTGACGACGCTGACTCGAATGCGGTACTCCGAGGTCTCGAAGGTTTGCGGGAGCGTCGGCAACGGCGGCGAGAGATGCCGATCGGGACGCGGTCCGCCGGGCGGCAACCCCTGCTGGCCGGCGTGCCCGGCCGCCGCCGCTACAGCGAAAACGGCGACCGTCGTCGCGAGAGAGAGCTGATATCTCTTCATGATAAGAACCTCAGTCCGCTACCTGCTCCATTAGAGCCGTTTCGTGGTTCGCATAACGCGCGTTCTCGGATCACTGAGGCTTACTAGCTCAGCACGAAGGGACATCCTATGTTCACACTTGGCCAAGGCGTCCCTGGGTCGCCCTCTCCTGTGGCCGCGCTAGACTTCAGCCACACAATCCGGTGATTCCTCCCAATTGTTCGTAAAGGCTCTTCGTTTCACCAAGGTTCAGCGAGCGAGAAGTACATGGCTGACAACACACTTGCCCGAATTGGTGGCTTCCTGCATCGCCGACCCTGGTACAAGTTGCCGAAGCTCCTCGCGATGCCTCGTCTGGTGGAGATTCGCAACGAGCTGCGTCAGAAGAACCTGCACGATACCGAAGAGCCGCCACTCGAACAGAAACCGATTCCATCCGATCTGGATCCGAAGCTGCGCGAAGAGCGCACCATTGACGGCACCTATAACGATCTGCGGTTCCCGGCGATGGGGAGCTGCGGCCGGCGTTTCGGCCGCAACGTTCCGCTCGAGCACGTGTTTCCCGACACGGCCAACCTGCTCAACCCGAATCCTCGTGTGGTCAGCCGCGAGTTGATGACGCGACACGCGTTTCGGCCGGTCGGTTTTCTGAACCTGCTGGCCGCCTCGTGGATCCAGTTCATGGTGCACGACTGGTTCGTGCACAAGCGCTCCGATATCGAGGACGGTATCGAAATCCCGCTCGCCCCTGGAGACGATTGGACGGACGCCACCATGAAAGTGCCGCGCTCAGTGCCCGATCTCGCGCCTTCCGGATCGACCCGCCCTCCCGCATATGCCAATCCAAACAGCCACTGGTGGGACGGATCGCAGGTGTACGGCTCCGATGCCATCGTCGCCGCGAAACTGCGTACGCGCGAAGGCGGCAAGCTCAAGGTGGAGGCCACCGGGCTTCTGCCGGTCGATCCCGACACGGGCATCCACTTCAGCGGCTTCACCGACAACTGGTGGATCGGCCTCGCGATGCTGCACACGCTGTTCACACTCGAGCACAATCACATTTGCGAGTTGCTCGCGAAGGAGCATCCGGCGTGGTCCGACGATCAGCTGTACGGCAAGGCCAAACTGATCACATCCGCCATCATGGCGAAAATCCACACGGTCGAGTGGACGCCAGCCATTTTGCCGCACCCGGTTGTGCAACTCGGCATGCACGCCAATTGGTACGGGCTGGCCGACGACGAGCTGGTGGAGATCTTCAGGTTCTTGCGCCAGAGCGACATTCTCAACGGCATCGTCGGATCGCACGCCGATCACCACACGGCGCCGTACTCGCTCACTGAGGAGTTCGTGGCTGTTTACCGGATGCATCCGTTGATTCCGGACGAGTTCACGTTCCGCTCGTTGTCGACCGGTCAGGTGCTCGCGACGCACGAGTTGCCGGACGTCGCCGGCCGGCGCACGCGCGACATCGCGGACCGAATCCCGATGCCTGATCTCTTCTACTCATTCGGTGTCTCGCATCCCGGCGCGATCACGCTGCACAATTATCCGAGTCATCTTCAGAATCTGCGCCGCGACGACGGAGAGCACCTCGATCTGGCGGCTGTCGATATCCTGCGCGACCGCGAGCGGGGAGTGCCTCGCTACAACCGGTTCCGCCGCTTGATTCACAAAGACCCGGTCAGCTCGTTCGACGAGCTGACCGACGATCCCACGTGGCGCGCGGAACTTCGTCGTGTCTATGACAACAACCTCGAATCGGTCGATCTCATGACCGGACTGTATGCGGAACCGTTGCCGGAAGGATTCGGTTTTAGCGAAACGGCATTCCGCATCTTCATCTTGATGGCGTCCCGACGTCTCAAGAGCGACCGCTTCTTTACCGATGACTACCGTGAGGAGATCTACTCCGAATTCGGGCTCGACTACATCAAGCAGAACACGATGCTCGCCGTGTTGAAGCGGCACCACCCATCGCTCGCGCCTGCTCTCGAAGGTGTAGATAACGCATTTCATCCCTGGAAGGTGAAAGATCCCACGGCATAGCGAGGCGTCTTGAGAACTACAACAACCGAAGCAGCGGCGCGCCCGCCGACCGGAACGGCCACGGAATGAAACTCAGCATCAGCAGAAGCGCCAATCCGTAGAAGATGAGCGCCGACGTCTGGCGCCGCTGCGCGTCGGTCGTCTTCCGGATGCGCACGCGGCCGACGTGCGCGAGCGCGGTCGCGGCCAGCATGCCGACGAGATGCTCGACCGTGATGAAACGGATCGGCGCATTCCGCATCACCTCACCGAGGTTCCTCCAGGCCACCGTTGCGACTGGGCTCAGAACGAACGAGAGCGTGAGGCCGACGAGTACCTGCACGTCGAGGCTGATCACGAACCAGCGGCCGACGGCGTCGTCTGTCGGCTGCCAGGCCGCGCGATTCATGCGACCGCTGAGCGCGCGAGCAGACGCAGCGAGCGCCAGGATCAACACTACCCATCGAAGCCACGAGTGCGCGAATAGGAAGGCCGTATACATACGCTTCCTTTTACTTTATCTGACGGAACAGGCATTTTACGTCTCCGTTGATCGCACCGCCGGCGCGGAGATCGGCACTCTGTCGAGCATGGAGTCTTTCGACAGGCGCCACCTGGAGCGCCGGCTGACGCGCTCAAGCCAACAGTGTCATCGCACCAGTCGTGACCAACGCGCCGGCCCAGATCAGATCCCGCCGGCCGCCATCGACATGCGCAAAAACACCGGCACCACCATCAGGCCCGCGCCGTGTGCCGTGGCCATCAAAAAGGACCACACGGTGAGTCCAGCCATGCCGACGCGCATGCTCGCCCAGCGCGGATGCTGATGGCGGAAGAACCGCATCACGCCGAGCGCAACGAGGACGCCGGCCATCGGCCAGCGGAGGTCGCCGATCGGGATGACCGCTCCGACCGCCAGCGCGGCGCCGACAGCGCCGGCAACGGCCAGCGCGTGCCCGGCACCGAGAGGCAGCAGCGCCCGAAGCACCCCGCCGCGGCGGCGCTCCTGCATCCCGAGCGCCACCGCGAACAGCCAGCCCATACCAGGATTGATGCCGTGAAAGGCGCCGAGCGCCATCAGCATCACCCACGATGTCGTGCCCGTCTCAGTCGTCATCATCGACCCTCACGCGAAGCAGTAGGAATCGGAGCTCGCATCGCCGCCTTCGAGGTGGACCTGGTGCGGGCGCATCCCGTCGAATTCCACGAACCCGGCGCGATCGAGCGCGAGGCCGCCGTTGGGGCGCACATCAACTTTCGCCAGCCAGCCCTTGACGCCGTCGGGATAGAACTGGTCGTCCCACGTGCGATACAGCGAGTTCGTCACGTAGACGCGCTTGCCGTCGCGGCTGATCTCCACCATCTGTGGCGCGCCGTTCAGCGGCTGACCCGGACGCGCGGGAT
>WNGA01003262.1_pt1 | contig 25235 bp, 18 predicted proteins | sample 5400061 | NCBI WGS metagenome assembly WNGA01 (sample SAMN13153366, study PRJNA577476) | soil metagenome | isolation source: 100 cm soil or saprolite under grassland replicate 2 | place: USA:California | collected 2016-06-15 | reverse complement strand
ATGTTCCTTTCGCTTTGTGACACTCATTCCAGAGGCAGCGAGTTTAGACGCCTTTGATTCCGATCCCGCCGGTAGAACACTCTCTCCTGTAAGAACTAGACGCCAGTCTTCTTCGCTCCTCTCCGCAATCTCTTCACCTGGCTTTCGCATAGCGATCGCCTCGATACTCGTGCCGTCTCCCGTTTCTCCGTCGGACACCAGATAAACGACCCACCGATCCGCTTGGACCAACAGCTCGAGTCCGGCTAACGCGGTGTGCGCTGCTCCATTCTGATCCGCGATGAAGTGCAGCGAAGAAACGAGATCGAACGCCGCGCGTAAATTTGATGATTTCAGTTTTGCCGGCAGAGAACGTGAAGCGGGCTCAGCAGGCTTCTGCAGTATTTCCGGCAGGCGAAGTTCGCCGGTCACCCCATGTCCTTCGATCTCTCGCAGAATCGCGGACAACTGCGCAGCTTTATCCGCAATGGCGCGAAAGCCAAGACGTTTCCGTTGACGTGACGGCGGCAGGCAATTAGGGGGGCACCGGGCCAGAACGCTTTGGCGTGCTCGACTGCCGTGTGCAGTTCGACCATATCAGCGCCGGGAACTACCTCGTACAAAACTGCTAACGGGGGTGGCCCAAGCGATTCTGCTGGACCCGTGCTTTCACGCTGCCGCGCCAGTTCAACCTCAATTTCCACCTCACGCAGACCTTCAATCAGGGTTTTTAAACCAGCGGCGCGCAGCGCCTCGATTAACTCGTAAGCGGGGGCTTCGTGCGCATCTGTGATGAGGACTACGTGTCTAGACATTAACTGCTTTCTTCAGCCTTTGCTTCGATTAGCTCGGCCCAGCGACAATTTGTACTGGCTGCCGTTGCCCTGTGAATCTTGCGCTTCAACGGTAACTTCATGACCGTCTGATGCCGTAATCTGCAATTGGAAATTTCCATCGGTAGATACAATCGCCTCACGACCGGCAATTCTGATAGTAGTGCCGGGCTCGGCCCGACCACGGACGAGATAGATGTCCCCCCCCAGAAGTTCGCCAGTGAGATTGGACACAGGCACTTGAGAGCCAGTCCCCCGACCCGCAACAACAAACTTCTGGGGCTCGCTCCAGTCACTGGTCTGGCCTGATTGCGCCGTCGCGCGGACGCGCCAGAAATATACTCCGGGTCGTAGATCGCTGGCACTAAATTCCGTTGACACCAACTGATCGCGTTCGATGACTTTCCCATCGGCGACAAAGAAAGGTGAAGTTGCAACCTCGACACGGTAGTAAGATGCGGTGCCCGCCTGAGGTCTGATCCATTTCAAAGTGATGCTTGCCGACCCGCTCTCGCCAACTAAGACTTTTTGCAGATCGCGTGGCTCAGAAGGCAATGGCACTTCCAACAACCTTTGGGGCCGTGAAACAGTCCCCGAAGGATTCACCGATACATATTCGCCGCCATGCAATGCAGTCTTCTCACCAGACTGGTTGGTGGTTTCGATCACGCCGGTGTTAACCCGTATCTCTTCCGTGTTATCGTCCGGGTTTACACCAAAGCTTGCGCCCGTTTGCTCGCCGACTTTGTTCTTTGTCTTGGGCGTCTCAACGATGTGAACTGAACCCTCGGGTTGTTGTTCAGTGCGCACGTACATCTGCCCGCTTTCGACGGCCACCTTCACATTTGGCTTCTTGCCATCGTCGGAATTGGTGTTGTCGCGGACGACGATAATGCTGTTGGGGCGCACGATCAGGGTCGAGCCATCTGCCATAGCGATGCGTGCACGACCGCTTGCTTGAGTTTGCACTGTGTCGCCGGGATAGAGCGCGGTGTCGCTGTTGGCCGATATTGTCTCGCGGGTCGCTGCACGGATCACTCTAACGTCACCTTCAAAGGAGATGAATCGGGCGCCAGCAGGCATTTTCGTTGCAGTACCGACATTCTTTAACGGGTTGCCGTACTTCCAGACGTAGAGTGTAGCCCCACCGGCCAGGCCGCAGAAGATGACGAAAGCGATTAGCAGGTAGACGACGCGTGTTTCCACAACCCACCAATCAAATGCTAAAAGGCTTGTTATTTTGCCCATTATTTAGGTCGAACTGCAGAGAAGAGGGGCAATTGGGCTGAGACGCTTGGGTGTGCCGACTAGGTTTGTCCAGCTGGAGGGCGCCTGAAGCCGCAACGTTCTAGGCGTTAAATCCTACACCGAAGGCAGGTACAACAACCGCCAACAATGAAATTTAACACAGGCGCGAGGCGTGTTCAAGCACCGTTAACCTCTTCTGACGAAGAGTCGAAGGTTAATATTCATTGGGCAGGTCAATTGCGGCCGACCGGCTGGGAATTTTTATTGGCCTCAGGCGATTCCAGAGTTTTACGAGGCGCGTCCTCAGTATCGTCAAATGGAGGGTCGAAATCATCCGGCAAATCTACTTCTATGTTCATTTCGGCATCTTTAGGCCAGAGCAGCGATACGGCAACGGAACTGAGAAGTACGATTGCAACAAAGGCGAGCGAAATGCCTATCGATATATGTATTCCCCCCGCAACGACGAGCATCTTTACGCCGATAAAAGTCAGCACGATTGCGAGTCCCAGCTTAAGATAGTGAAATCTCTCCACCACACCCGCAAGTAGAAAGTACATTGAGCGTAAGCCGAGAATGGCGAATACGTTTGAAGTGTAGACTATGAAGGTGTTAGTCGTGATGGCAAAGATGGCGGGGATCGAATCCACGGCGAAAATCAGATCGGTGATCTCAACGATAGCCAGAACCAGCAGAAGCAAGGTGCCGGATCGTCGACCCTTGACCGTAGTGAAGAATCTTTGGCCGTCATAATGGCGCGAAATAGGAATATACCTCGTGACCAAACGAACTGCGACATTCTGTTCGGGATCGATGTTTGTGTCTTCCTGGCGAAACATCTTGAATCCCGTATAAACGAGGAAGGCGCCGAAGATGTAGATAATCCAATGGAACCGATTGATCAATGCGGCGCCAATGAAGATCATAGTCAGGCGCATAAACAGTGCGCCTAGTACTCCCCAGAAGAGCACTCGGTGCTGGAACGGAGAAGGAACTTTAAAATACGAGAAAATAAGAAGGAAGACGAACAGGTTATCGACGGAGAGAGATAACTCGATGAGGTAGCCAGTTACGAACTCCAGACCGCGCTGGGTTCCCTGAAACCTAAACACTATACCGGCGAAGATCATTGCCAGCGTAATCCAGACGCCGCTCCAGATTGCTGCTTCGCGATACGTGATTGTATGGGCTCTGCGATTGAACAGACCGAGGTCGAGGCTGAGCATACAGAAGATAAAGATCGCGAATCCGATCCATAGCCCAATTGAGCTGCCCAGTGTGTCCATTAAGGCAAGTAAAATAACATTCGCTTAATTACGCCGCAACCAAGCTCTACTCGCGTCATCGTCCCTTTCGTAGAGCCCCCAGTATTTCCTCTCTGACGAGCTTTCCAAAGAAAGAACTAACGTTCAAAGCAGGCCCTCTTAGCCGGTTGCGGCCGCGTGTCGTCTCCCTTACAATCGCGCGTTTGTAGGAAAGGTATATATAATGCTCAAACAACTCGCTCGTCTGGAACGAACTCGTAAATACATAATCCTCGGCTTTGCCATCATTATGGCGGTTAGTCTTGTGATTTTTTATGCCCCGGGGCGTTCGGCACGCTATGTGGAACCCGCCAGAAGCACCGAAGTGATCGCCAAAGTCGGCTCAGATGAAATTACTGTCGCCGACCTGGCGCAACTCAAAGACAATTACCAGCAAATGTTGGGCGGCAGGATTAGTCTCGAACAGCTTGGCGGGAACAAGCGTTTTCTCGACGGCCTTATCCGGGACCGGGTAATAGCGCAAGAGGCAGCCCGCATGGGACTCGCGGCCAGCGACGCTGAGGTTGCCGAGAAAATTAGGAAGCAGTTTACAGATGCTTCAGGTCAGTTTGTTGGTCTGGACCGCTATAAAGAATCAGTGGCAGCTCGGTACGGTGACGTGGAAAAGTTCGAGCAATCGGTCCGGGACTCGATTGCGCAAGAGAAATTAAGGGCTTTCATAACCGCAAGTATAAAAATCGGCGACGAAGAAGTTCAGGAAGATTACAAACGAAAAAGCACGGACTTTAATATCAATTACGTTGTCGTCTCTCCCGAGAAGATGGCCGAGAAGATTCAGCCTTCGGACGACGACCTTCGCAGCTATTACGACCAGCACAAGGTTGACTATCGTTACCTCGAGCCGCAAAAGAAGATTCGCTACGTTTACGTCAATAACGAGAAGATCGGAGAGAAACTACAAATTCCCGACGAGGAATTGAAGCAGCGGTATGACGCTCTTTCACCAGATCACAAACAGGCTGGCGTCAAAGTGCAACAGATATTTTTGCGGGTGGCACGCAAAGACCTCGACACTTCCGTCGAAACAAAAGCCAAAGACCTGGTTGAAAAGGCTAAGGCAGCGCCCGCCGACAAGAGCGAACAGGTCTTTGGCGACCTTGCTCGCGGGAATTCCGAAGATCCAGCTACTGCGAAAAACGGCGGACTCCTTACGCGGGTAATCAAAAAGAATCCGAATAAGATCGATGCTCTTTACGATCGTGCAGTCGATATGCAGCCCGGTGAGATCTCCGATCCAATCAAGTTCGGCGGTAACTGGTACATCTTGCGTCGAGGAGACTCAGTACCTAAGACATTTGATGAAGCAAAGCCTGAGTTGCTTGTTTCAGCGCGGAACAGCAGATCGTTTTCCATTGCTTCAAAGCTTGCTGAGCGTGCCCAGGCACGACTGAAGGAGACTCAGGATCCGCAGAAGGTCGCGCAGGAACTGGCGTCGGAAGCAAATATGAAACCGGCTGATATGGTGAAGGAAACACCGTACGTGAAACCGGGTGATGACATACCCGAGATTGGAAACAATCAACAGTTTGAGCAGGCGCTGGCCGCTCTAAATAATCCAAAAGATGTCGGCACGCAAACGGGAGTGAAGGGCGGATTTGCCATTCCGATGCTGGTCGACAAGAAAGAGCCGCGCATACCCGAGTTTGACGAAGTAAAGACGAAAGTCGCCACCGCATTGAAACAGCAGCGGGCGAAAGAGCAACTTGAGTCAAAAGCAAAAGAGATTGCCGCAGCTGCCGGCAACGCTAACCAGCTTAAGGTGGCTGCTGAGAAGGCGGGTTTCGAGGTCGCGACTGAAGAAGCTTTCAAGCTCGGGAAGACGCTAGGCAGCGCGGGAACCAGTCCAGCACTGGACGAAGCTATTTATGCGCTCAAGACTAGTGAGGTCACCAAGACTCCGGTCAAGTCGGGTGACAACTGGGTGATCGTCGGTGTAATTAAGCGAGGAGATGCTGACTTGGCTGAATTTGCCAAGCAGCGAGATGAGTTGACCCAATCGATGCTCTCTGATCGGCAGAACCAGGTATTCTCCGATTACGTTGCCGCCGTGCAAGAGCGAATGAAGCGCGACGGTAAGATAAAGATTTACGATGATGTCCTGCTCAGTCTGGAAACGGACGAACCCGCCGCCGCTCCTCCTCGGCCTCGATTCCCGTTGCCGAGGAAATGATCGGATTATTCTCTAGAAGACAAAACGGCTGGTTATGGTCGCAGTCCCCAGCCGTTTTCGTAATCCCAAGCTAAAGTGTCAGCTAAAGACCCCCCATCAACGGAGCTATGGCCGATTGCGCAACAGCAGTGCGAACTTGAAGCTCGTTCGCCTGAATAGTGATCTTCAGATTGTTGAGCGCGCTCTTAGCCAAAGTACTTTTTGCCGCCGGTAAGCGGGTTACGAATAAAGCGCCCAACTGTTTGAGTCCTTCTAGTGTATCGCCAAGGTTCTTGGCCGCTTCGGCATTCGTTGTGCGCGCCGCGAAAAACATTTCGACGTTTGTTTCGCTAACCACAACTGAACCGTAGACCTGTCGAATGGTTGAAAGGTCCTGCGCGATTGCCTGGTTTCCGATGTCCAGGCTCTGCAGCAATGCCGGAGAGATGTTACCCCCGAACCCGGCGATCGCTTCCGGGTCGCGGCTGGCGAGCGCAACAAGTTCTGCGCTTGCACGCTTGCGACCACGGTTTACATCAATGACATTGCGCACACTCGCCGGATCGCCAATGGCCAGCGTATTGGAGTCCAACGGCGATGCCGCAAACTCTCCGACCTTGAAGTTAATCAATCCGAAAAGCCTGATTTCCTGGTCCAAGTTAAAGATGTAAATTGTTTTTCCCTGGCGTTTTTCTTCACGATATTTGCCGTTCGCGGCAATCTTGCCTGCCGCGACCATAGCGGCCGCACTAAACGTTCCCCGTGCAAGTCCGATTGATTCGAGTTTGGTAATTCCTTCCCGAGGGTAGGTATAGTGAATCCCAAACGCGACCTCATCAAACCCTCTCGGGTCGATTCCGGTCCGCTCTTTGAACTGATCAATCTGCGCGTTGGCGGCTGCAAGTTTGGCCGGATTACTAGCGAGTAGCCTGGGCATCGCCTCATCGAGAGCCCGCTTCACTTTAACCAAAGCAACTGCATCTGATTCCGGCAAAGAGGCCAATAGGCTAGTCGCAGGGTGCGTTGCAGACCGAGTGCGAGATGCCTGCGCGGCTGCGTTTAGAGGTACGGCAACCAAAGCCGCAAGGATAGTCAAGACTCCAGCATGTAAGATTCTATTAATCACGATTGAATGTACCTTTCAGTTCTAGAACTTGTGCGAGGGAAAGCCCCGGACATGGTCAATTAAGGACAAAGCCACCAAATTTAACCCGGCGCGGTTATCCGATGCCGTCATGAGAGACTGAGGTTGGCTCTAATTCTTTCCAGCCTTCCGCGACGGCTGAACGCTCGGAGCGTAGCTTCGCATAAGACCAACATCAACCTTTCGATAATCCTGAGGAAGTTCGAATGTTTGCGGGCCTATGTCGAGCCTAATCCCCGACAACTCCATCGTTGTCTTTGTCTCATGGTCGCCGGAGGTTGCTGTTGTTTCCCACCTCAATGGCATACCCAGCGTCTCATCAATCCAAATTAGCGTCTGAGCGTCTTGGGCAGTTCCGTCAGTTGTTGAACGGGTCAACACACGATACTTGGTCGCCATGCGTTCGCCGACATTCTCGGGGCCAAGTCGCTCATAACGCGTCTCAACAGGCGCTTGATTGAGTAGCAGATCTGTTGATAAGTCGTCATGTGACCGTTGCCTTTGCTTATCGACCAAGGAAAATCCTTCCACATCGGCAAACAATTTTGCGGAAGGTAGCAGCATAAATCTCCCGGTTGGTGTTTCCAGGTATACGATCCGTTCACCTGCGGCATCCTCATACTCTTCTCGGCGATTGTTGCCGTCACGCGCAATAACGGTCTTGCTAATCCGCGGCGCGGCCGAGCCTTCGCTGGAGGTAATTATTCGCACTGCTTGATATCGTTCGGGTTCCCTGGTGGCGAAGGGGGGTGTTGCGGCGACGACGAGCGCTTTCGGGCCAGTATCGTTAGTGACTGATCCGCGGTTTGATTTGCAAGAGGGCAGAAGTAGCGTGCAGCCGGTGATGAGAAGCACGGAAGAAACCAGCACCCGGAATCCTGGTACGATCTGAATGCTCACACGCGCTCAACCAGCATTGCGATCCCCATTCCTCCGCTGATGCAAAGCGTGGCGATTCCGCGTTTCGCTTTGCGTTTATCCATCTCGTGCAACAGGGTGGTCGTGATGCGGACGCCGGTACAGCCAATAGGATGGCCCAGCGCGATGGCTCCGCCATTTACATTCAGCCGCTCCGGATCGAATCCGAGTTCTCGATCACAAGCAATCACCTGGGCGGCAAATGCTTCATTCAATTCAATGATGTCGATATCATTCAACAGCAGAGCTTGTCTTTGTAGCACCGCACGTACTGCCGGTACTGGCCCAATCCCCATGATCTCGGGAGCAACTCCGGAGATCTCATAGTCAACGATCCGGGCCTGGGGTTGAACATTAGAAGCTTTCACGCCATCTGCGCTCAACACCAAAACTGCCGCCGCCCCGTCGGTAATGCCCGACGAGTTTCCCGCCGTCACGGTTCCGTCTTTTGAAAAAACAGGGGCTAGTTTGCTTAGATCTTCAATTATAGTGCCGGCGCGATAGTGCTCGTCTCGTGCGAAATGTTGAGGACCCTTTCGTCCCTTGATTTCAATTGGCGCCACTTCATGATCGAAGCGTCCCGACTCGATAGCCCTTTGTGCGCGTTGTTGTGATCTAAGTGCGTACTCATCCTGTTCGCTTCTTGGAATCCCATATCGCTGAGCGAGATTCTCGGCTGTTTCACCCATCACCAGCCCGGAGAGCGGGTCGTTGAAGCCATCGCGATACATGCCATCGACCAGTTCCATGTTGCCCATCCGCATGCCCCAGCGTGCGCCGTCGGCAAAGTAAGGCACGCGTGACATGCTTTCGGTGCCGCCAGCCAGGATCGCATTGGCTCGACCTAACATGATTTCCTGAGCCGCTAAAATAATTGCTTTCAAGCCTGAGCCACACGCCTGGTTCACAGTGAATGCAGGGACTGTTTCGGACACTCCCGCCCGATACGTAATCTGCCGCGCAACGTTTGGACCGCCACCCGCTTGCCGCGCACAGCCCCACATGGATTCATCGATCTGATCCGGCCTTAAACCTGCACGTCGCAAACTCTCCTGCGCTACAGCAACGCCGAGGTCGGCCGCTGTGAACGAAGCCAAACTGCCGCCGAAGCGTCCAATCGGCGTTCGCACTGATGCTCCCAGGTAAACGCCTATCATCTAGTCCCCAAAAGTCTTCTCCATACCATTTCCAAAAATCAGTTGACGGAAAATGGTAGCACACGGTAGAAGTACAAACTAAAGCTGACTTTGAGTCGGTATGTTACGGGAGTCGGGAGTCGCGGGTCTCCAGAGTCTGATCGGAAATAGTTCTGCTGAAATACCGGGGTTCTGACTCAGGACTCCCGACTCCAGACTCCCGACTCCCGACTAGACCTCACATGTTTCAAAGCCTCACAGATCTCTTTCAAATCGAAGTCGCCAGAGGCAGCATTGCGGAGCTCTTTGACGCTCACGCGGAATGGTTTTGCGCACCGGGGAAAGGAAGTTCACAGGCTTTACTCCGCAACGAAATGGAGATAGCCACGTCGCAGGGACGTCTAATGTTTTCCTGCTGGACCGAAAAGGGAACTCGCTCTTGGCGCATCCTTGCGTGGGACTGGAACGGCGAGACTTTGGCATTGCAGGCATCCAGAAGGATGGGTGCCGAACTTAGCGTAATTGAGCTGATTCCGCGCGCTTCGGCAACGGTTATCGCGGCGACGATCAGAGCTGCGCGTCAGGTTCGTTGTGATCGATTGGCTGAACTATCAAGTACGACCGCGCCTGCCACAAAAGTGGAACGCTCAGCGCTCAGTCCAGGAGTCCGAAGAGGCCAGCCTGGGCGCTTCGCTCGCATTCTCCTAAAACAGAAACATCAAAGAATTGCCGTCACTGGCTCAGTTGTAACAAGCCACGCGGGGGAAGTTGACGCATTTCTTGCCTCCGCACTTCTTTGGTTCACGCGCATTTCCGAACGTGCTCGTCCGCCCTACATTCAGCAACTGTGGTTAGTAGTCGAAGAGAAACAGGTTAAGCCCATCTTTCAGCGGTTGGTTCTATTCCGACAGGGGTTGAAAGAAATGATTTCCATCTTCACGATCGATGAGGCTTTGACAACGATAGTGCCCATCGTGTGTCCCGAAAGGCGCGAGCTATTGCAGAAGCGACTGCCGCATTTTCCGCCGGTGTCCGAGCCTCAGCTGACTGAGCTCGCGGCCGCGGTTCTCACTCAAGCACCTGAGAGCATCGATGTGGTCCATGCGCGGCACGGTGAAACCTTGCGTTACTTAGGATTGCCGTTCGCACGCGTGCGCTGCGTGCTCGGCGATGAAAGGATCTGGTTTGGGATCGAAGGAGCGCGGCGGCGGCTATTGGATAAGAATACTGAAGGCGAATGGAACGCGCTCTTTCACGAATTGCGCGAGCACCGCTCGGCGGATGCGTCAGATCATCACCACGCTCTGTATCGTGCTGCATCCGAGGCGTGGTTGGAATCACTACTACGCCGAGATATAACCAGACTCGATCCCGGTTTAATTATTGCGCCGCTTCACGCACAATTTCGGACCGCGCGAGGAGGGCGACTCGGTGTCCGACCAATAGACTTGCTGGCACTAAGGCGCGATGGTCGTTTGGTGGTCATCGAGCTGAAGGTCTTTGAAGACCGCGAGCATGTTTTGCAGGGGGCCGACTACTGGCAACGGGTCGAGACACATCGCCGCCGGGGCCATATTTCACGCGCGAAGTTATTTGGCGAGCGGAAGATTCGAGACGAGTCGCCGCTGGTGTATCTCGTGGCTCCTACGCTGAGGGTTCATCCCTCGTTCGACACGTTGGCGCGCTGTATTGCTCACGATATTGAGATCTACAGATTTGATATAAACGAAAACTGGCGGGCGGGCGTACGAGTGATGCGAAGGTCGAGGGTGAACTAGAAACGATAACTTCCTTGCTTTAGTAATTCACGAACATGTCTTCATCGACTTTTTCCGCATCAGCCGTGCTCGAATCAGATGCCATGCCGTCGATCGCCTGGTCGGAAGAGAGTATTCCTGAAACGCGCATCCGGAATTCATCCGCATTACTCGCATTGTGTAACGCCTCTTGCAAGGAAATGTGTTTCGACTGAAAGAGGTGGAAGAGAGATTGGTCAAATGTCTGCATACCGTACTGGGAAGAACCGGCCGCTATCGCCTCTCGAATCAGATAAGTCTTTTCTTCGTTGCAGATGTAATCTCGTATCAATCCCGTCGAAACCATTACTTCCACGGCAGGTACACGACCCGATCCTTTTGCCGCCCGCACCAGGCGCATAGAAACTACCGCCTTCAAGATGCCGGCAAGTTGAAAACGCACAGACTTTTGCTGGTGAGCTGGAAATGACGTAACTATACGCGTCACTGTCTCTGTTGCATCGAGTGTGTGAAGTGTTGAGAGCACAAGATGGCCGGTTTCCGCAGCCGTTAGCGCCGTTTCGATAGTTTCAAAGTCTCGCATTTCGCCGACGAGGATCACGTCAGGATCCTGTCGCAGAGCGCCGCGCAGAGCTCCGGCAAACGAGTGTGTATCAACGTCAACTTCTCGTTGAGTCACAAAAGACTGCTTGTCGCGATGCAAGAACTCAATGGGATCCTCAATGGTAACGATATGACCGCTGCGAGTAGAGTTAATGCGATCAATAATGGCTGCCAGAGTAGTCGATTTACCGGAACCTGTTGATCCGGTTACGAGGATCAGTCCGCGTCGCTCCTCGGAGATCTTAGTGATCACCGGTGGTAGTCCCAGATCGGCCGTAGTCTTGGTCTGGTCCGGGATAACGCGCATTACGATGCTGACGCTACCGCGTTGCTGAAAAATGTTCGCTCGGAACCGCCCGATGTCCTTGATGCCATAGGCAATGTCCACCTCTGACATTTCCTTGAAACGTTGCTTTTGTCGATTGGACATCAAAGTAAACGAGATGTCGAGTGTGTCTTCCGGCTTCAAACGGGACACGTCGGCGAACGGATGGAGTTCACCGCCAACACGCATCATGGGGAATGCACCCACCTTTAGGTGAAGGTCAGAGGCGCCGCGGGAAGCCGCTACTCGTAGGAGATCGTCAATCTTGATGGACATGGTCAGCCGGAGGGCCTTTCGAGAATTCGTGGGAGCGCTTGATTTCTGGGATCCGAGCGCTGGGATTTGAGGCGCTGGAGCTAAACACGCGGTGGAAGACTCAGCGAACCGAAGTGGCGAGAAACGCCAAAAGCAGCTTTGATAATAGCCTTAAGCGAGCGCAAGGTCAACGAGTTTGATCATTGCACAACGGGCCAGCCGTTCTGTCGTTTATTGCTGACGAATCGCAACCAAGCGCTACTCCTTGGAGTGCTCGATGTGTTGAAGCTCCCCCCAAAGGCGCCGAGAAGGCGCAGCAATTCAGGAGAAGCTGATTGGTCTGGTGCTCCGTAAACGAAAAAGCGAGCGAACCGTTGGGTTCGCTCGCTCAAACCTTAACAGTTTAGGGCCTAATCAGCGACTGCGGCCAGGTAACTCATGCTCGGCTTTGTAGCTTCAGTCGTCGCAGGTTTTGTGTCATCGCTCTGCGCCGAAACTCGGCCATTATTATCGGCCACTGCCGACCCTTCTTCATGTACGTACGTCAACCAGTCGCCCGGTGCAGGGTGCTCGCCTTTGGTGATTTCGAAGAACAGCTTTTGAATCTTCTCTGTAATCTCGCCACGGCCTCCGTTACCAACCGATATGCGATCAACGGAACGGATCGGCGTAATTTCAGCGGCGGTTCCAGAGAAGAACAACTCGTCGGCAACGTAAAGGGCCGCGCGTTGAATACTTCGCTCCTTGATCGTGATCCCCAACTCGTGGCAAATCTGAATCACGCTGTCTCGAGTTATTCCCGGAAGGATAGACGACGACAACGGCGGCGTGATGACTATTCCTCCTGATACCATAAAGATGTTCTCGCCCGAACCTTCTGAAACATAGCCACGATCGTCGAGGGCGATTCCCTCGGCAAAGCCGTTAAGCAGCGCTTCCATCTTAATCAACTGAGAATTCATATAGTTGGCGCCACTTTTCGCCATCGCCGGCATTGAATTGGGCGTTAAGCGATTCCAGGTTGAAACACAGACGTCGACGCCCTGTTCAATGGCCTCATCGCCCAGGTACTTACCCCAGTCCCATGCACCGATGTAACAGGCCAAAGGATTTGGGAATGGGTTTACGCCGAAGGCCGGATTTTTTTCGTCAAGACTGCGAAACAGAATCGGACGGATATAGCATTGATCCAGCCCGCTGCGTTGTACTAGTTGTACGGACGCTTGGCAAAGTTCATCCAGATTCCACTTATGATCCATACGGTAGATCTTCGCCGAATTCAGGAATCGTTGCAGATGTTCTTTGAGTCGAAAGACTGCCGGGCCCCGCTTCGTTTTATAGCACCTGATGCCCTCAAAAATGCTCGACCCGTAATGTAGAACGTGCGACATCACGTGCACACGCGCATCCTTCCAATCGATAAATTCTCCATCGTGCCAGACTACGTCGCAAATGCGGGGAGTTGCCACGTCTTTCGCTTTGCCATCATTTGGGAACATGTTTTGCTCCTTCTGGTAATCGTTCAGGGGAGGACGAGGGATCCTTTGCTTAACCGTAAAACTTTCAACTAACGAAACCGCAAAAAGTTCGATCCTTTCCGGCCATTTATGCGTGGGTTATCGGGACACGGCACAATACAGTACATTCATTGCGCTTGGCAAGGTGCGCTTGATTCGACTAAAGCAGCTACGTAACATCGAATGCTGTTTCGCATTAGAAAAATAATTAATCGTAGGCCGATTCCGCAAAAACGACAATTGTTGGCGGGTGTTCTGCCTGTGGCCGCAATCCTATTCTCAGTTATTTTGATCGCCTGTCGACCGAATGAAATGAACAAAAACATCACACCTGGGCCCACGTCCCAGAACAACGAGAAAACTGATGCTATGTCGGTCCACCTTCGGGCCATCGCGATCGATATGCACGCAGATACCACCCAGAGACTGGTAGATGAAGGTGTCGATTTGGACCAACGGCTCTCAGATGGCCACTTCGATGCCCCACGAGCAAAGCAAGGCGGCCTCGACGCGCAGTTCTTCTCGATTTGGGTTGAGCCCCAACTCTTCGGCGGCGGAGGGCCGCAGGCGGTGAAGCGCGCTGATGATCAAATCGCCGCGGTCCGCATGCTGGCGGAAAAACATCCGGAAACCTGGGCAGTGGCGACTTCTGCCGCGGACATTCGTCGCATTGCCGGAGAGGGCAAGTTGGCTGCTCTCATGGGCATGGAAGGCGGATATGCAATTGACGAAAAGCTGGAGAACGTGGAGAGATATTACCGAATGGGCGTGCGCTACATGTCCCCCGCCTGGAGTGTGAGCACCAGTTGGGCCGGTTCATCCGGGGACCAGGTCGGCGACAATCGTGGCTTGAACGATTTCGGGAAGAACGTAATACGGGAAATGAATCGATTGGGCATGATGATCGATGTGTCGCACGTTTCGGATAAGACGTTTTGGGATATCGTCAACAATTCGAGCCGCCCGGTGATTGCCACCCACTCAGGTTGTAGGGCAATCGCCAACGTCCCGCGGAATCTGACTGATGAGATGATTCAGGCAATTGCCAGGTCAGGTGGCGTAGTCAACGTTATTTTTTATCCCGAACATCTTGAGCCAGGATTTGGCGAAAAGAAGAAGCAAGTGGACCATGAGATTGAATCTCTGGTGCAGCGCGCCTCGCAATCTGAACCGGGCGATGCGGTGCATAAAAAGCTGGCGCGCGATCGCGTTCGGCGTGAGGAATTTGCCCGACGTCTTCCACCCATAACAGTTTCTCGACTGGCCGATCACATTGATCATGTCGTCAAGCTCGTGGGAATTGACTATGTGGGCATCGGCTCTGACTTTGACGGCGTACAGGCTACCTTAAGTGATTTAGCTTCCGTGGCCGATCTGCCTAACCTCACAAAAGAGTTGTTGCGGCGCGCTTACTCAGAAGCTGACATCGATAAAATACTGGGTGCGAACATGCTGCGGGTCATGGAAGCGGTTCAGGTAGGATCGCCACTGCGTAGAGATCACTGTGGTAATGAGCAAAAGTAAGAAGCTTCCGCGGATCGGGTTTCATGCTCCTATCAAGGGTGGCTTGCACAACGCGCTTGTCATTGCTCAGGAAACTGGATGCACGACGGTGCAACTATTCTCACGAAACCCAAGGGGCTGGATGGCCAAGCCTCTCTCAACTGACGACATCAGTTTGTTTCGCCAGACCAGGCGAGCCACAAAGCTGTCGCCGGTAATGATCCACTGTAATTATCTGATCAACCTTTGCTCTTCAGATGAGGCACTGCTGGAAAAGTCGCGCGCATCTTTTCGCGAGGAACTGCAACGAGCACTTCTACTAGGCGTAGATTATCTGGTCGTCCATCCGGGCAGCGCGCGCGGCGCTTGCGAGGAAGAGGGTCTTGCGAAATGCGCGCTGAGTTTGAAGATTGCGTGCAAGGGTTTGCGACTTGGCTCGCTGCGGATCCTGCTGGAAAATACGGCCGGGCAAGGTGAATGCATCGGCCATCGCTTTGAACATCTGCGCGAGATCATTGATGCCTGCCCCAAACTCTTGCTTGGTGTTTGTTTTGACACGGCGCATGCCTTCACCGCCGGATATGATATTCGCGAAGAGGATGGTCTGCAGGCAACTATCCAGGTCATTAACCGGACAGTGGGCACGAAGAACATTCAAGCAATTCATTTCAACGATTCACGCGCTCCTTACAACTCACGCGTCGATCGTCACTGGCACATCGGTGAAGGCCACATCGGGATTGAGGCGTTGCGACGAGTCGCGCGTCACGATAAGTTGAAACACGCGGCCTTCATCCTTGAAACTCCGTACGATGATCCGCGCGCTGATTTGCGTAACCTGGAAATGCTTAGGTCGTTTGTAGAGTAGTGCCGCGAGGTAAAAGCGCCGAGGCTATTTGACTGTAACTACAATTTGTAACTAGAAGTAACTCACTTCGGGTCATGCATGGACGTATCGGAGAAAGACAAGTCGAAATGAAAGCTAACTTGGCATTGGCAACGAAAGCTGGACTCGCGTCTTATACTTCGCTAGAATGCGACTCGATGCGTAAGAGCAGAATACTTATCAAACTCCTCCTAACGGTGCTGCTTCAGCGCCGCGCGTCCTAGCGTGGTTTGTCGGGGCGGCGAATCCCTTTTCTCAAACAGATATTATCGAGACCGCAAGTGAGTATTGGGAGGATTTGTGCGTCCCCTCGATTCGTGTTAATTGTAAATTTTGAGTGAGATAAGAGAATGGACGAGAAATATTTTCCGGAAGAAATAGAGAAGAAGTGGCAGAAGCTTTGGGAGGAAGCACGCGCGTTCGAGGCTGGCAACGACGATCCCCGGCCCAAGTTCTACAGTTTGGAAATGCTGCCCTATCCTTCTGGCTTCTTGCACATGGGCCATGTGCGCAACTATTCCATTGGTGACGCGCTCGCCTGGTACAAGCGCCTCCAAGGATTCAATGTGCTGCATCCGATCGGGTGGGACAGCTTTGGCCAACCGGCAGAACAAGCAGCAATTAAGCGCGGCGTCAATCCAAGAGCGTGGACCGACGAGAACATTGCCCACATGCGCGGTCAGTTAAAGCGTTTGGGAATCAGCTACGACTGGTCACGTGAGATTGCCGCCCATCGCCCTGATTACTACAAGTGGGACCAGTGGTTCTTTCTGAAGATGTTTGAGCGGAACCTGGCTTATAAGCGAATGTCTCCGGTTAACTGGTGTCCCAATGAAGAGACGGTTCTTTCAAACGAGCAATCCTCGGGCGGCATTTGCTGGAGATGTGGCGCCGCGGTAGAAAAAAGAGATCTTGACCAATGGTTTGTGCGCATCACCAACTACGCTGAGCAACTCGTCGAGGACACGAAGCAGATTGAGGCCAATTGGCCCGAGAAGGTTTTGAAGCGCCAGCGAGATTGGGTAGGGCGAAGCGAGGGTGCTTACATCGACTTTGCAGTCAAAGACAGCGATAAAAAGATTCGTGTTTTTACTACGCGTATCGACACAATCTTCGGTGCTACCGCGCTTGTCCTTGCCGTGGACCACCCACTCGTCGCCGAATTGCTGGCAGGCTCGAAGCTCAAAAAAGACGTCGATCTGTTCGCGGACAAAGTCGGAAAGGCGAAAAGCAATCGCGCTGAGGCGGCCGAAGAGGAGAAAGAAGGACTCAACACCGGAGTCATTGCCATCAATCCCTTCAGTGGCGAAAGCATTCCTGTCTGGGTTGCAAACTACGTCCTGATGGAGTACGGCACCGGCGCGGTCATGAGTGTGCCGGCCCACGATGAACGCGATTTTGAGTTTGCGCAGAAGTATTCGCTGCCGATTAGGCAGGTCATTGCGCCCATCACTCATGAACAAGAACGAGCTGAGCCACCACCAATCACCGGCAACGATCAGTCGGTGGTTATGACTCGGGCGTTCACGGATTACGGAGTGCTGGTTAACAGTGGTGAATGGAGCGGGAAGCTTTCGCAAAATGCGATAACAGAAATGGCGAAGTATGCGGCGGCCAAAGGGTTTGGCGCGGCCGCGGTGACCTTCCGGATTCGCGACTGGGGTGTTTCTCGCCAGCGATTCTGGGGGGCGCCGATTCCGATCGTTTATTGCGATACGTGTGGCACAGTGCCAGTGCCGTATGAACAGCTGCCGGTCGTGCTTCCTGAAACTGCTGATTTCACCGGGGTCGGCGAGTCGCCACTGGCGAGTATGCCAGAGTTTGTAAATACAACATGCCCGAAGTGCCGGCGGCCTGCTCGGCGCGACACAGACACTATGGACACCTTTGTCGATTCTTCATGGTACTTCTTTCGGTACTGCGATCCGCGCAACGATTCGATGCCGTTTGATCCGGCAATCGCCGCGCACTGGATACCAGTCGACCAGTACATCGGCGGCGACTCTCATGCGGTGATGCACCTAATTTATATGCGGTTCTGGGCCAAATTCATGCGTGACCTGGGATTGATTGAGTTCGACGAGCCTGTGAAGAAATTGCTTACGCAGGGGATGGTCACTAATCGCGTCGAGGGCGTGGACGAGTGGAGAGCCATGTCAAAGAGCCTGGGAAACGGTGTTGACCCCGATGACATGATTGCTGCTTTTGGAGCCGACGCCACGCGTCTGTTCATTCTTTTTGCTGCGCCGGTTGAAAACGAATTGCGTTGGTCTGAGACCGGGACCGAGGGGGCCATCAGATTTCTGCGGCGCGTCTATGGTTTGGTCTGGCGTTGGCGGGAGCGATTTTCTGGTCCGGCTCATCAAAGTACTGTCGCCGATGGGGAAGATCGCAGCCCTGCCACGCGGTCCTTACGTCGCAAAACTCACCAGACTATTGCCCGGCTGACCAACGATCTCGAGCATTTGCGCCTAAACACAGGCGTGGCTGCGTTAATGGAGTTGCTGAACGAGTTGTCAGATTTCAATGCCGATCCCGTGAAGGCTTCTGCCAATGATGCTTTCGCGGTAAGGGAAGCACTTGAATCATTGGTGTTGATGCTGGTGCCTTTCTGCCCGCACGTGGCAGAGGAAATGTGGGAGGGTCTGGGTCATCAAGGCGGTTTGTCAAAAGCGCGTTGGCCGAAGGTTGACCTGGATCTCGCCCGTAGAGAAGAGCTTGAGATTCCAATTCAGGTCAACGGGAAACTTCGCTCACGGGTGCTGGCTTTGCCAAATGTAACTGAGGATGAGTTACGGGCAGCCGCTCTGGCCGACGACAAAGTTCGCGGGTTTACCGAGGGCCGTGAAATTGTAAGAGTAATCATTGTTCCGCAACGCCTGGTCAACGTTGTTGTCCGGTGAATCCTGGCAAGCGCGCAGATCGGTCCCAGGCAGCGGAGCATCGTCACAGCGGGCAAGTCGTTTGACTACTTTGATTTGCTCTCCGGTGGAACCTGCTTGCCTGACTGCAGCCTTGCCGCTAAAATCAAAGCGCGCCGTCGTCTTCTCCTGGGAGAAGTTCTAGTTCCGACTCAACGGTTCCGAAGAATAGGATTGGAATCGCGACTTCACAGTATCAAACTCCGTTTGCCTGTGCCGAAATCAGAGAACTGCCCGCCGATCGCGGACGACTGCGAAGTGACAGACCGGCCACGTTTTGATCGAGCCATTAAATGAAAGAATGTCCAGCCTGTAGGCGCTGTTTCCCCGATGATATAAACCACTGTCCGCAGGACGGCGATGAGACAACACCATCGCTAATTGGGGATCCTATCCTTGATGCCCGTTACCAACTCGAGCGCCGGCTAGGTCAGGGCGGCATGGGCGTAGTCTTTCAGGCACGTCACATATTTCTCAAGACCTCTCACGCCATCAAAGTAATCCTGCCTGACCTGGTCGGCAATGATCCAATGCTGGTGACTCGCTTTCGACAGGAGGCGCTGGCGGCCGCGGCTATTCGTCATCCGAACATTATCGCTGTAACTGACTTTGGCGTTGTGCGTGGCACGATGCCTTTTCTGGTGATGGAGTTCGTCAATGGCAAGTCACTTCAAGACATACTTGCGGAAGAAGGAGTAATCCCTCCTCTTCGTGCGCTCGAGTTTATCAACGCCATTGCCTCCGGAGTTGGAGCTGCCCACAAACAGAACATCGTGCACCGCGATTTGAAGCCACTGAACATCATGATTCAGAAAGGAGCTCCAATCGCTGAAGGTCTGAAGATTCTTGATTTCGGATTGGCAAAGATCAAATCAGGCGAACTACTAGGCTCGTTTGTGCAAGCAAAGACGAGTGGGCTGATGGGTTCGCCGTTCTACATGGCTCCCGAACAATGGTCCGATGAAGAGCCCGATTCCCGCGCTGATATCTATAGCCTCGGCATAATTCTTTATCAGATGCTCGCCGGCGATGTTCCGTTCAAAGGCTCGTCGATTCCATCGATCATGAAGAAGCATCTGACCCTGCCCGTGCCCAGTTTCCAGTCATCAGGAATTCAGGTGCCGCCGCGAATGGAGGCCGCGGTCCGTCATGCATTGGAGAAAGATGTCGACTCGCGAACGCCCTCGGTAGAAGCATTTCTCGCCGAGCTGCGTCTGGCCATCGATTCAGCTCCCGTGTCAACGGTCCCCGGTGCTCGCGATACGGGCTCGATTGATCTCAACAAGACCGTAGCCTCAGTTTTCACAAACACAGGCGAAGAGTCGTCGCCTGATCAAGGTGAGTTTGGTGCTTCTTTCGAGTCAATGGCCGGTACGGTAAGTGCGGCTTCAATGGATGCAGGCGTTCAACAGCAAGTCACCAGCGCAGCCGAAATTCATCGGCGGGAGCAGGAAAAACGTGACCAGGTAGCCCGTGAAGAAATTGCTCGCGAGGTTGAGCATCGGCGAAAGGTTCAGGAAGAAGCCGAGCGCAAACGAAAAGAGGAAGAAGACCGAGTTCGCAAAGAGAGAGAAGAACGGGAAGAAAAGGAACGGCAGCAACGCGAACAGATCGAGCGCGTTTCGCGACAGGCAAAGGCACTCGAGGAAAGGCTCGAACGGCTGGCCACCAGCATGCCGCCAAGCGGCGCTGCCGTTCTGGATCCCGAAGTCACTCAGGTGCACCAAAGCGTTGTGACTGATGAAGAGGGCAACAACAGTTATCCCGGGGTCCGACCGCTCACCCGGCCGCGTCAGCCGATGGTGGTAGAGCTTCCTGGTCGAGGCAGAACCAGAAAAAGTCCGCTGTTGAAAATTGGAGCGGGGGTAGCGCTTGTACTGCTATTGAGTGGCGGAGTCGGTATCTATTTGATAAGCCGCCCGACACCCAGTCCGACACCGAGCCCGACGCCGCGACCTACAGCTAATACTCCAGTGGCTGATACTCCGGCGGTCAAGGCCGATTTGGTAGAGATTCCTGGTGGAACTTTTCAGATGGGTCGCAATGCAGGCCCACCGCCGGAGACTCCGGCCCATCCGGTCAACGTCCAGACATTCTTTATGGACAAAACTGAAGTGACCAATGCCGAGTACGGAGACTTTGTGAGGGAGATGAATTATGCACCGCCGGAACATTGGGCTGGAACAAAGCCGCCATACGGTCAAGAGCTTTGGCCAGTCATAAATGTCTCGTTCGTAGATGCAAACGCTTTTGCGAAATGGCGTTCGAAGCGAGACAGTCTCACTTACCGGTTGCCGACTGAAGAGGAATGGGAGTATGCAGCCAGGAATGGGCGCAGTGACCTTTATCCATGGGGAAATGAATGGAAGCCCGGACGAGCAGTTCTCAAAGAAACGACTCCAGCACCGGTCGGTTCTCACGCGGATGGAAACAACTTCTGGGGTGTGCAAGACCTGATCGGCAACGTATGGGAATGGACCGCTTCAAAACCCTCCGTATATCCCGGCAACCCAGCAACCGTTCCTCCTGCCATTCAGGACTATATGGCGATTCGTGGAGGCGGCTACGTCACTGACCCTACCAATAAGGACAATCCCGTATCTTCATGTATGCGAGAATTTCTTCCGCCTACGAAGAAGAACACCCTGTTGGGGTTCCGCCTTGTGCGGTCTGGCCCTTAATACCTTCCTGCCTGCGGCGTCGAGTTGAAGGCTTGCGGCCAATACGATTAACCTTTAGATTAACCTTAGTCTAATCGAGACGACAGGTAACCGTTGACGCTAGATAAACGCTAGATTCTTGGTTAACGTCTCACTGTATTCGAATTTAGGAGACGACGGATGAAAGCTTACGCAAAGTTGGGCGCGGTGTTGTTCTCAACGGCGATCAGCATCGCTGTGTGCCCGTCCGCCCTCGCGCTGGCGCAAGATGTCGGAGGGGACATCGGCGGGCCCGGGATATTCCGTCCAAAAAATCCGGAGATCAAGAAACGGGTGACAAAGCCAGTATTATCGGGTGAGACTCCCGAGAAAAAACGTACAGGCAAATCAACCGCATCTGTTGCGAAACCCGCCAACAATAAATCGCCGAGTCGTAGCCTTAAGCCCGCCGGCCCATCTGTCGAAGACCGGGTTGAAGACCTGCTAGACAAGGGAAATACGTTTCGTGATGCACGCAGATTTGCGGAGGCCGAAGATGCTTATAAGGGCGTTTTACAGCTAAAACCGACGGATGCTCGCGCTGCATATGGGCTGGGCAACGTCTACACCGATCAGCAACGATGGGAAGATGCTGAAAGGGCTTACCGCGATGCTGTTCGATGGTCACCCAGAGATGTCGACGCATTAGTCGCCCTTAGTGTAATACTGGTCCAACCCCGGTCCGGAGGCGACAACGCCAGGCGTTTCGCGGATGCTGAGAGTTCTGCCCGACGCGCGGTGGAGCTGGCTCCGACGAATGCAGTCGCCTGGGATCGCCTCGGCGTAGCAATACAGGCGCGAGGTCTTTTCAACAATGAAACGGAGACCGCTTACCGTCGGGCAGTCGAACTCGATCCAAACTTCGCCGTAGCTTATGCGCACCTGGCGCGTGTCCTGAAACGAAGTGGCCGTGCTAATGAAGCAATTCCGCTTTACAGGCGCGCAACAGAGTTGGCAAAGGACCCGGCTACACTGAACCTGATCGCCGAGTCGTTGCAGGCTGAACAGCAATGGGACAGTTCAGAGCCTGTTTTGAAAACTGCTCTGCAGCTCGATGCTCGGAATGCAACTTCGAACTTGCTTATGGGACGCACCCTGATCGTGGCCAAACGCTACAAGGAAGCCGAACCGTACTTGAAAACTGCTACTGAAGTGAGCCCGCGGGCTTTCCAGCCTTTTAACCTGCTTGGCCGGGTGTATCTCGCGATGGATCGATACTCCGATGCGGAAAGGACATACGAACGTGCAGTCGATTTGGCCTCAGCAGGGGACAGAACTCAACTCGCCGGCACTTTTGGTTTCGAGGGGGTTGGCGATGGTTACTTAAAGACGAAAGAAGAGGATAAAGCGGCTCGTGCGTATCAGCGTGCGTTACAGTTGGATCCAGGAAACAAAGGCCTGGAACAGAAATTGTTGAAAGCGCGTAAACGCTGACTGAGCTGGTTTGGTAGAAGAGGTCCATGTATGAAACGTTGTCCCAAGTGTAATCGTAGCTTCCCCGATGAAAATCAAAAGTTTTGTACTTTTGATGGCGGTCTGTTGATTTCGCCGACGACTTTTGATCCCAACATGACCATCAGGGCAACAGCAATTGACCTGGAAGTCCATACCAGTGAACATGAGGCGTCAGCCAGTACTGAAGCTCCCAATCGCAATGATCGTTCTTCAGCGAGTCAAAAACCCTTCAACCCTGATGAAACAATAGCAGCGTCGGCGCCCACTGCTTTTTTTCCCCGCAACACAGGGCCGACTGGAAGCCCGACATCAGCCGATCTGCCGGCACCACCTCCGGCGCCAGTGCCGCTGAAAACCGTTAATGCAGCGTCCGCTACGCGTTCCTTGCCATTGGGAGCCACGACGATTCGGCCGACGCCTGAGAAGAAATCGAAACTCCCCTGGATTATCGCAGCGGTCCTTCTTCTTCTGCTCCTGGGGGCGGCAGGTTTAGCGACGGTATTTTTTGTGGTGATTAAACCTCGACTTGATCAGTTCACACAAACACGTGTCAATACAGAAACTCCACCAACCAGTACCGCCGAAAAGCCCAACGCCAACACGACCAGCGAGACGAAACCGGCGGAAGAAACAAAGGCCGAACCGGATACGTTTGTCCCGGCTGCCGACGCGGCGAAGTTTACAAATTCAAAAGACAATCTGGATGGGAAGCTGGCGGAACACTATGTGAATTTCTCATTCTATTACCCGCAGTCGTGGCAGACGGATCCAAAGGCAGGAGTCGCAGGCGCCAGCAACTTTGCGCGGATATTTAAGACTGTAAAGAGCGAAGGGGAAGAATACACGCCCGAGAGCTTGGCCGTGAGCTGGTATACCAGCAACGGCACATATGACAGCGACGTTTCAATCTTTCCTGATCGAGTCGCCGCTCTCAGTGCGCAGCTGTCGAAAAGCCTTCCTAATTACAAGAAGGTGGCAGAAGGGCCCACGCAGGTTAATTCACTAAAGGCATACGACTTTCATTTCACCGGCGTTTTCAAGGATGCCGGGGATGAATTGCCTTACTGGGGCCGGGTAATCTTTATTCCGCCAGGCCGAGAGAGTGAGAAGAATGGAGTTACGATCATAATGCTTGTGACCGCGCGAGGGACGGTTGTCCATAACGAGGACGAGGTCGGAGTAAAGGGCGAGATGCCGCTGATCCTCGAATCGTTCAGATTTGCCAGAAATTGACGATCACTTTCAGCTTTGAGAATGCAGTGCTATTCTTCGCCTGCGAAATAGCCGCCGCTAATTATGAAAAACAAGAAGCCCGCGCAATCGGGGAGTAAAGCTTTCTGGACACCGACTCGCATCCTCGTGACCGTTCTCGCCATGTCTCTGCTCGCGGCGGTAGGCGTGTCAAGTTGTCAGTCGGGTGACGAGACAGCGAAGGTAAGACCTGCAACACCAAAAGCTCCGGTCGGCTCAGCGCCCGTAGAGCCTGCACCGCCCGCGGCTACGGCAAGCTTGCCATCAAGTGTTCGTGATGCAGAATTGCCGGCGGCGAACGGCAGCGCCATCAAGCTGGCCAATTATTCAGGTAAAGTTGTCCTGGTTAATTTGTGGGCGACGTGGTGCGGACCTTGTCGCTCGGAAACTCCGGAGCTCGTGCGGCTGCACAAAGAATACGCGTCCAAGGGGCTCGAGATGGTTGGTCTATCGACGGAGAACCCCGAGGCTTCAGCCGAAAGCGTGCGAGCCTTCGTGCGGGACTATAACGTTGATTACCACATTGGATGGGCTACACCTGAAGTTCAGATAGCGCTAATGCAAATGGCTCACAGTAACTCGATTCCTCAGAACTTTATCATAGCCCCCGATGGCCGCATCCTGAATCACTTCATCGGATTCAGTCCTGTGCGAACGCCCGGTGAGCTCCGTCAAGCCATCGAAGCAGCTTTGAATAACAACAAGGCGGATTAAGAATAGCTCATGGTTTCGAATCTTCCTCGCGAAGCTGCTTCAACTTCCCCTCGGCATTGTTCAAGGAAGTAGCGACCTCCTCCTTCGCTTTTCCTTTGATTAGCTCCATCTCAGCTTCTACCCGCTCTTCCACCTGATCAATCGGTGGCGGCTCATCGGTTTCATCCAGCGTCTTAATTTTTTGTTTTTCGATCTCCACAATAATTAATCCTTTCCTGGTTCATTCTTCGAAAGTAGACATCATAACCTGCGCTAACCCTGTTTTGATCAAGTGCAGCAGTGCTGTGCTGATATGTGTTAGAAGCGCTAGAAAAAGTTGACAATTACGGCGGCGTTTCTACCTGTGCGGGCAAAGAGTGTATATTGTCCCGGTCCTCAATGACTCGTCTATCGCAAGGAGAACTCTGAAATGAGAAAGCATATTTTTGTTTTGACCCTTCTGATAGTCTGCGCCATCGCCGTCATATCTGCGGGTGCCTTTGCTGACGTCCCAGAGGTCGGTGCATTAGCACCTGACTTTAAGCTCACCACGAATGAAGGCAAGCTGGCAGGCCTCGGAGATTTCAAGGGGAAATGGCTTGTCCTTTATTTCTATCCCAAAGACTTCACCGGCGGCT
>WNGA01003064.1_pt1 | contig 25244 bp, 18 predicted proteins | sample 5400061 | NCBI WGS metagenome assembly WNGA01 (sample SAMN13153366, study PRJNA577476) | soil metagenome | isolation source: 100 cm soil or saprolite under grassland replicate 2 | place: USA:California | collected 2016-06-15 | reverse complement strand
CTTCGAGGCGCGGAGCGATGCGGCAGATGTCGTCGAGGGCGAGACCGCCGTCGACGTGCTCGTCGGCGCTCACCCGGTACAGGAGCGGGACCTCGGGTCCCACGGCCTCTCGCACCGCCGCGATCACCTCCAGCGGGAACCGCAGGCGCCGGTCGACGTCGCCGCCGTACTCGTCGTCGCGGCGGTTCGAGAACGGCGAGAGGAATTGCCCCACGAGGTAGCCGTGCGCCCCGTGGATCTCGACGGCATCGAACCCCGCGGCCACGGCGCGCCGCGCGGCTTCCGCGAAGGCGCGCACGAGAGCGCGGATCTCCCGGACCGTCAGCGCGCGGGGCACCTCGCCCCCGGCCAGCGCCGTGCAGGGGACCGGCGACGGGGCGACCGGCTGGGTGCCGGTGATCATCGAGGAGGTCTCGCGCCCGGCGAACTGCAGCTCCGCTCCCACCAGCGCCCCGTGGCGGTGGCAGGCGTCCACGAGGCCCCGGTAGCCGGGCACGAGAGCGTCGTCGTGGATCCCGAGCTGGTAGCGGTGGTTCTGCCCCGCCGGGTGCACGTACATGGACTCGAGCAGGATGAGCGCCGCGCCGCCGGCGGCCCGCGCTTCACAGTAGTCCACGTAGCGCTGCGTGACCGCGCCCGTCGGGAGCGCGAGGTTCTTCTCCATCGGCGCCATGAGGATGCGGTTGCGGAGCGCGAGGCGGCCGATGCGGCCGGCGGAGAAGAGGCGCGGGAACGCGGTCATTGTGTGAAGGCGCGGGGCGTCACGACGCCGGCGCGTCAGGACGCCGGGATGTCGCGCCCCCCCGACTGCGGCACCTCCGGCATGTCGTAGGGCGGCGAGGCGACAACGAGGAAGATGAGATCCTCCGTGCCGGTGTTGAAGATCCCGTGGCGCACGCCGGGCGGGATATGGATGACCATGTGCGGCTCGACGAGGTGCTTGACGCCGTCCAGCTCCACGATCCCCTTGCCCCGCAGGATGTAGTAGAGATTTTCGGCTACCGCGTGGACATGGACCTCGGCGTAGCCGCGCGGCTGGTAGCTCGAGATCCGGAAATCGAAGTGCTTCGTGGCCGCGTTCGTCGGGTGCACCAGCATCTTCGAAAACGCCTGGAAGTGCCCCGGCGGCAGCTCCCAGAACGCCTCCTCCATCCGCATCACCTTCGCCGCGGGCTTCTCCGTCTCCGCCATGGCCGTGGGTCCTCCTCGCCGGATCGGGTCTCAGTCGCGGTCGCCGGGAAGCCGGCGCTTCCCGAACGCGGGCTCGCCGTAGGGCAGCGGCGGCAGCTGCCACGTGCCGACGCTCGGCGGCTTGATGTCTCGGTCCACGTGGACGTCGAGCACGAACGGCGCGCCTGCGTGGAGCGCGTGCTCGAGCGCGCCCTCGAGGTCGGCGGGGCGCTCGACGCGGATGCCGTCTGCGCCGCACGCGCGCGCCAGCGCCACGAAGTCGGGGTTGATCAGCCGCCCGTCCGCCTCGCGCACGAAGCTCGTCGCGATCTCGCGCTTCGCGAGCATTCCGTGCTGGATGTCGCGGATGGCTCCGTACGCGAAGTTGTTCCAGATGAGCCAGACGGCGGGGATGCCGTACTCGACCGCCGTGCACAGCACGTCCGGCCGCATCATGAAGCCGCCGTCGCCGCACACCGACACGCAGGGGCGGTCGGGCGCCGCCAGCTTGGCCCCGAGGACGCCGCAGACGCCGAAGCCCATCGCCCCGAAGCCCCAGGTATTGAGCAGCGTCTGCGGCCGGCGGGCGCGCCAGAACTGCGCCACCCAGTTGTGATGCACGCCGACGTCGGGAAGGACGATCCCGTCCGCGGGCATGACGGCCTGGAGCGCGCGGACCACGCGCTGCGGATGGATGGGCTCCACCGTGCTGTCCCAGTGCGGGCGTACGAACTCCTCCCACTTCGCGCGCCAGGAGGATATCTCGCCGAGCCAGGACTCCCGCGCGGCCGCATCGGGGCGCGCCGCCTCCGCCTCGCCCAGCATTTGCCGCAGCACGGTGCGCGCATCCCCGACGATGCCGAGGTGGACGGGGTAGTTCCGACCGATCTCCTCCCCGTCGATGTCCACGTGGACCAGCCTGGTCGGCGGGATGTTGAAGGAGTAGCCCGGGATCCACGAGCTGCTCGATCGGTCGTCGAAGCGCACGCCCACGGCCAGCAGCACGTCGCAGGTGCGGGCGGCCTCGTTGGCGTGAAAGACGCCATTGCGCCCGACGAAACCCAGCGCCAGCGGGTCCGTCATATCGAGGGTGCCGAACCCGTTGGGCGAGAAGATCACCGGGATGCGCAGGCGGTGCGCGAGGGCCGTGAGATCGGCACCGGCCTCCGAGAGCGCGACGCCGTGGCCCACGAAGATCAGCGGGCGCCGCGCGCTCCGCAGGAGATCAACCGCCCGCCGGACCGCCTCGGGGTCGCCGCCGCTGCGCGAGCTGATGCCGCCGCGCCATTGTCCGGGCTCTGACACGTCGTCGTCGGCCGGCTCCTTGAACACGTTGAACGGCACGTCGAGGTTGACGGGGCCCGGCCGGCCGGCCAGCATCGTCGCGAACGCCTGGCGGAGCGCGGTCGGCAGCATGTCGGTCCGGGTCGGCTGCCAGCTCCGCTTGACGTACGAGCGGATCACCGACGGGAAGTCCGCCTGGAAATGGCGGTAGCTCTCCTGAAATGCTGCGCGGTTAAACTGGGAGGTCGGGATGTTGGCGGTGATGGCCAGGAACGCGGACGAATCCATGAAAGCGCAGGCCAGCGCGATCGGGATATTCGCGGAGCCGGGACCGCACGAGGTGAGCGTGGCCACGGGCCGGTGCGCGACGCGGAAGTAGGCGTCGGCCATGTGCCCCGCCGTCTGCTCGTGGCGGGTGGAGATGGTCTTGATCGCGTCGGTGCGGTCGTAGAGGGCGTCGAGGAGACCCACGTTGCCGTGGCCGCAGAGGCCGAAGACGTAGGGAACCCGCTCACGAACCAGGTACTCGACGATCAGCTCGCCGCCGTTTCGCATTCCGCCTCCCGCTTCGTGGCTGGCCGTGGCGGCACGACACCCCGGCGCGGCGATCGCCGCCTCGCTACACTATCATTTCGGGCGTCCTCCGGCGCGGCGACGTGTCTCATACTCTTTGGGGGGGGGCAGTTTTGGGGGGTCAGGTCTTGAAGCCGCCCGCCCGGCCGGCCGCGGTTTGACCCGCCCCTGCCGATCTGTCAGGACCGGCGCCAGGTCAGCGCCCCTCACCTCCGCACGAAACCCGGAGGAGTTCCTGAAGCCGCCGGTGTACTCGCGCGAGTTCCCACCCTGCCGCTACTGTTGAGGGCCACTATGGTTCGAAAGCATCTGCTCGAGTGGCAGTGGAGCGACTACACCGCCAAGCACCGCAACCGCACGAACCTCCTGCTGCACATCGTCACGGTGCCTCTCTTCCAAATCGGCACCGTGATTCTGGCGTACGCGGTGATCAAGGTCTCCGGCGCCGCGGCGGCTCTGGCGGTCGTCTGCATGGTGGCAGCGCTCCTGGCTCAGGGGCGAGGCCACATGCTGGAGCGCGAGACCCCCGTACCGTTCGACGGCGCCGCCGATTTCGTCAGCCGCTTCGTCGCCGAGCAGTGGGTGACGTTCCCCCGCTTCGTCCTAACAGGAGCGTGGTACCGAAACCTCACTGCCTGACCCGCTGGTCGCGGGCGCCCACGACGAAGGGGAAGGGGCTCGGCGCCTCAGGGCAGCGCGGCGATGATTTTTCGGTACTCCGGCTCGGGGTAGGCACGAAGGGTCTCCGTGCGGACGTACCCTCGCGCCGCGGTCGCGAGCGCGAACCTGGTGGCCGTCTCATCGTCGGGGAGCTCGGAGATCACGATGGCGTCGAACTGGCCCATGGTCAGATAGAACGCCTTGAGCTCTCCCCCCATCTGGCGGACGGACTGCTTGGCCGCCTCGAGCCTGGTCGGGCTGTCCTTCATCTTCTCGATCCCCTGCTGGGTGTAGTGGAGCAGCGTGATGTAGGTCGGCATGATGGCACCTCCATCGAAGGTCTTGGGCTCAGGTTGAGCTCGCTAGGGTTTAGTGGAGAGTGACGACAGCGGCCCTTCAGTCCAGAATGAAGGTGACCTCGACCGTGGTCCGGTACTCGGTGATCTTGCCCTTCTCGACATGGGCTTTCTGCTCGATGACGTGAATGCCGGTCACGCCTCGCAGGGTCTTGTTGGCCCGCTTCACTGCCTCGTCCGCCGCCGCTTGCCAACTCCTCGAAGACGACCCAATGATCTTGGTGACCCGTGCCACTGCCATAAGTTGCCCTCCTATCGGCCGTGCTCTGACGAGCGGGCCGACCGCCGAACCGTGACACCGCAGAACGTGCGCCGGAGTCTAGACGTGCCGGTGACGGGTGTCAAGACGCGTTGGGTTTTAACCCGACCACGCTAAAGGTCGGGACGGGCTTGAGCAGACCCTTGAGGCTCAGTGCGCCAACCTCCGTGCACTCGATCAGATCCTCCAGGGCTCCCGCGACACGCGACGTGACGAGGACCTGTCCGCCCTTGGCCTCGCCGCAGAGCCGCGCGGCCAGATTGGTGACCGTGCCGATGGCGCCGTAGTCCCAACGCCCCTCGAAGCCGATGGCCCCGATGGTGGCGTAGCCTTCGGCGATTCCGACACCCAGCGCCAGGTCGTAGCCCCGCTTGCGCCACCCCGCGCTCAGGCGATTGACGCGCTCGCGCATCGCCACGGCCATCCGGATCGCGCGCTCGGCCGGGTTCGGCACCGGCACCGGGTCGTTGAAGAAGATCATCATGCCGTCGCCGGTGAAACGCTCGAGCGTGCCCTCGTGCTCGAGGATCAGTTTCCCCATCTCGGCATGGTACTCGCGGAGGACCGTCATCAATTCCTCGGGCTCGGCGGTCTCGGCAAAGGCGGTGAAGCCGCGGAGATCGAGAAAAACGACCGTGACCTGCCGCCGGTGCGATTCGAGAGGATCGTCGGCGCCTCCGGCGACGATCAGCTCGGCGAGCTGGGGCGAGAAGAAGCGCTTGAGCCGCCCGAGCCGCTCGAGCTGCCCCACCTGATCCCTGACGCGTTCCTCGAGGGATCGGTTGAGGCCCAGGAGCTCAGCCGCCTGGCCCTCGAGCCGCGCCGCCTGCTCCTGGACCGTATCGTGCAGGGCCTTGAGCCGAAGCATGGACTTGACCCGCGCGACGAGCGCCGCCTGGTCCACGGGCTTGGTCAGATATTCGTCGCCGCCTGCCTCGAGCCCGGCCACCACATCCTTGGAATCCGTGCGGGCCGTGACCAGGATGATGGGCATGAAAGGCAGGGCCCCGTCTCCGCGAAGGCGGCGGCAGACCTCGAATCCGTCCAGCTTGGGCATCATGATGTCCAGCAGGATCAGGTCCGGCTGCTTCTCGCAGGCGAGGGCGAGCGCCGCCTCGCCGTCCGTGGCCGTGAGGATGTCGTAGCCGTGGACGGCCAGGCGTGTCTGGAGGATGTCCAGGTTCATCGCGTTATCGTCCGCGATGAGGATGCGCGGCGGTGTCCTCACGGCACGTACTCGCGGATCTTGGCCAGAAGCGCCCGGGGGCTGAAGGGCTTGGTGACATACGCGTCGCAGCCGGCCTCTCGCGCCTTGACGTCGTCGCCGCTCAGCGCGTAGGAGGTGACGGCGATGATGGGGATGGCGCGTAGGGCCGGGTTGGCCCTGATCCGGCGCGTGGCCTCGTAGCCGTCGAGCCCCGGGAGCTGGATGTCCATCAGGATGAGGTCCGGCCGGTGAGTCTCAGCCATGGCGACTCCTTCGACCCCCGTCAAGGCTTCGACTACGTCGTAGCCGGCGGGCGTGAGGAGGTCGCGCACGATACGGCGATTGTCCTCGTGGTCCTCGACCACCAGGATGCGCCGGCTCACGAGGCCTCCGCCATCCGCTCGACGCGCACCGGGAGCGTGAAGGAAAACGTCGAGCCCTTGCCGGGCGTGGACTCGACCCAGATGCGACCCCCGTGAAGCGCGAGGATGCGCCTGGCGATGGACAGCCCGAGCCCCGTGCCGCCTTTGGTGCGGGTGTTGGAGATGTCAGCCTGCTGGAACTCTTCGAAGATGCGCGCCTGGTCCTCGGCCGCGATGCCCGGGCCCGTGTCGGACACGGAGAGTAGGAAGGCGCCGTCCGAGGCCCTGGCCTCGATCCGTACCTCGCCCGCATCGGTGAACTTGACGGCATTGCCGACCAGGTTCAGGAGCACCTGGCTGATCCTGCGCTCGTCGCCCCGGGCAAGCGGGAGGTCCGGGTCGAGCGTGACCGCGAGCGCCAGTCCCTTCTCCTTCGCCAGCGGCTCCATGGCCGTCACCACGGTGTGAACGACCTCGCGAAGCGAGTAATCCGTGAGCGACAGGGTGAGCTGCCCCGCCTCGATCTTGGAGAGATCGAGGACGTCGTTGATCAGGGCGAGGAGGTGCCGTCCGCCCCGCTCGATGCGGGCCATCGTCTCGCGGGCCTTTTCGGGGATCTCGCCGTAGATGTTGTCCTGGAGCAGCTCCGTGTAGCCCAGGATGGCGTTGAGCGGGGTGCGCAGCTCGTGGCTCATATTGGCCAGGAACTGCGACTTGTGCCGGCTCGCGACCTCGAGCTGGCGGCTCTTGTCCTCGATCTCATGGAACAGCCGCGCGTTCTGGATGGCCAGGGCCGACTGGGTCGCGAAGGTCTTGAGCGCCTCGACGACTTCCGCGGAGAACTCGCCGGGCGTTTTCCGGATGAGGATCAGGCTGCCGATGACCTCGTCCTCCCGCAGGAGCGGCACGGAGAGCGCGGCCCGATACCCGGCCCGGATGACTACGCCGCGCACGCTGCTATCGTAGAAACCCGGCTGCGTGATGTCAGCGACCTGGACGGGCTCGCCCAGCTCCGCCGCGCGTCCCGAGACCCCCTCGCCCTTCCGGATGGGCATATGCTGCATGGCCTTGCCGAACGCGGCGTCGAGATTGTCGGTCGCCCGGACATGGAACTGCTCGGTAGTCGCGTCGTACTCGTAGATCAGGCAGCCGTCGGCGCTCGCGAGCTGGCGCGCCCGCGACACGACCGTCTGGAGCACCGTCTCCACGTCGAGCGTCGAGCTGACCGCCCGGCTGACCTCGCCGAGCGCCGTCAGTTGCTCGACGGACTGGGTAAGCTCCGCAGTCCGTGCCTCCAGCTCCTTGAACAGGCGCACGTTCTCGATGGCGATGACGGCCTGGTCGGCGAAGGTCCGGAGGAGCGCGATCTGCTTGTCCGTGAAGGGATTCACCTCGGCGCGCCGAAGCACTATCGTGCCGATCGCCGCCGCCTCCCGCAGCAGCGGAACGCTCAGCGTCGTTCGGAAGCCCTGGTCCCGAGCGTAGGCACGGCCTTCAGGAAACTCCTCCGCCTCGGCCTGGAGATCAGCCACGTGACCGGTCTGCCGCTCGAGCACCGAGCGCCCCGAGACGGTCCCGCGCACGACCGGAACCAGGAGACCCACGGGAACGGGGATCGGACCGTGGTGGGCGCCCAATCTCAGGCTTCCCCCGTCAAGATGGAACATCGTCGCATCGTAGGCTCCGCAGAAGCGCGCGGCGCTCGTGACCACCGTATCCAGCACGGGTTGGAGATCCGTCGGCGAGGTGCTGATCACCCGCAGGATCTCGGCCGTGGCCGTCTGCTGCTCGAGCGCCTCCGTGAGGTCGCGGTTGCGGGCCTCCAGCTCCTTGAAGAGGCGCACGTTCTCGATGGCGATGATGGCCTGGTCGGCGAAGGTCTCGAGGAGCTTGATCTGCTTGTCGGTGAAGGGGAGGGCCTCGGCGCGGCGAAGGTTGATCACCCCGATGGCGGTGCCCTCTCTCAGCATCGGAACCGACACGATGCTGCGATGCCCGAGGCGCCGCGCGAAGGCGCTCCCCTCCGGGAACTCGTCCGTCTCGGCCTGGAGGTCGGCGATCTGTATCGTTTGCCGGTCCAGCACCGCCCGTCCGGCAATTGTTCCTCGAATCATTGGGACCTGGTCGACTTCTGAGCTCTGAGGGATCGGGCCATGATGGGCCGCGAAACGCAGCACGTCGCCATCCACCCGGAGGATTGTGACGTCATACGCCTGGCAGAGCCGACCAGCACTCTCGACCAGCGTGTCCAGAACGGGCTGAATGTCCGTCGGGGAGCTCGAGATGACGCGGAGAATCTCGCTGGTCGCCGTCTGCTGCTCCAGCGCCTCGGTCAGGTCGCGGTTGCGGGCCTCCAGTTCCTTGAACAGGCGCACGTTCTCGATGGCGATGACGGCCTGGTCGGCGAATGTCTTCAGGAGCTCGACGTGCTTGTCCGCGAACTGGCCAGGCTCCGTCCGATAGATCACGATCGCGCCGATGGCCTGCCCGCTACGGAGGATTGGCACGCCCAGCAGGCTTCGGAAACCAGCCTCCTTTGCCTCCGCGCTGCGGTATTCCTCGTCGGCGAAGATGTCCGGTATTTGAACGGCGGCACCCGTAAGGATCGTCCGACCCGAGATATGGCCACGGTCCGGCGTCATCGGGTACTTCGCCCCGAGCAGGGCGAGCTGCGTCCCGCTGAAGTTGTGATGAGCTGCCAGGTGTACGAGGTCGCGATCCAGTCGGAACAGAGCGCCGAGGCGCGCCTCGCACAGCCGGACCGCGCTCTCGACCAGCGCGTCAAAGACCGGTTGTATGTCGGTGGGCGAACTGGAGATCACGCGCAGAATCTCGGCCGTGGCCGTCTGTTGATCCAGTGAGCGCGTGAGATCGCGATTGCTCGCATGAAGCTCCGTGAACAGGCGCACGTTCTCGATGGCGATGACGGCCTGGTCGGCGAAGGTCTGAAGCAGGGCGACCTGCTGGTCCGTGAAGCCGCCGACCTCGGACCGCCAGACGGTGATGGCCCCGATCGGGTTGCCGTCGCGGAGCATGGGAACCGACAGCACGCTCCGGAAGTGGATCACGTCTGCCAGATCCTGTGCCAGATTCCGCTCCGGGTCCTCCGCCACGTCCCTCACATGGACGATGGCCCGTTCGAGGATCGCCCGGCCCGTGAACACGCGGCGGGTCGGCGGCGTCGGGAACGCGCGCTGGGAGAATTCCAGGGCCGCCGGCGAGTAGTTATGGTGCGCGACCATGTGGATCAGCTCGCCGTCGTACTGGTACACGGAACCGAAGAGCGCACCGCTGAGTCGCGTGGCAGCCTCGGCGATGGTCTGAAAGACCGGCTGGACATTCGTCGTGGACGTGCTGATTACCTGGAGAATCTCGCTCGTCGCCGTCAGGTCGCGGTTGCGCGCCTCCAGCTCCTTGAACAGGCGCACGTTCTCGATGGCGATGACGGCCTGGGCCGCGAAGGTCTCGAGCAGGGCGATCTGCTGGTCGGTGAAGGGCTTGACCACGCGCCGGTGGAAGGTGACGGCCCCCAGGAGCGTGTCGTCCTTGAGCATCGGCACGGCCAAAGCAGTCCGCATCCCCTCGCGACGGTACTCGTCCGGCGGTGCGAAGTCGGGATCGGAGAGGATGTCCGCGACCTGTACGGGACGGCGCTCGAGCCCCACGCGGCGCAGCGGAGTTCCCGGACCGGGCTGGATCGGCGTCTTCTGCAGCCAGGCGCCGAATTCGGATGTCACCGTCGTCGAAGCGGCCTTCACGAACGCGCCGTCTTCGAAGCGGAAGATCGCGCCGAACTCGGCGTCGCACAGGCGCCGCCCGCTATCCAGGATCGCGGCCAGCACCGGCTGGATGTCGGTCGGGGAGGAAGAGATCACGCGGAGGATCTCGCCGGTGGCAGTCTCGCGCTCGAGGCTCTCCATGAGGTCGCGGTTGCGCGCCTCGAGCTCCTTGAACAGCCGCACGTTCTCGATGGCGATGACGGCCTGATCGGCGAACGTCTGGAGCAGCGCGATCTGCTTGTCCGTGAACGGATCCACCTCGGTGCGGCGGAGCACGAGCGCGCCGATGGCCGCCCCCTCCCGCAGCAACGGAACCCCCATGGTCGTTCGGTGGCCCTCAGCCTTGGCGCGGGCTGCCGTATCAGGAAACTCCTCAGTCTCCGCTTGGACGTCAGCTAGGTGAACCACCCGCCGCTCGAGCGCGATGCGCCCCGCGACGGAGCCCCGCACGAGTGGGATCGAGGAGCCCGCGGGACCGGGGATCGGACCGTAATGGGCGGGAAACCGAAGGCTGTCCCCCTCGACCTGGAACAGAATCGCGTCGTAGGCCCCGCAGAAGCGCGCAGCGCTTCTGACCACGGTGTCGAGCACGGGCTGGAGATCGGTCGGCGAGGTGCTGATGACCCTCAGGATCTCGGCGGTGGCCGTCTGCTGCTCCAGCGCCTCGGTGAGGTCGCGGTTGCGGGCCTCCAGCTCTTTGAACAGGCGCACATTCTCGATGGCGATGACGGCCTGGTCGGCGAAGGTCTGGAGGAGCGCGATCTCTTCGGCGGCAAAGGGCCCCGGTTCGCGGCGGGTGACGGTGATCACACCGATCGGCGTTTCCTCGCGAAGCATCGGCACCGTCAGCATGCTTCGATAGCCTCGCGCCCGGGCGATCCTGCGAAATTGCCCGTCCGCCCGGGGATCCATCTCGATGTCGCTCACGACAGACGGAGTGCGTTCCTGAATCGCCTGCCACTGTATTATCGATGTGTCGGCAAGAGGCCGCGGGAATCGCCCCCTGATCGCTTCGTCGCCCGCTTCGGTCGTCGACGTGATTGCCGCCAGGTGGACGTCGTCGCCGACCAGGCGAAGGACGGCGCCCGCGAAGCCGCCGAGGAGCCGCACGGCGCTCCGTACGATGGCGTCGAACACCGGCTGCGCGTCGGTCGGCGAGCTGCCGATCACGCGCAGGATCTCGCTGGTCGCCGTCTGGCGGTCGAGGGCCACGGTCAGGTCGCGGTTGCGAGCCTCCAGCTCCTTGAACAGCCGCACGTTCTCGATCGCGATGACGGCCTGGTCGGCGAAGGTCTGAAGCAGCGTGATCTCGCCATCCGAGAAGGGCCGGAGTTCGGTGCGGTACACGGTGAAGGCGCCGATGGCAACCCCTTCGCGGAGAAGAGGGATGCCGACAGTGGTGCGGATGCCGGTATCGCGCCGAGCGCCGTCGGGAAACTCCGCCGCCACCTCGGGAGACTGATGGTCGCGCACGTGGACCGTCGTCCGATCGATGATGGCCCGGCCGCTGACGCTGGTACGTGTGAGCGGTCGCATCTCACCGACGAGGAGCGTCGTCAGTTGTGGGCCGGACTCGTGCTCCGCAACCTTTCGCAGGAGGTCGCCCTCGACCCGGTAGAGCGACACGTTGGCCGCGCTGCAGAGGCGTGACGCGTTCCTGGCGACGGCTTCCAGGACCGGCTGAAGGTCGGTGGGCGAGCGGCTGATCACGCTGAGGATCTCGGCCGTCGCCGTTTGCCGCTCCAACGCCTGTGTCAGCTCGGCGTTGCGGCTCTCCAGCTCCTTGAACAACCGCACGTTCTCGATGGCGATGACGGCCTGGTCGGCAAAGGTCTGGAGGAGCTTCACCTGCGTGTCAGTGAACAGATTCACCTCGGCGCGCCGAAGCTGGATGGCACCAATGGCCACCCCCTCCCGCAACAGGGGAACGTTCAGAATCGTTCGGTGCCCCCACTCCTTGCCTAGGACACTGCCCTCCGGAAAGTCCTCAGCCTCGGCCTGGACATCGGCCACGTGGATCGTCTGCCGCTCGAGCACGCTGCGGCCCGTGGTCGTACCGCGCACGAGGGGAATCAAGAGGCCGATGGAGGCGGCGAGCAGACCGTGATGGGCGACCAGCTCCAAGTCGTCTCCCTTTCGGAGAAAGATGCCCGCGTCGTAGGCTCCGCAGAGGCGCGCGGCGCTTGCGGTGACCGCGTCCATCACCGGCTGGAGGTCGGTCGGCGAGCTGGCGATGACGCGGAGGATTTCGCTGGTCGCCGTCTGCTGCTCGAGCGCTTCGCTCACCTGCGCGTGGGCCTGTGTGACGGCGAGGTTCCTCTCCTGCAGCTCCGTAAAGAGGCGCACGTTTTCGATGGCGATGACGGCCTGGTCGGCGAAGGTCTTCAGAAGGGCGACCTGGCGCTCCGTGAAGAGGCGAACTTCCGTGCGCGGAAGCTGGATCGCCCCGATCGCGACGCCCTCGCGCATCAATGGAACGCTGAGCATCGTGTGGAACCCTAGCCGCCGCGCGTTCTCGCTGGCCTCGGGGAACTCCTCGGCCTCGACCTGGACGTCCACGATGTGAACGGTCCGCGCGTCCAGCACTGTGCGGCCGCCGATCGTTCCACGGTCAAGCGAAAGGGTGTACCCGCCTATGGTCCCCAGCGCGCGGGCAATGGCCGAAGGGTCGTAGATCGGACCGTGATGAGCCGCCATGACGAGCCGATCGTCACGGCGGAGAACAATGCTAGCGTCGTATGCCTCGCACAACCGGGCCGCGCTCTCCACCATCGTGTCAAGCACGGGCTGGATATCCGTCGGGGATCGCGAGATCACGCTCAGGACCTCGCTCGTGGCGGCTTGCTGTGTCAGGGCCTCGGTCAGCTCGGCGTTGCGGGCCTCCAGCTCCGTGAACAGGCGCACGTTCTCGATGGCGATGACGGCCTGGTCGGCGAAGGTCTGGAGAAGCGCGATCTGCTTATCAGAGAAAGGCCGAAGCTCGGTTCGGTAGACCGCAATCGCCCCAATGGGTACACCCTCACGCAGCAGCGGTGTCGAGACGAAGGTACGAATGCCCTCGCGCCGCACGTTGTCTCTGGCCACGGGGTACTCCGTGTCGACCTCGGCGAGAAGATCAGGAATGTGAAGGGTGCGGCGCTCCAACATGGCGCGGCCGATCACCGTGCCGCGCGTGACCGGCCGGGTACCTCCAACCTCTTGAGTTGTGCGGACGGATCCGTGGCCCGCGACCTTCCGCATGAGATCGCCCTCGACGCGGTAGAGCGATGCGTTGTTCGCCTCACACAGGCGAGCGGCGGTCTTCACGACCGCGTCGAGCACCGGGTCGAGCGTTGTGGACGAGGCGGCGATGACGCGCAGGATCTCGCTGGTCGCCGTCTGCTGCTCGAGAGCTTCGGCCAGGACTTGCGCGAGCCGTGTCTTGTCGATGGCCGTGGCTGCGTGCTCGGCGAAGGCCTCGAGGAGCGCGATCTGCTTGGTCGTGAAGGGGCGGACACGCTGGCGACGGATCAGGATGACGCCGATCGCCGCACCCTCCGAGAGAAGGGGGGCCGCCAGGATTGTCCTGGTTCCTGTCGCCCGTTGCCCTGCCTCGAGCTCGGGGAAGCGTGTCCGGACGGCCGCCTTCATGTCACGGACGTGGATCGTCTGTCGGTCAAGCAGCGCTTGGCCATAGTGCGTCCCGCGGCTGATGGGGAACTCCTCCCCAATCGCCCGGGTGGTCGGCACAGATCCGTGCTGGGCGACGAGGCGCAGTGCGGCGCCGTCGGCAAGGAAGATCTGGGCGTCGCTGGCGTCGCAGAGTCGCGCGGCCGTTTTGGCGATGGCGTTCAGATTCAGATCGATTCCCGCTAAAGCCGGCCGGCGGGCGCTCGGTCTGAGGGCGGCTCCACACTTCGGGCAGAGAGTGGCGCCGGGTCGGGTCTTCTGCCGGCACCGGGGACAGGCCATCTTGCCCTCCAGGGATCAGGACCAGTAGGTGCGCGGCAGGGGCCGCGTAGAGGAAGAGGGTAAGTCGCGCTTGGCCGACCGGTCAAGGGCTCGGAGGAGAGGAACCGCCCCCTCACCCTGCCCTCTCCCCCGGTGGGGGAGAGGGAATCGGAGGGAGGAGAGGAGCCGTCCCCTCACCCTGACCCTCTCCCCAGAGGGGAGAGGGGATAGGGAGCTTTCGATTCCCTCGCCCCCAGAGGGGGAGAGGGTAGGGTGAGGGGATTAGGCGGCGACGGGGGCGGGCGCTGAGGCCTCCCAGTATTCCTGGAAGACCTCCCAGACTTCGGCCGGGCTCTTCGTCTGGAAGATGCGGGCGCGGCAGTCGGCCGCGTGGACCAGCCCTTCCGTGTACCAGGCCAGGTGCTTCTTCATTTGCGAGAGCGCGTAGCGGTCGAAGCAGTGCTCCTGGATCAGCGCCATGTGCCAGCGGATGACCCGGTCCTTGTAGTCGCGCTGCGCCTCCGCCCCGAGCGCGTCGAAGCTCTCGTCGAAGATCCAGGGGCTGCCGAGCGCGCCGCGGCCGATCATCACCGACGCGCAGCCCGTCTCGTCAGCCATCCGCCGCGCCTCCGCCATCGAGCGCACGTCGCCATTGCCCGTGACCGGGATGCGCACCGCCTTCACCACCTCGCCGATGATGGTCCACGGCGCCTTGCCGGTGAAGCGCTGCGAGCGCGTGCGCGGGTGCACCGTGATGGCGTCCACGCCCTCGCTCTCGGCCATGCGCGCCACCTCGACGGCGTTCAGGTGTAGGTCGTCCCAGCCACCGCGAATCTTAATGGTGAAGGGGACCGCGATCGACTGTCGCATGGCGCGCAGGAGCCGCGCGGTGCCGGGCACGTCCTTCATGAGCGCGGCGCCCTTGCCCTTGGCTGTGATCTTGGGCATGGGGCAGCCCATGTTGAGATCCACGATGTCGGCGCCCAGCTCCTCGCAGCGGAGCGAGGCGCGGATGAGCGCCTGCGGATCCTTGCCGAGAAGCTGCATGGCGAGCGGCCGCTCCTCGGGATAGTACGCCGCCATGTCGCCCGAGCGCGGCGTGTCCATCACGAGGGCGAAGGCGTCGATCTCCTCCGTCGTCGTCAGGCCGCTGCCGCACTCCCGGGCGATGAGCCGGAAGGGCGCATTGGAGATGGCCGCCATGGGTGCCAGGCGGCAGAGCTGGGGGATCTCGATCTGTCCGATTTTCATGGTGGAGCCGGGCTCGGGCCCGGGTCACCCAATATACACCGACGGCGGCGACGAACGGGAATCAGCTCATCGGCCAGCGGGAGAGCGGGAAGCTGATGCCGGTGCGGGCCTGGAGCCGCTCGCCGATCTCCTGCACCTTGGAGAAGAGGTGATGTTCGTCCACGAACGTCTGCCGGTAGGCGTCGACCACGACGCGGCCGTCCACCACCACCGTGTGGACGCTGCGGCCGTCGGCGTTGTAGACGAGGTTGTTGACGGGGTTCCAGAGCGCCCGCCACTCGGGGCGCAGCGTGTCGAAGCACACGAGGTCGGCCTTCTTGCCGGCTTCGATCGAGCCGAGCTCGTCACCCAGGCCCAGCGCCTGCGCGCCGTGCAGCGTGGCCATCTCGAGGGCGGCCTCCGCCGGCACCTGGCGCAGGTCCTGGCGCGCGTCCTTGTACTGGATCGCCGCCATGTTCATGGTCCGCACCATGTCGAGGTGGTTCGAGTTGTTCGGCGAATCGCAGCCGAGCGCGATCTTCACGCCGCGGGCAAGGAACTCCGGCATGCGGCCGTGCTCGGGCACGCCGCGGCCGCTCTTGGCCGCCTGCACCGGGCACATCGCGACCGCCGTGCCTGTCCGCGAGATGCACACGATCTCGCCCTCGTCGAGACTCAAGCAGTGGGCCAGGAGCACATTCGGCCCGACCACACCGATGGACTGGAGATACGCCGTTGGGGTGTGGCCGTAGCGCGCCAGTGACTCCTGGCGCGCCTGCTGCCCGCTGCTGTGGTGCAGGGTCAGTCCCGTGCGGTGCTCGTCCGCCACCCGCTTGAGGCCCTGCAGGAGCCCCGTGCTGCAGGTCTCGTACGAAAACGGCATGGCCCAGGCGCGGATGCGACCGTCGAGCCGCCCATTCCACTTGGCGATGAACGCCGTCGTGCGCGCGACGGCCTGCGCTGGGGGGTAGCGCGGCAGCGCCCAGGGTGCCTTTTCGTCCGTCACGCACTCGCCCAGGATCACACGGATGCCGGAGTCCTGGTAGGCCTGGAGGCACGCGTCGGGGAACTTCGTGCTGCCCGGATCCAGGAAGCACACCGTTCCGTTCTTGAGCAGCTCGACGAGCCCGAGCAGCGTGGCGTGGTACTCCTCGTCCTCGGTCATGGCGGTCTGGAGATTGAAGACGTGCACCAGCGGGCTCGCCTGCTCATCGGGGAAGATCCCGCGCACCGGATGCGCGTAGCTGATGTGCATGTGCCCGTTGAAGAATCCAGGCGTGACCACCATGGAGCGCCCGTCGATCACGCGGTCGGCGCGCGCGTCGTTGAGCTCCGCGGCCTTGCCGACCCGGCTGATGCGGCCCTGTTCCACGAGGATGGCGCCGTCCCGGATGATGCGCCGCTGGGGATCGAGGGTCAGGATGTACAGGATGTGATCGATCTTGAGGCTCTGGGCTGCCATGGCGGGTCGCCTCCTGAGAACTCCGAGTGACGAATCGCCCGGAGTCTACGCTCCCCGGGCGCGGCTTGTCCATCGCGCGCGAGCCACCGCGATGCGATATCATCACGGGCCATGCCGACGGAGCCGGCGCTCGGCAATGCGCGGCGCTGGGCCATCACGGCCTCCGTGATGCTCGTGTCCGTGCTCCAGATCCTCGACACCAGCATTACCAACGTCGCGCTTCCCCACATCCAGGGCGCGCTCTCGGCCGGGCTCGACGAAGTCTCCTGGGTGCTCACGTCCTACCTGGCCGCCAACGCCATCGTTCTCCCCGCCACGGCCTGGCTGACCGCGCGCCTGGGGCGACGGCGCTTCTTCCTGCTCTGCACCCTCCTCTTCACGGTCAGCTCCTTTCTGTCGGCCATCGCGCCCTCGGTGGAGTTCTTGATCGCGGCCCGTGTTCTCCAGGGTCTCGGGGGCGGGCCGATCATCCCCATCGCGCAGGCCATTCTGTGGGAGATTTTCCCGTCCCGGCAGCGCGGCATGGCGATGGCGGTGTGGGGCATGGGCATCGTGCTGGCGCCGACGTTCGGGCCGACGGTGGGCGGCTGGATCGCCGACAACTGGTCGTGGCGCTGGATCTTCTACATCAACCTGCCCATTGGGGTGGTCGGCTTCTTCATGGCGAGTATCCTGCTCTTCGACTCGCCGCAGGCCAAGCCCGCCGGCCGCGTGGACCTGCTCGGGCTGGTCCTGATGATCGTGGGATTCGGCGGCCTCCAGCTCGTGCTGGACCGGGGCGAGCGCGAGGACTGGTTCGACTCGGGGATGATCGCGGGATTGGCCGTGCTGGCGGTTGCGGCGCTCGTCGCCTTCGTGATCCGCGAGCTGACCACGGATGAGCCGCTGCTCGACTTGGGCGTTCTCGCCGACCGGAACTTCACCCTTGGCTCGCTGGTCATGTCCATGGCGGGCTTCGGCTTCTACGCAAGCATGCTGCTCCTGGCGCTCTACACCCAGAAGCTCATGGGCTACGATGCCTGGACCTCGGGCCTGGTGCTTGCCCCGAGCGGGCTCGGGCAAGCCGTGATGCTGCTGGTCGTGGGATATCTCGTGAACCGCTTCGATCAGCGGATCGTGCTCTCGTTCGGCGTGCTCATGAACGGGCTGGCGACGTTCATGATGTCGAACGTCACCCTGAGCATCGACTTCTGGTCGCTTGCCCTGCCGCGCCTCATCCAGGGGGTGGGAATGGGCTGTATCTTCGTGCCGCTCCAGATGCTGGCCTTCGCGTCGATCCCCATCCGGCACCTCCCCAACGCGACCGCTCTCTTCAGCGTGGTCCGCAATATCGGCGGGAGCGCCGGGGTGGCCATCTCGACCACTCTGCTGACCCGGCGGGCGCAAATGCACCAATCGGTCCTCGTCGCCAACGCGCACGTCTGGGCCCCGGAGACGACCGAGCGCCTGCGAGTGTGGACCCAGCATTTCCAGGGGCAGGGAGCCGACGCCATCACCGCGGGCCAGCAGGCGGTTGTCATGCTGTACCGGGAGACGCAGGCCCAGGCCCAGGTCCTCGCGTTCATGGACGATTTCCGCTTGCTCGCCGTCATGTACGCCGGCCTCGTGCTGCTGATCTTCTTCATGCACCGCAACCGTGCGGAGCGGGCCGAGCTGAAGGGGTCCGCCGACGAGCGGGCCGTCGCGGCCGTACCCGCGGAGTGATAGAGTTCCCTTCTATGGCACGTACGATGACGGCGGCGGCCCTCAGATTACTGCTCGGCGCGCAGGCCACGTGCGCCGTGATCGACGTCCGCGACCCCGGCGAGTACAACGACGCGCATATTCCTGGCTCGAGCCTCGTCCCGCGCCGGCAGCTCGAGTTTCGCATGCCGCGGCTGGTGCCGTTCAATGGCACGCGGGTGATCGTGTGCGACGACGACGGCCGCCGGGCGTCGCTGGCTGCGGCGACGCTCGAGAGCATGGGGTTCCGCCAGGTCAGCGTCCTCGAGGGCGGCATCAATCGGTGGACGACGGAAGGCTACCCGACCGAGTGGGGTGTCAACGTTCCGAGCAAGGACTTCGGCGAGAAGATGCAGGTCCTGCACCACGTCGCCGAGATGCACCCGGAGGAGCTGCACGCTCGACAGCAGCGAGGCGAGAAGATCGTCCTGCTCGACTCGCGGACGCCCGAGGAGCATAGGCGCGCCACCATCCCCGGCGGCCGCAGCGCTCCCAACGGGGAAGTCGCCCTGCACATTGCCGACCTCGCTTCCGACCCCGACGCGACCATCGTCGTGCACTGCGCCGGCCGGACGCGCAGCATCGTCGGCGCCCGGCTGCTTCAGCGCATGGGGTACCGGAACGTCTTCGACCTGCGCAACGGCACCATGGGCTGGATGATGGCGGGCCTCGATCTCGAGAGGGGCTCCACGCGCCTCGAGCTGCCCGCCCCGTCGCCGGCGGCATTGGCCAAAGCCGGAGCCTTCGCCGCGCGCATCGCGGCCGAAGACGGCGTGCGGTCGCTTTCGGTTCCCGCCCTTCGGGAGCTGATGGCCCGAGCCGATCGCGAGAACGTGTACCTGATCGACGTCCGGACTTCGGACGAATACGCCCGGGGGCACATCCCGGGCTTTCAGTGGTTCCCGGGCGGCCAGGCCGTGCAGCGCGCGGACGACCTCGTTGCGGTGAAAAACGGCCAGGTGGTCTTTGCCTGCGACGGACGCGTGCGGGCGACGGTCGCCGCGTCCTGGTACAGACAGATGGGCTTCCCCAATGTCCACGTGGTTGACGGGGGTACGACGGCCTGGGTTGCCGCAGGGCAGGCGCTCGCGAAGAGTGCGGTTCCGAGCGGGCCGCGGGGGTACGACGAGGGAATCGGGGGCGCACTGCCGGCTGGGTACGAAGTCGCCAAGGCCCAGGTCGAGCTCCTGGATCCGGCCGGCCTGGACGGCCGCCGTACAGCATCACACGCGCCGCTGGTGATCTTCGTGGACACGAGCCGCGAGTTCAGCAATGGGCATGTACCCGGGTCGCGGTGGGTGCCGCGCGGATGGCTGGAGCTGGCGATCGGCGACGTAGCACCGTCGAGGGAGACGGCCCTCGTCGTGACGTGCGGCAACGGCCTCAACTCAGTCCTGGCGGGAGCGACGCTCAGGGCGCTGGGGTATCCGCGCGTCGCCGTGCTCGCCGATGGGATGCAGGCGTGGCTTCGGGCTGGACTGCCCGTGGAGCGCGGCCTCAGCGGCGTGATGAACCCGCCCAAAGACGTCTTGACCATGGGGACGGACCGCACCTGGGCCGAAGCCATCCAGTACCTGCGCTGGGAAGAAGAGCTCGGCAAGAAATACGGTGAACACGGAGGATGACCATGGCGACGACCGCGCTCAGCATCGACGACTTGAGGACCCACATCGGACGGCGGCTGACCGCGACCGACGTGATTCACCCGGGGCCCCCCAACCTGCTGCGGCTGGCGCTGGGGCGCGCGGACGCCGAGCTTGGGCCCGGCGATGCGCTGCCGCCCGCGTGGCTCGCGCTCTATTTCCTGCCGCGCTTCGGACCCGATGAGCTGCGGCCCGACGGTAGCCCGCGCGACGCCGGCGTGGTGCCGGCGATGCCGCTGCCGCGGCGCATGTTCGCCGGCGAGAGCGTGCGCTTCCACCGCCCCCTGCGGATCGGCGACGCCGTCCGGCGCGAGACGGAGCTGGCCGACATCAGCATCAAGAGCGGCGGCACGGGCACGCTCGTCTTCGCGACCGTCTCGAGCCGCGTCTTCGGCCCCGAGGGCCTCGCCATCGAGGAGGAGCGCCGCACGGTGTTCCGCGAGGAGGTCAAGGCCGGCCTGCGCAACCAGTCGCCGCGCCGGGAGCCGGCGCCGGCCGACGTGCCGTGGCGGCGCAGCGTGACCCCCGATCCGGTTCTCCTCTTCCGCTTCTCGGCCCTGACCTTCAACAGCCATCGCATTCACTACGACCGCACCTGGGCGACGGAGACCGAAGGCTACCCGGGCCTGGTCGTCCACGGTCCGCTCACCACGACGCTGCTCATCGACTTCGCGCGCGACTGCAACCCGGGCCGGACTCTGCGGTCGTACGCGACCCAAGCGCGCGCGCCGCTCTTCGACACGGTGCCGTTCGAGCTCCGCGGCCGGCCCACCGCCGACGGGCGCGCCGCCCAGCTCTGGGCGGCGACGCCGGAGGGCACGATCGCGATGAGCGCCGAGATCGAGCTCGACTGAGAAACCGGGGTCAGGTCTTGCTTTCCAACCTCGATTTGTCGGTTTGCAAGACCTGACCCCGCACTCAGTTTACTTCTTGTAGTTCAAGGGCGAAGAGTCCGAGCAACGCGGGATCCGATAAGATTTCCCGATGACGGATGCCCTTACACTGTGAGAGCGTAGACGGGATGAAAAGGAGCACCAATGCTGCGTGACATTCCGACCGGCGGCTATCAATTCCTGCCTGGCATCAGCGCGTTCTCGTCGGGGGTGGTGGCGATCGCCGGCTGGGAGATCGTCCACGCGACGCTTGGTACGCCCGTGCCGTGGCGCGACGGCTTCGCGCGCATCGACCGTCACCTGCGCGAGGCGGGGCGGCCGCGCGAGGCGCTGTGCGGCATCGAGCTGCGCAGCCCGGCGCCGTTCACCTTCGGCGGCTTCGACGACTTCAACCAGGGTTATCGCGCGCTGCTGACGGAGTGGAAGATCCTGGTCGGCGACGACAACCCCATCCCGCGCACCAACGTCTGCCCGGTCGCGGGAGCGCCGCGCGAGCCGTCGCTCTACGCCTTCTCCTACACTGTCGCCGGCACGACGCCGGCGCCGACCTTCGTGGTGGCGGGTGCCGGCGAGATGCGCGAGCGCGGGAAGGGCGCCGACGGCATCGTCCGCCACGGCGATACGTCGCCGGACGCCATGCGCGAGAAGGCCCGCTTCGTCATGACCATCATGCAGGAGCGCCTGCGGGCCGTCGGCGGCACGTGGGATCGGGTGACCGCGATCGACGTGTACGCCGTCCAGCCTATCCACGAGGTCGTCCAGCACGAGATCCTGCCGCAGGCCGGTCCTGCCGCGATCCATGGCGTCCGCTGGTTTCCCAGCCTGCCACCGATCCAGGGCCTGGAATTCGAAATGGACCTGCGGGGCGTCGCCCGCGAGCTGCTGGTGTAGAAGCTCAGCGGGAGCTCTGCGCCAGCTCGCGCAGCTCGAGGAGGGGCTCGGCCTCGTGCCGGCCGGGGGCGAGCACGATATCGTCGAAGCCCAACTCGCGGAGGCGATGCAGGCGGTCACGGGCAACGTCGCGCGGGCACTTGAGGTCGCACGGATCGTCGGGACCGTCCGGGCTCGGAGTGGTGCTGTCGAGCGCTACCCGCACGTTGGTGACGACGGCGCGTTTGCCGCCGAGGTTGCGGAAGCGCGCTATCCCTTCGCGCAGCGCCCGCCAGCTGCTGCGGCCGCCCGAGCCGATCCAGCCGTCGAACTCGCGGGCCGCCCGCTCGATCCATTTCGAGCCCGCCCAGGAGCCGATCAGCACCGGCGGGCCGCCCAGCACCGCGGGCCAGACGGGCGCCAGCGAGGCCCCGCCGACAGTCTCGCCGGCCCACAGGCGGCGCATGATGGCGAGAGACTCGCCGAGACGACGGAAGCGCGACTCGAAATCGACGCCGAGCGCGGCGAAATCCGCGGCCGTGGACCCGGCGCCCACGCCGAACCGGAACCGGCCGCCTGACACCAGGTGCACGGTCAAAACCCGCTGAGCCAGCTCGACCGGGTTGCGCAGCGGCACCTGAAGCACTCCCGTCCCCAACTCGATGGCGCGCGTGACGGTGGCGACGACGGCGAGGGCCATGAGCGGGTCGGGGCGGAGCGTGCCGCGGCCGACGGAGTCGAAGGTCCACGCGCTCTCGAAGCCGGCGGCCTCGATACCCCGCGCCGCGTCAGCCAGGCTCGAGGCGCGGAACGGCGGCCCGCCACCGATTCCAGTAGGAAGCGAGATCCCGAATCTGGTCATGTCGTCCGGCCGTGACCATAGCACAATGCCGGTCATGCGATCGCGCCCCGACCGCGTCCTCGTCTGGATCTGCGTGCTCATCGCGGTCAATCAGCTCGGCGTCGGCGGCACCGTGCCGGTGCTAGCGCTGTACGCGCGATCGTTCGAGGCTGGGTGCCGGCGAAATGACGGCTGGCTAACCCCGGCATGCAGCCGATGGACTGCGGCCGCGGCTGATACCGCGCGTTCGCCATACCGCGAACGGACTAGCGTGGGGTTATACTTCAGGCATGAGTAAGCGCGGGGTGGACATCGCATCGCTGACACCGAAACAGCGGCTCGACTTGCTGGAAGAACTGTGGGACAGCCTCGCGGCTACGCCCGAGGCGATTCCACCCACAGACGCCCAGCGCGGAGAACTCGACCGGCGCTTGGACGATTTGGACCGCGACGGTCCGGTCGGAATACCCTGGAACGATGTCGTTGGGCGGATTCGCGACCAGGATCGGTGAAGCACGTCATCGTCCGACCGCCAGCTGCCGGTGACATCGAGGACGCCTTTCGATGGTACAGGTCGCGACGGCCGGGGCTGGGTGAAGGATTCTTGGCGGCGCTGAGATTGCTGCGCGACCGAGTGCTCGAAGACCCAGAAGCTTTCCCGGTCCTGCACCGGGATACGCGCCGCGCTCTTATCCCCAGGCGATTTCCCTATGGCCTTTGCTACCGCATTTACGGCGACACCATCGTCATCGTGGCCTGCATGCACGCGAAACGAGACCCGCCCCGGTGGCAACGTCGCACCTGATGGCGAACCCAGCGCCGTAGGGGATCGGGCTCGCGACCCTCGCCCCGGCCGCTGAGCGCGGGCGGTAGACGCACCACGATGAAGATTGGTAGAGCCGCTACAATGCGGAAGGGGGACGCCGTGGCATCAGGCGAAAGATCTCGTGCCTCGGTTTCATCGTTGGCATCCTTGTGCTCGCTTCCGCCTCGTTCGGGGCACCGCCAGGACGGGTCGTGCGCGTCGGACTCCTGTATCCGGTCAGTTCCAACTTCGATCCGGCAACGAATCGCTTCGATCGGGAGCTCGTCGAGGGGCTGCGCGAGCTTGGTTATACGCCTGGCCGTGACGTCGTCTTCGAGTTCAGGAGCAGTGGATGCGCCGCTGGGAGGACATCGTCGACTTCGAAGTCATCCCGGTCGTCACCTCACCTGAGGCCGCCACCATCGGGCCTCGGCTATGACCGCCGGCCACGGCACCACCGCCCAGGCGATATTCTGGAAGCAGGATTTTGCGGAGCTGCTGCAAGGCGCGCCGCGGAGGGCGAAGTAACCCTCGAGGAGGCAACATGACTCCTGACCACCGAACGATCCTCGAGCGAATGCGGTCGTCGGCCGGCGTCGTCCTGCGCGTTGTGGAGGCCGCGCCGCCAGGCCGGCTCGGCCGTTCGCCCCGGGACGGGGAGTGGTCGGCACTGGAGACGCTGACCCACCTGCGCGACGTCGTCGTCCATGTCCACGGGCTCCGGATCCGGCGGCTCCTGTACGAGGGCAGTCCCGTCTTCGCCGACTTCGACGAGGAGGGGTATCGTCGCGCCAGCCTCGCCCGCGGCGAGGCAGTCGGAGACCTCCTCGCGACAATCGTCGCTGAGCACGAGCAACTCGCGCGTCTGCTTCAGACGCTGCCCGATGCCGACTGGGCGCGCGAAGGTCGTCATCCGTCACTCGGCGTCATGTCGATCGAGTTCCTCGCCCGGCGGATGGGCGAGCATGCGGAGGAGCACGCGGCGCAGATCGCAGAGGCAGCGAATGCCGGTTCCATAACACAGCCATAGGGAGACGGCGTATGAACATGTCGACAAGACTCAGCCTCGCACTCGTGGGCCTATTCATTGGATTGCCGTTGATGGCTCAAGGGCAAGGCCCCGCTAGACCCGAGTTACTTTTGAAAGAAACCGTAGCGGGCATGCCCAAGGGAGAGAAACAGGAGGTACGCGTCCTAGCGGCAAGCCTCAAGCCGGGCGACAAGACGGTGTATCACACGCACCGATTCCCGGTCACGGTGTTCATCCTGGAGGGCGCATTCACGCTGGAGCCGGAGGGGCGTCCACCAATCACGGTGAAAGCCGGTCAAGCGTTCGTGGAACCGCCGAACGTGAAGATGACTGGTTACAATCGCAGTAGCTCTGGGCAGTTGCGACTCGTGATCTTTTACGTCAGCGACCCGGAGACACCGTTCCTTGACCCGATCCCGTAATCGGATTGCACCCGCTCAGGCCCGGTTCACCAGATAGGCGGTCACAACGTCTGCTTGTACGCGCTCCCGCCCTTCATGATGAGGTGGAGGTTGTCCGCGTTCTGGAAGACCCGCAGATCCTTGAGCGGGTTGCCCTTGACCGCGATCAGGTCGGCATATTTTCCTGGCTCCACCGTGCCGATCTCGTGTTCCATCCGGAAGATCTCGGCGTTGACGCGCGTGGCCGAGAGCCGCACTTCCATCGGCTTCATCACCTGGCCCTTCAGCTCGAGCTCCACCGTGCGCTGCGCCTGCATGTCGCCGAGGAGATCGGAGCCCGAGCCGATCTTGCAGCCGGCCCGATAGGCGTGCGTCAGCCCCTCGACGCTCTTCTCGCGGGCCATGTTGATCTTCTGGATCTGGTGCTCGGTGATGCCGTAGCTCTTGCCCTCTCGCGCGATCGCCTCGTACGTGACCATGGTCGGCACGAGGTAGGCGCCGGCCTTCTTGATCTCCCTAGCGCCCGCCTCGTCGATCAGGTTGCCGTGCTCGATGCAGCGCACGCCCGCCTGAATGGCCGCGCGTACCGCGGAGCCCGAGTAGGCGTGGGCCAGCACGTATTTCCCCACCGCGCGCGCCTCTTCGACGGCGGCGCGCATCTCCTCCACGGTGTACTGGGTGGTGTCGAGCTCGTCGGAGGGCGACATGGCCCCGCCCGAGGCCATGACCTTGATCTGGTCCACGTCGCGCCGGAGCTGCTCCCGGGT
>WNGA01005366.1_pt1 | contig 25253 bp, 24 predicted proteins | sample 5400061 | NCBI WGS metagenome assembly WNGA01 (sample SAMN13153366, study PRJNA577476) | soil metagenome | isolation source: 100 cm soil or saprolite under grassland replicate 2 | place: USA:California | collected 2016-06-15 | reverse complement strand
CCGCGCTCGTGCTCGGCGAGGACGGCGGCCACGATGGCGAGCGTCTCGTGGGAGGCCTCGGCGGCGGTGAGCTCGGGCATGAGGCGCTCGAGCAGAGCCGTCGAGAGCCGGCCCGCGCGGAACTCGTCGTGGGCGATCAGTCGCCGGAGCAGCGGGATCGTGGTGCGCACGCCGGCCACGCGGTACTCGCCGAGCGCGCGCGTCATGCGCGCCAGCGCCGCCGGGCGGTCGGGACCCCAGACGATCAGCTTGGCGATCAGCGTGTCGTAGAACCGCGGGATGGTCCAGCCCGCATACACGCCCGAGTCGTCGCGCACCCACGGTCCTCCGGCCGGTCGGAGCCCGGTGATCGTGCCCGGCGACGGCAGCCAGCCCGCGAACGGGTCCTCGGCATTGATGCGGCACTCGATGGCCGCGCCGCGCCAGCCGATGTCTTCCTGCGCGTAGCCCAGCGGCTCGCCCGCCGCGATCCGGAGCTGCTCGCGCACCAGGTCGAGCCCGGTGACCATCTCGGTGACGGGATGCTCCACCTGCAGCCGCGTGTTCATCTCGAGAAAGTAGAACCGCCGCTCGGCGTCGACGAGGAACTCGAGGGTCCCCGCATTGACGTAGCCGGCGGCCCGGGCGATGCGACAGGCCGCCTCGCCCATCCGCCGGCGCATCTCGGGGTCGACGAACGGCGACGGCGACTCCTCGACGAGCTTCTGGTGGCGGCGCTGGATGGAGCACTCGCGCTCGCCGAGGTGGACGACGTGCCCGTGCGCGTCGGCGAGGATCTGGACCTCGATGTGGCGGGGCTCGACGATGGCGCGCTCGAGGTAGAGCGCCGCGTCGCCGAACGCGGCGCCGGCCTCCCCGCGCGCCATCCGCAGCGCCCCCTCGAGCTCCTCTTCACGGTGCACGAGCCGCATGCCCTTGCCGCCGCCCCCGCGCGCCGCCTTCACCATGACCGGGTAGCCGATGTCGCGCGCCGCCGCCCGCGCGGCGGCGTCGGAGGCGAGCGCCTCGACGCTGCCCGGGACCATGGGCACGCCCAGGTCGCGCGCGATGCGCCGCGCCGCGGTCTTGTCACCCATGGCGCGGATGGCCGCCGGCGGCGGACCGATGAACGTGAGCCCCGCCGCGCCGCACGCCTCGGCGAAGTCCGCGTTCTCGGCGAGGAAGCCATAGCCGGGATGGACGGCGTCGGCGCCGGCGGTCTTGGCCGCGGCCAGGATGTGATCGATGGCGAGGTAGCTGTCGGCGGAGGGCGCGGGCCCGATCGGCTGGGCCTCGTCCGCCAGCATCACGTGCAGGGCGTCGCGGTCCGCTTCCGAGAACACCGCGACGGTGGCGAGCCCCCGCTCTCGGCAGGCGCGGATCACGCGCACCGCGATCTCGCCCCGGTTGGCGATGAGGACTCTGGTGATCCGGCGAATGTCCGCCATCGCTAGTCCTTGACGGCCTGCGCCGCGGCCTCGAGGAACGAGGTGTCGACGACGGCCTTGAGCGGGAGCGTCGTCTTCATGAAGCCGTGCTTCACCCACCACGTCATCTGCCGGTCGATATCGCCGACGAGCAGGCGGCCGTTGCGGTCCTGGTATGGAAAGCCCAGCCGGATGATCTCGGGCCTGGCCCCGGTGTACTTCGAGGTGATGGCGACGACCTCGTCGTGGTGGGCGCCGGGCTGGATGCGACCGTCCTTCTGCACCAGCACCGCGTCGTGGTAGTAGCGCGACGATTTGACGTAGCCCTTCATGAAGCTCACCGCGCGCGCCCGGTCGCTGGCGAATTTCCCGGAATAGAAGACCGTCGCGACCTGCCATGGGAAGAGATCGCCGGCCCAGGCGAGGATCCGGCCGAACCCCTGCGCCGCGGCCGTCCCCGGAAACGGCTGCGGGAGCAGGATGGCGTCGACCTGCCGGCCCTTGAGCGCTTCCATCACCGCCGGCATGGCCTGCAGCGGCACGACCTTCACGTCGGCGAGCGTGAGCCGTTCCTTCTCGAGGATGTTGCCGAGGTGGTAGTGGAAGGTCGACCCCAGCTGGGTGATCCCGATGCGCTTGCCCTTGAGGTCACCGACCGATCGGAGCCCGCCGTCCCACAGCTCCTTCTGGACGACGATGGCCGTGAGCGGATAGCCCGGCCACTCGCGGCCCTTGTCGGCGACGATCCACAGCTGCTGCCCGCCGAGCACGATGTTGTAGAGCGCCGCGGTCAGGCCGGTCGCGCCCACCTCCACCTGGCCGGCGGCCAGCGCGGTCGCGATGGGCGCGGCCGCCTGGAAGAAGACCAGCTCCGGCTCCACGCCGAATTCCTTGAAGAACCCCTTGTCGACACCGACGAAGATCGGCGCCGACGACGTGAGCTTGAGCACGCCGACCTTGACCTTGTCCTGGGCGTGCGCGGCCGGGGCCAGCGCCAGCCAGAGCGCGCAGGCGGCCACGAGCATTCGAGAGGCGATCATGAAGAGCTAGTCTACCCCAGGCGACTGCGTCACCCGGCCCGCCAGGGGATCGCCAGCCGCTCGAGCGCGCCGAGTCCCCAGTGCGCGAGCACGCCGAGCAGCGACAGCAGCACGATGCCGACCATCAGCTTCGTCGTTGCCATGAGATTGCCGGCGTGGAGCACGAGGAAGCCGATGCCCGATTCGACGGCGATCATCTCGGCGGCGACCAGCAGCAGCAGTGCCGTCCCCGCGCCCAAGCGGAGACCCGCGAAGATCATCGGCAACGCCGACGGCAGCACGACCTTGCGGATCACGCTCCACCGCCGCGCGCCGAAGGCGACGGCGGCCCGGACGAGGAGCGGATCGGCCTGCCGCACCCCGGTGTAGGTGTTGATCGCCATGGGAAAGAACACGCCGAGCGCGATGACCGCGACCTTGGAGGTCTCGCCGATCCCGAGCCAGAGGATCAGCAGCGGCAGCAGCGCGATCTTGGGGATCGGAAAGGTCGCGGCGACGAGCGGCATGCCGACGGCCTCGGCGATCGCGAAGAAGCCGATGGCGACCCCCACCACGACGCCGAGGACGCCGACCGGCGAGGGCAGGAAGAGCACGGGCACCCAGCCGAGGCGGGCCAGCGCCTCCCACAGCGCGAGCAGCCCGAGGAGCGCGCCCACGCGCAGCAGCCGATGGTCGGGACGCCGCAGGAACCGGGTGCGGTCCTCGACCGGGATGCGCGCCGGCGTCGTCACTCGCGCAGGGCCTCCTGCGCCTGGGCCTTGATGAGGCCCCAGATGCGCTCGGCGGCCTCGACGAACGCCGGGGCCGGGGCGGCGCGAGAGCACGACCACCCGATCGGCCATGTAAACGGCCTCGTGGATGTTGTGCGTGACGTAGACGATCGTCTGGCGGGTGCGCTCCCAGATCGTCAGCAGCTCTTCCTGCATGAGCTGTCGCGTCTGGGCGTCCAGGGCCGAGAACGGCTCGTCCATGAGCAGGACGGCGGGATCGACGGCGAGCGCCCGGGCGATGCCCACGCGCTGACGCATGCCACCCGACAGCTGGTGGGGATATCTCGTCTCGAACCCGGCGAGGCCCATCATCTCGACGTAGTGGCGCGCGCGACGGGAGCGCTCGTCGGCGCCCACCGACAGCTCCTCGAGACCGAACTCCACGTTGCCCTGGACGGTGCGCCAGGGAAAGAGCGCGAACTCCTGGAAGACCATGGCCGTCGCGGGACGACCGGCGCCGAGCGTGCCCTCGAAGAAGACGGCTCCGGTCGACGGGGCGAGCAGGCCCGCGAGGATGTTGAGCAGCGTCGACTTGCCGCAGCCCGAGGGGCCGACGAGGGCGACGAGCTCCTGGGAGTCCACCGTCACGTCGACCTCGCTCAGCGCCGTCACCGCGTCCTGCCCGCGCACGGTGTAGGTCTTCGACACGTGATCGACGACGACGCGCACCTCGCTCAGGTCCGCTCGCCCGCGGACGCGCGGAGGCGGAAGCGCTGGATCTTCCCGGTGGCGGTCTTCGGGAGATCGGCGACGAACTCGACGGTCCGGGGCACCTTGTAGCCCGCCGCCCGCCGCTTCACCCAGCCCCGCAGCTCGGCGGTCAGGGCCTCGGATTCCGTCGCGCTGGCCGGCGCATGATCCCCCTTGAGCACCACGAAGGCGTGCGCGGTCGTCAGCCCGTCGGGGTCGGCGGCGCCCACCACCCCGGCTTCCAGCACCGCGGGATGCTCGACGAGGAGCGCCTCGATCTCCGCCGGCGAGACCCATTGGCCCGCGACCTTCAGCATGTCGTCCGAGCGACCGGCGAAGTAGAAGTACCCGTCGGCGTCCTGCGAGAACATGTCCCCCGTGCGCGCCCACTCGCCGAGCATCGTCGCCCGTGTACGCTCGAGCCGGTTCCAGTAATACGGAGAGAGCGTCTCGCCCTTGATCAGCAGGTGGCCGACCATCCCGGTGGGTGTCGGAGCGCCGGCGTCGTCGACGAGGCGGGCCTCGAAGCCGGGGACGACCCGTCCGGCCGAGCCGCGGCGTACCGCGCCCGGGCGGTTGGCGATGAAATCGTGGAGCGCCTCCGTCGAGCCCACGACGTCGACGAGCTCGTGCCCGAAGCGGGCTCGCCAGGCGTCGAACACCGCGGGCGGCAAGACCTCGCCCGACGAGACGCAGAGCCGGAGCGACGAGAGGTCCCAGCGGCGCTCGGCGTCCGTCACCTCCAGCATCCGCGCGTAGAGCGTGGCCACGGCGAAGAACACGGTCGGACGCTCCGCCGCGATGATCTCGAACGTGCGCTCCGGCGTCACGCGCTCGGCCACCAGGACGGAGGCGGCGCCGACGCGCGCCGGGAAGTAGAGTGAATTGCCCAGGCCGAACGCGAAGTACATCTTCGAGGCCGAGAACACCAGGTCGTCGGGCCCGAGGCCGAAGATCCCGACGCCGACGAGATCGGCGGCAGCCAGGAAATCCTTGTGGGAGTGCACCGCCGCCTTGGGGCGCCCGGTCGACCCCGACGTGTAGCCCCAGTACGCCATGTCCTCGCGGATGGTCGGCGTGGCGTCCAGCGTCGCCGGCGCGCGCGCCATCAGCGTCTCGAGCTGGCTCACGCCGACGACGGCGCGCACCCAGCGGCAGCGGCCGCGCACGGTCTCGAGCTTCGGCAGGAGCGTGTCGTCGGCGATGACGACCTTCGCCCGGCTGTCGTCGAGGATGAAGGCGTAGTCTTCGGGGCTCATCAGCGTGTTGAGCGGGACGGCGACGGCTCCGAGCTTGAGCGCACCCCAGAACGCCGCGGCGAAGAGCGGGCCGTCGGACAGGACGAGGACCACCCGGTTCTCGATCTCGACGCCGAGACCCGCGAAGACGTGCGCGGCGCGGCTCACCGCCTCCGCCAGCTCCCCGTAGGTCGTGACGGCGCCGGCGGCGCGGAAGACGGTGCGGGCGCCGCGGCCCTCGGCGACGTGACGATCGACGAAGAACTCGGCGGCGTTGAAGCGTTCGGGCGCGATCACTCCGTCGATTCTAACGGAAAGGGCACGCTTGACACTCCCTCCATCCATGACCATAGTTCGGCCGTTCGACCCGTCGATCCGCGCGGAAGGAGCCATGCCTCAGGACCGTCGAAGCTTTCTCAGGGCCGCCGGCGTGGCGGGCGGCGCGGCGCTCGCGGCGACCGCCACGCCGGTGTTCACGGCAGCGTCCGGGGAGGCGACCCCGAGCGCCGGCGGGCCGGGGCCGAGCCCCGAGCTGCCGAAGCACATGACCTTCGCCACCATTCGCCGCGGCGCCGACCTGTCGCTCGGGATCAAGACCGACCGCGGCCTCCTCGACGTGCGTCGCGCCGAGGCCGCCCTCAAGACGAAGGCGCCCACCACCATCGACGACCTGATCCATGGCCGCGCCGGCGGAGCCGCGGCGCTCGGCCGCCTCGTGGATCGGGCGGCCGCCAAGGGGCCGAACGGGTTGTACGTGTCCGAGGCGGCCGTGGAGTTCGGGCCGTGCGTGACGCACCCGGAGAAGATCATCTGCGTCGGACTCAACTATCGCCGCCACGCCGCCGAGGTCGGGCAGCCGGTCCCGTCGGTGCCGATCCTGTTCAACAAGTACAACTCCGCGCTCGCCGGGCACCGCGCCGTCGTCAACGTGTCGCACCAGCCCGCCGAGAAGTTCGACTACGAGGTCGAGCTGGTGATCGTGATGGGCAAGACCGCGCGGAACGTCGGCCCCGCCGACGCGCTGTCGCACGTGTTCGGGTACTGTACCGGCAACGACTTCACCGCCCGCGATCTGCAGGCGCGGACGAGCCAGTGGATGCTGGGCAAGAGCCTCGACGGCTTCGGGCCGATCGGGCCCTACCTCGTCACCGCCGATCAGGTGGCCGACCCCAACGGCCTCAAGATCGAGTGCCGGGTCAACGGCGAGGTCCGCCAGTCGTCGAACACCTCGGACATGGTCTTCAACTGCGCGAGCCTCGTCAGCTACATCTCGCGACACTTCACGCTGGTGCCCGGCGACATCATCTTCACGGGCACTCCCGAAGGCGTGATCTCCGGCTACCCCAAGGACAAGCAGGTGTGGCTCAAGCCGGGCGACAAGATCACGAGCACGATCGAGAAGCTCGGCGAGCAAGTGGTGACGCTGGGATAGCGTTCCTCACCTTCCTGGTCGTGGACGGGGCGCTCGCGGGAGCGATCTATGCCCTCGTCGCCTTGGCCTTCGTGGTCGTCTACAAGGCAGCCCGCATGGCGAACTTCTCCCTCGGGGAATGGGTCATGCTCGGGTCGCGGATGGTCGCCTCCGGAATCCATTGCGCGGATTGCCCGGCCAGCCGCTGATCTCGTTCATCATGGTGACCCTCGGTCTCGGGATCCTCATACGCGGCGCCTCCGCCATCGTGTTCGCCGGCATCCCCGCCGACATCGCATTACCGATCACGGGTGACGTGCTCGTCCTTGGGCCGCTCTCGGCCGGCAAGCTCATCGCGGCCGTGATTGCCATGATCTGCATCGCCGCCCTGAGCTGGTTCTTTCACATGAGCCGCACGGGGCTGGCGCTGCGGGCCATCGCCAGCGATCGGCAAGTCGCCATGGCGGTCGGAATCGATCTCCAGCGCCACTTCGCCATTGCCTGGGCCGTGGTCGGCATCCTGTCCGTCGTGGCGGGCACCCTGTGGACGGTCGTGTCGGCCGGAGGCTTCAGCGTCGCGCTCCTGGGGCTCCGGGTGTTCCCGATCGTCATCGTCGGCGGGCTCGACAGCATCCATGGCACCATCATCGGCGCGTTCGCCATCGGCATCTTCGAGTCTCTGGTGGCGGGCTACCTCGATCCCATGGTGGGAGGCGGCTTCAGTCACGTCGCCTCCTACTTGGTGCTCCTGATCGTGCTCTTCCTGCGTCCCTACGGGCTGTTCGGCCGGCCGGCCGTCGAGAGGGTCTGACCCGGGAAGCCGACGGGGTCGCCGAAGACGATTGCTTTCATGCACGCAGCTCGTCGACGGACGGCAGACGCTGGCCGGCCACCGGCTCGGCGACCGCGTCCTCCAGGGTCGCGGCCGGCCGCCACTCGCTCGCCGGGCGCACCGAGCCGTCGGTGCCGATCTGATCGATGTTCCAGTAGATCTCGAGGTTGTTGCCGTCGGGGTCCGTGAACTCGACGGCGATCTGACACCCCGCGCGGCGGCGCCCCTCGAAGTGAATCGGCACGCCGTGCGCTCGGAGCCAGGCGCGCGCGCGGAAGACCTCGTCGAGGCTGCCCACCTCGAAGGCGAAGTGGTTCAGGCTGCTGCTGCGCTCGGTCTTCCGGGCGCCGCCGACCAGCGCCACGCCGTGATGATCGGTATGGCAGCGCAGGAACACCATGCCGCCGGGGACCATGGTCTCGGGATAGCGATCGGAGACCTGCAGCCCCAGGGTCTCGGTGTAGAAGCGCACCGACGCCTCGAGGTCGGTGACGTTGAGCACGACGTGCCCGATCTTTCGCAGGTCGAACGGGAGTACCGCATCCATCATGGCCGCCTCCTCGGTGCGGGATTCTACCGCGTCAGGGCGAGATGGGCGCGCAGACGCCCCACGAACTCGTCGGGGCGGTCGGGCGACAGTCCGAGCCAGCCGTCATCGGTGGCCAGCCACACGACGGTGTCGCGATTCGTGAGGAACAGGCGATAGAAGCCCAGGCGCATGTTCCAGAAGCGCCCGAAGCGACCGAAGACGCCCTGGGAGCCGAAGATCGACATCCCGACGATCGAACGGGATTCGCGGTCGACGCCGCGGATGCGCCGATAGGGGATCACCACGGCGCCGGCACGCCGCTCGACACGGATGCCGTCGGCAGCCAGGCGATAACCGGTTGGCCCGTACCGGGCCATGACGAAGACCATGAGCGTGAAGGGCAGGCTCAGGAACATCCAGCGGGGATCCCCGCGCTTCATGGCGCAGACGATGCCGACGATCGTCAACACGCCCACGGTGAGCACGACGGCCGCGAGGGTCGACCATCGCTCGCGCCCCCCGAGCGTCGCCGGAAAGAAATCCGGCTCTAGCGCGGACAGAGCTCCAGCGCGCTGAAGAAGTAGGGGATCTCGAAGGCCGCGGTCTCCGGGGCGTCGGAGCCGTGGACCGCGTTGGCTTCGATCGACGAGGCGAACTCCCGGCGGATCGTTCCCGGGCCCGCCTTGGCGGGATCCGTGGCGCCCATGAGATCGCGCCAGCGCTGGATGGCGTTCTCGCCCTCCAGCACCATCGGCACGCACGGTCCCTGCGTCATGAAGGCGCAGAGGCTCGCGTAGAACGGCCGCTCCCTGTGGACGGCGTAGAATCCCGCCGCCTCCGCCGCCGACAGCTGCACGAGCTTGAGGGCGAGGATCGTGAAGCCGGCCTGCTCGATCCGGTGGATGATCTGCCCCGTGGCGCCCTTGGCAACGGCATCCGGCTTGATGATGGAGAGCGTCCGCTGAACGGCCCGTGTGCTCATGCCCCGATCACCCCTTCACACGCTCGCCTCGAACGGCGGGGCCCCAGCCCCGCGACGTTCTGCGGCTCGCAATACCTCCGCCACCGTGGCTCCCATGTCGGCGGGGCTGCGGACGAGCGTCGTCCCCGCGTGCTCGAGTGCCCGCATCTTCTCGGCCGCCGTCCCCTTGCCGCCCGCGATGATCGCGCCGGCGTGCCCCATCCGACGCCCGGGCGGCGCGGTCTGGCCGCAGATGAACGCCACGACCGGCTTCTCGACGCTCGCGCGGATGAACTCGGCGGCGTCCTCCTCGGCGGTGCCGCCGATCTCGCCGATCATCATGATCGCCCGCGTGTCGGCGTCCTCGTTGAACAGGCGTAGCACGTCGACGAAGCTCGTGCCGTTGACGGGGTCGCCGCCGATGCCCACGCAGGTCGACTGCCCGATCCCGCGCGCCGTGAGCTGGCCCACGACCTCGTAGGTCAAGGTTCCGCTGCGGGAGACCACGCCGACGGCGCCTGCCTTGTGGATGTGGCCGGGCATGATCCCGATCTTGGCCTGGTCGGGGGTGATGACGCCCGGGCAGTTCGGCCCGATCAGCCGGCTGCGCGTGCCGGCCAGGAAGTGCTTCGCGCGGACCATGTCCCCGACGGGGATGCCCTCGGTGATGCACACGACCAGCGGCAGGCCGGCGGCCGCGGCCTCCATGATGGCGTCGGCGGCCGCCGCGGGCGGGACGAAGATGAGCGCGCAGTCCGCGCTCTCCGCCTCCACGGCCGCGGCCACGGTGTTCCACACCGGGAAGCCCTCGTGGGTCGTGCCGCCCTTGCCCGGCGTCACGCCGCCCACCACCTGCGTGCCGTACTCCTTGCAGCGCGCGGCGTGGAAGGCGCCCTCCTTGCCGGTGATGCCCTGCACCACCACGCGCGTCCTCTTGTCGACGAGGATGCTCACGCGCGACCCCTGGCCAGGGCCACGGCCTTGCGCGCGCCGTCGCCCATGTCGTCGGCGTTCGTGAGGTGCAGGCCGGACTCGGCCAGCATCTTCTTGCCGAGCTCCACGTTCGTGCCTTCCATGCGGACGACGACGGGCAGGCGGAGGCCGAGCGTCTTCACGGCCGCGATCACGCCCTCGGCGAGCCGGTCGCAGCGCAGGATCCCGCCGAAGACGTTGATGAAGACCGCCTTCACGCGCGGGTCGGACGAGAGGATGCGGAACGCGTTCTCGATCTGCTCGGGCGAGGCGCCGCCGCCGACGTCGAGAAAGTTGGCGGGCTCGCCGCCCGCGAGCTTGACGATGTCCATCGTCGCCATGGCCAGGCCCGCGCCGTTGACCATGCAGCCGACGTCGCCGTCGAGCTTGATGTAGTTGAGACCGTACTTCGACGCCTCGACGTCGAGCGGATCCTCCTCGTGGGTGTCGCGCAGGGCGAGGATATCGGCGTGCCGGAAGAGCGCGCTGTCGTCGAAGTTGAGCTTGGCGTCCAGCGCCAGCACCCGGCCGGCCGTGGTCACGACCAGCGGGTTGATCTCGGCGAGCGAGCAGTCCTTCGCGAGATAGAAGGCGAAGAGGCTCCGGATCAGCCCCACGCCCTGCTTGAGCGCGTCGCCCGCGAGCCCGAGGCCGAAGGCGAGACGGCGGGCCTGGAAGTCGCCGAGGCCGAGCGCCGGGTGCGCGCACTCGCGGAGGATCTTCTCGGGCGTCCGCGCCGCGACCTCCTCGATCTCCATGCCTCCAGCCACCGACGCCATGGCCACGTGCGTACCGCGGGCGCGATCGAGCGTGATCGAGAGGTACAGCTCACGCTCCACCGCCGAGGCCTCCTCGACGAGCACCGAGCGCACCTGGATCCCCTCAGGCGGCGTCTGCGGCGTCTTGAGCCGCATCCCGATGATCTGTGCGGCGGCGCGCTCCGCCGCGGCCGGATCATCCGCAAGCTTGATCCCGCCGGCCTTGCCGCGCCCGCCCGCGTGGACCTGCGCCTTGACGATGACCTTGCCCCCGAGCCGCTGGGCGATCGCCTTCGCCGCCGCCGGCGTCTCCGCCCACTCGCCGCGTGGCACGGGCACCCCGGAGTCGCGCAGCAGCGCCTTGGCCTGATATTCGTGGATCTTCATGCGTTACCAGAGCCCATTGCCATCTTATCCCGTCTTCCGTTGTCGCTTCCTAGCCGCCCAGGTGCATCGCATGTCGGTTGTCTCACCTATCGCTGAAATGCACTTCGTCCAACGAGTCCATAAAACCCAGGTTACCCTGGAGTTTCCTCACCAGAGGCTCGTAACCCCCCTGAGGACGGGAGTCGCGATAGTGCCCGTTCTTCATCTCCTCATATACAAGACACGCACTCAGGTCACGCGCATCGGCGCAGTAGAGGCCTTCCACTTCGGTGGATGCTATGCTCGACTCGGAATCCCCTCTTCCAGGGGTCGTCCGTCCAGATTCTGCCTCCAAGCCGGTCACGTGCCTCGAGTAAAGCGACGCTGCAACCCTTTTCGGCGAGCCGCTCGGCTGCCGCCAACCCGGCTGCGCCGCCGCCCACCACGACGTCGTAGATCCTCAGGATTTCGTTCCAGCGCGGGAGGTCACGAACACTGGCAGAGCAGGGCAGAGAAGGTGGACCGCATTGACTGTCTCTAAAGAATCAGCTGCATTGGCCGCAGCTCGCGCTTGATCGGATCGAGGGACAGCCCGAGCGCTTCAAGGCTCAACGCCCCCAGCAGTATCGCGTCGCCCTTCTCGCCGAAGATCACGTCAGCGAAACCCACGTACTCTCGGAACTTGAACAGTGCCCCACCCTTCCAACGGACGATGGTTTGTCCGTTCGCGAGACGAAAGGTTTCACGCTTTTGGGGCCGGATTCGGAGCTTCCGCAGTACCGCCGTCGGAACGACGGAGTAGACCGCGCCTGAGTCAACCGTGAACTCGAGGCGCTCCGTGACGGACGGCTTGCCGGGATTGGCGATGTCGATAACGAGCGTGGTCACGCCCATGGCGATCGGCCTCCTCGACGACGCTTCCGGATTCCTTCGCGGTGACTCGTGTCGTCGCGGCGTCATCGTGGAGGGAAACCACGAGGCAGGCAAGAGTGTCTGAAGCGATACGGCGGTCACGCCGGCGTCCCTTTCCGCTGGCCGCGGAACTTGCGGAGGAGCCAGACGATGGGGTCGAAGTTGTCGGCCATCCGCTCCTTCATGGGGATGATGCCGTTGTCGGTGATGTGGATGTGCTCGGGGCAGACCTCGCTGCAGCACTTGGTGATGTTGCAGAGGCCGATGCCCGCGGCCTTCTGCACGAACGCCGTGCGGTCCACGGTGTCGAGCGGATGCATGTCGAGCCCGGCGATCTTGATGAAGAACCGCGGGCCCGCGAACGATGTCTTGAGATCGTGGTCGCGGATCACGTGGCAGACGTCCTGGCACAGGAAGCACTCGATGCACTTGTGGAACTCCTGGATGCGATCGATGTCCTCCTGCATCATCCGGTAGGTGCCGTCGGCCTCCGGCGGCTTGAGGCGGAGCGGCGGGACCTGCCGCGCCTTCTCGTAGTTGTACGACACGTCGGTGACCAGGTCGCGGATGAGCGGGAAGGTCCGGATCGGGGCCACCGCGATGGGCTCCCCCTCCGGGAAGGTGTTCATCCGGGTCATGCACATGAGCCGCGGCTTGCCGTTGATCTCCGCGCTGCACGAGCCGCACTTGCCGGCCTTGCAGTTCCACCGGCAGGCGAGGTCGTTGGCCTGCGTGGCCTGGAGGCGGTGGATCACGTCGAGCACGACCATGCCCTCGTCGCTCTCCACGCGGTACTCCTTGAAGTCTCCGCCGCGGGGATCGCCCCGGAACACCTGCATCGTGAAGGTCGGCATTTATTTCCTCTCCCGGACGAGCTCGCGCAGCTCCGGCGGCATCTCGGGCAGCGGCTCCCGCGTGTGCGTGAGCTGCCCGTCCTTGAGCCGCAGCACGATGTTGTACTTGGCCCACGTGTCGTCGGTGTAGGGATGGTCGTCGCGGGTGTGGCCGCCGCGGCTCTCCTTGCGCTCCAGCGCCGCCATCGCCGAGCATTCCGCCACGGTCAGCAGTGACCGGAGATCGAGCGCGGTATGCCAGCCGGGGTTGTAGGTCCGTCCGCCTTCGACCCGCACTTTCTTCACGCGCTCCTTGAGCGTCTCGATCTTCTTCAGCGCTTCCTTCAGGTCGGCCTCCCTGCGGATGATGCCCACCAGATTGTGCATCGTCTCTTGCAGCTCCGCCTGGATCGAGTAGGGATTCTCGTTGCCGCTGCGCGTGAGCGGCGCGAGCGACTCCTGCGCGATCGCGTCGAGCTGGGCGCCGTTGACGGCGAGCTGCCCGCCGAAGTTCTTGGCATAGAGGGCGGCGTAGAGACCCGCGCGGCGTCCGAACACGACCAGATCCGACAGTGAGTTGCCGCCGAGACGATTGCTGCCGTGCATCCCACCCGCGACCTCGCCCGCGGCGAAGAGTCCCTGGATCGTGGCCGCCGTGGAGTCCGCGTCCACGCGCACTCCACCCATCACGTAGTGCTGGGCCGGTCCCACTTCCATCGGTTCCTTGGTGATGTCGACGTCGGCCAGCTCCTTGAACTGGTGGTACATCGAGGGCAGGCGACGCCGGATGTAGTCGGCCGGACGGCGCGTCGCGATGTCGAGGAACACGCCGCCGTGCGGGCTCCCCCGCCCGGCCTTGACCTCCGCATTGATGGCGCGGGCCACCTCGTCGCGCGGCAGCAGGTCCGGCGTGCGGCGGTTGTTCTTCTTGTCCGTGTACCAGCGGTCGGCCTCGGCCTCGTTGTCCGCGGTCTCCCCTTTGAAGAACTCGGGGATGTAGTTGAACATGAAGCGCACGCCGTCCTTGTTCTTCAACGTCCCGCCGTCCCCGCGCACGCCCTCGGTCACGAGGAGACCGGCCACCGATGGTGGCCACACCATGTGGGTCGGATGGAACTGGACGAACTCCATGTCGATGAGGTCGGCGCCCGCCCACAGCGCGAGCGAGTGACCGTCACCCGTGTATTCCCAGGAATTCGACGTAATCTTCCACGCCTTGCCGATGCCGCCCGTCGCCAGCACGATCGCCTTGGTCTTGAACAGGACGAACTTGCCGGTGTTGCGCCAGTAGCCGAAGGCGCCGATCACGCGGCCCTGGTCGTCCTTGAGCAGCCGCTCGACCTTGCACTCCATGTACACGTCGATGCCCTGGTGGATCGCGTGGTACTGGAGGGTGCGGATCATCTCGAGGCCGGTCCGGTCGCCCACGTGGGCCAGCCGCGCGTAGCGGTGTCCGCCGAAGTCGCGCTGCAGGATCCGCCCATCCTTGGTGCGGTCGAAGAGCGCGCCCCATCGCTCGAGCTCCAGCACGCGCTCGGGCGCCTCCTGCGCGTGGAGCTGGGCCATCCGCCAGTTGTTGAGCATCTTGCCGCCGCGCATGGTGTCGCGGAAGTGCACCTGCCAGTTGTCCTCGGGCCAGACGTTGCCGAGGGCGGCGGCGATCCCGCCCTCCGCCATGACCGTGTGGGCCTTGCCGAGGAGCGACTTGCAGACGAGCCCGACCGACACGCCCTGCGCCGCCGCCTCGATCGCCGCGCGCAGGCCGGCGCCGCCGGCGCCGATCACCAGGACGTCGTGTTCGTGGGTCTCGTAGTCGGGCGTCGCCATTGTCGTCCCTCGCTAGAAGATGATATGGAGATCGCGGATGACGCCCATCGACACGAGGCGGATGTAGAGATCCGCCAGCCCCACGCTGAAGAGCGACAGCCACGCGAACATCGGGTGACGCTCGTTCAGCCGGGTGACGACGTGCCACAGGCCGTAGCGTGTCGGCGCCTTCGAGAACATGTCGACGTGGCCCCCGCAGACGTGACGGCACGAATGGCAGGAGAACGTGTAGCCCGCGAGCAGGATCACGTTGATCCACATGACGAGCGTGCCGACGCCGATGCCGAACCGGTGGCCCCCGCCGGGCACGGGAAACCGGAAGGCCAGGAGCGCGTCCCAGGTGAGCAGCACGATGAAGATCACCGCCACGTACCACGCGTAGCGATGGAAGTTCTGGAGGATCAGCGGGAAGCGCGTCTCCCCCGTGTAGCCCCGCTTGACGTCGCGGACGGCGCAGGCCGCCGGGGCCAGCCAGAACGAACGGTAGTAGGCCTTGCGGTAGTAGTAGCACGTGAGCCGGAAGAGCCCGGGGCCCCACAGGATCAGGAAGGCCGGCGACACGATCCCGATGACGGGGAACGTGAAGTCCGGGAACCCGTAGCCGAAGGTCGCGTGCAGGCAGGACTTCGAGATGCACGGCGAGTAGAACGGTGAGAGATACGGGGCGGCGTAGTAATGCGCGTTCTGGAGCGCCGCCCACGTCGAGTAGACGATGAAGCTGCCGAGCACGAGGACGACGGTCGCGGGGAGCGCCCACCACGCGTCCTTCCGCAGCGTCGCCGCCGCGATGGGCGGGCGCGCCTCGCCGAGGACGTGTCCCCGCTGGTCACGGACGATCCGAACGAGCCGGTCGATCATGCGCCCTCCCGCGCGTACGCCTTCATCCCGTCCTCGTAGAGATTGCCCCCGTGGCAGTCGTTGACGACGATCACGGGGAAGTCCTTCACCTCCAGGCGACGGATGGCCTCGGTGCCCAGGTCCTCGTAGGCCACGACCTCGAGCTTCTTCACGTATTCCGAGAGCACCGCGCCGGCCCCGCCGACGGCGCCAAAGTAGACCCCCTTGTACTGGCGCAGGGCGTCCTTCACCGCCTGGCCGCGATGGCCCTTGCCGATCGTGCCCTTCAGCCCGAGCTGGAGCAGCGCCGGGGTGAACTTGTCCATCCGGCTGCCCGTCGTCGGCCCGACGGACCCCACGACGTCCCCCGGGCGCGCCGGCGACGGCCCCGTGTAGTAGATGATCTGTCCCCGCACGTCGATCGGCAGCGGCTTCCCGCCCTCGATCAGCGGCCAGAGCCGGGCGTGCGCGGCGTCCCGGGCCGTGTAGAGCACGCCGGTGATCCGCACGCGATCGCCCGCCCTGAGCTGCTCGACGTCGGCATCGCTGAGCGGCGGCACGAGCTCCTTGAACCCGTCGGCAGCGGTCGTGACACTCATGATCAGGCGACTGTCATTTGACCGTCATGGACGGTCAATTCCATAGTGTCCACGATGGCGTTGAACGTCGGGCTGGGACGCATCGCCTTGGACGTCTTTTCGGGGTTCGGCCGGTAGTAACCGCCGATGTCGACCGGTTTGCCCTGCGCGGCGTTCAGCTCGGCGAGGATCTTGGCCTCGTTCTCCACGAGCTGCTTGGCCACCTTGGAGAAGCGCGCCTGGAGCTCCGGGTCCTGGGTCTGTGCCGCCAGCGCCTCCGCCCAGTACATGGCGAGGTAGAAGTGGCTTCCGCGCGTGTCCAGCTGACCGACCGCCCGGGACGGCGACTTGTCGCTGTCCAGGAACTTGGCGTTGGCCTGGTGGAGCGTCTCGGCGAACACCTTCGCCTTGGCGTTGTTCCCGACCCGGGCCATGTGATCGAACGACTCCGCGAGGGCGAGGAACTCGCCGAGGGAGTCCCACCGGAGATGTCCCTCTTCCAGGAACTGCTGGACGTGCTTGGGGGCCGAGCCGCCGGCGCCCGTCTCGAAGAGGGCGCCACCATCCATGAGCGGCACGATGGAGAGCATCTTCGCGCTGGTGCCGAGCTCGAGGATCGGGAACAGGTCCGTGTTGAAGTCGCGGAGCACGTTGCCGGTCACCGAGATCGTGTCCTGGCCGGCCCGCATCCTCTCCAGCGAGAAGCGCGCGGCCTCGGCGACGGACATGATGCGGATGTCGAGCCCGCTGGTGTCGTGGTCTTTGAGGTACCGGGTCACCTTCTCGATGAGCTGGTGATCGTGGGCCCGGTTCTTGTCGAGCCAGAACACCGCGGGCGCACCGGTGATCCTCGCGCGGGTGACCGCGAGCTTCACCCAGTCCCGGATCGGCGCGTCCTTCACCTGACAGGCACGCCAGATATCGCCCTCCTCCACCGCGTGCTCGATGAGCGTCTTGCCTTGCTCGTCGACGACGCGCACCGTGCCGGGCGTCGGGATCAGGAAGGTCTTGTCGTGGGAGCCGTACTCCTCGGCCTGCTGCGCCATCAGCCCGACGTTGGGCACGGTGCCCATGGTCCTCGGGTCGAACGCGCCGTGCTGCTTACAGTGCTGGACGGTCTCGTCATACAGGGGCGCATAGCTATGGTCAGGAATGACGGCTTTCGCGTCGTGAAGTTTGCCGTCAGGACCCCATATTTGGCCGGAATCGCGGATCATCGGGGGGATCGAGGCGTCGATGATCACGTCGCTCGGCACGTGCAGGTTGGTGATCCCCTTGTCGGAGTTCACCATCGCCAGGGCGGGCCGCCGCGCGTAGCACGCCTGGATGTCGGCTTCGATCTCCTTCCCCTTGGCCGCCGGCAGGCTCTTGATCTTCGCGTACAGGTCCCCCAGGCCATTGTTCGGATCGACGCCGATCTCCTTGAAGACCGCCGCATGCTTGTCGAAGACCTCCCGGAAGAAAGTCCGCACGGCATAGCCGAAGATGATCGGATCGGAGACCTTCATCATCGTGGCCTTGAGGTGGATGGAGAAGAGCACGCCGCGCTTCTTGGCGTCCTCCATCTGCTCATCGAGGAAGCTCACCAGCGCCGCCTTGCTCATGAACGTGCCGTCGATCACCTCGCCGGCCTTGAGGGCGAGCTTGTCCTTCAGGACCGTGACGCCGCCCTTCTTGTCGACGAGCTCGATCCGAACGGTGGTCGCCTCGTGGACGGTCACCGACTTCTCGTTCGCCGCGAAATCGCCGCGGCTCATGGTGGCGACGTGCGCCTTCGAGTCCGGCCTCCATGGGCCCATCCGGTGCGGATGCTTCCTCGCGTATTCCTTCACCGCGGCGGCGGCCCGTCGGTCGGAGTTGCCTTCCCGCAGCACCGGGTTCACGGCGCTTCCCAGCACCTTCGCGTAGCGCGTCTTGATCGCCTGCTCCGCGGGGCTCGTCGGATTCTCGGGATAGTCCGGCACCTTGTAGCCCTGCGCCTGCAGCTCTCTGATCGCGGCCTTGAGCTGCGGGACCGACGCGCTGATGTTCGGCAGCTTGACGATGTTGGCTTCGGGCCGCTTCGCCAGCTCGCCCAGCTGCGTCAGCCAGTCCGATACTCGCTGGGCCGGAGTCAGGCCTTCAGGGAAACTGGCGAGAATTCTTCCCGCCAGGGAGATATCCGCCGTTTCGATGGTGATGCCGGTGCCTCCGGTGAATTTCCGGATGATCGGCAGCAGCGAGTAGGTGGCCAGCGCGGGCGCTTCGTCGATCTCTGTCCAGATGATCTTCCCTGCAGCCGCTGTCACAGCGTGGCCTCCTTGTGGCGATGGGCGTGGCATTCGATCGTCACCGCCACCGGCAGCGACGTGATGTGACACGGATACGTGAGGACGTGGATGCCGAGCGACGTCGTGTCGCCGCCGTAGCCCTGCGGCCCGATGCCCAGCCGGTTCGCGCGGTCGAGGAGCTCCCTTTCCAGCGCGTCGATCGCCGGCTCGGGGTGCGGCGAGCCGAGCTCGCGGAACAGCGCCTTCTTCGAGAGCAGCGCCGCCTTCTCGAAGGTGCCGCCGACGCCGACGCCGAGGATCAGCGGCGGGCACGCGTCCGGCCCCGCCATCTTCACGCAGTCGATGATGAACTCCTTCACGCCCTCGATGCCCGCGGCCGGCGTCAGCATCGTGTACTTCGACCGGTTCTCGCAGCCGCCGCCCTTGGCCATGATCGCGAGCCTGAGCTCGGCGCCCGGGACCACGTCGACGTGGATCACCGCCGGCGTGTTGTCGCCGGTGTTCACGCGGTCGAACGGCGAGCGGACGATCGACGCGCGCAGATAGCCCTCGGTATAGCCCTGGCGCACGCCCTCGTTGATGGCGTCGGAGAGCCCGCCCCCCGTCACGTGGACGTCCTGGCCCAGCTCCACGAAGCAGATCACGAAGCCGGTGTCCTGGCAGTACGGGATGCGCCGGGTCTCGGCCAGATGGGCGTTGTTCTGCAGCAGGCGCAGCACGTGCCGACCGGCCTCCGAGCGCTCCGTCGTCAGCGCGCGCTCGAACGCCCGCCGCATGTCCGGCTCCAGCACGAGGTTGGCGTCGATGCAGAGCTTCTTGACCGTGTCGGTCACCGCGCTGACGTGGATGTCGCGTACGCTCATCTCGATCCCTGTCCCATGGAGGCGAAGAACTCCTTCCGCCGCTTCTCGATCTCCGCCGGGGAGGGGTCTTCCTTGTGGGTCGCGAGCCCCCACCGATGCCCGGATGGGTCCTCGACCGTCCCGAATCGATCGCCCCAGAACATGTCGCCGGGGGGCATGAGCGCCTTGGCCCCCGCCTCGACCGCGCGCTTGAACGCGGCGTCCACGTCGGGAACGTACACGTACAGTGAGCTCGAGACCGACCCCACCGACACCGGCGCCTTGCAGCCCATGTCCGGCATCTCTTCGGCCAGCATGACGATCGAGTCGCCCATCTGCAGCTCGGCGTGCATCAGGCGCCCGTCGGGACCGGGAAGCCGCATGCGCTCTTGCGCGCCGAACGCCTTCTTGTAGAAGTCGATCGCCTTCGCCCCGTCCTTGACGGTGAGCGACGCCGTCACCGTGTGATACCCCTCGGGGATCGCCTTTACTGCCATCATCCACCTCTATGTCAGTTTGAGCTTTTCGACGAGCTCCCGCACCGCCGCCGCGGACTTGTCGAACGCCGCCTGCTCGTCCGGCGTGAGCGTGATCTCGATGATCTCTTCGACGCCGTTGCGCCCGAGCTTCACCGGCACGCCGACGTAGACGCCTTTCGTCCGATACTGGCCCTCGAGATACGCGGCGCACGGGAGAATCTTCTTCTTGTCCTTGAGAATCGCTTCCACCATTTCGACGGCGGAGGCGGCGGGCGCATAGTACGCGCTGCCCGTCTTCAGATAGTTCACGATCTCGGCGCCGCCATTCGCCGTGCGCGTCACCAGCGCGTCGATCTTTTCCTTCGACAAGAGATCGGTGATCGGGATGCCCGCCACCGTCGAGTACCGCGGCAGCGGCACCATGGTGTCGCCGTGGCCGCCGAGCACGAAGGCGGTCACGTTCTCGACCGACACGTCGAGCTCGCGCGCGATGAACGTGCGGAACCGCGCGGAATCGAGCACCCCCGCCATGCCGATCACGCGCTTGTGCGGAAAGCCCGACTTCTTCCACGCGAGCTGCACCATCGCGTCGAGGGGGTTGGTGACGAGGACGAGGATGGCGTGCTTCGAGCGCGCGACGACCTGCTCGACGACCGAGCCGACGATCTCCGCATTCTTGAACAGCAGGTCGTCCCGCGTCATGCCGGGCTTGCGGGCGAGCCCGGCCGTGATGACGACGACGTCGGAGTTCGCGGTCTCGTCGTAGCCGTTGGAGCCGCTCACCATCGAGTCGTAGCGATGGATCGGCCCTGCTTGCAGCAAGTCGAGGGCCTTGCCCTGCGGAATACCGTCGACGACGTCGACCAGCACGACGTCGCCGAGCTCCTTTTCGACGGCGTACTGCGCGACCGAGGCGCCGACGTTGCCGGCGCCCACCACCGTGATCTTCGGCCGAGCGGCCATTACGGGTTGTCCTTTCCGGGCTTCGCCTGGGTGTCGCCGGGGGCGAGCGTGGCGTCGGCGAAACTGGCCTTGCCGCCCGTCGCGAGGTCGATCGGCGTCCCGGCGTTCAGCGCCGAGCCCGCCCTGAACCAGGCGATCTGCTCTCGGGTCATGGTGTGCAGCGCTTCGATCCTTTCCCGACGACCGTGGGGCTTCTTGATCTCGACCGTGACCGGCTTGCCTGGCTCCAGCGCGGCGAGCCCGACGATGCTGATCCGGTCGTGCTGCTCGATCCGGTCGTAGTCTCGCGGATCCTTGAACGTGAGTGGCAGCACGCCCTGCTTCTTGAGGTTCGTCTCGTGGATCCGCGCGAAGCTCCTGGCGATGACGGCGACGCAGCCCAGGTAGCGGGGCGACATCGCGGCGTGCTCGCGGCTCGAGCCCTCGCCGTAGTTCTCGTCGCCGATGACCACCCACTGGAGGCTGGCCGCCCGGAGCTCGCGCGCGATCTTGCTGAAGGGCTGGTTCACGGCGCCCGTGAGGGGATTGATCCCCTTGCCGGCCTCGCCCGTGAAGGCGTTCACCGCTCCCATGAACATGTTGTCGCTGATCCGGTCGAGATGGCCGCGGAAGCGCAGCCACTGTCCGGCCGGCGAGATGTGGTCGGTCGTCGTCTTGCCCTTGGTCTTGACGAGGATGGGCAGATCGATGAAGTCCTTGCCGTCCCACGCCACGAACGGCCCGAGGAGCTGCAGGCGCTCGCTGTCCGCCGGCACCAGGATCTCGACGGAATCCGGATCGTCGGCCGGCGGCTCGTAGCCTTCCCCGCCGCGGGCGAACCCCGCGCGCGGGAGCTCCTCGCCCTCGGGCGGGGTGAATCGGAAGGCCTGGCCGTCCGGGGTCGTCAGCGTGTCGTGGGCCGGGTCGAACTCGAGGGTCCCCGCGAAGGCGAGCGCGGTGACGATGTCCGGACTCGTCAGGAAGGACAGCGTGGCCGCGCTGCCGTCGTTGCGGCCCGGAAAGTTCCGGTTGAACGACGACACGATCGTGTTCGGCTCGTCCCGCCGGACGTCGCTGCGCTGCCACTGGCCGATGCACGGCCCGCAGGCGTTGGCGAGCACGGTGCCCCCAATCTTCTCGAAGGTGTCGAGGATCCCGTCGCGCCTGATCGTCTGGTACACGCGCTCCGAGCCCGGGGTGACGAGGAACGGCATCTTGGCCCGCATCCCGGCCCCGAGCGCTTGGGTGGCGATGTGCGCCGCGCGGCGCATGTCCTCGTAGGAGGAGTTCGTGCACGAGCCCACGAGCGCGTTGGTGATCCGGGCCGGCCAGCCGTTCGTCCGCACCTCGGCCGCCAGCTGCGAGATCGGCCGGCCCCGGTCCGGCGAGTGGGGCCCGACCACCTGCGGCTCGAGCGCGTCCAGGTCGATCTCGACCAGCTCGTCGTAGAACGCCGTGGGGTTTGCGGACACCGCCGGGTCGGCCGTGAGGTGCTCCCGGAATTGCTCGGCCAGGCGCGCGATCTCCGCCCGCTCGGTGGCTTCCAGGTACGTGGCCATGCGTCGGTCGAAGGGAAAGACGGACGTGGTCGCCCCCACCTCCGCGCCCATGTTGCAGATCGTCCCCTTGCCGGTCGCGCTGATCGATTCCGCTCCCGGCCCGAAGTACTCGATGATCTTGTTGGTGCCGCCCTTCACGGTGAGCAGGCGACAGAGATAGGTGATCACGTCCTTGGGCGCCGTCCACCCCGAGAGCTTGCCGGTCAGGCGCACGCCAATGAGCTTAGGGTGAAGCACCTCCCACGGCAGTCCCGCCATCACCTCGCCGCAGTCGGCGCCCCCGACGCCGATCGCGAGCATCCCGAGCCCGCCACCGTTGGGCGTGTGGGAGTCGGCGCCGATCATGAGCCCGCCGGGGAACGCGTAGTTCTCCAGCACGACCTGGTGAATGATTCCCGAGCCCGGCCGCCAGAACCCGATCCCGAACTTGCGCGAGGCCGTGCGCAGGAAGTCGTAGACCTCGCGGTTCTCGGCGATCGCGCGCGCCAGATCCTCGGCGCTCCCGGTCTGCGCCCGGATCAGGTGATCGCAGTGGACCGTCGAGGGGACCGCCACGCGCTTGCGCCCCGACTGCATGAACTGCAGCAGGGCCATCTGGCCCGTGGCGTCCTGCATGGACACGCGGTCGACGGACAATCTCAGGATGGCCTTCCCGCGCTCCCACACCTGGTGGTCGAGGTCGACGCAGTGGCTGACGAGGATCTTCTCGGCGAGCGTGAGGGGACGACCGAAGCTACGGCGGGCCCGGCTGAGACGCCCCGGCATCGAGGCGTACAGCGACCGGACCTGATCCACTTGCATCACCGCCTCCTGGGTCCCCTCGGCAGGCCAGCAATCGCGAACTTAGGCATCCTACCGCCCGCTACGCAGAGCGTCAACGGCGCGCGCGCGCGGCGGCCCGCGGCCAGGCGTCGAGTGCGCGGAGCAGGCCATCGGCGATGAGCCGGGCCCGGAGCGTCATCGCCCGACGGCCGGTCTCGGCGCGCGCGAGGGCGGGCGACCCGAAGTACCCTCGACCGCCGGGATCCATCTCTCGGAAGCGCTTGACCCCGCGACGCAGCGCCGCGGCGAAGTCGACTCGCGCCGGCGACAGTCGCCGCGCGGCGCGGCGCCGGACCAGACGCGGATCGATCGAGAGCATCACCGCGGTCTCCATCTCGCCCGCATGCCATTCGAGCTGCGGCTCGGGGCTACGCATGAGCGCGCGGACGCGGCGATTCACCATGGGGTTGTCCGCCGGCGCGTCCGGGGCAAAGCCGGCGACGAGCACCTGCAATCGTCCGTTCCGTTCGAGTCGGCGGACGGCGGTCGCGATCACGCGCAGGTGATCGGGATCGGCCTGATAGTTGGCCAGGACGAAGCGTCGGAAGCCGTGGGCCGCCAGCGCCTCGACGATCTCCACGACGAGCCGCCGCAGCGTCGCGGCGGACAGCGAGATCGTCCCGCACCAGTCCAGGGCGAGCGTGCTGACGCCGTAGGGAAGCGCCGGCGCCAGCACCGGACGATAGCCTCCGCGCCGCAGATGGGGCGCGACCCGGCGTGCGATCTCCTCGGCCCCGATCCAGTCGACGGCGAGCGGCAGGTGGGGCCCGTGCTGCTCGATGGCACCGAGGGGCAACAGCACGACGGAGCGGCGGTCACGCGCGAGCGTCCGGGCCTCGGCATGCGTGCGCTCGGCGAGGCGAATCACAGTGGGGCTACGGCCTCCACCGGCGGCCAGGCCGCGACCGAATGACCGGCGCGGTCGTCGACGACAATCGGAGCATCGTCGACCTGTATGCGGAGCTGCTCGCCGCGCTCGGCCACGCGACCTATCCCTTCGTCGACGGCGAGACGTTCCTCGACGCGCTGCCCGCCCTGTTCCCGGATCTCGTGATCCTGGACCGACGGATGCCGAGGCTCGACGGGCTCGAGGTCGCCCGCCGCGCGCGCCTGCTTCGCCCCGAGATGCCGATCCTGATGATCAGCGCCAGCCCCGTCGGCGCCGCGGGCGGCGAAGCCGTCATCGACCACTTCCTGGCGAAGCCGTTCACGATCACGCAATTCACCGACGCTGTCACCGCGCTGCTCGCCCTGGAAAGGCCAACAGCCGCCGGGTCGCCATCTGGCGCAAGCGGATGATCGACGTGGTCGGCGCCAGGCCCTGGGGGCAGACCTCCGTGCAGTTGCCTTGCCCATGACAGCGGGCGAGCGCGTCATCTCCGAGTAGCACGGTCCAGCGCGCGTCGCCGCCGGCGTCACGGCGGTCGCGCTGGAGCGTGAAGGCGCGGTTGAGCGCGGCGGGACCGGCAAAGCGCGGGTTGTGCGCGGTCAGGGTGCACGCGGAGACGCACATCCCGCAGCCGATGCATTCGATGGCGGGATCGATGTCGCGCCGCTCGGGGGCGTCGCGGGGGACGAGGGCGTAGGCCTCGGCGTCTGGCGCCGGACGGAAGACTGCGTCGACGGCCCGCATGCGGGTGTCGAACGTCGTCATGTCCACGACGAGATCGCGCAGCAGCGGAAAATGGTAGAGCGGGCGCACGGTGAGGTCACCGGCCCCGAGCGCGGCCAGGCGCGTCCGGCACGCCCAGCGCTCGCGCCCGTTGACGACCATCGCGCACGAGCCGCACATCCCGACGCGGCAGGCGTAGCGGAAGGCCAGCGTGGCGTCCTGCTCCCGCTGGATCGCCACCAGCGCGTCGAGCACCGTCGTCTCCGGGCCGGTGGCGACGCGGTAGTCCTGCCAGCGCTCGGCCGCGTCGGGCGACCAGCGGAAGACGCGAAGGGCGCGCTCGCTCATGCGCCGAGATCCCCGATGAACCGCGCGATGGCCGCGCCGATCTCCGCCGGCGAGTCCTCCTGGACGAAGTGCCGGCCCGCGACCGTGACCTCGCGCTGGTTTGGCCACGTCCGGCAGAACTCGCGCTGGGCGCCGACGAGGATCGAGCCGGGATCGGCGTTGACGAAGAGCTTGGGGACGGGGCTCGCCGCGAGCCACCGGCCGTAGGCCTCGACCACGGCCACGACGTCGGGCGGCTGGCCGTCGACGGGGATCTCGCGCGGCCACGTGAGCATCGGGCGGCGCGACTCGCCCGGCTCGAGCCACGGGCGACGATAGACGTCCATCTCCGCCTCGCCGAGCGGTCGGATCACGCTCGCCGGCAGGATCCGCTCCACGAACACGTTCTTGTCGAGGATGAGGCTCTCTCCGGCCGGCGA
>WNGA01011963.1_pt1 | contig 25256 bp, 21 predicted proteins | sample 5400061 | NCBI WGS metagenome assembly WNGA01 (sample SAMN13153366, study PRJNA577476) | soil metagenome | isolation source: 100 cm soil or saprolite under grassland replicate 2 | place: USA:California | collected 2016-06-15 | reverse complement strand
GGCTCGTTCGCGACGGAGACGAAGGCGGACGCGAAGAACCTCGCCGTCCTCTACAACAACTTCACCCACGTGATCGTCAAGGACGACAGCGCGATCAAGACCGTGGCGGACCTCAAGGACAAGCGCGTGTCGATGGGGGCCCCAGGCTCGGGCACGGAGATCATCGCGAACCGCACGCTCGAGGCGTACGGCATGGATCCCGCCAAGGACATCCAGCGCGAGCGTCTCGGTGTGGCTGACTCGGCCTCCGCGCTCAAGGACAACAAGATCGATGCATTCTTCTGGAGCGGCGGGCTGCCGACCGCTGCGGTCAGCGACCTCACCTCGACCACGAAGATCCGCGTGCTCGAACAGACCGATGGCATCAAGAAGATGGCCGAGAAATACGGACCGTTCTATTTCACGACGAAGATCCCAAAGGGGACCTATGGCCTCGCGGCCGACGTGACCGTGTCCGGGGTCGCCAATCTTCTCGTCGTGAACTCCAAGTTCGACGCAGCGTTCGCGACGGCCATCCTGGCGACGATGTTCGATAACCAGAGCGACCTGGGCACGATCCACCCCGAAGGCAAGAACCTGAAGCTCGAGAGCGCGGTCGAAGGTTCGCCGATCGACTACCACCAGGGCGCGATCGACTATTACAAGTCCAAGGGTGCCTGGAAGAAGTAGTGCGCAGAGCGCTGCTGGCGCTCGCTGCGATCGTGATCGTTGTGACGGGGGTGGCGGTGGCCACCCCCGTTCCTGTTCTGACCATGCGGGACGACCGCCGCGAGCTCGTGGCACCTCTGGATGACGGAGAGGCGCTCGAGTATTCATACCAGCAGTCGATCTACGTCGTGGCGGTGTTCGAAGAATTCGAGCGCTCCGGCGATCATCTCGACCTGCTGCGCGTGCGGTCGCCGGACATCCGGGCGTTGGAATACTTTCGCTGGGATGGGGAGATACGGCTGGGCGCCGACGGCCTCTACGTCCAGGACGCGCCACCGAGCGACGTGACCGAGTTGGTCATCCGCATCACGCCCGGTCGCCACCAGACCCTCCAGACGCCGCGCTGGACGCGCGACCTCGACGCGACCTTCGGCTACAGCGTCGTGCACGTGCGCGCCGAAAGCCGTCCGATGATCGTGGCCCTCATGTCGCGATGAGCGACGAGCGGATCGCGCGCCCCGATCTCGACAAGGTCCTCTCGGACGAGAAGACCAAGGAGCTCATCGAGGAGTTCGAGCAGGAGGCGCGCACCCGCGAGCTCCACGGCACGCTCGGCACGGTCGTGACCGTGTTGTCCATCGCGACGAGCGTGTTCGCGCTGTACTTCGCCATCGCGGGCGCTCCCATCCCAGGCACATCGTTCGTTCCCGTACCGAGCATCCGCATCTTCGGAGAGACCATCACGACGCCCCAGATCTACGTGATGCTGTTCCTCGCCGCGGTCCTCGTGCTCACGTTCCTCGTCTACCCGCCGGCCGCCCGCTTCCGCAAGAGTGTCACGTTCGTCGATCTGATCCTCGCGGCGGCGGCCATCGCCGTGAGCGGCTACGTCCTGGTGAACTTCGAGACCGTGATCTACCGCGTCAACAGTCCGAATCAGACGGACTTCGTCTTTGGGATCATCGCGATCCTCGTTGTGCTCGAGGCGGGACGCCGCACCATCGGATGGCACCTCCCGGTGCTCGGCCTGATCTCGATCCTCTACGCGTACCTCGCCGACTTCATGCCCGGTCCGTTCCGCGGGCCGCCGAAGGACCTCGACGACATCGTGTCCAATCAGTACCTCGGCCTCGATGGCATGCTCGGCACGCCGCTACAGGTGGCGGCCACGTTCATCATCCTGTTCACGATCTACGGCGCGGTGCTCGATCGCACCGGCGCGGGCAAGTTCTACGTCGATCTCGCGTTCGCGCTCGCGGGGCGCCGTCCCACAGGAGCGGCACGGACCGTGACGTTCGCGTCATTCCTCCTGGGAACCGTCTCCGGTTCCGGCGTGGCGACGACGGTGACGCTCGGCGCGATCACGTACCCGATGCTGAAGCGCGCTGGCCACGACCCCAACAGCTCGGGGGCGATCCTGTCAGCCGGGGGCATCGGAGCCGTCATCTCGCCACCCGTGCTGGGCGCCGCGGCGTTCCTCATGTCCGAGATCCTCGGCATCTCGTACCTCGAGATCCTGGTCATGGCGATGATGCCGACGATCCTCTACTACATCGGCATCCTGCTCATGATCGAGATCGACGCGCGGCGGCTCGGCGCAAGCGCGATCCAGCTCGATGCCCCGGGCTTTTGGGAACTGACGAGACGCTACTGGTATCAGTACAGCTCGCTCTTCGCGATCGTCGTGTTCCTCGCGCTCGGCTTCTCCACGCCCGTCGCGGTCTTCTGGTCGATCTTGCTGGCCATGGCCGTGTCATACATCCGGCGCGAGACGGCGCTCTCCGCGCCCAAGATCGCGGAGGCGCTGGCCAACGGGACAAAGCAGGTGCTCTCGGTGGCGGCGACGACGGCCGTGGCCGGCATCGCCGTGGGGATCCTCTTGCAGACCGGGCTCGGGCTGAAGATCTCGAGCCTCATCCTGTCATTGGGTCTGGGAAATCTCGTGCTGACGCTGATCGTCGCCGGCGTGGTCCTCTGGGTTCTCGGTCTTTCGCTGCCGATCACCGCGACGTATCTCGTTGCCGTGCCCACGGTGATCCCCGCGCTCGCCCAGCTTGGCGTCCCGCTGCCAGCAGCACACATGTTCGTCTTCTACTACGCGGTCCTCAGTGAGGTGTCGCCGCCCGTCGCGCTGTCGCCGTTCGCAGCTGCGGCGATCACCGGCGGGAACCCGTACAAGACGATGGTGCTCACGTGGAAGTACGCCCTCCCCTGCTTCCTCGTGCCGTTCATGTTCACGCAGCCCGACGGCATCGCGATCCTCTGGCGCGACACGACCGTCCCCGAAGCAATCGTGGCCTCGGTCTCCGCCGTCGCCGGTGTCGTCGCGCTGGTCAGCGGCGTTGGCGGTTATCTCCTGCGCCCAACGAACCTCATCGAACGCGTTCTGCTGATCGGCGCCGGCCTGCTGCTCCTGGCGCCCGGCGCGCTGCAGGACGTGCTCGGCCTCGCCGCGTTCGCGGTCGCCTTCGGTCTGCAGTTCGCGCGTCGAACGCGCGAGCGGACGGGAACCGCGCCCGCCTAGAGCACGCGATGGCCACTATTAGGCGGTCGCTCCAGCGCGCTCCAGGCCGACCGCTTTGCGCGCGTCGGCGAGCGTGAGCTGCCACAGGGACGAGGACCATGCTGGCTTGAAGCCGAGCTGTGTGTTGATGCCGAGCATCTGCGCGTTCGTATTCGCATTGCCGGTACGGATGAATCGCGCCTGTGTCCGCTCCTCGAGGATCCGCTTCAGCATCACCGCCTTCATCCAGAGGCCGAGTCCATGTCCGCGGTGGGCCTGGGTGACCGCCGTGCCCTGCTGCCAGATCAGATGCGGGACGCGCAGATCGTAGGTGACGATCGTGAACCCCGCTCCCTCACCACTCGCCTCGTGCAGCGCGAGGATGAGCCAGCGCTCGATACCCGTCTGCCGCCGCCACGCCTCCTGGTCGCGGATCTGCTGCTCGGTGAGCTCCCAGTCGTCCATGCGAAGATCGCCGCGCGGCGCGTCGTTCATGCCAGACGCCGACTCGATGGAGGCGTGGATGAGTTCATCGGGGACGGAGCCATCGACGCGCTCGAGCCGATAACCCACCCGCGCCATCTGCGCCCATTCGCTGACCTTCGCGCGGTCGACGCTCGCGAGATCAAGCTGATTCGTCTTCATCTCGAGGCCCGGCGTGGCGCCGACGGCGCGCGCGAAGCTCTCCGCCGCGGGAATGCGATCGGTGACCTGGCCGACGAAGACGAGGTCGTCGCCTTGATCGGCGACCGCCTGCACGGCACGGCGCAACAATGCGCGGGCAACTCCACGACGACGGTGCGTTGGGAGCACGGCGAGCTCGCACCAACGAAGGTGTTGGTTCCCCGGTTCATTCGTTTGCCAGAACACGCCGCTGAAGCCGACGACGGCGCCGGTTCGATCGCGAGCGCCGAAGAGCGCCTGCCACTGGCCCGGGGTCTTCGCGCGGAGGCGCGCCTCGATCGCCTCCGGCGCCATGAGCGGATCTTCCGCCACACGCTCGTGCATGAGCGCCTGCTGGAAGAGCGCGGCCTCACGCAGCTGCGCGGGCGGCGCCTCGTTCGGCTCGAACGCCTCGATGCGATATCCCTGAGGATCGTTCACGCTCATGCCGGAAAAGAGTACCGGTGCGGGAGGTCCGCACCATCACACGCGATACTTTCGGGCTAGGCCCCCGCCATCAACGGCTGGAACACGAGGACCGTGCGGCCCGCGGACTTCTGGCGAAGGACCTTGATCGTCTCGCCGAAGCGCTGCAGGAACGCGAGCTCGAGCTGGCGGTCGTCCCAGGTCGAGGCGTCCCAGGACATCCCCTCGCTGGACATGAAGCGGAGCACGAATTCGCGCAGGGCGGCGTCGGATACGCCGATACCGAGGTACCGGAACTCGGTCCCGTCGGGCATCTCCCAGGTGACCATTTGTTCCTTGTGAAAACGTAGGCCCGCCTCCCCCGATCGGCATCCCCCGTACAGGGGAGTGGGGTTCCCTCCACTTGAGGTTTCACCCAGACAGGTGATGCTTTGGCGGTGCGGGATATGAGCGGATGGTTACCAGGGGTCATCTTGATCGTCGTCGGCGTGACGCTGTTCGCCATCCAACTGCTGCACTTCGATGCAGACGTCATCGTTCTCGTCATCGGACTTGTCTTCGCCATCGCATACGCCGGCACCCGCCGCTACGGCCTGCTCGTCCCCGCGGGGATCCTCACCGGGCTCGGTGCGGGCATCCTGCTCGAGGACTTCGGCGTCATGGGAGAGCCGGTGGTCCTCGGCCTTGGCCTCGGGTTCCTTGCGATCTACGGCGGCGACCTTCTCACCAGCGGAGCACGCGCGCCGGGTCGCTGGTGGCCGCTGATCCCCGGCGCGATCCTCACGGTCATCGCCGGCGCCGAGAGCACGTTCGGCGCCGAGGGCGCGCGAGTAATCCAGCAGGGCTGGCCCATCCTGCTGATCGCCGTCGGCGCGTGGCTGCTACTGCGCGGTCGGATCTCGGCCTGACCAAGCTCACCGTCGCGCGCCTCGTCGGCGAGCGACTGCGCGCCGCGGGCGTGCGCTACGTCACCGGTCATCCTGGCGGCGAGGTCGTCGATCTGATCGAGGGCTTCCGCGAGGCAGGGCTCGAGTTCATCCTCACGCGGCACGAGACAGCTGCGGCATTCATGTCTGAGGCGATGGCGAGCGCGAGCGGCATCCCCGGCGTGTGCGTCGCGACGCTCGGACCGGGCGCGACCAATCTCGTGACCGGCGTTGCGCAGGCCCACCTCGATCGTGCACCGCTCATCGCATTCACGGGACAGCTTCCCGCCGACCGTTTCGAGATCACGACGCATCAGAAGCTCGACCTCCGGGCGCTCTTCGCCCCGATCACGAAATGGCAAGCGCGCCTCTCGGCGCCCAGCGCCGAAGATGTGATCGATCGCGCGCTCCGTGAGGCCCTCCGACCGCGACGCGGTCCGGTGTACATCGAGGTTCCGAGCGACGTACCGCATGAGGTGACCGACAGCCGCAGCGATCCGCAGCTTCACTACGTACCGCCGGGCACACCCGAGACGAGCGCCGTCGTCGACCGCGATCACACACGGCGCGCCGCGTTCCTGCTCTGCCGCGCCAAGCGTCCGGTGATGCTCGTTGGCATGGACGCGAACGATCGAGCGACCGCTCCAGCGCTGCGCCACCTCGCCGAAGAGTGGAGGATCCCGGTCATGGTCAGCCCCAAGGCGAAGGGCGCGTTCCGGGAGGATCACCCTCTTTTCCTCGGGACGATCGAGATGCTCGGCACGGCCAAGCTGTACGAGTACATCGACGGCTCGGACCTCGTGCTCATGATCGGCTTCGATCCGGTCGAGTTCGACCGCGACTGGACCGCGACGTCAGACGTCATCCACATCGGGCCTCTCCCAAACGACGACCGCTACTACACCAGCGCGGCCGAGCTCGTTGGTCCGGTGAGCGAGAGCATCGCGGCGCTGCGCTCACTCGCCGGCGGTCCCGCGGCGACCGGTGCCGACGATGAAGTGCGTTCCTTCCGCGAGTCGTTCCGCGCGTTCGTCGCGCCGAAGCGCGACCGGCTCACGTCGCAGCAGGTGCTCGCGGAGCTGCGCGCCGCGCTGCCGGAGGACGCGCTGATCACGTGCGACGTCGGCTACAACAAGGCGGTCACCGGGCAGTGCCTCCCCATGTACGAGCCGAAGACGTTCTTCATGTCGAACGGCCTGTCATCGATGGGCTACGGGCTCGCCGCGGCGCTCGGGCTGAAGCTGCTCCACCGCGAGCGCGAGGTGGCGTGCGTGCTCGGCGACGGCGGCTTCGCCATGCTGATGGCCGAGCTCGAGACGGGGGTGCGGCAGAGGCTCGGCGTCACCGTCATCGTTCTCGCCGACGATGCGCTTTCGCAGATCAAGGCGGCGCAGGAGCGCAAGGCCTACCCGGTGACGGGGACGATGTTCGGCGGGCTTGACTATGTGGCGCTGGCGAAAGGCTTCGGTATCACGGGTCGTGAGGTACGAACGGTCGCGGAGTGCCGCGACGCTCTGCGCGCACGGTCGCCCGAGATCCCAACACTGATCGCCGCGCACGTCGATCCGTCCGCTTACCAGCTGGGCTGAATCGCCTCAGGCCTGCTTGAGCCGCTCCTTGTAATAGGTGCGCACCTTCTGCACCTTCGGGCGCGCGTTGAAAAGGATGTACGGGCTGAGCGGGTTCCGCTCGGCGTAGTCCTGGTGGTACGCCTCGGCCTCGTAGAAGCGCTCAAGCGGTAGCACCTCGGTAACGATGGGTCGATCGAAGACGTGCGCCGCGTCGAGCTGCTTGATGTACGCCTCCGCGACGCGGCGCTGCTCGTCGTCGGCGTAGAAGATCACGGACCGGTACTGCCGGCCGACATCCGGTCCCTGCCGGTCGCGCGTTGTCGGGTCATGCGCGATCGAGAAGAACACTTTGAGGATCTGCCCGAAGCTCATCTTCGCCGGATCGAAACGCACCTCGACGGCCTCCGCGTGATCGGTGCGGCCGCTCGAGACCGTTTCGTAGTCCGCCGAATCGGATGAGCCACCGGCATATCCAGAGGTGACGGCGGATACGCCGTCGAGCTGCTTGTAGACCGCCTCGACGCACCAGAAGCAGCCGCCGGCGAGCACGGCAACGCCCTCGGCATCGTTGGAGCGCGCGATGTCCGCGACGGGGTCGGGGAACTTCTCGGGCGAGACCATCGGCGTTCTCATGATGCACCCGCCACGGTCAGGATGCGCCGCAGCGGGCGGGAGCCGGAGCCCCCGCCCGCGCGACGGTGGCTAGTTCAGCGAGAGGAACTGCGCGAGGAAGTCCTGCGACGCCTTGGTGTCGACGCGCTGGTTGACGCTGGTGGCCCAGCACGGCACGTCACCGGTCGACACGACCGAAACGACCACCGGGCCCGTCGCCGTTTGCACGAACGTCGGTCCACCGGAGTCGCCGTAGCCGGTCCCCGAGAAGCCCTGGAAGAGGTTCTGATTCAGGTGGATGTACTGCGGATCGAGCGCGTAGAAGCCGGAGATCGTCCACTTACGGATCCCGTCGAAGGGGAACGTCGGCCCAACGGTCGTCACGACGAGTTGCTCCGCCGAGCCGTAGCCCACGTTGAGGTACTCGGTCGTCTTGATGGTCCCCGCGTCGCGCAGGCCATCGAGGAAGCCGAGGGGCGCGATCTTCGCCGGTGTGATGCCGCTCACCGGTGCGTCCAGGACGATGACCGAGACGTCCGCGTGATAGGGCTGCTTGTACGCGGGATTGTGGTGGATCGTGCCGTGGTACGGCGTCGAGAAGATGTTGTGACCCGGGTCAGTTCCCCAGTTCGGATCGAACGTGATGTACACGTCCGGGTGCCCCTGCGAAAGCGCGAACGCGGTGCAGTGGCTCGCGGTCATGAACACGGTCGGCGAGACGAGCGTGCCGCTGCAGATGATGCGCAGACTCCCATCGAGGGCGCGCGGCAAGAGGAACGCACCGACGTTCGGATGGCCGTTCCCGTCTGGCTGCGCATCGCCGGTCTGCCCGAGCGCGGTGTTGCCGGTGCTGAGCAGGAGCGACGCGACGATCGCGATGATCGCGAGAAGCTTTTTCAAACGATCCTCCCCTGTGCTGATGCCGCGCGCATTCTAGTCATGTAACGGACTGCGGCGCGCAATGGAATGATCGTCGACCCGCTCGACCAATGATCGCCACGCGTCACTCGACGAAGAGATCGTCCGGATAGCAGTAGCGCCACCGCTCACCCTTCTCAAATGACCGGATGACCGGATGCTTCGTCGCGCCGTAGTGCTTGGTGGCGTGCCGGTTCGGCGAATCGTCGCAGCAGCCGACGTGGCCGCAGGCCAGGCATAGACGGAGGTGCACCCAGCTGTCACCGCTCGCGAGACACTCCTCGCAGCCGCGCGGCGTGTTCGGCGAGTGGTCCTTCGCCGCTCGCAGGTGCGCGCAGGGCTGCACCTCTCCGGTCACAACTCCGACGATACGCGCCCGTCGCTCATATCCTCCAGCCGTGGCCACCACGCGGGGCGCGACGGTCGAGTTCCGCGAGATCTCGAAGCGCTATCCCGGGCAGCTCGCGGTCGACCAGCTGTCATTCAAGGTGCCAGCGGGAAAGGTCTGCATCCTCGTCGGGCCGAGCGGCTCGGGCAAGACGACCTCGCTGAAGATGGTCAACCGGCTGGTCGAGCCAAGCGGCGGTTCGATCTTCATCGACGGCCAGGATGTCCTGCACAAAGAGCCGACGACACTTCGGCGTGGCATCGGCTACGTCATCCAGCAGATCGGCCTCTTTCCGCATCAGACGATCGCGGAGAACGTCGCCACCGTCCCGCGCCTGCTGGGCTGGCCGAACAAGCGCATCGCCGCGCGGACCGAAGAGCTGCTCGCGCTGGTCGGTCTGGAGCCGTCGCGCTTCGCACAGCGCTATCCGGCACAGCTGTCGGGGGGTGAGCGGCAGCGCGTCGGCGTCGCACGAGCTCTCGCGGCCGAGCCACCGGTGATGCTGATGGACGAGCCCTTCGGGGCGGTCGATCCGATCGAGCGCGATCGCCTTCAGAACGAGTTCCTTCGCATCCAGCGCGACCAGGGGACGACGGTGCTCTTCGTGACGCACGACATCGACGAGGCGATCAAGCTCGGCGACCGCGTCGCGGTCATGCGCGGCGGCAGGCTGGTGCAGTACGCGCCCCCCGGAGAGCTCCTCGCACATCCGGTGAACAGCTTCGTCGCGCAGTTCGTCGGATCCGATCGCGGACTGAAGCGGCTTGCGCTGCTCACGGTCGGCGGTATGGACCTGGACACGACGATCGCGCGAGCGAGCGTGGCATCGAACGCACCAGTCCTCTCGCCGGCGACCACGCTTCGCGACGCCCTCGTACGAATGCTCGCGAGCGAGGCGCAGGTCGGCGTCGTGTTGGATGGAAAGCGCTATATGGGCGTACTCACCCTTTCGAAGATCGGGAAAATGATCCGGAGCGATTCGTGACCCCGGGAGAGCCGCTGATCCGCTGGGACTGGATCGCGAGCCATCTCGATGAGTTCGCATTCCGTCTCGGCGAGCACGTCGAGCTCACCGTGATCGCGGTCGGCGTCGGCTTCGTGATCGCGTTCGCCCTCTCGCTCGTCATCCTCCGCGTGCCGCGGGCCGAAGCTCCGATCACCTGGATCACCGGGACGCTCTACACGATCCCGAGCCTCGCGCTCTTCGCGCTGCTGATTCCGTACACCGGGTTCACGATCCTCACCGCCGAGATCGGACTCGTGGGCTACACGCTGCTCATCCTTCTCCGCAACATCGTGCGCGGTCTACGCGGCGTGCCGCCTGACGTACGCGAGGCGGCGGTCGGCATGGGGTACACGCGACGTCAGCTCCTATGGGGCATCGAGCTGCCGCTCGCCATGGCGGTCATCATCGCCGGGGTGCGCGTCGCGACGGTCACGACAGTCGGGCTCGTCACGGTCACGGCGCTCATCGGACAGGGAGGCTTCGGCTTCCTCATCCTCACTGGGATGCAGCGAGGCTTCTTCACGACGGAGATGATCGCCGGCGCGGTGCTGTCGGTCACCCTCGCGATCGTGGCCGACGCGCTCCTGGTGCTGCTCCAACGCCGTCTGACGCCATGGACACGCGCGGCATGACATTCCTCGGCGACGTCATCCGCTGGTTCGCCGATCCCGCCCACTATCAGGGGAGCGACGCGGTGCAGACGCGGATCCTCGAACATGTCACGGTCTCCGGCCTCGCCGTGCTGGTGGGCGCGCTCGTCGCGCTACCGGTCGGCCTCTATCTCGGGCACACCGGCCGCCTTGGCTTCATCGCCATCAACGTCGCGAATATCGGACGAGCGATCCCTTCCCTTGCGGCGATCGCGCTCGCGATCCCTGTTGCGGGCACCCTCCTCGGCGTCCAGAACGGCCTGGGTTTCTGGCCGACGCTCATCGCGCTCATCCCGCTCGCGATCCCGCCCGTCCTGACCAACGCGTACGTCGCGGTCCGCGGCGTGGACAAGGATGTCATCGAGGCCGCCCGGGGCATGGGCCTGAGCGACACCGGGATCCTGCGCAGGATCGAGCTTCCGCTGGCCCTGCCACTGATCATCGCCGGGATCCGCACCGCGGCGGTGAACGTCATCGCCACGGCGACCCTCGGCGCACTGGTCGCGTTCGGCGGTCTGGGCCGGTACATCGTGGACGGGCTCGCGCTACAGGAGTACGACAGGCTGTTCGCCGGTGCGCTGCTGGTCGCAGTTCTTGCCATCGCCGTCGAGGTCGCGTTCGGCACATTCGAGCGCGCCGCGGCGTCGCCGGGCATATCCGTCCAACAGGGCGCGTTATAGGGGGATATGCGCCCAAGGGGGCGATACTGCGCGCCAGGGCCGAGAGAAATGCGCTGCGGCCCGGAAGGAGTTTCCCAGTTGAACCGAGCCATCCGCGTCGCGATCCCGTTCATCGTGGCGGCACTTGTCGCGAGCGCCTGCGGCAGTGCCGGCAGCTGTACAGCCAGATCCTCGAGTCGAACGGCTACACGGTCACGCGCAAGTTCAACCTCGGAAATCGCGAGATCGTGTTCCCCGCCCTACAGAGTGGACAGATCGACATGGAGGCGGACTATCTCGCGACGCTCCTTGCGTTCGTCGACAAGACCGCGACCGGGTCGACCGACCCGAAGGTGACCGCGGCGGCGCTGCAGAAGGCGCTCACACCGAAGGGCGTCACGGTCCTCGACTACGCGCCGGCGGTGGACCAGAACGGCTTTGTCGTCACCAAAGCGACCGCGGACAAATACAAGCTCGTCAAGCTTTCCGATGTGGCGCCGGTCGGGAACCAGCTCGTGCTCGGTGGTCCCGCGGAGTGCCCGAACCGCGAGTTCTGCGCGCTGGGTCTGAAGAACAAGTACGGCATCACATTCAAGGACTTCAAGGCCCTCGACACCGGCGGTGCGCTCACCGTTCAGGCGCTGCTTGGCGGACAGATCGACGTCGGGCTGCTGTTCACGAGTGACGCTACCATCGCGCTCCGAGGCTTCGTGCTCCTCGAGGACGACAAGCAGCTGCAGCTCTCGGACAACGTCGCGCCGGTGGTGCGCAGCGACTATTTGACGAAGGCCGGTGACGACTTCAAGAAGGTCGTCAACTCCATCGCGCCCAAGCTCACCACTGCGGAGCTCACGGGGATGAACAAGCTCGTCGAGGTCGACAAGAAGGACCCGAAGGACGTCGCCAAGGAGTGGCTGAAGAAGCAGGGCCTCATCAAATAGAAGACTGGATCTCACTCGGCGGCACGCTCGTGCGCGGAGCAGCCGTCGCGTCGTGGGGTGATGGCGGAGAGTGCGAGCTCTTCGCCATCCAGGACGACGGAGAGCTACGCGATCGCTACTGGGACGGCACAAGCTGGCACGAGTGGAAGTCGCTCGGCGGCACGTTCACCGGCCAGCCCGCGGCCGCGGCTCGCGACGCGGACCGCATCGATGTTTTCGCATTCGATCCGGACGGCCGCCTGAGTCATCGCTGGTGGGACGGACAGCGCTGGGTCCCGTGGGAGATCGTCGAGGGCGCGCCGGGCGGCGACAGCGTGAGCTGTTCGTGGAGCGGTGGGCGCCTGGACGTGTTCGTCAACCGTGACGGCGGCGCCCTCTGGTACCGGGCCCTCGAGTGATCGAAGGGCCGTTCGACTTTGTCGTGATCGGCGCGGGCGCATCGGGCGAGGCCGCGGCGCACTACGCGCGCGCCCGTGGTGCGTCGGTCGCGATCATCGACCGTGACCTGTTCGGCGGATCCTGCCCCTTCTGGGCCTGCATGCCGTCGAAGACGCTGCTCCACGCGGCGGAGGTCCGCGCGCGCGGCGGCGACTACCCGTGGCCAAAGGCCTCTGACCGCCGCGACTACATGATCGACCGCGAAGGGCGCGATTACCCGGACGACACCAGTCATGTGAGATCCCTGGCGCGCGCCGGCGCGACCGTATTCCGCGGGACCGCGAGGCTGAGTGGGCCGGGCCGCGTCGTTGTCACGCACGACACGACGACGCACGATCTCGCCGCGAAGAACGTGATCATCGCGGTCGGCTCGGTCGGCAAGGTGCCGCCGATCGATGGGCTCGCGGAGGCTGGCTACTGGACCAACGTGGAAGCGACTTCGATGCGCACACTCCCGCGAAGCATCGTCGTTCTCGGCGCAGGCCCCTCAGGCGTCGAGATCGCGCAGTACTTCGCGCGGTTCGAGGTGCGCACCGCGATCATCGCACCGCGGCAGGTGAACCCCACCGATCACCCGCGCAACTCCGAGCTGCTCGCCGAGACGCTGCGCCGCTCCGGTGTCGACGTGCGCACCGGCGTGCGCGCCCAGCGCGTGCGGCCGAAGGCAGGCCCGGGTGGCGAGCACGTCATCGATCTCTCGGACGGATCAGCCGTCTCGGCCGAGGTCATCCAGCTTTCCGTCGGCCGCACGTCGGCGCCGGCGCTCAGGACGCTCGGCCTCGACACGATCGGCTTTGGGTACGACGGAGCCGACACGCTGACGGTCGGCGACGACCTGCGCATCGCTGCGAACGTGTACGCGGCCGGCGATGCGGTCGGGCACGAGCTCAGCACGCACCTGGGTCATTACGAAGGCGAGATCGCCGTACGGATCGCGCTCGGCGACGACGTGCGGGCGGACTTCAGCGCGATCCCGCGGGTCGTCTACACCGATCCAGAGGCCGCGGCGGTCGGGCTTCGCCTCGACCAGGCGCAGGGGCGCGGCATCGACGCGTTCGAAGAGACGATCGATCTCGCCCGAACGTCGAAGGGGTACATCGTCGAGGCGGACATGGGGCACGTCACGATCGTCGTCGATCGCGCGAACAAGATCGTCGTCGGCGCGTTCATCGGCGGTGTCGGGGCGGGCGAGGCGATCCACCAGGCCGTGCTCGCGGTGAAGCTGCGAACACCGATCGACACGCTCGCCCAGACCGTGAACGCGTTCCCGACGACGGCGCGCGAGCTCAGCGGGCGATTCGCCTCAGCCGCGCTGAAGCTTCGCTGACAGAGGTGCTCGTCCAGGAGCACCGCGATCCCCAGACGCTGGCCGAGCGACACGGCGAGCGTGGTCTTGCCGCTCCCAGGACCGCCGACGATGTAGATGCGCGCGGCCACGCGCGTCCCGCTATGTGAGTGGAGCGAGCACGGCGGTGAGCTGCGCGCGATGCTCGGCAGTCTCGAAGTCGAGGAGCGGGTTCGTCGGCAGGAGATGTTCGGTGACGACGTTGTTCTTGCGAACATAGACGGCGGGATAGATCTCGGCTTTGGGGTTCGCCTCGACCGCGACCGCGACGCCGTCGGGCCCTTCTCCGTCGACGAACAGCTGCAGCGGCACGATGCCGTCGTCGACGATGCCACGCGCTCCGTCCCAGAGGAGCGAACGCGCGAGGTAGGACTTCTGATGCCAGAGCTCCGGCGCACGCGACAGCTCGGACAGCAGGTAACCGAGCACCTCGTCGCGCTTCAGCGTCGGTCGCGCCGGATCGACATCGAAGTACGCGCGCGCGATGTGCCGCGCGAGGATGCGCGCGTTGTAGCGGTGGCCATGCACGGCGCCCGAGCTGCTCGGGATCCCATTCTTCTTGAGCCCCGGAGCGCCCCGCGTCACGGTGCCTGCGAAATACACGTGGCGCACGCTGATGCTCTCGAACAACGGGGTCTGGGACGGGATCCGCTCGCGACCGGAGCTCACGACGCCCAGCTCGGGAAGATCTCCGAGCGGTGGCTGAAAGCCGGTCGTCGCGATGACGTCCTCGGCCTCGAATACGAGCGATCCGCCGCCGTCACTGCGCGTCGTCCGGACGCGGAATCCACTCGCCGTGCGCGACACCTCGTCGATGGACGCGTTCATGATCACGACGCCACCGCCGAGGATGTGATCCTCGTAGGGCTGAACGTATCGAGCGCGCACCCCGACAAGCGAGTTCGTGACGACGGAGAGCTGCGTCGGGCGGGGGGACGCGAGCACGATCTGCCGCGCCCACGGGAGGAACCCGTTCGCGAGCTCGAACGCCGAGGTCTCCTTTCCGATGATGAAGACGCGCTTTCCCGCGTACGTCTCGGGCGCGCGCGTGTCCGCGTAGTGGGGTACGTGCTCGATCCCAGGGATCTCGGGCTTCCACGGCTCGGCCAGCCCGAAGGCGAACACGAGGACGCGCGCGCGGTACTCACCCGCGGTCGTCTGCAGGCGGAAGCCCTCGTCGTCCCGGGTCGTGCCGGTCCACCGGCAGCCGTACCGCACGCGGATGCCGGTCTCGCGCGCGAATGTCGCGATGTTCTCCTCCATCTCCGAACGCGACGGGAAGTACGACGTCCCGTCCATGAGACGCGGCTGGATCGCGCGGTGCTGGTCATCGTCCGGGATCAGCGAGTTCCAGTCGTAGCGCTCGTAGAAACGCGTGCCGCGCTCGAACGGCGCGAACGGCTTCGTCCACGACAAGAGACGTTGGAAGAACGGCCAGCGCCGGAACATCCCGCCCGGCGCGGGATCGGCGGAGATGACCGCATGCTGGACGCCGAAGTGCCTGAGCGCGTAGGACAGCTGCAGTCCGCCCGGACCACTGCCGACGACCACGACGGGATAGTCGCCGGGAGGGAACGGCTGCTCGGCTAGCTCCGCCAGCGCGTTGCCGTCCGTAGCTTGCGCGCCTCACTCTGCAGCATGCGGAACATCACCTGCGGGTGTCCAACCATGAACTGCTCGAGCGCGGGGCCGGGGATGATCGCGCAGTGCAGCTCGCGCGCGGCGACGATGTCCGCGACGGGCGGGTCGCCGAGGAGCGCGGAGATCTCACCGAAGAAATCCCCGCGGCCGAGCCGTCCATATTCCTTGCCGTCGACGCGGATGATGGCCTCGCCCGCGAGGATGACGTAGAAGCCGGATCCGGACAGTCCCTGTCGCAGGATGCGCTCGCCGTCGGCAAAGCGCCGATCGGCGAAGAGCGACAGGCTGGAGAGCCTGTCGCCGAGCTCGCCGCGGGTCGTTGCCATCGGCACATGTCTAGGCCTGCGCCGGTCGGTTGGCAACTCGCGGGGCGCGAGCGGACAATCGAAGGATGAACTACCGAGGCCTGCCGAGCGGCACGTTGACCTTCCTGTTCACCGACATCGAGGGCTCGACGAAGCTCTTGAACGCGCTCGGCACGGACCGGTTCCACGAGGTGCTCGCCACGCATACGCAGACGCTCCGCGCTGCGTTCGCCGCGGGGACCGAGGTGCGTATCGATGGCGACGCCCTCTTCCTCGTCTTCGACAGCGCGGCGGCCGCGATCCGCGCGACGGCAGCGGCGCAACGCGCGCTCGCCTCGACCGAGTTCCCGCATGAGGCGGTCGTGCGCGTGCGCATGGGCATGCACACCGGGCAAGGGACGCCCGCGAGCCGTGAGGCGGGCGCGGACTACGTCGGCATCGATGTTCATCGCGCCGCGCGCATCGCGAACATCGCGCACGGCGGGCAAGTGCTCGTCTCCGGCGCGACCGCGACGCTCGCCGGTCAGGACCTTGGCGTCGGCATCGCGCTGCGCGATCTGGGCGAGCATCGGCTCAAGGACCTCGCGCAACCCGAGCGTGTCTACCAGCTTGTGATCGCCGGTCTGCCGAACGACTTCCCGCCCGTGCGCAGCCTCGACCGCACGCCGAACAACTTCCCCACCCAGGTGACGACCTTCATCGGCCGCGCGCCGGAGATCCGCGACGGGCTGCGGCTTCTCGACAGCACACGACTGCTAACGCTCACGGGTCCAGGCGGCACCGGGAAGACGCGACTGTCGCTGCAGCTCGCGGCCGAGGCGGCGACAAGTTTTCCGGACGGCGCGTTCTGGGTGCCCCTCGCGCCAATCGCCGACCCCGAGCTCGTGCCGTCGACGATCGCGCATGCGCTCGGTGTGCACATCGGCGGGAAGGAAGATCCACTCGAGCGCGTTCTCGAGCACGTGCGCGGAAAACGGATGCTGCTCGTTCTCGATAACTTCGAGCAGATCCTTCCTGCGGCGTCCTCCGTGTCTGCGCTCCTCGGGAGCGGGCCGGATCTCAAGGTCATCGCCTCGAGCCGCGCGCCGCTTCGCGTCTCGGGCGAACAGGAATTCCCCGTCCCCCCGCTCGAGCTACCGGATCCGGAGCGCCTCCCGTCGCTCGACGTGCTCGCCCAGTCGGACGCGGTGAAGCTGTTCATCGAGCGGGCACGCGCGGTCAAGCCCGACTTCATGGTCACGGCGGAGAACGCCGCGGCCGTCGCGGAGATCTGTTACCGGCTCGACGGTCTTCCGCTCGCGCTCGAGCTCGCGGCCGCGCGCGTCAAGCTGCTCTCGCCGCAGGCGATGCTTCCCCGACTCAAGAAGGGACTCGACCTGCTCGCCAGCACGTCACCGGATCGCGTCGATCGCCAGCGCACGCTGCGCGGCGCGATCGCCTGGAGCTACGACCTCCTCGACGACGGCCTGAAGCGCCTCTTCGCGCGCGGCGGCGTCTTCGTGAACGGCGCGATGCTCGAACAGATCGAGGTCGTGTGCGGACCAGCGAGCGAGATCGGTGGCGACGTACTCGAGCGCACGTCCGAGCTGCTCGACAACAGCCTGATCCGACAACTCGAAGCAGCCGGCGAGCCGCGCTTCCGCATGCTCGTGACCATCGGTGATTTCGCCATCGAGAAGCTCGCCGCGAGCGGCGAAGAAACCGCCGTCCGCGATCGCCACCAGGGCGCTTATCTCGCGCTGGCCGAGCGCGCGGCGCCGGAGCTCCAGGGAAACGATCAGCGGCGCTGGCTGGACCTCGTCGAGCTCGAGCACGACAACATGCGCTCCGCTCTCGAGCACGCGATCTTCAGAGCGAATGCCGATGCTGCGTCCCGCCTCGTCTTCGCGCTCTGGCGCTTCTGGCAGGTCCGAGGCTATCTGCGAGAAGGATTGGTCTGGGCGGAGCGCGTGCTCGCTCTCACGGGCGCTGATCCGTCCTCACGCATGCGCGCTCTTGAGACCGCCGGAGGACTCGCATATTGGATGGCGGATATGAGCCTGGCAGGCCGTTACTACCGCGAGGCGTATGAGCTCGCGGTTGTCCAGGGCGCTGAGACCGAGCGCGCGAAAAGCGCGTACAACCTGTCCTTCGTCCACATGTTCGGGACCGGCGCAGAGCACGACAAGGCCTTCCCGCTACTCGAGGAGGCCCTCGCGATCTTTCGGAAATCCGGCGACCGCGCCGCGATCGGCCGCGCGGCCTTTGCCCTGGGCTCGCTCTACGGTGAAGGGCTGAACAAGACGCACGAAGACTATGTGAAAGCAAAGCAGTTCTCGAATGAAGCCCTGGCCGAACACCGCGCCCTGGGAAATCGGTTCGACATCGCCTGGGATCTCTACGGCACCGGCCTCGCGGCATTCAGGTTCGGCGAACTCGATGCCGCCGACCGCGACTGGCGAGAGGCGCTCCAGATCTTCGTGGACGCGGGCGACACGAGTGGGATCGTCATCCACCTCAGCAATTTTGCGGAGCTCGCGAAGGTCCGAGGCGACCTCGAGCGTCACGACAGGCTGGTCGGTGCGTGGACCGCGCTGTCGCAGCGGACCGGCGTCGGACTCCCGACGCTGTTCGGCGCGACGGAGGGCCGCACGATCGCCGCGGACATCCCGCCCGACCGTCGTGCGGCATTCGAACGCGGCCTCGCGATGACGACCGACGAAGCGATCGCGCACGCGCTCGCGGCGCCGCGCACTCCGATCGTCGACAGCGGGTGACCGATCCGCTTCTCGATCTGCTCGACTATCGGAGGGGCGTGAACGAGCTGTACGGCGAGGTGCGATCGCTTCGCGAGCGCGACCCGCGCGCGGCGCATCGAAGATGGCGCGAGGTGCGTGACGAGCTCTTCCGCTCGCATCCGCAGTCGGCCCTGCCCGAGGCCGAGCGCGCTGGCTTTCGCGGACTTCCCTATTTCGACTACGACCCGACCTTTGTGTTCACCGCGTCGGTGCGGCCCATGCCGCACGAGCGCTACGACGTCGATACGAGCACCGGCGGGGTCATTCCGTTCGTGCGCTTCGGCGCCATCGATCTCCCCATCGGCACGCTCGAGGTGTTATGGCTCGACGAATACAGCGGCGGCGCATTCCTTGCCTTCCGCGACGCGACCTCGGGCAAGACGACCTACGGCGGTTGCCGCTACCTGCTCGACACGGCGAAGGGCGCGGATCTCGGCTCGCGCGGGGACGCGCTCGTTCTCGACTTCAACTTCGCCTATCACCCCTCGTGCGTGTACGACCCGAAGTGGGTCTGCCCGCTCGCGCCGCTATCGAACCGTCTCGCGGCGGCGGTAGAGGCTGGCGAGCGATTGTGAGCCGCGCCGAACGCTGGACGCTCTTCGCCGCGATCCTCGCGTCGGGGATCGTGTTCCTCGACTCGACGGTCGTGAATGTCGCCCTGCCGCGCATCGGTCGCGAGCTTCCGTCATCGGTGTTCGGTGTGCTCGAGGGACAGTCGTACGTCTACAACGCGTACCTGCTGACGCTCTCGGCGCTGCTCGTGCTCGCCGGGGCGCTCACGGACTATTTCGGCCGCAGGCGGATGTTCGTTCTCGGACTCGCCGCCTTCCTCGTCACGAGCCTGCTCTGTGGCATCGCACCGTCGATGGAGCTCCTCATCGCGTTCCGCGTCCTCCAGGGCGCGGCGGGCGCGCTGCTGGTCCCGGGGTCGCTCGCACTGCTCACCGCGACGTTCACCGGCGAGGCGCAGGGGCGCGCGTTCGGTCTGTGGGCCGGCGCGTCGGCGGCGACGACGATCCTCGGTCCCGTCGTCGGCGGCGCGCTCGTCGACGCGCTCTCGTGGCGCGTCGCATTCCTCATCAACGTACCGCTCTGCATCGTCGCACTCTGGGCAACGATCACGTTCGTGCGAGAGAGCCGCGACGAGAGCGCGACCGGATCCTTCGACTGGCTCGGCGCGGCCGTGGTCGCGGCGGCGGTCGGGGGACTCTCCTTCGGCACGATCTATAGCCAGCAACGGGAGTGGCGCGATCCGCTCGGGCTCGCTGTTCTGGCGCTCGGCGCCGTCGCGACGGTCGCCATGCTGTTCCTCATGCTGCTGCGTCGCGATCCGCTGATCCCGCCGGCGCTCTTCCGCTCGCGGAACTTCACGGTCACGAACATCTCGACGTTCCTGATCTACGGCGCGCTCTACGTGATCGGGTACTTCCTCACGCTGTTCGTGCAGGGAACGATCGGGTACACCGCGGCGGCCGCGGGCCTCGCGTTCGCCCCGTCCGGCCTGTTCCTGGTGTTCCTCAGCTCGCGTTTTGGCACGCTGGCCGGCCGTCACGGACCTCGCCGCTTCATGGCGATCGGTCCGGCCCTCATGTTCCTCGGGGTGCTGTGGTACACGCGCATCCCGGCGACGACCGAACCGTGGGTGTTCGCGTTCGACGATCCGCGCACCTATGTCCCGCCGATGAGCTACCTCATCGACCTGCTACCGGGAAGCCTTCTGTTCGGCCTGGGGCTGTCGATCATGGTCGCTCCGCTTACAACGGCGCTCATGACGAGCGTCCCGGTCCGGAACGCCGGCGTCGCCTCGGCGGTGAACAACGCGATCTCGCGCGTCGGGCCACAGCTCGCGGGCGCGCTCATCTTCGTCGCGATAACGGCGAGCTTCTACGCCGGCCTCCAAGAGCGTGTGCCGGCCGTCGACGTCAACGATCCATACACGCGGCGCACGATCTCGCCGCTCAATGTCGAGCGCCCGCCCGCATTACCGTCACCGGATGACCTTGCCCGGATCACGGCCGAGCGAGACGCGTCGACCGACGCCTTCCATCTCGCGATGCTGGTCGCCGCGGCACTGCTCGCCGCCGGTTCGCTGACGAACACGGTAGGCATCGTCGATCACGTGGCGACGAGGGCCGCCGCCGAGCGCGGCTAGGGCCTCGTGAGGACGATCGCGTTCGGCAGCAGTCTTCCCGGACCGACCTTGTACGAGCCGGCGAGGTACATGGCCGACGTGCCGCCGCCATCGAGGTTGAGTGCGTCTCTCGCGCCGAGCGCCTGCAACACGTATGCCGACTCGGTGACCGTCGCGTTCGTGACGATCGCGAGATACACGTACGTGCCGTCGACGCCGATCGAACCCTTCGTCCCACGCGTCATCTGGACGGCCGTCTGCTCGAACTCGGAATCGACGATCGCCCCGTTCTGCAGAAGCAGCGGGAACATCGTGATCCCCGCGGTGATCGGCGCACTCATGAGCGACGCGTTCTGCCCGTACACGTAGCTGCGCCGGTACACGCTGGTCGCGCTCCCGTTGAACGTCAGCAGGCTGTTCTGGCCGATGAGCGCGGGCCGGTTGATCCAGCGGTGCAGGTTGCTGTTGTAGACCGCGTAGTCGTAGGAGTTCACCTTTCCGGCGCACGCGGAATAGTCGGGCGGGCACAGATATGTGCCATTCATGCCGGCGTACGCGCCGTTCTCCGCGACGTACTGCGCGAGCGGCTTCACGGGACAGTCGCTCGTGCAGTCGGTGCTGTTCGCGGTGAGCGTGCGGACCGTGACCTCTGAGAGACGCTCCTTGATGAGATGCACGTTGAACGTGCCGCGCGCCGTCGGCACGCTCAGGTTGCTGTAACCCAGCGGGCTGTAGACGGCGCCGCCCTGCGGCGGCGCGCTGCCGTCGGGATTGAGGACGGTGACGAGCCAGAAGACGCCGAAGTCCTCGAGCCACGTCGCGCCTTCGATGAGCGGACGGAGATAGAGGCGGTAATAGCCCGGCGTCATCGGCGCCTGGATCGTGAACTGGAACCACGCGACCTGACCCGGACCGACGTACGGAGCCGGTTGCACGGCGATGCGGTTGTAGCGCGGCCAACCGGTCGCGAGCGAACCGGCGGTGCCGTCGCCGCCGAGTGGGCTGATCTGATCCTGTCCCGGCTCTGGACCCCACGTCCCGAGATACGCGACCTCGCCGAGGCGGCCACTCACCCATCCGAGGGATCCGCTGTTGAAGAACGCGACGGTGGCGGTCGATCGTCCGCCCGGGCACAGCGTCGGGTACCCGCTCTGTCCGTACCACCGGGCGTGAAAACCTGGGGTACCTGACGGAAGGCCTGTCGGCGCGGGGATGCCGGGACCGGTGCTGGCCACGCAGGCCGCATTCGCGGGCCGCGCGGGTTGACCGAGGACCAGCGTGCTGACGACGAGCAGCACACCCGCGATACGCGCGAACATCCGGAGACCCACCATCTGAGGTAACGACGCTGCCAGAGCCGACAATACGTTTCGAGTCCGTCGCGAAGAAGGCGAACGCCGCTCTGGCACGCGGAACGTGACCTCCACTTCGCTCCGGCTTTCTGGACCGGCTTGGCCGGTCCATCAGTAGAGTTCGCGACGTGGACGCGCTCGCGGCCGACCTCATCGAACGCAGCGATCGGCTTGCCGGTCTCGCCGAACGCCGGCTGGCGCTGGCGCCGACAAACGCAGCGGCGAGCGAGCGAGCGCGCCAGCTTCGCGACCACCTCGAGGGATTCGTGCGGCCGCGCGCCGCGGATCTCGAGGCGCCCTTGCTCGTGCTGCTCCTCGGGCCGACGGGGGCCGGGAAGTCGTCACTGCTCAACACGATCGCCGGCGCCGAGGTGAGCCGCGCCGGCGTCTTACGACCGACGACACGCGAGGCCATCCTGTACGCCAGCGAGAGTGACGCGAAGCAGATCCTTTCCGGGACAAGGCTGCGGCTCATCTCCGCGGACCGGATCGTCGTTGCGCCGGCTCCAGCAAGCTCGAGCGACGTCGCGGTCATCGACGCACCGGACATCGACTCGGTGGAGCGCGATAACCGCCAGCTCGCGGACGTCCTCCTCGAGGCCTGCGATCTGTGCGTGTTCGTGACGACCGCCACGCGCTACGCGGATCTCGTTCCGTGGCAGGTCCTGCGCCGTGTGCAGGAGCGGGGACTGCCTCTCGTGATGCTGATCAACCGCGTGCCCGCGGATGCCCGCGACCGCGACGTGGTCATGGCCGATGCGCGCCGACTTCTCGCGGAGTCCGGTATGCGCGAGGCGGACAACACGCTGGATCTGATCGCCGTCACCGAGGGCCAGGTCGACCCGCGGACGAACGGGCTCGCGCGAGACAGTGTCCGTCCACTGCTCGACCGCATCGAGCAGCTCGCCTCCGAGAGCACGGAGCGACGGAGTGTTGCACTGGACGCGCTCGCGGGTGCGGTCGGTGGGCTCACCCCTCTCGTGCACGCCGTCGCCGACGATCTCGAGCACGAGGCGACCCTTGCGGAGGCGCTCCGCCGCATCGCCGAGACGTCGTACGCGGAGGAGCTCGCAGCGCTCTCCCGCAGTCTTCGCAGCGGTGTGCTGCTTCGCGGGGAGGTCCTCCGCCGCTGGCACGACTTCGTCGGCGCCGATCAGATCACGCGCTTCGTCTCGTCCGGCCTGGGAAGGCTGCGGGGACTGCTGATGACCGCGTTCCGCGGGACGCCGACCGCCCCGGTGGCGATGGTCGAGGAAGAGATGGTGAGCACGCTGGAGGCCCTCGCACTGCGCCACGCGAGCGATGCCGCGCGCCGCACCGCGACCGCATGGTCCGACCGCTCGGATGCGGCTGCTTTGATCGACGGAGATCCGACGCTGTGGTCGGCCTCTGAGAGCTTCGCGCCGGCGATACGCGAGGGACTTAGCACCTGGATGCGCGCGACCATCGAGGACGTGCGCACCGCCGGTGGGCGGAAGCGCGCGGTCGCGCAGGTCGCAGCGCTCGGTGTGAACGTCGTGGGCGTCGCGGTGATGCTCGGCGTGTTCGCGCATACCGCGGGGCTGACCGGCGCGGAATTTGGAATCGCCGCCGGCACCGCGTTCCTCAATCAGAAGCTGCTCGAGGCCCTCTTCGGGGAACGCGCGATGGAGCAGCTCATCGAGCAGGCGCGTGCGCGACTGGACACGCTGCTGACGTCGCTGTTCGCGCAGGAGCGCGCGCGATTCGACGCGCTCGCTACGTCGCCGGCGACGCTCCGCGAGCTTGCGACCGAGCTGCGCGCCAGCGCGACGGAGCTGCGCTGATGGATCTCCCGGGCTGCCTCGAGCATCTCGACGAAGCGATCGCAGCGGCGTCAGTGCTCGCTCTCGACACGACCGCGGCGTCGGGCGTGCGCGAGACGGCGCGCATCCGTCTCGGATTCCCAAGCGACGCGTACGTGCTCGCGCTCGCCGGGGGGACCGGCGTCGGAAAATCGACGCTTCTCAACGCGATCGCAGGCCAGGAGGTGAGCTCGGCCAGCGCGCGGCGGCCGACGACCTCCGAGGCGGTCGCATGGGTACCGGCCGACCGGCGCCGCGACCTCGCCGGTCTGCTCAGCTGGCTCGGTGTGACGCAGGTGCGCGAGCATCGAGCGGAGAGCCTCGGCGAGCTCGCGGTGCTCGACCTCCCGGACTTCGACTCCATCGCTCCCCAGCACCGCGAGCGTGTCGATGCGCTACTACCGCGCGTTGACGCCGTCGCCTGGGTCGTCGACCCGGAGAAGTACAAGGACGAGATCATGCATGGCGGTTATCTGCGCACTTTTGCTCCACGCCTCCGCCAGCAGCTCGTCGTGCTCAATCGCAGCGACCTCCTCAGTGCGGAGGACGCCACTCGCGTGAGCGACGACATGCGCACGCAGCTTCAGCGCGAAGGCCTCGACGACATCCCCATCGTGATCACTCGCGCGCGCGAAGGCGCGACCGGCGTCGCGGAGTTCCGCCGCTGGCTCGACAGCGGGATCGAGGCGAAACGCGTGATCGCATCACGTGTCGCCGCCGAGGCGCAGCAGTCGGTGCGCGAGCTTGCCACGCGCGCCGGGGTGGCCGACGGCGACGCGACGCCGCTCATCGATCCCGGGCGACGCGAGCGTGCGCTCGACTCGGTCGCCCGCGGCGTGCTCGCGCTCATCGACATCCGCGGCCTGGAGCGTCAGGCAGTCGCCGCCACGCGACTCGCGGCCCGGCCGCGCGGCGCCGGACCGTTCGGTCACGTCACGAGCCTGGTGTATCGCCTCACCGGACGGGCGCGCGCCTCGGCCGATCCGGCGCGGTACCTGCGCGGCTGGCAGATGCGCGGCTCGCTCGCGCCGGCGGTCGAGCCACTGCGCGAGCTCATCGCGACGACGCTACCCACCGTGCCGGGACCTGTCCGTGGATCGCTCGCCACGCTGAGCACGCCCGCGGTCTTCGAACAGCGGCTCGCGGAGACGATCGACAGCTCCCTCGCGACGGAGGCCGCGGAGTTCCGCGTCCCGACCAGCGCGCTCTGGTCGCTGATCGGCCTCGGGAATTACGCGATAACGGCCATGCTCCTGTTCTGCGGGCTCTGGTTCGCCGCGCTGTTCCTCATCCATGAGGCGCCGGTCGGATCCGTCGACATTCCGTACCTCGGTGCGATCCCGACGCCCGTAGTGCTGCTCGCCGCGACGCTGCTTGTCGGATTCCTGCTCGCGCAGGCGCTGCGGCTGCACGCTGGTTGGTTGGGACGGCGCTGGGCGCGCCGGATCGGCAAACAAATCACGGGCGGCGTGCGCGAGCGCATCACCGACAGCCTGCTACTGCCCATCGAACGCTTCGATTCAGCACGCGAGC
>WNGA01006024.1_pt1 | contig 25261 bp, 24 predicted proteins | sample 5400061 | NCBI WGS metagenome assembly WNGA01 (sample SAMN13153366, study PRJNA577476) | soil metagenome | isolation source: 100 cm soil or saprolite under grassland replicate 2 | place: USA:California | collected 2016-06-15 | reverse complement strand
TCGCGGCGCAGGTGGCGCAGACGATCGAGCACGCGAAGCTCTACGCCGCTGCGCAACGCCGGGTGGGCGAGCTCGAGGCGCTGGCGCGGATCTCGGAAGCGGTCTCGGAGTCGCTCTACCTGGAGGAGTCGCTGGAAGCGATCGTCGAGGCGACCGTCGATGCGCTCGGAGCGACCGGCGCGGCGCTTGTGCTCGAGGACGGGGAAGTGGTATGGCCCGAGGGAGTGTCCGGCCGCCACGCGGTCCGGGTGCCGCTGCGCTGGAAGGGGCGTCAGGTCGGCGAGCTCGTCTGCGACCGGAACACGCCGTTCACGGAAGAGGATCGCGCGCTGCTCGGCTCGATCGCGAGCCACGCCGCTGTGGCTTTGGAACACGGTCGGGCAGTGCTGCGCGGCGTGCTCGCTCAGGAGATCCATCACCGGGTGAAGAACAACCTGCAGACGGTGGCGTCGCTCCTGCGTCTGCAAGCGGGGACGGACGGGGTCGACGCTCGCAAGGCGCTCGAGGACTCCGTCAACCGAATCCTTGCGATCGCCGCCGTCCACGAGGTGCTGACCGAGCGGCGGGATGAGGACGTGGAGCTGGCCGAGCTGCTGGATCGTCTTCGCGCGATGCTCGTGCAGGGCCCCGTTTCGCTCTCGGGGAACCGGGCGACGGCTCTGGCGCTCGTCTTCGCGGAGCTGCTCCAGAACGCGCTCGAACACGGTGGCGAGTCGGTGCGGGTCGAGCTGGCGCGGCGGGACGGGGAGGTCGTCTTGGCGATCGCCGACGACGGGCGGGGGGTGGACGGGGAGCCGGAGTTCCGCACCGGGCTCTCGATCGTGCGCGCGCTCGTCGAGGAAGAGCTCGGGGGCAGTCTGTCGCTCGAGTCGAACGGCGGGCTGCGGGCCCAGGTCGTCTTTCCGGCCTGAAAGTGTTTCACGTTCGGCACGGTCTGGGCACAGACACGTGCGCCGGGCGCCGATAGGCTGATCGCCATGGCAGGGGGGCGGGTCGGGACCCGGAGTACCCCGCGCGCGCGTGAACATTGCCTGCCGCTAACTTGGCTACCGCGAACGCACGAGCACGGCGACGTGCCACAGCGGGCCCGAGTGCTCGTGCACAGGCGTGAACCCAGCTTGCCGGGCGGCGCCGAGGATTCTTCGGTGCGAGTGGACGTACGACTCGAACCTGTACACGAGGCGAAACCACGCGTCGACGACGTACCAGCCGGCTCGCACCCACCAGTCCTCGCGAGGGAAGCTCAGCGCGAGGAGCCGGCGAGCGTGCCCCGCCGCGGCTCCGACGAGCGCCTCCGGGTCGGGGTAGCAGCAGACGACGCGATGCATGACGACGATGTCCGCGGGCTCGACGTTTTCGCCGAGCTCGACGAAGTCGCCGTGGCGGCGGTCGATGCGGCCTTGCAGGTGATTCTCCGCGAGTAGCTCCCCCGCCTCCCCGTCGTACTCCTCCGACAGCTCGATCACGGTCGCCTCGCGCGCGCCCGCCTTGAGAAGCTCGATGTCGATCGCTCCGACGCCCCCGCCGACCTCGAGCACCGTCGCGTCCGCGAGGCCGCGCTCGGCAAGCCGGTCGACCATCAGCTGAGCCGTCTTGTCGAGGCCCTTGCGCCGGTAGCGGCGCGCGTCCCGCCTCGCCAGACGCTTGCTGAAGACTTTTCGGTAGCGAGGAGCACAGCAGGCGCTCACGGCTCCGAAGTCTACGATCCTCGCGTGCGCATCTTGGTGGCCGAGGACGAGACGATCATCCGCCTCGACCTTCGCAACCTGCTCGAACGAGCCGGGTTCGAGGTCTGCGCCGAGGCGCGCGACGGTGTCGAGGCGGTCGAGCTAGCCCGTAGCACCGAGCCGGACCTGGCGGTTCTGGACGTCAAGATGCCGCGGCTCGACGGCATCGAGGCCGCCCGTCGGATCCTCGAGGAGCGGCCGATCCCGATCGTGATGCTGACCGCGTACGGCCAGGACGAGCTCGTCTCGCGGGCCCTCGAGGCGGGAGTCTTCGGCTACCTCGTGAAGCCGTTTCGCGAGCAGGATCTCCTGCCGGCGATTCGCACGGCGCGCGCGCGGCACGACGAGCTCACGGCGCTGCGAGAGCAGGCCGACTCGCTGGAGGAGGCCCTCGCCTCCCGGAAGGCCATCGAGCGGGCGAAGGGCTTGCTGATGGAGCGCGAAAGCCTCAGCGAGGAGGAGGCGTTCGCGCGGCTGCGCAAGGCGAGCCAGGTCTCCGGGCGGCCGATGCGCGTGGTCGCCGACGCGCTCATCGCGACCTTCTCCGCGGGCGAGCTCTAGCGCTGTTTCTCGAAGAGCTCCTCCCAGCGCGAGAGCAGCGACTGCAGCTCGTCCCGCGCCGCGCGGTGAGCGGCGAGGACCTCGACGTCGGACCAGTCGTCGGCGAGCCGACGCTCCAGCTCGACGACCTGCTCCTCGCGCGACGAGATCTCGGCCTCGATTCGCTCGAGCGCGCTCGGACCGCTCGGTCGCGCCGACGCGGCTGCGGCAGGTTTTCGCTTCGACTGCTTTGGCGGCTGCTCGACGGCGGACGTGGTCTCCTCGGCCTGCCGTCGCGCGTGCTCCGCCCAGCCGCCTTCGTAGGAGCGTACGGTGCCGTCCTCGATCGCCAGCAGCCGCGTGGCCACGGCGTCCAGCAGCGCCCGGTCGTGAGAGACGAGCAGCACTGTCCCCGGAAATGCGTCGAGCGCCGCCTCGAGCGCCTCGCGGCTCTCGAGGTCGAGGTGGTTTGTCGGCTCGTCGAGCAGGAGCAGGTTCGCGCCCGACGCGACGACCAGCGCGAGGGCCAGCCGCCGCCGCTCACCTCCTGAGAGCGCCACCACCGGTTTCTCGTGGGTCTCCCAGCCCGAGAACAGGAACCGGCCGAGGAGCGACTGCGCCTGCGGCCGCGTGAGCCCCGTCGCGCGCTGCGCGCAGTCCAGGATGCTCCCGCGCTCGTCGAGCTCGACCTCGTGCTGCGAGAAGTAGGCCGGCTCGACGCCGTACCCGAGCCGCACCGAGCCGTCAACCGCCTCGCGCATCGCGAGGATGGTCTCCAGCAGCGTCGTCTTGCCCGAGCCGTTCGGGCCGACGAGGCCGACGTGCTCGCCGCGCTCGACCGCGAATGACGACTCGCGGAGCAGTTCCTTGTCTCCGGCCGAGACCGCGAGCGCCTTCGTCTCGATCACGGTCCGGCCGCTGCGGGCAGGCTTCAGGAAGTCGAAGCCGAGGGACTTGCTCCGCCGCGTCAGCAGCTCGAACTCGCCGGCGGCCCGGGCCTGCTCGCGCTCCAGCCGACCGATCTGGGTCAGCTTCGCCTGCGCTTGCTTGGCCTTGGACTTCTTGTAGCGGAAGCGCTCGACGAAACGCTCGAGCCGGGCGATGTCCTCGCCGACACGCTCGGCGGTCTTTGCGGCGGCGGCGGCCCGAGCGGCCTTCTCGCGCCGCCAGGCGTGCCACGGCCCGGCGAAGAAGAGCGAGCGGCCGGCCTCGAGCTCGAGCACGGCCGTCGTCACCGCCTCGAGGAACCAGCGGTCGTGCGCGACGAGGATGACGGCAGCGTCGAGCGACTGGAGCTCCTGCTCCAGCCACTCGAGGTTCACGACGTCAAGGTGGTTCGTCGGCTCGTCCAATAGGAGCAGGTCGGGATCGCCGGCCAGCGCCCGGGCGAGCGAGGCGCGCGTCAGCTCGCCCCCCGAGAACGTGTCGAGCGGCCGGTCGAGATCCTCCTCGCGGAAGCCGAGCCCGCGCAGCGCTCGGGCTGCGCGCTCGCGCCAGTCGTAGCCGCCGGCGTGCTCCAGCCGCGCCTGGGCGTCCGCGTAGCGGCGCATCGTCGCCGGGCCGTGGTCGCCTTCGGCCATCGCCTGCTCGAGCGAACGCAGTTCCCGCTCGGTGGCGGCGAGGTCGGCGGCGCCCGAGAGCGCGTACTCGCGCAAGCTCAACCCGCGCTGGAGTGGCGGGCGCTGATCGTGCAGCGCCGACCGTGTGCCCTTCGCGAACGCGAGCTCGCCGCCGTGGACCTCGGTCTCGCCCGAGAGCATCCGGAGCAGCGTCGTCTTGCCCGCGCCGTTCGGCCCGGAGAGCGACAGCCTGTCGCGCCGCTCGACCGAGAAGGAGACGCCCTCGAACAGCAGCGAGCCGGCGATCTCCTTGCGGAGGTTGGATGCGGTCACGACTGCCATTTCGCCTAAGCGTAGGGTCCCGCCTCATGCGAGTGCTGGCGCTCGACGCCGGGACATCATCCGTCCGCGCGCAGCCGTACGACGAGCGTGCGCAGGCGGCCGGTCCCACGGCCCGGCGTACATACGAGCCGGCGAATGGCGCTGAGCTGGACGCGGACGAGCTGGTGCGGGCGTGCGAGGCGGTGCTGGAGGAGGCCGGCGGAGGGCTCGACGCGCTCGCGATCTCGTGCTTCTGGCACAGCCTGCTCCTGCTCGACCACGGCGACCGACCGTTGACGCCGGTGCTGCTTTGGTCCGACCGTCGAGCTGCGCCTCAGGCCGAGGAGCTCGCGCGCCGCCTCGACGCCACCGCCGTCCACGCGCGCACGGGCGGCTTTCTGCACCCAAGCTTCTGGCCCGCGAAGCTCGCGTGGCTGCGAGAGCAGGGTGTCCTGGAGCAGGCTTGCCGCGCGGTCTCCTTCGGGGATTACCTCTTCCTGCGGCTGACCGGCGAGCTGCGCACGAGCCTCTCCATGGCGTCGGGCAGCGGCCTCCTTGACATCCGGGCACGCGCTTGGGACGAGCCGCTGCTGGATGCGCTCGGGCTCAACCGCGAGCTACTGCCGCCGATCGACGACGACCCCGTTGGCTCGACGTACCCACCGCTCGGCGACGGCGCGTGCTCGAACCTTGGTGCCGGCTGCGTGACGCCCGACCGAGCCGCGCTGATGATTGGCACCTCGGGCGCGTACCGGGTGGTGCGCGAGGGCGAGCCGGAGCCGCGTGAAGGGCTCTTCTCGTACCTGCTCGACGAGCGCCGCGTGGTGGAGGGCGGCGCCGTCTCGGACGGCGGGAACCTCTACGCCTGGCTCGAGCAGACGCTTCGGCTGGAGAGCACGTGTTTCCGGGAGCCCGACCGCCACGGCCTCACGTTCCTGCCACTGCTCGGGGGCGAGCGCAGCCCCGGCTGGAACCCGCGTGCGGCGGGAGCGATCGTCGGCCTGACGTTCGACGCCGACGCCACCGACCTCTTTCAGGCTGCGCTCGAGGGAGTCGCTTGCCGGCTGGCGGAGATCGCCGAGCGCCTGCCGGGGGTGCGGGAAGACATCGCCACCGGCCACGCATTGCTGGCCGACCCGCTGTGGATCCAGCTCTGCGCGGACGTCCTCGGGCGTCCCGTCACCGCGTCCGCCGTGGCCGAGGCCTCGGCGCGGGGCGCCGCCGTATACGCGCTCGAGCGGCTCGGCGCGAATCCCGCGCCTGCTCCGCTGGGCCAGGTCTTCGAGCCCGACGCGAGCCGCACCGAGATCTACGCCGCGGCCCGCGAGCGACAGCGCGACCTCTACGACCGGTTGTTTCGGCACTAGTGAGAGATACTCCGGGCCGACGATCGACGACCGAGGAAAGGCGGACGAGATGCCAAAAGCTTCGCAGGCAAGCGCGGCACAGGGTGGCGACTACGGGCCGGTGGTCGACAAAAGCGAGGAGCTCGGCGGGTACACCGTGAGCTTCGTCACCTTCCGCGAAGACCTCGACCAGACGCCCATGCTGAAGGGGGCGCCAGACGACCGGTGCCAGTGCCCGCACTGGGGCTACGTCACCAAGGGCAGGCTCGTCTTCCAAGTCGGCGACGGCAAGGAGACCTTCGAGGCGGGCGACCACTTCTACCTGCCGCCGGGCCACGTCGGCGTGAGCAACGAGCCCGGCACCGAGTACGTTCAGTTCAGCCCGACGGACGCGCTGAACGACGTCTCGGCGGTGATCATGGCGAACATGCAGAAGATGCAGCCCGCGGACGGCGGGTAGCGCGACTACGCGGCCACGCCGTCCTCCAAAGCCGCTCGTGACCGGCTCTACCGCGCCCCGACGGCGGCTTCGACGAGCGAGCGCGCGGCCTCGGCGATGTGCTCGGCGTCGATCCCCGCGGCGGCGAGCAGCTCGGCCGGCTTGCCGGAGCCCGGCATGTCGCGGACGGCCAGCCGCGTCATGTGCGCGGGAGCCTCGCCGTCCGAGAGCGCCTCGAGCACCGCGTCGCCGATGCCGCCCTCCGGCCAGTGGTCCTCGACCGTGAGGATCCGGCCGCCCGTGGCGTCCGCGGCGGCCCGCAGCGTCTCGGCGTCCACCGGTTTGACGGAGTAGAGGTCGATCACGCGCGCCTCGATTCCGTCTTCCGCGAGCGACTCCGCCGCCTTGAGCGCCTCGTGCAGCGTGATCCCGGCCGCGACGATCGCGAGGTCGTCGCCCTCGCGCACGACCCGAGAGCCTCCGATCGGAAAGTCCTCGCCCGCGGCGTAGATGACGGGCGTTGCCGCGCGAGTCGTGCGCAGGAAGACGATGCCCTCGCGGTCGGCCATCTGCTCGACCAGCCTCGCGGTCTGATTGGCATCGCAGGGGTAGAGCACGGTAGAGCCGTGGACGGCTCGCATCATCGCGAGATCCTCGAGCGCCATCTGCGACGGCCCGTCCTCGCCGATCGAGACGCCCGCGTGCGAGCCGCAGAGGCGGATGTTCGCGCGGCTGATCGCCGCCATGCGGATGAAGTCGTAGGCCCGAGAGAAGAACGCCGCGAACGACGATGCGAACGGCACCCAGTCGCGCACCTGCAGCCCGACCGCGGCCGCGACGAGCTGCTGCTCGGCGATGTACATCTCGAAGTACCGCTCCGGGTGGGCCTCGGCGAAGATCTCCGCGTACGTCGAGTTGTTGACCTCTCCGTCGAGCGCGACGACATCGCCCCGAGCCGACCCGAGCGCGGCCAGAGCGTCACCGTAGGCGCGGCGGGTGGCGGCCTCGTCGCCCTCGTCCCAGCTCGGCAGCTCCAGCGGGCCGGAAGTCTCGAAGCGGCGCGGCTCGGCGCTGCGGTCCGGCTTCGCCACGTCGACGAAGATGTTCCGCACGCCGCCGAGCTCCTCGATCGCCTCGTCCGGGTGGTCGAGCGCCTTGCCGTGCCAGCCCGGCTTGTTCTCGACTTCCCTGACTCCCTTGCCCTTGATCGTCTTGGCGATCACCACGGTCGGCCGCCCTTCCGTCGCGATCGCCTCCGCATAGGCGCGGTCGATCGCCTCGACGTCGTGACCGTCGATCTTGATCGTGTGCCAGCCGAACGCCTCGGCGCGGTTGGCGTATGAGTCGAGATCCCAGCCGTGCATCGTCTCGCCGCGCTGGCCGAGCCGATTGACGTCGATGATCGCCGTCAAGTTGTCGAGCCCGTAGAAGGCAGCGTGCTCGAAGGCCTCCCACATCGAGCCTTCGGCAACCTCGCTGTCGCCGCAGAGGACCCAGATGCGATACGGGAGCCGGTCGAGCTTCTTGCCGGCGAGCGCGATCCCGACTCCGTAGGGAAGCCCCTGCCCCAGTGAGCCGGTCGCGACGTCGACCCACGGGATCTCGGGCGTCGGGTGGCCCTGCAGGCGGCTGCCGAAGGTCCGGAACGTGAGCAGCTCCTGCTCGTCGATCGCGCCGGCGGCCCGGTACAGCGAGTAGAGCAGCGGCGAGGCGTGGCCCTTGGAGAAGACCAGCCGGTCGTTGTGCGGATCGTCCGGAGCGTCGAAGTCGTAGCGCAGGTACTTGTCGAGCAGGACGGCCATCAGGTCGGCCGCCGACATCGAGGACGTGGGGTGGCCTGACTTGGTGACGGCCGCCGCGCGGATCGAGTCGACGCGGAGCTGCTGTCCCAGCTCGCGCCAGCGCTCGGCGTCGTTCATCCGGGTAACGTAACGGTCCTGATGAGGGTCGCGGTTGCCTTCGATCACCGCGGCGTGAAGCTGCGCGAGCGCGTGCTCGCCGAGCTCGCGGCGCTGGGCCACGAGAGCGTCGACCTCGGGACCGACAGCCCCGAGCCGCGCATCGACTACCCCGACAAGGCCCGCGAAGTCGGCGAGGCGATCCGCGGCGGCGAGGCCGAGCGCGCCGTGCTCGTCTGCGGCTCAGGCGTGGGGGCCTCAGTCGCGGCGAGCAAGATCGCCGGGATCCGCGCGGCCGTCTGCCACGACACGTATTCGGCGCACCAGGGCGTGGAGCACGACGACATGAACGTCCTCTGCCTCGGGTCCGAGGTGATCGGCCCCGAGCTGGCCGCGGAGCTCGTCCGCGCGTTCGTCAGCGCACGCTTCGACGGAGGCGAGCGCTTCGTGCGAAGACTTGAAAAGATCGAAGAAATGGAAGGTGAGAGAACCTATGGCTGAGTCCCGCCTGCAGCAACTTTCGAAGCTCCGACAGAGCGTCTGGATCGACTACCTCTCGCGGAGGCTGCTCCGCGAGGGCGAGCTCGAGGAGCTGATGCGCGAGCACGCCGTCGTCGGCGTGACGTCGAACCCGACGATCTTCCAGAAGGCGATCTCGGAGGGAGACGCCTACGACGAGCAGCTACGCGAGGTGCTCGCGGGGAAGGACGACGCGAAGGAGGTCTTCCTCGAGCTCGCGGTCAAGGACGTCCAGGACGCGTGCGACCTGCTGCGGGAAGTGTGGGACGGGGGCGACGGCAAGGACGGCTACGTCTCGATCGAGGTCGACCCGAACCTGGCCGACGACACGGATGCGACCACCGCCGAGGCGCAGCGCCTGCACGAGCTGGTCGACCGCCCGAACTGCTTCGTCAAGATCCCGGCGACCAAGGCAGGGCTGCCCGCGATCGAGGAGATGATCTCGCGCGGACGCAACATCAACGTCACGCTGATCTTCTCGCTCCAGCGCTACGCCGAGGTGGTCGAGGCGTACCTGCGCGGGCTCGAGCGGCTGGTCGAGGCCGGCGGCGATCCCGCGAAGGTCGCTTCGGTGGCGAGCTTCTTCGTCTCGCGCGTCGACACCGAGGCCGACCGGCGGCTCGACGAGGCCGGAGCGCCAGACGAGCTGAAGGGCAAGCTCGCCGTCGCGAACGCGAAGCTCGCCTACCAGAGCTGGAAGGAGCTGTTCGCCGGCGAGCGCTGGGAGGCGTTGCGCTCGAAGGGCGCGACGACGCAGCGCTGCCTCTGGGCCTCGACCTCCACCAAGAACCCGGCCTACCGCGACGTCCTCTACGTCGAGGATCTGATCGGGCCGGAGACGGTCAACACGATGCCGGAGGAGACGATCGCCGCCTTCGAGGACCACGGCGAGGTGGCGCTAACGCTCGAGCACGACCTCGACGAGGCTCGTCGCGTCTTCGAGCGGGTCGCCGAGGCCGGAGTCGACTACGACGACGTGGTCGCGACGCTCGAGCGCGAGGGCGTGCAGAAGTTCGCCGACTCTTTCGCGGAGCTGCTCGACGGCATCCGCGCCAAGCGCGGCGAGCTCGTCTCGGCCTGAGGCCGGCGGTGGGGCTGTACGCGGAGGTCGCCGGCGAGGGGCCGGAGATCGTCCTGCTCCATGAAGGGATCTGCGACAGCCGGATGTGGGACCCGCAGTGGGAGCAGTGGTCGCGTTCCTACCGGCTGTTGCGCTGCGACTTCCGCGGCTACGGCCGCTCGTCGCTCGATCCGGGTCCCTACGCGAGCGCGCGGGACGTGATTGAGCTGCTCGACCGGCACGCGTTCGAGCGGGCTGCGCTCGTCGGCGTCTCCCTCGGCGGCCGCGTCGCGCTCGAGGTTGCTCTCGCCGTGCCGGAACGCGTTCGCGCGCTGGTGCTCGTCGGTTCCGGCCTCCCCGGGCACGATTGGTCCCAGGAGCTGAGGGCGACGTGGGAGGAAGAGGAGGCGGCCCTGCGCGGAGGCGATCTCGACAGGGCCGTCGAGGTCAGCCTCCGGACGTGGGTCGACGGTCCACGCCGCCGGCCCGAAGACGTGAACGGCGAGGTTCGTGCTCGTGTCGCGGAGATGCAAAGACGCGCGCTCGAGCTTCAGCTTCCGGTCGAGGAGGACGAAGAGGAGCTGCTCGTCGAGGATGTCGCCGAACGGCTGAAGGAGGTTAAGGCGCTGACGCTCGTGCTCACGGGCGAGGAGGACCAGCCGGACATCCTGGCGATCGCCGACCGGCTGGCGCGCGAGATCCCCGGCGCGCGCCGAGCGACGATCTCGAATACCGCGCACGTACCGAGCATGGAACGGAGCCGGGAGTTCGACGAGCTGGTGCTCGGCTTCCTGGAGACCGTGCGATGAGCACGGTTACCGGCGCCGAGCTAGTCGAACGGATCTGGGCCCGCGATGCGACCCTCTGGACCGGCGGCGATGAGGCGAAGTGGCTCGGCTGGCTCGACGAGCCGATGCGGATGCGCAGCCGGGTCGGCGACCTGCTCCGCTTTGCCGAGGAGGTGGCCCCGCCGGGCGTGATCGACACCTTCGTGCTGCTCGGGATGGGCGGCTCGAGCCTGGCCCCGCACGTCCTGAAGCGCACGTTCGAGGTGCGCGGCTTCCACGTCCTCGACACGACCCACCCGGCGATGATCCGGCACGCGACGGAGCAGCTCGACCTCGAGCGCTGCCTCTTCATCGCCGCCTCGAAGTCGGGGACGACCCTCGAGACGCGCTGCCACCTCGACTACTTCTGGGCCAAGGCCGGAAAGCGGGGCGAGCACTTTGCGGCGATCACCGACCCCGGCTCGGAGCTCGACTCCCTTGCGCGGGAGCGGGGGTTCACCGCGGTCTTCGAGGGCGAGCCGACGATCGGAGGCCGCTACTCGGCGCTGTCGGCCTTCGGGATGGTCCCCGCGGCGCTGATGGGGATCGACCTCGAGCGGCTGTTCGAGCGCGTGGACGAGACGGTCGAGGCCTGCCGCGGCGAGACGGGCAACCCCGGGCTCGAGCTCGGGCTCGAGCTCGGCCACGGCTGGCAGGACGGCCGCGACAAGGTCACGATCAACCCGAACAGCGGCGACTTCGGCCTCTGGGCCGAGCAGCTGATCGCCGAGTCGACCGGGAAGGAGGGCAAGGGGCTCGTCCCCGCGCCGGGCGAGTCGCCGGAGGGACCGGACCGGCTCGCGGCCGAGGTTCGGCTCCCGGGGCCCTACGAGCTGGGCCAGGAGTTCTTCCGCTGGGAGTTCGCGACTGCCGTCGCCGGCTCGATCCTCGGGATCCATCCCTTCGGCCAGCCGGACGTGCAGGCGGCCAAGGACCGGACGAACGAGGTGCTCAGCGCGGACGTCGAGCCGGACGTCGAGCCGCGCGGCTCCGTCGACGAGCTGTTCGCGCAGGCGCGGCCGGGCGACTACGTCGCGATCCAGGCGTTCATCGACCCCGCCCGCGAGGCAGAGCTCGAGCCGCTGATCGAGCGCGCCAGTGAGGAGACCGGCTGCGTCGTCACGCACGGCCTCGGCCCTCGCTATCTGCATTCGACGGGGCAGCTCCACAAAGGGGGCCCGAACACGGGCCTGTTCGTGCAGGTCGTGGACGACCCGGGCGACGAGGTCTCGATCCCCGGGCGCAAGTTCGGCTTCCGGCGCTTGATCCGCGCGCAGGCCGCCGGCGACTTCGCCTCGCTCGAGGAGCGAGGTCGCCGGATTGTGCGAGTGAGATTGGAGGACCTCTGATGCAGCTGGGAATGGTCGGTCTCGGCCGGATGGGCGGGAACATGACGAGACGGCTCTCGGCGGCCGGCCATGACATGAAGACCTTCGACCCGAAGGTCGATTCGACGGCGTCCACGCTCGAGGAGCTCGCGCAGCAGCTCGACCCTCCGCGGGCCGTCTGGCTGATGGTGCCGGCCGGCATCGTCGACTCGGTCGTCGACGAGCTAGCACCGCATCTGGCCGAGGGCGACACGATTGTCGACGGCGGCAACTCGTACTACGTCGACGACCTGCGCCGCTACGGCGACCTGCGCGAGCGCGGCATCCACTTCGTCGACGTCGGCACGAGCGGCGGCGTCTGGGGACTGCGCCGTGGGTACTGCCTGATGGTGGGCGGCGACGACGAGGCCGTCTCGCGTCTCGCGCCGGTGTTCGAGGCGCTCGCCCCCGGGGTCGAAGCAGCCGAGCGCACTGCCGGGCGCGACGGCGATCCCCCGCCCGAGGAGCAAGGCTGGCTGCACTGCGGCCCCTCCGGCGCGGGCCACTTCGTGAAGATGGTCCACAACGGGATCGAGTACGGGATCATGCAGGCGTACTCCGAGGGCCTGAACGTGCTCAAGCACGCGAACGTCGGGCTGCACGAGGAGGAGGCGGACGCGGAGACGGCGCCACTCCGCGACCCCGACCACTACCGCTACGAGCTCGACCTCGCCGCTGTGACCGAGCTCTGGCGGCGCGGATCTGTGATCGCCTCATGGCTGCTCGACCTGACTGCACAGGCCCTGCACGAGTCACCGATGCTCGACGACTACGCCGGTCGCGTAAGCGATTCCGGCGAGGGCCGCTGGACGGTGCAGGCCGCGGTCGAGGAGGGCGTGCCGGTGCCGGTCCTGGCGGCCTCGCTCTTCGACCGCTTCTCCTCGCGCGGCGAAGCCGACTTCGGCAACCGCGTCCTCTCCGCCATGCGCAATGCGTTCGGCGGTCACCTGGAGAAGAGCGGATGACCGAGACGGTGCAGCCCGAGCAGCAGGACAACCCGCTTCTCGAGGGCCTCCGGCTGCGGCGGGCGCCCGATCCGTGTGCGCTCGTCATCTTCGGCGCTTCGGGAGACCTGACCAAGCGCAAGCTCTTCCCGGCCCTGTACTCGCTCGCGCTCCGCCGCCTGCTGCCGGAGCGGTTCGGCGTCGTCGGCGTCGCCCGCACGGAGGAGACCGACGACGACTTCCGCGAGGCGATGAAGGCGGCGGTGCAGGAGTTCGGCCGGGACGACTTCCGGGAGGAGACGTGGGACTGGCTCGCCGAGCGCACGCGCTACCTCTCGACCGACTTCGCGGACGAGGGCGGCCACCAGCGCCTTGTCGAGGCGCTGAACGAGCTCGACGAGCAGCACGGGACAAGCGGGAACCGCGTCTACTACTTCGCCGTTCCGCCCAACGCGATCTCGACGCTCTTCCGCGAAATCGGCGAGCACCGCTCGACCGAAGGCTGGACGCGTTTGATCGTCGAGAAGCCGTTCGGCCGCGACCTCGCTTCCGCCAAGGAGCTGAACGCCGAGCTGCAGGAGCATTTCGACGAGAGCGAGGTCTTCCGGATCGACCACTACCTCGGCAAGGAGACGGTCCAGAACCTGCTCGCGCTGCGTTTCGCGAACGGGATCTTCGAGCCGATCTGGAACCGCCAGTTCGTCGATCACGTGCAGATCACGGTCGCCGAGTCGATCGGGATCGAGGGCCGCGCCGCCTTCTACGAACAGGCCGGGGCGATTCGCGACATCTTCCAGAACCACCTGCTACAGCTCGTCGCGCTGACTGCGATGGAGCCGCCGATCGACTTCACCGCCGACTCGGTCAGGAACGAGAAGGTGAAGGTGCTGCGGGGGATACACACACCGGGGCCGAAGCACGTCGTGCGCGGCCAGTACGGGCGCGGGTTCATCGAAGGCGAGGAGGTGCCGGCGTACCGGGAGGAGCCGGGGGTCGACCCGAGCTCTATGACGGAGACCTTCGTCGCTGCCAAGCTGTACGTCGACAACTGGCGCTGGGCCGACACGCCGTTCTACGTGCGGGCCGGAAAGCGCCTGCCGCGGCGCGAGACGACGATCGCGATCGAGTTCAAGCGGGCGCCGCACCCGCCGTTCGAGGAAGCCGCCGGCGAGGAGCTGCGGCCGAACGTGCTCGTCTGCCATATCCAGCCCGACGAGGGCGTCTCGCTCGAGTTCGCCGCGAAGGTGCCCGGGCAGGGGCTGAGGCTGCGCACGGTGCACATGGACTTTCTCTACGGCGGCGCGTTCCGTACCGGGATCCCGGAGGCGTACGAGCGCCTGATTCTGGACTGCCTGCTCGGCGATGCGACGCTGTTCACGCGCGCCGACGAGGTCGAGGAGCAGTGGTCGCTCGTGGACGCGATCGTCGCGTTCTGGCAGCGCGACCGGCCGGCGTTCCCGAACTACGAGGCGGGAACCTGGGGGCCGGCCGCCTTGGATGAGCTGATGCGACGGGACGGTCGCTCGTGGCGACGGCACTAGCCTCGATCGGCGAGATCGACCGCGAGCTGGCCTCGCTGCGGATCGACCCCGCGACGGGCGACCCGTTCCAGCGCACGAGCGTGATGACACACATCGCGTGGGTTCCGGAGGCTTGGGTCGAAGCGGCGGAGGACGTGCTCGCCGGCCTCGCCGAGCGGCACCCATCGCGGACGATCGTGCTCTTCCCGCAGCCCGGCGCCGAGGACGGCCTCGACGCGAACGTCCAGGTCGACTGCTTCTCGATCGGGCAGAGCCGAGTCTGCAGCGAGACGATCCGGCTCCGGCTCGGAGGCCGGCGGACGGAGGCGCCCGCGAGCGTGGTCGAGCCTCTGCTGCTGCCCGACCTGCCGGTCTTCCTGCGCTGGCGCGGGCTGCCGCCGTTCGGCGAGCATCACTTCGAGCAGCTGGTGGAGACCGTCGATCGGCTGATCGTGGACAGTACGGAGTGGCCGGGGCTGCCCGAGCCATACGCCGGGCTCGCGGAGATCTTCGACCGGGTCGTCGTCTCCGACATCGCCTGGGCGCGGACGAGCCGCTGGCGGCCGCAGCTCGCGTCGCTGTGGCCGGGGATCGCGGACGTCCGGCGGATCAAGGTGACGGGGACCGAGGCGCAGGCGCACCTGCTTGCGGGGTGGCTGCGCTCGCGGCTCGCGCATCCAGTCGAGCTCGAGCACGAGCCGTCCGATCGCCTGGTCGGCGTCGAGGTGGACGGCGAGCCCACGCCGTTTCCGCCCGGCGATCCGCCCAACCCCGCCGACTTGCTGAGCGACGAGCTCGAGCGCTTCACGCGGGACCGCGTCTACGAGGACGCGGTTCTCGCAACTCGAATGTGACGCGATGGGCCGGCTGCGGCGTATATCTGCCGTGAAGCCGAGCGCGCAGGAGTTCGCGGAGGCGGCGGAGCGCCACCTCGACGACGTCTACGCGTTCCTGGTGTACCTGACTGGAGACAGAGACGTGGCCGAAGACCTGACAGCGGAGACGTTCGCCCGGGCGCTGGAGCGCTGGCGCCGCTACGACCCGCGCCGCGGGAGCACCCGCACGTGGCTCTGCCAGCTCGCGCGCTCGACGGCGCTCGACCATTTTCGCTCCGAGGAGCGCCGGCGGCGGCGGGAAGGCCGCTACGCGCTCGGGATCTCGGCGGAGGCCGCGGGGGCGTTCGGCGAGGGCCTGTCCCCGGAGCTGGAGCGCGGGCTGGCGCGGCTCTCGGCCGCGGAGCGGGAGGTCCTGGCGCTGCGCGTGCTGCTGGAGCTGGACGGCGAGAGCGCGGCCCGCGTCCTCGGGATCAGCGCCACGGCGTGCTCGACACGCCTTAGTCGTGCGCTGCAGAAGTTGGAACGGGAGGTGAGCGCCGGTGTCGCCGCTTGAGCTCGTAGACGATCGCTTCGAGAAGCTCGCGGAGGAGCTGCGGGCGTCCCGCCCAGTCGCGCCGGAAGCGCTGCGGGAGCGCGTTCGCGCCCTCGCGCCGCCGCCTCCGCCGCGCTTCGAGCTCAACCTTCGGCGGCTCGCGCCGGCCGTTGCGCTGGGCGGGCTAGCCGCGGCGCTCGGTGTGGCGGTGGTCCTCGGCGTCGTCCACGGCTCGTCGCTTCCGCACGCGACAAAACAGGCGCGCCGCGCGCCGGCGAAGGTTGAGCACGCTGCGGGGGCCCAGAAGCACCAGAAGCCGACAGCGACGCCGCTGTCGAAAGGGTTCCGCGCCGACGCCTCCAAAGGCGTCCCGGCCTCGTCTGCCGACCGACTCCAGCGCTACGACGCCTTCCTGCGGGTGCGCGTCCACGACCAGGACGAGCTCTCGCGGCACACCCAGGACGCCCTCCGGCTGACGAGGAAGCTCGGCGGCTACCTCGTCTGGGCCCGCTACGCCGCTCCGAGGCGGAGCGGCGACTCCGAGCTCGTGCTGCGGATTCCGGTCGAGAACGTGCAAGAGGCGCTCGCCGGCTTCTCGGGCTACGGCACGCTCGTCCGGCAGCGGATCGTCCTCAAGGACCTCCAGCAGCGCGTCGACGGCCTGACGGCGCGCATCGGCAGGCTGCGCCGCGAGATCGCTCGGATCCAGCGACGCCTAGCCGGGCCGCTCACTCCCGAGCAGCGCGCCGTCCTCGAACAGCGGCTCCGGGAGGACAGACAGCGGGTCGCGGCTCTGACCGCACAGAAGTCGTCCGCCGTCCGGCGCGGCCAGCTCGCGACGGTTGCCTTGGCGATGGTCGTCGGCAGCGAGCCTGCCGTCGCTCATGGCCGCTTCCGGCGGACGATCGACGATGCGCTCTCGGTGCTCGCACGGGAGCTCGAGATCCTGCTCTATGCCGCGCTGGTTGCGGGCCCGCTGCTCGCCGTCGGCGGCGCCGGGATCCTGGCGGGCCGGTCGCTGCGCCGCCGCGCGGACCGCCGATTGCTCGAACGGACCTAGCGAACGACGCGGTAGCGCGGCTTGGTCACGACGAGCCGCACCGGGTCAGACCAGGACAGCTCGGGCCTCGAGCCGATCATCAGCGCATCCAGGCCGCGCACCCGGTAGAACCAGGTGCCGGGCTTGAGCGGGAGCAGCGTGGAGGTCGAGAACGTCTCCAGGTTGCCCGCGGCGCGCCACGGGTACTTCGTCCGGCTCCACTCGACCTGGTACTTGTCAGTCGAGAGCGTCGGCTGCCACGCCACCAGCGGGTAGCCGTAGAACTTCGGCCTCGAGCTCGTGGCGGCGACGAGCTTCCCGTCCGGCGAGAGCCCTGATGCGAACGGCGTCGCCTGCTGTCCCGTGACCGCCGGGTCGCTCGCCTTGCCGAACGTGAGCACGCGGCCGGCCGCGCACGCATCCTGCGTCAGCTCTCGTTCCTCGTAGCCGACGCCTTCGCCGGGCTTGGCGACGAGCTCGCCGGCACCGTGGTCGTGCGCCAGCGGGCTCGTCAGCGTGATGTTGTTTCCGGCCAGCGACAGGACGGCGACAGTCTCGGCTGCGCTCGTCCCGATGACGAGCGTGTCTCCGGCCGCGATCCCGGTCGAGTCGGCGACCGTGATGGTCGTCGAGCCGGCCGCGGCGGGCAAGGTGAGGCTCGTCTCGAGTGCCGCCTCTTGGGCGGCAGCAACCGGCAAGACAGTCCAGTAGTACCGGCCGCCGACGGAGTCGCTGTCCCAGAGGTCGACCTTCGCCGGCTGATCGGCCGCGCCGCTCATCTCGTTGCTGCGGACCGTGTCCCCGTCGAATGACTTCGAGTCCGGCTCCGCACCGAATCCCAGGTACGAGGCGCGGGCAGCGGCGATCCCGGCGAGGTTTCTCGGCATCTCGAGGGGCCCGGTCTCGCGCGGGACGTAGGCGGGGCTGCCGACCATCGCGCCGCGGAAGACGACGTTGAGGCAGTCCTGGTCGGTCGACACGACGACGCGGTAGAGCTCGTAGGGATTGCCGTCGAGACCTGTGGTTCCGCTGAAGAGGAACGCCGGCATGACCTCGTGGTCGCGGGTTTGCGAGGCGTCGGAGACGACGTTCGAGCGCGTCAGGCTCGGGGCCAACGGGCCGGCGGTGAGAGGCGGGTTGTAGCTCGTGTAGACGGGGCTCCAGGGCCCGTACGAGACCGACGGGATCCCGTTGGCGGTCTCACCGTAGAGCGCCCGCTCGGCGCGGACGCGCCAGTGGACGACGCCGCTCCAGGACGGATCCTGGTGGAAGGTGTAGTACTCGCGCTCGTCGGCCATGTTGACGCGCGTGCTGAAGCGCTTGCGGGCGTCCACGAGCCAGACGGAGTAGCCGCTCGCGCCCGGGACTCGGGTCCAGCGCAGCAAGCCAGGGTAGTTCGGCCCGAGCGGTGTGGGCACCGCCGTCCAACGCATGTTGAAGCCGAACGGAGCGCTCCAAGGTCCCGATCCTTTCCTTGTCACCGCGCGCACGTGCGCGTAGAGCGAGTACGGCCGCCCGGTGATCCCGGGACGGCGACGGTGGGAGTCTTCAGCCCCTCGGTCGACCAGACGGTCCCGTTCGGGGTGAAGCGGCTGCTCGTGGAGAGCTCGAACTCGTAGGTCCGCGCGCCGCGGACCGGCTTCCAACCGAAGGACGGCGTGCGCGAGAACGTGTGGACGACCGGCTCGTTGGCGCGCAGGATGAAGCCGTGCACGCCGCTCGGAGCGACGCCTGAGCGCGCGCTGGCGGGGCCGCAAAATGCGAGCGCGGCAAGAAGCGCAGCGGAAAAACGGACGCGGGCCATCGTCGAGAGAGTTGTCGGCAGGCCGCGGGGGCCGGGCGTCCCTCGAACGAGTGAGTCAGGTGTGCGCGAGCGCGGCGCCGAGCGCTGCTCCCGCCGCGAGCACGCGTGCGTCGTGGCCGGCCGGCGCCACGAGCTGGACCGACGCGGGCAGGCCGTCCTCGGCGGCGCCGCACGGAAGCGCGAGGGCCGGCCAGCCCAGAGCGTTGAAGGGGTAGGTGAACAGCGTCATGACGTCGATCTCGTCGCGGGTCAGGTCAACCTTCGGCGCCACGAACGGAAGCGTGGGCGTGAGCAGGAGGTCGATCTCCTCGAAGGCTCGGGCAGCGTCCTCACGGTACTGCTCACGGGCGAGGACGTCGTGCTCGTACTCGCCGTCGGTCACGGCGAGGCAGCGCTCGATCTTGCCGCGCGTGTCCTCGCCGTAGGCGTCGGGGTGCTCGGCGAAGAGCTCGCGGTGGACGTCTGCGACCTCGCGCATGAAGACCGCTGCGGGGCGGTCTTCGGGCTGAGGGAACTGGACGCGGCGGAGTCGCGGGAAGAGAGCCGCCGCTTCCTCAACGCGCCGTCGTACGAGAGGCGTGGCCTGCTCGAGCCAGGCGACGCCGACCTCGAGCTCGCTCAGCTCCACGGCGGTGGCCGGGAAGCCCTCCGCGAGCAACTCCATCAGCTCGAGGCAGCCCGCGACGGTGGGCGCGAGCGGCCCCGAGTGGTCGAAGCTCGGCGCGAGCGGAAAGCAGCCGTCGAGCGGGACGAGGTCGTAGGTCGGCTTGAAGCCGACGACGCCGCAGCAGGCGGCGGGAATCCGGATCGACCCACCGGAGTCGGTGCCGAGTGCCGCGTCGGCGGCCCCGATCACGAGCGCGGCGGCCGAGCCGCCGCTCGAGCCGCCGGCGATCCGCCCGGGCGCGAGCGGGTTCGGGACGGTTCCGAAGTGCGGGTTGATGGAGGTGACGCCGTAGGCGAACTCGTGCAGGTTCGTCTTGCCGACGTCGACGTAGCCGGCGGCTTCGAGCCGGCGGACGGCCTCAGCGGTCGTCGCCGGGCGGTGGTCGGCGAAGAGGATCGAGCCGTACGTCGTCTCCAGGTCCTCCGTGTCGAACAGGTCCTTCACCGCCAGCCGCCGCCCAGGCGGGGCGTCGTCCGCCGGCTCGGGCCGGGCGAGGAAGACGCCTTCGGGCACCTCCGCAGAAGTCACAACTTCGTCACGGTCCCGTTGCAGACCCGCGCGTCTTTGCTCGATACGATCGCCTCGGGGAGGAGGCCGGGCGAACCGTACTAAGGGGCCAAACGCCCAGTTAGTCGAGCGCCAGGTAGACGAACGCGACGAGGACGGTCGCGCCGAGCAGCAGCAGGAATACGCCGAACAGCGCCAGGCCGAGCACGAGGTTCTTCCGCTCGAGCCCGGAGTCGCTCATCCAAGCAGCGGGTCGACCGCCAGCGCCACGAACAGGAGCGCGAGGTAGAGCAGCGAGAAGCGGAAGAGCGCCCGCGCCCGAACCGGCGTCGTCTCGCTCCGCAACCGCCAGGCGAGCCGCAGAAACACGGCGCCGAGCAGCACGGCCGCGGCAAGGTACGCCACCCCCGCCGTCTGCCACGCGAACGGCAGCAGCGTCACCGCGAACAGCACGAGCGAGTACCACACGATCTGACGCGCGGTTTCCCGGTCGCCACGCACGACGGGCAGCATCGGGATCCGCGCCGCCTCGTAGTCGCGCTTGATCAGAAGCGCGAGCGCCCAGAAGTGCGGCGGGGTCCAGAAGAACACGATCAGGAACAGGAACAGCGCGGGCAGCGTCAGGTGCCCGGTCGCAGCGGCCCACCCGACGAGCGGCGGCACGGCTCCCGCGGCCCCGCCGATCACGATGTTCTGCGGCGTCGAGCGCTTCAGCCAGCGCGTGTAGACGAGGACGTAGAACAGGTTTCCGGCGAGCGCGAGCAGGGCCGCGAGCACGTTGACGAGCGACGCCAGCAGGACGAACGAGAACGCGGAGAGCGCGAGACCGAACTCGAGCGCGCGGGCCGGCGCGACCCGCCTGCCGGCGACGGGACGGGAGCCGGTGCGCGGCATGAGCCGGTCGATGTCGCGGTCGAGGACGTGATTCAGAGCGCTGGCCCCACCGCAGGCCAAAGCGAGGCCGGCCATCGTCACCGCGACGGTGGTGGCCCCCGGGAGGCCATGAGCGCCGGCGACCATGCCCGCGGCGCCGGTCAGGAGCAGCAGAGTCATGATGCGCGGCTTCGTCAGGGTCAGGTAGTCGCGGTACGAGGCCGCGGCGACCGCCTCGCCGCGGAAGCAGCCGGCGAGCAGGGCGACGCTCAGTGCCAGCGCAAGGCCGGCGACCGCCAGGTGGACCGGCCGGGACGTGAGCAGCGCCGCGGCGAGGAATGCGACGAGCGCGGCGACCGAGACCGGCAGCAACCGGCGGTGGGCGATCCACGAGGCGGCGACGGCCGCGCAGAGCGGGGGCAGGGCGATCGCCGCGAGCGCGCGGTGAGCAGTCCCGAGCTGCAGGGCGCCGCTCAACACCGCGGTCAGGCAGGCACCGGCGGCCGCGAGTGCCGTTAGCTGCAGCCACGGCCCAGGACGCGAGTCAGGCACGGCTCTCCGCGAGGCGTCGCCTCAGGTCGCGCAGCGGCCGCGGGCTCGACACGTAGGGCACACGGTCGAAGTTGTGCGGCGGGGGCGGCGAGGTCGTGTACCACTCGAGCGTGTCGCCGAGCCAGGGGTCGCCGACCGCCCGCACGCCCGAGCGGGAGGTCTTGACCACATTCACAAGGAACACGAGCACGCCCAACGCCATCACTCCTGAGCCGATCGTCGAGACGAGGTTGTACCACTCCCAGAGCCCGCCGTGACCGTACGTGTAGACGCGCCGCGGCATCCCGAGCAGGCCCAGCATGTGCATCGGGAAGAACGCCAGGTTCATCCCCACGAACATCAGCCAGAAGGAGAGCTTCCCGAGCCGCTCGTCGAGCAGCCGCCCGAACATCTTCGGCCACCAGTAGTGCAGTCCGCCGAAGATCCCGAAGACGGAGCCTCCAAAGAGGACGTAGTGCAGGTGGGCGACGATGAAGTAGGTGTCCGTCACCTGCCAGTCGAACGGATACGCCGCGACGAAGATTCCGGAGAGCCCGCCGATCATGAAGATCGCGATGAAGCCGAGCGCGAACAGCATCGGCGTGTCGAACTGCAGGTTGCCGCGCCAGGTCGTCGCGAGCCAGTTGAAGATCTTGATGCCCGTGGGCACCGCGATGATCATCGACGAGATCATGAAGAACCCCTGGAGGTAGCCCGGCAGCCCGACCGAGAACATGTGGTGGGCCCAGACGAGCATCGAGTAGAACCCGATCGCAATCGTCGAGAGCGCGATCGCCGTGTAGCCGAAGATCGGCTTGCGCGCGAAGACAGGGATGACCTCAGAGACAATCCCCATCGCGGGCAGGATCATCACGTAGACCTCGGGGTGGCCGAAGAACCAGAAGACGTGCTGCCAGAGGACCGCGTTGCCGCCCTCGGTCGGGATGAAGAAGTGGGTGCCGGCCTGGCGGTCGAGCAGCAGTAGCGTCAACCCGCCTGAGAGCGCCGGCAGCACCGCCACGAGCAGCGCCGCGTAGACCTCGATCGACCAGACGAACAGCGGCAGCCGCATCCACGTCATGCCGGCCGTCCGCATGTTGTGGATCGTGACCAGGAAGTTGATCGCCCCCGCGAGCGACGCGAGCGTGAGGATGTGGAGGGACAGGATCCAGAGGTCGATGCCGTGGCCCGGCGTGTACGCCGACGTCGAGAGCGGCGGGTAGCCGGTCCAGCCGGCCTTCGCTGCGCCGCCTGACGCGAACCAGCTCGAGTAGAGGACGATCCCGCCGAACAGGAAGAGCCAGTAGGACAGCGCGTTCAGCCGAGGGAAGGCGACGTCGCGGGCGCCGATCATCAGCGGTACGAGGTAGTTCCCGAAGCCGGCGAGAATCGGGACGACGACGAGGAAGATCATCGTCGTCCCGTGGATCGTGAAGAGCTCGTCGTAGGAGTCGCGCCGGATGAAGTGCTCGTTCGGCGTCGCGAGCTGCGCCCGCATGAGCAGGGCCAGGATTCCGCCCGCGAGGAAGAAGGCGAGGCTCGTCGCGATGTAGAGGATCCCGATCCGCTTGTGGTCGGTGGTCGTCAGCCAGCTCGAGATCCGCCCGCGCGAGACGACCACTGACAGCGGTGCGGGCTCGACCCTAACCGCCACTTCCGCCCGTCCTGAACCGTTTCCGCAGGTAGTCCAGCGTCGCGTTCAGCTGGCCGTCTCTCCACGTCTTGCCGACCGCCGGCATCTTGATCCCGCCGTTGCGGATCAGCGCCGTCAGTGCCCGGCGGTCCGCGAGCAGCGCGCTCTGCGCGATCGGCGGGCCGATGTCGCCCTGGCCCGCGAGCCCGTGGCACTTGGCGCAGACGCCGACGAAGGTCTCCCGGCCGATCTCGGTCGGCTGCGTCTTCCGGCGCTCGACCCACGCGTCGTACTCGTCCGCCGGCAGCACTTTCACGTAGGCGATCATCGCCGCGTGCTGGATGCCGCAGAACTCGGCGCACTGGCCGCGGAAGGTGCCCAGCTTCGTCGCGCGGAACGAGGTGTGGTTGACGCGCCCCGGGATGGCGTCGAGCTTGCCGCCGAGCTCCGGCACCCACCAGCTGTGGTCGACGTCGGGCGCGGTGATCTCGAGCCTGATCTTCCGGTTGTACGGCACGCGCAGCGTGTCGATCGAGATCGCCCCGTTCGGGTAGACGAACTCCCAGTAGAACTGGTGGCCCTCGATCCGGATGGTCTCCTCTCCGGCGCCGGAGGCTGCGGGCGCGTTGCTTATCCCTGGCACCTTCCAGAAGACGAAGGCCGCGATCGCCGCGAGGATGAGAACCGGCGCCGCCGTCCAGGCGAGCTCGAGGTTCGTGTGACCGATCACCTGCGGGCCCTCCACCTCACGGGGCCGCCCGCGGCTCCGGTAGCGGACGATGAAGAGGACGAGCGCCACCTCGACGAGGAGGAAGATCGCCCCGGTGATGCCCAGGATCAGCCAGTAGACGGCCCGGATTCCGGCTTCGTTCGGCGAGGCGCTGGGCGCGGGTGAGAGGCCGCCGTCGCCCGCGAGCGCCGCTTCGGCGGCCGCAAGCGCGAGCAGCGCGACGCACGTGAGGACACGGAAGAGCCGGCGCACGGGCGGGTGGCATTCTACGAGCCGTGGACGAACGGACGCGCGTGCAGCTACCACCGGCGGCGGGCGAGTGTTTCGAGGTCTTCCTGAACGGTGTCCGGCAGCAGGAGGGGCGGGACTTTCGCCGCGAGGGCGACGAGCTCGTCTTCGAGCGAGACCTGGCGCGCGAGGGGCGGCTCGGCTTCTGGCGCTGGCTCTCGCTCTTCCTCGGCGTGGCCGGCACCTACCGGCAGAACGACAGCGTCGACGTGGTCTACGAGGTCAACGGCCGCCGCCACGTCGCGGCGGCGCTTCCGCTTCGAACGGACTAGCCCGCAGGTAGCTCGACGCGCTCGCCGTCGACGAGCACCTCCGTCTGCCCGAGGCGGTGCTCACCGGCCCAGCGTGCGATCGCTTGGAGGACGACGTCGAGCTCGTCTTCCGAGCTCTCCTCGACCCGCACCTCCCAGCGCTCCCCTTCGAGCGGCACGACGTCGGTCCGCGCGAACGGCATCAGGTCGTGCGCGAGCTGAGTGGCGACAGTCGACGTCGGCGCCTCGATTCGAACTGTGCGGATGAGGACTCTCCCCTCGGCGGCGGAGCTCAACAGCGTAGCTCAGTATCCGCTCGCCGACGTCCATCGCGTCGAGCGGTCAGTTCAGACGGACGCCCGGCATAGCCGTGCGTCCTGAGATCGGCATCGCAAGCGACGCCTCAGGTTTGGAGCGACAGGACCTCGTCGAGGATGCCGAGGCCCTCGTCCAGCTCGTCGCGCGTGATCGTGAGCGGCGGGCAGATCATGATCACGTTCCAGTGCGTCATCAGGTAGAGGCCGCGCTCCAGCGCCGCCTTCATCAGGGCCGCCATGGGCGCGAACGCTTCGCCACTCGCGTTGAAGGGCACGAGCGGCTCGCGCGTCTCACGGTCGCGGACGAGCTCGATTCCCCAGAAGAGCCCCCTGCCGCGAACCTCCCCGACGGACGGATGGCGCTCCTGGAGGCGCCGTAGCGCGTCGCTGAGCGCCTCGCCCTGCGCAGCAGCGTTCTCGACGATCCCCTCCTCGCGGAACGCCTCGATCGAGGCGATCGCGGCCGCGCAGGCGAGCACGTGACCCGAGTACGTGAGGCCGCCCGCGAAGTACTTGTCCTGCACCCAGTCCGCGAGTTTCTGTCCGATCATCATCGCGCCGAGCGGCACGTAGCCCGAGTTGATCCCTTTGGCGACCGTGATGATGTCCGGGACGACGTCCCAGTGCTCGCAGGCGAACCACTTGCCCGAGCGGCCGAAACCGGCCATCACCTCGTCGAGGACGAGCAGGATCCCGTGGCGGTCGCAGACCTCCCGGATCGACTGCAGGTAGCCGTCGGGAGGCACGATGACGCCGTTCGTCCCGACGATCGTCTCCATGAGCACGGCGGCCACGTTCTCGGGCCCCTCGTACTGGAGGATCTCCTCGAGGTGCGGCGCGCCCGAGCAGACGGGGCACGGATCGGGATGCCCGGCGGGGCAGCGGTAGGTGTACGGATCGAGCATGCGCACGACCCCGGGGATGCCCGGCTCGGCAGGCCAGCGCCTTGGGTCGCCGGTCGCCGTGATGGCTCCGGCGGTTGCGCCGTGGTACGAGCGGTAGCGCGCGACGATCTTGTGCCGGCCCGTGTACCAGCGCGCGAGTCTGATCGCGTTCTCGTTCGCCTCGGCGCCGCCGTTGGTGAAGAACGACATCGTCAGGTCGCCCGGAGTGACCTCCGCGAGTAGCCGCGCCAGCTCGGAGCGCGCCTCGTGCGCCATCGGCGGCCCGATCGTGGTGAGCTTCT
>WNGA01003057.1_pt1 | contig 25271 bp, 25 predicted proteins | sample 5400061 | NCBI WGS metagenome assembly WNGA01 (sample SAMN13153366, study PRJNA577476) | soil metagenome | isolation source: 100 cm soil or saprolite under grassland replicate 2 | place: USA:California | collected 2016-06-15 | reverse complement strand
AAACTGATTGCGCGCGTCGGTGGAGCAGCCCGAGCGAGCCGTGACTTTTCAAGGGGCTGGCGGCTCTTCAGGCGCAATGACAGGAACGGCAAGCGGCTGCGGCGGCTTGACTTCGCGAGGGCGCTTCGCCCGTTTTTCCCGAGGCAGCGGACTGATAATGACGTTCAGGTCCCGATCCCCCGCCATTTTCGGCGGCGCGTCGGCCTGGCCGTACGCGGCGGCCTCTTTGACGAACCGGTTCACCACTTCAAATCCAATTTCCTTGTGCGCCTTCTGTCGTCCTCGAAAGCGCAGCTTGACCCGCACTTTCATGTCCTCGCACAGGAATTCAATGGCGTGGCTGAGTTTGAAGGCGAAGTCGTGGGGATCGATTCCAGGAGTGAGCTGAAGCTCCTTCATCTTGTTCCCGGACTGGCGGCGCTGCGAATCCTTGCCCCGCTTGGATTCCTCATATTGGAATTTGCCGTAGTCCACAATCCGGCACACGGGCGGCGCGGCCTCGGGGGCGATTTCGATCAGGTCACGGCCCCGGCTCTGGGCCAGGCGGAGGGCATCCCCCAGAGGCATCACCCCCAGTTGCTGTTTGGCTTCGTCCAGGACCCGGACTTCGCGGGCGCGGATTTTGCCGTTTCTCCGATGCTGAGGCTGACGGGGCCGAAAGGAGCGAAAAGGGCGGCTCATAGGCGGAGTAGTTTTTCCACGGCCACGCCGGAGTCTCCGCCGAATCGCCGCTCACGGCACGCAGGGCATCGAGCTTCGATGAATCCCATGTCAGCTCGCTTTCCTTTCGACCGGACGGCAGGAGTCGCGGTACGACGGCATCTGTACTCCTGCCGCCGGGGCCAGGCGCGATGTCTCCCGAAGCAAAATGGCGTCGTTCTCCTGGAGGAACCGCTCCAACGCGCCCTTGTTCGAGAGTCGAATCGGGGGCCGTTTGGTTTGGGCCTTGTAGTGTTTGTAATGCACCAGCGTTTTGCCGACCTGGGCAATTTGCACGCTGGAATCGCCCAACTGCCAGATTTGGCCGTCCTGAAACGGCTGAAAGGCGATGCGTTTCTTTCTCGTTTTCTTCTTCATAAATTTACCGACATAAGCGCCGCGCACGGCGTGAGTTTCTTTTGAATTGAGCCGACAAGGAAGGCAGCAACAGTGATGCCACCCAGAAAGTCTGGTTTGATTTCGGTGCCAGCATAGCGGTGCGGCTTGCCAAGGTAAAGGAATTCCGCAACGCTCTTCGTCCCGTGCGAAATGCGGCGTTGCCCTCTGGCGGAATAGGTGCGTTAATCCACCCGACGATGCGCAGACAATTCCAGTGGATGCACGGCGGGGGCGCACTTGCGCTCCTGCTGGCTGTGGCGACGGCCCATGCGCATGGCGACTTTCACACCCTTATCACTGCCGCCAACCAGGACATCGAGAAGGCTCCCACCAACCCCGAGCTCTACCTGCGCCGCGGCGAACTGTTCCGCCTCCACCAGCAATTCGACTCCGCCCAGAAGGACATCGACGCCGCGGCGGCGCTTGCCCTCGGCCTGCCCGGCCTGGACCTTTCTCGTGCCCGTCTCCTGCTGGACACCGACTGGCCGCTCTCCGCCCGCGCGTGCCTGGATCGGTTCCTCGGAAGGATTACGAATCACACCGAGGCGTTCACCCTCCGCAGCCGCGCGTGGGCCAGGCTCGGCCAGCCGCTTTATGCCGCGGAAGATCTGAGCCGGGCCATCGCGGTGACGCCCGAAGGCGCGCCCGACCTTTATATCGAACGCGCCCGCGCGCTGGCCGAAGCAGGCCCCGACCAGCTTGAGGCCGCCTTGCGGGGCCTGGACGACGGCATGAAAAAAATGGGGTCGCTCGTCACCCTCCAACTCACCGCCATTGACCTGGAGTTGCGCCGGAAGAACCACGATGCTGCTCTGGCGCGCATCGATGTCGTGATGCAGCGCTCGCCCCGCAAGGAAAGCTGGCTGGCCCGCAAAGGGGAAATCCTGCTCCAGGCCGGCCGCACGGAGGAAGCCCGGCAGGCTTACGAAGCCGCGCTGGCCGCGCTCAACACGCTCCCACCTGTCCGGCGCAACGTGCCGGCCGTGCGGGATCTCGAAAGGCGCATCCGGCTCGAAATCGATCATCTGAGCGGCGCCGCTTCGACGCCGCGCAAAGACAATGCCTCCGCAACACCGCGCCCGTAACATACGTTCTTCATGAGCAATTCGGCGCCAGCCAAAACGGAGGCCCCGAAGCTCGCGGGGCCATCCCCGCTGGCCGACGCCACTTCGGGCGTGGACGAGCGATTGCGCCACGCGCAGAAGCTCGAGGCCATCGGGCGGCTGGCGGCGGGCATCGCGCACGACTTCAACAACCTGCTCACCGTGATTCAAGGCCACGCGACCCTGTTGCGGGCCGATCCGGCGATCAGTGCCGCGGCGCGCGAATCCGTGCAACAAATCGCCCGCGCCGCCGAACGGGCCGGCAAGTTCACCAGCCAACTCCTGGCGTTCAGCCGCCGCAAGGTCATTGCCCCGCGCGCGCTTCAACTCAATGAACTGCTGGCCAACCTCAGCGACCTGCTGGCTCGCACGCTGGGAGAAGACATCACCTGCCAGTTCAGCCACGCGTCGGGCTTGCCGCCGGTCTACGCGGACCCCGGCATGCTCGAACAGGTCCTGATGAACCTCGCCGCCAACGCCCGCGAAGCGATGCCGGGCGGAGGGCAATTGCTCATCTCGACCGCACCTTTGGACGTCGACGCCGCCTACGTCGAGCGCCATCCCGCCGACGCGCGCGTCGGCCGCTTCGTCTGCCTGAGCGTCACCGACACCGGCTGCGGGATGGACAGCCGGACGCTCGGCCACATTTTCGAGCCATTTTTCACAACGAAGGAATTCGGGAAAGGCGGCGGCCTGGGGCTGGCCACGGCCTACGGGATCGTCAAACAACATCACGGTTGGATCGAAGCGCAAAGCCGGCCCGGCCAGGGCTCTACGTTCAAGGTCTACCTGCCGCCGGCCGCCGGTCTGGCCGGCCCCCAATCCCCGGCAACGGCCCAACCGCCAGTTCCAAGGGGCACCGAAACGATCCTGGTCGTCGAGGATGAGGCGCCCGTGCGTTGGGTCATCAAGGACGTGCTCGGCAAGTATGGCTATCAAATCCTCGAAGCGGGCAACGGAGTCGAGGCGCTGGCCCTCTGGCACCAGCATCACGACGCCATCGCGCTGCTGCTGACCGACATGGTGATGCCGGTGGGGCTGAGCGGACAGGACCTGGCCGAGAAATTCTCGGCCCAGAAGCCGGCGTTGAAGGTGATGTTCATCAGCGGCTACAGCCTGCACGTGGCGGGAAAGGGCTTCGCGGTGATGGACGGGTTGAACTTCCTGCAAAAACCCTTCGACGGCGCCCGCCTTGCCTTCGCCGTGCGGCACTGTCTGGACGCGTGAATCAGAGATAATTCTGCTTGCTTCTACTGGCGGTCAGCCTAGCTTTTGCTTCAAGCCGTCGTTCATGTTGCGACAGCACCATAGCCTCCCGAATTTCGCGGCGGGCCTTCTGACCTGCCTTTGCTCCCTGCCCGTCGCTTTTCCTGGCGTAGCGGGCGAATTACCCCCTCCGACCAGCGCCGCCGGCACGGAGGACTCCCATGCCGTCGCGCCCGCGCTCGAAGAGGCCCTGCGCCAGTTGAAGGAGCAGCAGGCCTCGACGTTTCAGGCCCTTGACCTCATCCGCCTCCAAACTGAGTCCGCGCTGCTTCACAACGCCAGCGTGCTGAGCAACCAACTCGCCCGGTTCAGCACCGCCCTGGCAGGCAACTCTCGGGTACAGCTTCAGTTTATGCGCGACACCGAACGGCGCACGCTGCTCGTGACCCTGCTGATTCTGGGCGCCGTGTTGCTCGGCGTGGGGTCACTCGTCCTTGTCGCCGCCCGGACCTTCCATGCCCTGGCGAAACGACTTCCGCTCCCCGCCCTCGCGCCGATCCTGGCCGAGACGCCGCCAGGCCGCATGGAGAGCCCGAGCGCGCTGCTCGAACAGACCGCGACTTCGGCTTACACGGCGGCCCTGCTCGAAGTGGAAACGCGGATCGCGGCGTTGGAACGGAGGCCGGCACCCGGTTTCTCCGGCGGCCCTTCAGCGCCCGCGCCCGTGCGACGAAGCCCTTCGGCCGCAGCCAGGGACCCGACCTCGGCCAAACCGGTTTCATCGACTTCCTTGGCGATGGCCCTCGGCGTCGGTCAGGCGATTGTTTTCCTGCCGTGTGAGCAGGCGGCAGGTGCCAGCGGCCGCATTCGAGGGTTTCTGCACCGGATCGGCAGGCTGTTCGCGCCCGGTAAATCGTCCGCCACTGTCAAGCCTCTCCCCGGACCGCGGCCCGTGTAGTGCTGACGCGGCCAGGCTGCTTGAGAACATTTCACGGATGGAATCGGAGTGCCGGATTCATCCGTGCCATCCGGGTTTTCCGTGGTCAAAACTCCGCGGCTGGAATCGCCCTGCTCTTTACGCTCGTCAGAAGGAGCACGGCTGCTAGCATCCTGGTGTCAGAATTCACTTGATTATATGAAACCTGCCAGGGCGCTCGCACCTCGTATCAGCGGAGGTGAGGAGTCTGTTGCTGAACGCCAACGGCGTTCGACGCTCCACACTGGCTGCTACGGTGCGATGGTTTGTCTCCTGCCTCGCGGCGCTGGCGGCGGCGATCTTCGTGCCGACCGCCTCGGCCGCACCGGTCCAGCCGCACCGCGCAGCCGTAAGACCATGGCGGATTACAGGTCGCCCGCCTTGGTCCATAACTCACTCCGTTTCCTTCACCTCCAGCGCCGTTACCAGCGCCACGTCAATGATCTTGGTTCCGCCACGGTCCAGATGCACGAACAGCGTGCGACCGCCGGGGTGCAGATGCACATGGTCACCCGTCGGCACATCAATTTCCACCCCGTCTGCCAGCCGGACCTTGAACGGCCTGAAGGGCTTCACGCTGATGCGCTCCCGAATCTCGTCTTTCGTCATGGCTTTGTTCTCCCTCGTCGTGCCCGGTTTGTCAATTCAGGGGGCCGGCGGCTACTTCATTCGCTCCAATGGCGCCCCGCCCGGCCAGGCGTTCTATCGCACCGCGCAACCGTGAGTTACTCCGGTAGGGCGACGCTTCCGCGGAGCCTAAACTTCTCTTCTTGGTTCCCCAACGTTTTCAGGGAAACGAGGCAGCGGTGGCTTCCGCCGGCGAGGTGTTTGCGATCATCAGCTGTTGAGGGCTGAAAGCCTGTCCTGTGATAGCCTGGGCTGAAGCGAGTCCGCGAGCGCAGGCCCAGGTCAATGCCACCTCTACTCACTCCAAGGCCTGAAAGGCCGTCACTCGGCTCGGCTGTTGGGGGTAACGCCCTTTCAGGGCTGGGGAGTTCTGCGTCAACGGACCTGGGGCTGCGCGCTGCGCGCTCCACCCCAGGCTGTAACATCTCAGGCTTTCAGCCTGAAGCACCGCTGGCTCGCTGCGTTCCATTCCACCGCGTACAGCGAGGAACTTGCTTTTGATTCCGTCACGGTGCGCCTTATGCCGGCCTCGAAATCGAGGCTGGCGCGGCGACAGGGGCCGCGTTGAACTGCGCCTTCACTTTCGCGACGGTGTTCTCGGCGGTCAGTCCGTGCTTCTGACGGAGGTAATCCACGCTCGAGGCGTGCTCGATGAACGTATCGGGCCAGCCGATGCGCACCACCGGAACGTGAATGCGTTTCTCGCTGAACAGCTCGAGCACCGTGCTGCCGTAGCCGCCCATCAGCGCGTGGTCCTCGAGCGTCACGACCACTTCGGCGAGGCTGCCGAACCGGGCGGTCGTCGCCTCGTCCAGCGGCTTGGTAAAGCGCGGATTGACGATCGCGCAATCGAATCCCTCCGCCGCAAGCGTCTCGGCGGCTTTCCGGGCGATCTTTTGCATGTTGCCCAACGGGAAGAAGGCGACCTTGTGGCCGCGGTTATTCGAGAAATCCTGGAGCACCTCCGCCTTGCCGATTTCCAGCAGCGCCGCCTGGTCCTTGACCGGCACGCCCTCGGCGGCCCCGCGAGGGTAGCGGATGAAGCACGGGTGTTTCTGGTGGGTGGCGGTGAACATCATGTCCGCCAGCTCGTCCTCGTCCTTGGGCGCCATAGCGATGACGTTGGGCAGGCAGCGCAGGTAGGCGATGTCGAACAAGCCGTGGTGGGTCGGCCCGTCGTTGGCGCTCAGGCCCGCGCGGTCCATGCAGAAAATCACCGGCAGGTCCTGCAGGCAGACGTCGTGATGGATGGGATCGTAGGCGCGCTGGAGAAACGTCGAGTAAATCGCGCACACGGGGCGGTAACCCATCGTTGCCATGCCGGCGGCGAAGATGACCGCGTGCTCCTCGGCGATGCCGACGTCGTAGTAACGTTCGGGCATCGCCTTTTCCAGCGCTTTGAGGCCGGTGCCGCTGGGCATCGCCGCCGTGATGCCGACGACCGACGAGTCCTTCCTGCACAGCCGCACCATTGCCGCGCCGAAGGCGTCCTGGTAATTGGGCGGCGCGCCGGCCTTGGCGGGGAGGGTCGCGCCGGTCGCCGCGTCGTATGGCCCGAGGCCGTGGAATTTTTCCGGGCTGTTCAACGCGGCCTCGAAGCCCTTGCCCTTCTTGGTCAGGATGTGAATGACGATCGGCGTGTCGCAGGTCTTGGCGAACTCCAGCGTTTCGACGAGCAGGGGCAGGTTGTGCCCGTCAATCGGCCCGAGATACCGCAGCCCGAATTCCTCGAACACTACACTGCTGCCGAAGCCGCCGCGGCCGTCCACATCGATGGTGCTCGGGCTTTGCGTCAGCGCGAAATCGGTGACCGCGCCCTTGATGGCCTCCTCGGCCTTGTGCCCGAGGGCGATGGCCAGCTCGCCTTTCGGCACCTTGCGCAGCCAGCGCTCGAGGTCCTTGTGCAGCCGGTTGAAGCTCCGATTGGTGATCAGCTTGTGCAGGTAACCGGCAATGGCGCCGACGTTCTTGGCGATGCTCCACTCGTTGTCGTTGAGGATGCCGATGAACTTCTTTGTCGTGTGGCAAATGTTGTTCAGCGCCTCGTAGGAAATGCCGTTGGTCAACGCGGCGTCGCCGAAGATGCAGACGACGTGCTCGTCGCTCTTGCGCTGGTCGCGCGCCGCGCACATGCCCAGCGCCGCCGAGAGGGCGGTGCCCGCGTGGCCGGCGCCGTAGCAATCGTGCTCGCTCTCCGTGCGCAGCGCGAAGCCGTTCAACCCGTCTGTGGCGCGGATGGTGTGGAAGCGGTCTTTGCGGCCCGTGAGCAGCTTGTGGACGTAGCTCTGGTGGCTCACGTCCCAGACGAACTTGTCCTTCGGCGTCGTGAAGACGCTGTGCAACGCGAGGGTCAGCTCGACCACGCCGAGGTTCGGGCCCAGGTGCCCGCCATTCTGGGCCAGCTTGGTGATCAACTCGTGGCGGATTTCCTGCGCGAACTGGAGCTTCTGCTCCATCGTCAGTTTCCGGACGTGTTCCGGGCTGTCCACCATGTCGAGGAAACGGCTCATAGGTTTATTCATCGTCGTTGAGCAACTCGTCCGCGGGCTTGAGCGTGGGGGCGCCGCCCGCGTCCTTCTCCAGCTTGCTGATTTTGACCTCGGCCTCTTCCAGCCGCTTCTGGCAGGTCTTCACGAGGCGCACGCCTTCCTCGAAGCGCGCCGTCATCGTCTCCAACGGCAGTTCGCCGGACTCCATCTGTTCGACGATGGACTCCAGCTTTTTCAGCGCCTCTTCGAATGGCACTTCTTTGGCGGCACTGGCCGCGCCCGCGCTCTTGGGTGCGTTCGGCACAGGCCGCACATTAGGTCAAGCACGCAGGGGCGTCCAGTCTCCACTTCTCCGACGGTCGTATAGATCGGGCGGGCTGAAAGCCCGTGATGTTACAGCCTGGGGTGGAGGCGCGCAGCGCCGCAGCCCCAGGTCGCCTGCCCCAACATTCCCACCGCCCTGTAAGGGCCGAACCACAGTGCCGTTGTGCCCTTACAGGGCGAGGGAAGAGTGCGCGGGCCGTCTCCTGGGCCTGCGCTCGCGGTGCTCGCTCCAGCCCAGGCTGTAACATCACAGGCCTTCGGCCCTGAAATTGTGCGACGAGCACATGCGAACGATTCGCCGAGAGCGGCCGACGTGATTCCCTCTCTTGGCGGAGAGGGCGGGGGCGAGGGCGTACGTTCCCTCTATGGCAAGACGGCACGGTAGAACTTGCGCGGATTCCCGGTCGAGTTGTCAAAGTAACTCCAAACGCTTGAGGTCAGCCAATTCGTTGTGATGGACGCCCAACTCTGAAGATTGGATGAGCTTTGCAGGGCAACCCGCTGGCCGACGATGCCGGTGACATCCACCCTTACTTGATTGCTGCTTACGCGCGCTATGCCTAGACGCGGCGGTTGGAAGCTCGAAACAACCGTCAACGATTCAGGGGCGTAGAGATACCGCGTGCGTCCGCCGCCCGTGACCTTCGCATAGATGGAGTGAACGCCGGGTGATGAGTTCGCGCTGGTGACGGTGAATGTCACCGTTCCCGAACTGACGCTGCTCGAGGTGGTGCCTGTGGCAGTTATCTGCCGCACGAGTCTGTCGTTGCCGTTGAAGGGATTTAGATCGTTATCGAGGTAGATGCTAATGTTCGCGTTGCTCGTGGCGGGCCGCGCCCACTGAAAGAAGAGGTTGACCGCGCCGACCTGTCCGTATGCGACCTCGTTTGTGCCGGCGCGATTGAGTTTGATCAGGTTTGGCCAGTTGCCGTTATTGGCTGGTAGAGGCGTCCGGTTGACCGACAGGCCAGCACCCAAATCCCAGTATTGGTTATAGCCGAAGCGGATGTAGTCGGTGGTGCCACCAGCCGGTCGGTCCAAGCTCAAGCGATTACCACCGGCCACACGACTGTAGTAGTAGCCGGCGCGGACTCCGCTGAGTTCGTACGCGGTGTACCAGACGTCGCGGTCAGCGGCATAAAGGTATGCCTCGTAATCCCAAGCCGGGTCGTAGAGATCGATCGTCGCGTGGTACCACAAGTGAGTGTCGGAATGTGCGCTCCCATAACCATTCGGCAAAGTCAGGAACTCCCGATTGTAGCTGCTTGGCACGAACTGCCCGTGAGGGTAGCCATCAAACTCTTGGTAGTAATTGTCGGCGAAAAGCACGGTGTTGTAGATGCGAAGCGGTGCGTCCACGACGAATGGAAGTGCCAGATCGATATTGCCGTCGTTGTTCACTGGATGCGGATCGAGTGTCGACATCTGATCGACCCACACGCCATTCGTGCCGAGCTGACGGCTCAAGGCGCAAATGAGGGAGCCGCCCCGGCTGTGTCCTATCAGATGCAGAGGTAATTCCGCTAGGGCATGCCCTACCAATTCCGCAATGAAGTTGGTTCGCAAAAGATGAGGCACGACGGCTGTGGCGATCTCCTCCGTCTCGTATTGGCTGAGGAGTCCGGCCTCGGCACTCCAGTCCAGTTTGATGAGAATCTCAGCATGGGGGTCGGCAGCAAGAGGCGCTCCGCTCAGGCGCGTTGGAGTAACCACGAACGCCCCGTTATCCGTCACACGCATTTCGTAACAAATGACGTTCGTGCCAGGAAAAAAGGGATAGTAAGGAACAGAATCCGCCATTCCGGTTACCCATCCCTCTACGTTTCCCGTGTGACCGTGCGTGATGATAGTCACTCCTGCGGAAAATCCAGTCGCCGCAATTGTGGCAAGGATGAACGTAACGACGAAAGACCAGAAGTAACGCAAGCAAGAGAGATGGCTGAATTTCATGGCAAGCGACGTGGCCTACCAGAATTGGCGATTTAACGCGAGCAAAGTTTCACCTCGGCACACCTTGCTGGAGGATTCATTGGATTACTTCGCCGCTGGAGCGGCGGGCGATTCCGCGGCGGGCTGAAAGCCCGTGATATTACAGCCTGGGGTGGAGGCGCTCAGCGCCGCAGCCCCAGGTCACGCGCCTCAAATCCCCCTCCGCCCTGTAAGGGCGAAACCACCGTCCCGTTGCGCCCTTACAGGGCGAAGGAGCATTGCGCTGGGAGTTACCTGGGCCTCCGCTCGCTGCGCTCGCTCCAGCCCAGGCTATAACATGACAGGCCTTCGGCCCTGAGTCTGCGGGCTGAAAGCCCGTGATATTACAGCCTGGGGTGGAGGCGCGCAGCGCCGCAGCTTCAGGCAGCGTGCCCCGAATCCCCTCCGCCCTGTAAGGGCGGGACAACGCGCCCGTGCCCCGCAATTTTCCAGCCTCGCGCCGGGCGGAGGCGATTGTAGGTCCAGGGAATCTTTCTTCGCTACGGCCCTCCTCTCCCCAGCCCTCTCCTCCCTCGGAGGGAGGAGAGGGAGCAAGCGGGCGTGGCGCCCCCAACAGCGTCAAGATGCGCCCACCTGAACGCATTTCCGTTCTTCATCCTCTGCGGATTGGATAGCTTGTGCGAAAACTCCCAATCGCGGAAAGCTGTCGAAAAATCGGCTTCTTGATTTTCAATACGACGCGTCTTTTCCGAACCGCGAGGGGCCTGACGACCGCGTTTTCGCTTTACCACAATACCATTTCGGAGTTTTCACACAGGCCGTCGAGGTCGCAGCTACTCCACTCACGGGCCCTGGCGGGCGTTCCGGATTCCAATGCCTGCATCCGGCGGCTACGCTGGCGCCCATGAGTTGGTTCTACCGAGCCGTCGTGCGTCCGGCGCTCTTCGCGCGGGACTCGGAGGAGGTCCACAATTTCACCCTGCGCGCGCTGGAACAAATCAGCCGGCGTGAAGTCTGTTGCGAGGCGCTGAATGCGGCGTACAGCGCACCGGGCTTGCCAGTCGAGGTCTTCGGATTGCATTTCCCGAACCCCGTTGGCCTTGCCGCCGGAATGGACAAGCACGCCGCGGCGGTGCCGGCCTGGGAGGCGCTTGGGTTCGGCTTTAGCGAACTGGGCGGCGTGACCTGGCACGCGCAGCCGGGCAATCCGGCGCCCCGCCTGTTTCGCGCCGTGGCGGACGGGGCGCTCGTGAACCGAATGGGCTTCAACAATCCGGGCGCCGAAGCCCTCGCCCTGAAGCTGGAGCAATGGCGCGCAGCCGGCCGCTGGCCCAGCCACCCCGTCGGCATCAATCTCGGCAAATCGAAGATCACGCCGCTCGATCAGGCTGCCGAGGACTACGCGAATTCCTTCCGCGCGCTTTGGCCCTTCGCCGACTTCTTCGTTGTCAACGTCAGTTCGCCCAACACGCCCAACCTGCGTCAACTCCAGGACAAGCCGGCGCTGGATGAAATCCTGGCTGCCGTGCAGGAGGTCAACGCGAAGTGTTCAGTATCCAGTGTCCAGTGTTCAGTGATCGCCGGCGGCAATTCACGCACCACGCCCCACGCACCACGCACGGCCCCCATCCTCGTCAAAGTCGCCCCCGACCTGTCGTTCGACGCCCTCGACGAAATCCTCGCCCTCGCCGGCCCGCGCCGCCTCGCCGGCATCGTGGCCACGAACACGACTCTCGCGCGGCCGGCAACGAGCGACCCGCCGCTCCAGCGCGTTTATGCCGAGACGGGTGGACTTAGCGGCCGGCCGCTCCGCCAGCGCAGCACCGAGGTCATCCGCCACCTCCATCGGCAGACGAAGGGCGCGCTGCCAATCATCGGGGTCGGCGGCATCTTCAACGCGGCGGACGCCTGGGAGAAAATCACCGCCGGCGCGTCGCTCGTGCAGGTTTACACGGGCCTGGTTTATGAAGGCCCGTCGCTGGCGAGGGACATCGTGCGCGGGTTGCTGGAGCGGATGCGGGAGCGGGGGATGCGGGAGCTGAGGGAAGCGGTGGGGAGCGAAGCGGTGAGCCAGTAATCAGTATTCAGTAATCAGTGTTCAGTAATTCGCGGGGTGAGCGAACTGACAACTGAAGACTGAATACTGATTACTGATTACTTCCTTCCGATCCCAGCCTCCCAATCTCCGCCATAATCTCATCCGCCACTTGCTGGTAAATCGCCTTCAACCTCGGTTTTGGGCACGTTTTGGCCTCCTCGCGCAAGGCTTTGAAATGCATCGGCTGGCCGTACTTCACCGTCAGCCGGCGGGGGCGCGGCCATTTCAAGTGGCGGCCGTACGCTTCGTAGGTCCCGAAGACGCGCACGGGGACGACGGGTGCGACCGACTTGATGACGGTCAGGCCAATGCCGGCCCTGGCCGGGCGCAACTGGCCGTCGATCGAGCGTGTGCCTTCCGGGAAGAGCAGGATGACGCCGCCGTTGAGCAGACGGTCGAGAATTGCCTTCAGCCCCGCGCCGCCTCCGCCATCCCGGTCGACGGGCACGACTTTCCAGCTTCGCAGCACCGTTCCGATCAGCGGCGTGTCAAACAGCGTGTCGCGGGCCAGGTAGTTCACCATCCGGCGAAGACCCGAGCCGACCAGCGGCGGGTCGAGGAAGCTGGCATGGTTCGACGCCAGAATGACCGGGCCTTCGCGCGGTACGCGCTCGGGATGATGATATCGAGCGCGCGAGTAGAGGGCGAAGAACGTGCGGAAGAAAATCCAGCCCAGGCGATAGCTCCAGTTCACACGCCTCACTGCCAGCGCGGCGTGTGCCGGGCGACTTCGCGCCGATCTTCCCGCTCCTTGAGGCGCTGGCGGATGATCTCCAAAATCTGGGCGCTGGTCTGCTCGGCGGTCAGCCCGGAATTGTTCACCACCACGGCGCCGAGCGGGATCATGAGCGGGGCGGCTGCGCGCTGGCTGTCGCGCTGGTCGCGCGCGGCGAGGTCTTCGTTGACGCCTTCGGCCTGGCGGCGCCGGGCGCGCTCTTCGAGGTTCGCGTCGAGGTAGAATTTGAAATCGGTTTCGGGAAAAACATTCGTGCCGATGTCACGTCCTTCCATCACCAGGCTGCCGAACTGGATACACTGGCGCTGGGTCTTTTTCATCCACTCCCGCACTTTGGGCACGGCGGCGACGTGCGGGACGGCGGCGCTAGTGGCGTTCGTGCGGATTTCCTTCTCGGGATAATAGCCGCCGACCAACAAGCGGACGTGGCGCAGTTCGCCCTCGATGCAGGCCAGTTTGGTCTTCCACCGGCGGCACGCGCTGGCCACGGCCTTGGAGTCGTGAACGTCGATGTTTTGCTTCAGGCAATGCCAGGCCAGCGTGCGATACATGGCGCCGGTGTCGACGTAGACGTAGCCAAGGGCCCTGGCGACGAGCCGGGCGTTGGTGCTCTTGCCGCTGGCGCTGGTGCCGTCGAGGGCGATGACGATGGGGTGTTCCACGTCAGGAGCAGGCTGCGCGCGACGGGCGCCGACCGTGCCGAAGTCGATCTTCACGCGACCAGTTTGGAGAGGCGGCGAAGCGGAGGCAAGAGCCAAGGCGCAAAAGGGATCGCAACGGAATCCGGTAGGGCGAGGCTCCTGCCGAGCCGACACTCGCCTGTGGATTAAGGCTCCGCGGGAGCGTCGCCCTACCTAGTCCGCGAACAACTCGTCGTGGGTCAGCGGGCGGCCCGAAGCGTCCAGAATCTTCGCCCCCAGCCCGCGCGGGGGCGCGGCGGCAAGCTTCTGGAAAAAGTTCGGGAAGGTCTTCTTCACGCACGCCGGATTCTTGATTTTGATGCCGGGAACTTTCAATCCCAGAATGGCAAAGCACATCGCCATGCGGTGGTCGTTGTAGGTCTCGATGGTCGCGCCGTGGAGTTGTGACGGGAAAACCTCCAGCGTGTCGCCCGTTTCGATGACCTTTGCGCCGCACTTGGTCAATTCGGTGCGGAGGGCGACAACGCGCTCGCATTCCTGGACACGGAGGCGGCCCAATTGCAGAAACTGAATCATGGATCGGTCGGCTTCTGCCGACCAAGCCCGACCCGAGCCAGAATCGCGCTCTTGCCAGTCGCGACCTGCGTCCTCATCGGACGCCACGACGATGGAGGTCATGATGCTGTCGCCCAACTGGGATAATCGAGACAGGGTGTCCGGGAGAGGAAGGAACTGAGGAAACTTGGAATCAATCTGCCAACCGGAGCGAGGCCAATTCGTGACTCTGACAAAAAGCAATCCGCGATCTTCATCCCGAGTCGGGACGCGTGCCTTATGTTTGCCATCTTTGAGTTCCAGGACGACTACATCGTATTCAACGCCGATGGGAATGCTTATGGTCACCCCATCCTTGGTTCGCTGTTCTGTGGTTTTGGGAATTGATGTCATCCACCCTGCTGCCCAGAAATAACTCCCGCTCGAAGCGTCCGGTTCGATCTGAAAGCTGCCGCCCATATTGGGAAAGGCCTTGATTAGTTCGGTCGTCATCGAGACGTACGGGGACTCCTCCGCGTTCTCCCCTGTCACCTGCAACGCCCACCCGCCCACCTTGGCGCCCAAAAGCAGCGCTGACGCAAACTGCGAACTCTCCTCAATACTCACGCTGCACTTCGCACCCTGCTTCGCCCCGCCGCCGTTGACGAGCGCCGGCAGCCTGTCGCTCCCCGAATCAATCCGATAGCCTAACTCCCGCAACGCCTGAAACAGCGCCGCCTGCGGTCGCTCGTGCATCCGCGGCACGCCGTGCAGGCGGTAAACGCCTTCGCCCAGGCAGACCATCGCGGCAAGAAAGCGCGCCGCAGTGCCCGCGTTGCCGACGAACAGTTCCATCGGCTGCGCCTCCGTGCCCCCGCGCGGGACTTTGCCCCCCAAGCCGTAAACAGTGATGGTGCGGTTGCACGTCTCGTCCGGGTCCGGCGCGACGTTCACCATGAAGCCCAGGTCCTGGAGGCATTCGACCATCACCTGCGTGTCCTCGCTCCAGAGCGCGCCTTTGAGCGTGGTCTCCCCTTCCGCGAGCGCGGCGAGCACCAGCGCCCGGTTGGTGATGCTCTTGGAGCCAGGCACGGTGATCTCCGCGCGCACCGGCTTGTCCAGCGGCACGATTTCGATCAGGTCGGGCAGGGGCATGGGAGGGGATCAGGTATGAGGTATGAGGTATGAAGGGGTCGGCACGCGCAGTGACGACAGCCCGTTAAAATTTGCCCGCGGCCTCGTAGCCGCCGAGGTAACGAGGTGGATATCCTCAGCAAGTCGGCGAGACTTTTCGGCCTCCTCACGTCGTCGGCTGCTTTTTTAGGTTCTTCACGGAGTTCCGGAAAATCGCCACGACGCAAAGCTCGAGTCGAGGGAACGCCTCGCGGAGCGAGGCGGTGATGGTAGCCGTGGGCTTCAGCCCACGGATAGGACGCAACGAAGGTTGGCGTCGCGTAGCGACGCTGGAGGTTAGCTTTCCTGGCCTTCAAGCGTCGCTCCGCGACGCGCCTCCCTCCTGTGCCAATCCGTGGGCTGAAGCCCACGGCTACCATCATGAGGTCGCTCTGCGACCCCAACGCAGTCCAATTCCCAAAATCCGGCGATGAACTTTTTCCGAGGAGCTGGTCGACATTCCTCCAACCGGACTGGGAGGGATTGAGTCGGACTCCAGCTTTCATACCTCATCCCTCATACCTCATACCTCCTTATTCCGGCGACGGCGACGCCGTCCCGGCCCGCCAGGCGTCGCGGCGTTGTTTGGCTTGTTGAAAAAATTCCTCGATGGCTTTCGCGTCCTGGGTCTCCAGCGCGTGCTGGAACTCCTGCAAATCTTCGATGAACACCCCGAGCACGCGGGCGAGGTTTTTGCGGTTGGCCAGCGCGATGTCGCGCCACATCTCGGGCGAGCCGCTGGCCACGCGCGTCGTGTCGCGGAAGCCCGTCGCGCAAAGCATCGCCTGTTCCTTCGGATGCACGGGGCTGAGAACGTAATTCGCCAGCTCGGCGGCAACGACGTGCGGCAAATGGCTCGAACGGCCCACTAAATCGTCGTGTTGCTCGGGGGACATTTGCAGCGGCAGACCGCCGAGGTCTTTCCAGAATTGCTCCACCGCCTGGACGGCATCCTTCGTCGAGCTCACAGTGGGCGTCACAACGCACACGGCGCCCTCGAACAAATCCGCCCGCGCCGCGCCCACGCCCATCTTTTCGGCCCCGGCCATCGGATGCGAACCGATAAACTCCGCGCCGGCCCCGGACACCAGCGGCTCCAGTTCGGCGACGACCCCGCCTTTCACGCTGCCCACGTCCGTGACGATGGCGCCGCGTTTGAGGGCAGGGAGGATCTTCGCCACACGCGACGGCATCTGAGCGATGGGCGTGCAGAGGAGGACCAGGTCCGCGCCCTCGATCGCGCGCGTGGGGTCGGTAAACGCCTCATCGACCGCGCCGGCCTCCAGGCACTCGGCGATGCTTTCCGACCTCCTCACCAGGCCGCTGACGCGCCCGGCCAACCGGCGCTGCTTCGCGGCCAAGCCGATGGAGCCGCCAAGCAGCCCGACTCCGGCGACGGTGATTTTTTGCCAGCGGGGCATGAGGCGAGAATAAGCGGGCCGCGTAAAACGTAAAACGTAAAACGTGATGCGTGATGCGTGAAACGTGAATCGTGAAACGTGAAACGTGAAACGTATGCCGCGCCCAACGCGAGCGCCGAGAGTGTCAGCGGATTCCCGGTGCAGCTCATCGTGTCTCCAGGGCGCACTCGAGGGTGACAAAGGCCTTGAAGACCAGTTCGCCGAAAGCAGCGGTGGGTTCGTCCTCACCGGGCAACGTTGTCACAGCTTTCGCACTTCCAGTAAATGATGGCGCAATCCCGCCCTGCACACCCAGGTCCCCTCTATAGCGAGGCTGCAGCATTGGCCTGAACTCTCCCGACTCGTTGAAGCGCTTCACAGACAGTTTCACGCCGAGCTTTTCCTCATAGGTTTTCTTTCGGGCCATCGCCTTGTCGCAGGCCTGAGCGATGGCTTTGAGGCGCATCGCGTCCTTTTCGGAGTGCTCGAACTTGACGCCCGCATAGGTCACTTCGCTCCACTTGTCGACCGAACCGGCGGCGGTCTGGAATTCCTTGTCATCATGAACCGTCACCTCGAGCTGACTCTCGATCCGGTAACTTTTCACCTTGTCCGTCCATGTCCCGGTTCGCGGTGTTGATGAGAATTTCGCGGAGCGAATCCGATCCGCGCCGACGTCGTTTTCAGTCAAGTACGTCGTCAGAGCCGCGCGCAACTGGTGGTTCGCCTGCGAAGCCTCTCGAAGGGATTTGTGTTCGCTGGTGAGACGCAGTGTCACGACCGCGCGATCGGCCGGCACTTTCACCTCTGCCTCGCCGACGATGCTGGCCTGCACCTGCTGGCCAGCCAGGTAATTGGCGAGTTCCGCGGGTGCCCCTTTTATTTCCGGTTCGGCCCAGACCGGCGTGACAACGAAGGCGAACAGGCCGAGTACGATGGATATGCGTTTCATTTTTGATCTCCTGATGGTTTTGAATGCTGCCCGGCACCAGCCCTCATCCGACGGCCAGTGTCGCTGGCTTGTTTCCTACATCCTAGGAATTCGGCACCCCAGCCGCAAGAAGTCGCCGCCCCGGCCCACCGTGCGGGGGCGCGGCTTGGAAGTACCACCACGGTTGAGGCCGGGCCGGGAAAGTAGGGCAGGCGTCTCGCCTGCCCAGCCGCGCCGAAAGGCGCGGCTTTCGCACCACCAAGGCCTCGCTTCGCTCGGCCGGGCAGGCGAGACGCCTGCCCTACGTTGGTGGTACTGGCAAGATGCGCCCATCGTGCGGGCCCCTTCACGGGAAAGCGGGCGCTCACCTGCGAACATTGACAACCTCGGCCATGTGCCACATCTTTGTGTCACATGAAAACGGCCACCGTCCGACAAATCCGACACGACTTCGGCACCGTCCTGAACTGGGTGGAGGAGGGCGAGCAGGTGGAAATCAGCAAGCGGGGCAAAGTCGTTGCCCTCCTCACCCTGCCCCCTGCCCCCAAGCCCACGCGCCCAAAGAAACGACCGGACTTCGCCGCCCGCCTCAAGCGCATTTACGGCGACAAGCTTCTTCCTGGCAACCTCATCGTCGAGGAACGGGAATCGCGACCGTATTGACCAGAGCGGCCCTGTCCGGACTTGCGCGACATCCCTCCTACCTTTCAACGGAGCGGACCGGCCAATGAGGGCAAATCCGGCAGGCCTCAATTCTCAACCTTCAACCCACCGTCATGCCCGCCTACGCCGACACAAGTTTTCTTGTTGCCGTTTACTCGCCAGAGTCCGACTCCGTGAAAGCCCTGAACACCATGCAACGCCTGACCCAGCCTCTTCCCTTCACGCCCTTCCACTGCCACGAACTCCGCACGGGCCTCCGGCTTCGTGTCTTCCGCGGCGAAATTACCGCCGAGCAGCGCAAGCAAGCATTCCGGGAGCTCGACTCCGACCTGGAGAACAGAATCCTCGCGCACACCCCCATCCCATGGACGGACACCCTTCGCGCGGCGGAGAAACTCGGTGATGCGCACACGGAAACCCTGGGCGTTCGCAGCTTCGACCTCCTGCACATCGGACTGGCCGTGGTGCTCGGCGCGACGGAGTTCTTCACTTTCGACTCACGACAGGCTTCGCTTGCCAGAGCGGCGGGATTCAGAGTCAAGTCGTGAGGGTCCTGGCGACGGGATTTTCAGGACTCCTTCCATCAACTCGGCCTGTCCGGCTCAATCTCCTGGCGTCGAGAGCCGGAAAAACCCATTTGTTGCGCCAATGGGGATGGGCACGGTGCGGACGGCGCCGTCGCCGGAAAACGGGCCCGCGAGGTTCGTCCACGGCAGGCCAGGCACGGGCGAGTATTGGACCCGATACGTGCGTTGCGCGACGCTTTGCCAGGAGACCAGGAGGTCCGCGCCGCTCGGCTGGGCAGCCAGAATCCGCAGCGGGTTGGCGCCTTTGGTCATCGTGAAGTAGTCGTCGATGACGCCGGTCGAGAGGAGGGACTTTGCGTCGAGCCGGTTCGCCTCGAAGTCCAGCACGACGGAGCCGAGGAGATTGCGCGAACGATACATGACCGGGTGGTTCAATGGGCCGCCGCCAAGCGACGCGCCGCTGCCGCTGACGAGATAAACGGTCCCTTCGTGCGCGGCCGGACCGGTCGCGGGCTTGTCGTAAGACCCGGCGCCATCGGCCCGGCCGCTCCCGCCGTTCTTGAGCATGGTGTTTGTCGAAAACGTGGTAGACGGCCCGTAATGGCCATCGATGAGATAGGACCGTTCGTAGGAATGGCTGTGGCCGCTCAGAACAAGATCGACACCGTAGGCTTCCAGGAGGCGCACGGCGTTGGTGCGCATTTCGATTTGCTCGTTCCGCACATCGGAGTCGTTGCTGCCTTTGCTGTAGGGCGGGTGATGCCAGAAGGCGACGGTCCACTCGTGGGTGGTCTGCTGCAGGTCGGCTTCGAGCCAGAGCAGCATCGGACTGTCGTTGGTGCGGGCGGAAGACATCGAGTCCAGGCAGATGAAATGGACGTTCGCGTAATCGAACGAAAAGTATTTCTCCGTGCCGCTGGCCACGCCGCCGGCTTCGGCGTTGGTGGGGAAACTGAAATTCTCGAAATAGGGCGCGGTGTTCGAGACGGTCGAAAGGTTGAACGTCTCCTGGTTGCCGATGCAGGACCACACGGGCGTCTGACCGAGCAGGTTCGAATAGGTGTTGAAGACCGCAATCTGCCAGACCGCATCCAGGCCGCCGTGATACGCGTTGTCGCCGAGCATGAGCCAGAGGTCCGTGTAACGGTTGGAGGTGAAGTTCGAGTAAGCGTCGCGCACGGGGCCGGCGGACGCGTTGGTGAACCCGAAGTCGCCCAACCCCCAGACGCGGAATGGCCGGCGCGACCCGGCCGGTGGCGCGGTGCGGAAGAAGTAGTTCGTGCTGGCATTGAGCGTCTGGGCCGGGAGCCCCAACGCATAGAAGTAAACCGTGTCCGGCGCCAGGTTCGCGAGCTGAACGGCGTGATTGGTGGTCGAGTCCGATTCATCGGCGAAGGCGGAGAGGTCGGTCGCGGAGGGGCCGTAGCGAACGCGGCCGACGTGCGCCGTGTCGGTCCGCCAGCGGACGATGAGGCTCGTCGGCGTGCCTTGCTGAAGATACGGGCCGCGGATCACCGCCGCGCCATCCGCGTTGCGAGCGATGCCGCCGAGCAGGCAGGACAGCCCGAGGAACATTACTCCGGTCCGACCGGGGCGTCGCCGCGAACTGATCGACGAAAGAAGCGAGTTCATGGAACTAGAGAGTCATAGCCTTTTTCCACGCGCAACGAAAGCGTGAATGGGCCGTTCCAGGAGGGCGCATTGGAGCAGTGCCACTCAGGCGGACGAAGAGGCCGCGCGCTGGGAGCGCCGGCATCCTGCCGGCCTGTGGCCTTGGCCTGTCGGCGGGAGCTCGCCGGCAGGATGCCGGCGCTCCCAGCCGATTCGTGTTAGCTCAGGGGTCTCGTCGCATTATTCCAGTGCCCCCGGTCTCCGAAGGAATGCGCCCGCGAGGTTGCGTCTGGCGGGCGGGACTGTTCATATCCCGTGCGGATTGAACGAATCCGCGCCATCCTCTCGCCGCCGGCTGCTAAAGCAGGTGTTCTGGTTTGCGGTCCTTCACTTCGTTATCCTGAAAATAGTGACGGGAATCCTTTTCTTCTTCGACCACCTTCCACCAAAGGCCGTGAACCTCTCTGCGGTCATCGAGTTTCTGTCCCTCATCAACCAAGTGCTCGTGTTTCCGCGCTGGCTGGTGCTCAAGCTGTGGCCGTGGGAAACCACGCCGGCGGGCCTCGGACTGGCGCTGACGATCTTCAACAGCGCCGTATGGGGCATGGCGCTCGCCGGGCTGCGGAATTTCTGGCGCAAGGTGACGGCGTAACCCATAAGCACTCGCGGATTCGGCAAGGCCGACGACCCTCGCCGCTACTTGCCGGGCAAGGGAAACTCCTGAACCTCGTCTCCGAGGTGGAAAGTCATCCCGCCGGCTTTTGTCACCACCATGCGCACATCGGCATCGGTGACGGCATGGCGCCGCAAGTAGTGGTAGATCGAACGGTAGCTCCTCGGCTCCAGGATTGGCGGCGCGCCCATTTCTTTCATTCCCCAGGTAATATAGTCGAACACGAACGGCCCTTGCAGAACCGGATGGAATTCCTGCTTCACCCGATGAACGTGGGCCCGAGCCGCCTCGGGCAAACGCTCCGCAAAACTCTCGCTGACGAAAATGTCCGCCGTCGCCTGGTTGCCCGAATATAACGCGAACGAAAACGACTTGTCCCACCAGCCAGCAAAACTGAGCACTGGCAGCGCGCAAACCAGCAGCGCCACGATCAGGGCTGGCGCTGACCCTCGCAGTTCCCGGAGGTTTTGGGCCAGACGCGCGGGAGGGTTTGCAGGGAACAGGACCATGACCAGCCCGAGCATCGCCAGGTTCCACGGCCAAATCACCCGGTTCAGGTCGTGACCAATGGGTCCGAGGAAGAGGAGCGCCGCACCATGCACGACTACGACCGCGCCGACCGCCAGCCTTCGAAGGCGCGGGACCCACAGCGCCAGCGCGATGAATAACTCAATGAAAGGCGCCGACGCCACCGCCCACTGGAGCAGATGCACAACGCCCGTTGACAGCCCCCAACCTGCCGCCGGGCTGACGAACCAGGCTGGCACTTCGTTGAAAAATCTTCCATTGAGCTTCAGGACTCCGCTCCACAGGTACACCGCCGTCAGGATTAGACGGCATCCGCCAATGCCCGCCGCCTCCGGCATTACGCTTAACAGGAGCAACACCCAATACAGGTAGAACCAGGGCTGGCCCCGGTTCTGGTCCCCGAAGTAGAGGAAGAGCGTGACGGCGAGAAAAAACGCCACCGCCGGCCGATACCACCATAACGCGGCGACCAACGATGCGAGCGTTGCTCCGAAAAGCCACTTGTCCCAAGGCGCCGGCAGAATCGGAAACCAGGAGGCAATCGGAAGGATTGGAAACAATCGGTCGTTGCACCAGAGGGGCGCCGAGAGTGTCATGCCAAGCAGGCAGGCGCTCAACAAAACGGCGCGCAACCAGGCGGTACGGGCTTTTACACCGCTTAGAGGACGGGGATTCAACATCGCTTCACGAAGAACCCTGCCGAGCAGACCGGCAAACACCAGGCGTGTCGAGGCAAACCGGGTGCGCCGATCGGGGGCGCATCTGGGGATGCGACAAGCTCCAGGCTCGGGGCGAGACCAAAGTAGGGCAGGCGTCTCGCCTGCCCGGCGAGCGCGCCAGCGCGAGCGGCGCGTCGGCTGTGCCAACGCGGGGCAGGCGAGACGCCTGCCCTACTTTTCAGCAGCCGACCGGCGCAGAAGGATCCCCTTCGCCGCGACCATCGTGGCGAGCGTTGGCGCGTTGCGTTATCCTTTCCGCGCGCTCGACGCACGCCCCCGCCGCGGCTCCCGGAAGCCGTACGTGGCTCAGGATTGGGGTCCGATCACCGAGCAGCGATAGACCTCCAACTCCGAATCCAGGTCGATCTCGCCGGATTGAAATGCCTCCTCGACCTCATCATCGCTCATCAACTGGCGCGGCGTGAAGCCAGGTTTGAACTTGATCTCGATCTCCAGCCACAGCGGATTGAAGCCGTCTCCCTGGATGGCGTCGAGCACCGCCACGAAGTGGCTGCCATCCGGCAGCGTATCTTCGGAAGTGTAGATGGTGTTCACCGAGCCGTTGTGGGCCAGCAGGGAGTCCGTGGCTTTGTCGGGCATCTCCTTAAAATTAACCGTGAAAAGTTCTCCATCGTAAATTGCCGGCATGGATCCTTCCCGGCCGTTGGGGTTTCCGGCCTGCGCCGACGACAGTGCCCAGGTGACTGCGAGAGACAGGGCGATGGCATGAAGTTTCATACGTATACCTTTAGTTGAGGGCTAGTGGAATTGCTAATGGAACGATTAGCAGTTTGGCACACAAAACGGGTGAATTCAAACCCCAGACGGAGGGAAAATGACGCGTGGCTTGCGTCCCGCAAAAGTTGCGAATTGCAGTACGGAAGCCCGCCCGGCCGGGATACTTCCCGGCGCTGCGAAGCCGCAAACAAACGGACCGCGGACGGTCTCCGGACGCAGCGCGGCCGACGGGACCAGTACAATCGAACCTTCAACGGCCCTCTCGCTGCCGTCCACCGTAGCGGCGAACTGGTGTTCGCCGCTGACCTTTCTCGTGGTCGGTCGTAGTTCGCGATGGGTTCATTTCCCAAGGAGAGGCGCGGCGGACGCCAGTCCGCCGTTACGCTGTGCCGCTTGTTCGCCCTTGCGGAAGCGGGAGCACGGGATAACGTAGGGCGTTCTCGAAGACATCCAGGCGTTTGACGCCTTCCGTCCGAAAGTGGGCGGAAATTCAGTTGTGCGGGCGTCTGTTCGGACAGACTCGCTGTGTGCAAAGAATCTGACGCGGAGTTTTGCTATGAAAATCCGGGGGCTTGCCCACCAATGGTTCGGTTCATCAATGGCTCTGTTGCTGTGCGGGCTGCTGTTGCTGACGCGAGCGGGGGCGGCGACCGTGCTCTCCGGCAACGTCTCTGGAACGTGGACAACCAATGGAAGCCCCTACATCCTGAGCGCAGACTGCACCGTCGCGTCCAACCAAACGCTGACCATCCACGCGGGAGCGACCGTCATCATTTTACCGGAAGTAAGTTTACTCGTCAGGGGCCAAATTCACGCAATTGGCACTCCGGAGCAACCGGTTACAATTCGCGGGCCGACTGCCACCAATTACTGGGCTAGCATTCAAATGAACTATAGCGGGGCGACCAACAGGTTCCGTTACTGCCGAATCAGTGAGGGATACGATGCACTATCGTTTTCGGTATTAGGCGGCGGCGCGGTTATGGTCGCGGAGATTGTTGATTGCGATTTCACAAACTGGATCGATTCAGCCATATTCGGCGAAGCGACGGGCGCGACACTAGCCCCGGAAATTCACCGGTGTATCTTCGAAAGAGGCGGTAATTTTGCGTGCTATTTTCGCCCCAATTACACGCCGTCATTTCCACAGAGTGCCTTCGTGAACCCTCGTATCACGGGTAATCTTTTTAAGAACCTGTTGTGGGCACTTCGGCTTGAGCTGAGCGTCGGCAGTTCCGCGAGCGCCGCCGTTTCCCGACCGGTTTTCATCAATAATACAGTTACACGCTGTGGTGTTGGTGTAAACGCCATTCCGGGGGCAAATTTTTTGCCTGCGATTCGCAACAATATTTTTGTCGACAATGAAACCGGAGTTAATAGCTACTTTGGAACCAGCTCCACAGGCTTTGACGCCATGTACAACTGCTTTGCACGCAATTTCTGGAATTTTCAAGGTTATCCCGGTGCCTACGGCGTTCCAGTGATTACGAACCACAACGGCGACTCGTGCGATGTCTTTTACAACATTTTTCTAGATCCGCAGTTCCTCGACACCAACCAGTTCCTGCTCTCGAATCTTTCTCCATGCGTCGATGCCGGTGATCCAGCCATTGCCGACGTGTGCTTTGACTTCTCGCGCGGCACGGCCATTTCGGACATCGGCGCCTACGGCGGGCCGGACGCTTGTGGCTGGATTACGCACGGGTTCGCGCCAGTCATCGCGGGAGCGTTGTCCGACCAGTCAAGCTGCGTGGGCGGGAGCGCGACGTTCAAAGTGCGCGTGGAGGGCAGCGAGCCGCTGGACTATCGCTGGTATTTCAATGGCGCCACTCTGCTGGCTGGCGAGACGAACGCGCAGTTGAACCTGGTGAATATGGAAACGAACCAGGCGGGCCTCTATTCCGTGGCAGTCTCGAATGCGTTCGGCAGTGTCACGAGCGCGCCGGCGCGACTGCTGGTGTTCGACGCTTGCGTGGGCATCCACTTATATGCGGGGTTGAGCATCACGGGCATGGTGGGGCGAACATACAACGTGGAATACGTGACCAACCTCGCTGCCACCAACTGGACCGTCCTGGCCAGCAATAGGTTCACCCAGCCTCAATGGCTGTACATCGACACCAACACGCCGTTTGACGCGAAGAAGTTTTTCCGGGTGCGCCTGGTGCCGTGATCGCTTTGTCGTGCACGCGGTCAACTCGTCACGGCAGTTCCGTTGCACTCGGCGGGGTGCGACCATAGGTATTCGCGCACTTCCAGTCGCATCCGATCCAGTTCGGCCAGGTAGCCGCTGGCGGAGAGGCGGTAGTTGTGGGGGTTGGTCTCGACTTTGCGGAGTTGCTCGACCTGACGCTGAAAGCGCTCGATGCGCTGGAGCGCGGCTTGGTATTCCTGTTCCGTCTGAATCATGTTGCCGTCACTTCCACAATGCCGCGACGGGAGCCGTCGCGTTTGATTTGCCAGTCTTCAATGGCCGTCTGTTCGCCTCCCAGCGCCGCACGGCGCCGGAGCCACAAGACGCTGGCACCCGCGTAGTTCTGGGCGGCG
>WNGA01006772.1_pt1 | contig 25276 bp, 23 predicted proteins | sample 5400061 | NCBI WGS metagenome assembly WNGA01 (sample SAMN13153366, study PRJNA577476) | soil metagenome | isolation source: 100 cm soil or saprolite under grassland replicate 2 | place: USA:California | collected 2016-06-15 | reverse complement strand
AACCACGATTCTGCAATCCGATTTCGGCAGCGGGCCTTATAACAGCATGAGTATCGGCGAGACTGCCTTGATTCCAACGGCTGCAGCGATCGCCAATGCGATTGAGGACGCGGTAGGTGTGCGCATCAAGTCACTGCCGATCACCGCGGAAAAAGTGTTGAACGCGCTCAAGGAACGCTGAGGGCGACGATGGCTTCACCGCTCAAGGGAGTATCAGGTGTGAGGTTTCAGTTTTCGAATATCGGGCTGAGCTGCGTCACTTTTCTGCTGCATGGCTAAGCCTGATACGGGACCGTTTGAGCAAATCATTCGCGGGACTGATTGCTCGTTGAAAGGGATTCGCGCTGGCTGGCGTACTCAGGCGTCACTGCGTTACGAAATTTGTCTGTTAATAATCATTCTTCCCATCGCTTGGTGGCTGGGCAAGGACGGCGCCGAGCGGGCCTTGCTGATGGGCAGCAGTTTATTTGTGGTTGTCGTGGAGCTGATCAATTCCTCGATCGAAACGGTCGTCAATCGCATTGGCGCCGAATATCACGAGCTCTCCGGCCGGGCCAAGGATCTCGGCTCGGCGGCAGTTTTCTGTTCCATAATCATGGCCGTAATTATTTGGGTTCTAGTTCTCGTTCATCGGTGAGGCCGGGGCAGGAAGAATTCGCGCGATTGTTCCGGGCGTTTTTAGAACGGATCTACTCGGACAAAGTTGATCTTTACGACGGCGAGAAAATCGCCTGTGGGCGCGAGACCATTGAGCAGGAGCATGCTCAAGTGGAATCCACAGTGGTCAACGCGAAAGGACAGGAGAGCTCGGTAGTTTATCGACTCAAGCGCGCCGATGGAAAGTGGAAAGTTTATGACGCCGTGGTCGAAAATATCAGTATCGTTAACAACTCCCGTCTCAGTTCGATCGCGTGATCTCGAATCGTCCTACGAAGAACTGAGGAAGATGCTCAAGGCAGAAGCAGGATAATGGGACTTTCCTTGTGAGCCGCGAGCTCCGAGCAATCCAATGGAATTATCACATCTTCTCATAATCGGCGCGCCCCGTTCGGGCACCACGCTTCTGGCGACGATGATCAGCCGGCACACGGAAATTGCTATTTTGAACGAAGACAAGGGATGGGGGATGCGGCAGTTGTTGGGAAAAAGGATCGTCGGGAATAAGCGCTGCGTGCCCAATCAAATCGAGCTCAAGAGGCCAGGTCGATTGCATTTCCGTTTTCTCAAAAACATCGGCTTGGCCAAAGAGTACCAAAGCTCTGAGTTTTCCATTGAGGATTACTTGACTCTGCCCAATATCAAGGTGATCGGGCTTATCCGCGGCGGCAACGACGTGATCTCGTCGGTGATGGGTCGCAGCGAAAAAAATTTTCGCGTCGCCTCCTATCGATGGTGCCGATCGATCGAGATCATACATGAACTGAAGACGCGGTTTCCGGAACTCCTGTTAGTGGTGTCGTTCGAGAATCTGGTGTTGAGGCCAAAGCCGAATATGGAGCGCATCGCGGCGTTTCTGAATGTCGAATACCAAGATCGCATGTTGGAAGGGCCTCAATTCAACCCGTGGTACCCGGAAGAAGGAATGAACCGTGAAAAGGTCAATCGGTCGCAGAGAGAGAATGTTGATTTCAAGTTATCGGAGCGATTCGCCGCGACCTATAGACAGTACCAAGAACTGCTGAAGATTTCGGAGCCGGACGCTCGTGAGTCTCCGACAGCTAGTCACGGATAAGTCAAGACCACAGCGAGACATCGGGCCTACGGAGAGGGATTTGTCTTTAATGTTAGACACTGCAATTCTCTCGCAGCAACTCGAGTCCCACGATCTTTATGGACTCAAACTGACTTCTATCAGTGGTGTGCGGGGGGCAAAGGGAATGGATCGGGGGCGGAGGCTGTTGGTTTGTGTGGCCCGCCAGTGGGGGAAGATAACGACGAAAGAGTTAGACCAGCGACTCCGGCGGATCCGTCGATGATTAGCCGGTTGAGCCGGGACTATGAAGCGGGATCGGCAAGAGAAAAGAAATTGGCGCACCAACTGAGCCATAGAGTCCAGACTCAGGCCTGACCCTTTGCCTTCCCTGACCCTTTGCCTTCCCCCCTATGCATGCTGGCCCCATCAGTCAACAATCTCAATCGGCTGTAACTCGATGAAAAATACTTGAGTTTGAGCAACGCGGGGGCTTGGTCAACCGCTTTGCGATTTGCCGCGTCGTTCGTGCATTCGGATGAATAGATCGTAAAACGATGCGATCGTTCTTTCTTCGTATTCCGGATGACCGTCTTTGTTGCGCCATAATATCGTTATGCTGAGCTGGCGCTTGTGAATCTCCAACAGCTGGGCGCCCTTTAGATCTAGATAAGATCCCAGCGTACGAAGTGTGTTGGGTAACCTGTAGAAATCAGGTAATCGATTTGTCTGAGATCGATTGGCGCGTCCCTGGCGGTCGAGCTCATCGATATCCGGGCCGGTGAAGTTCAAGGACGTGTTCAGGCCTTCGCTGCGCCGGCGTTTCTGCCAGTTTCGCAGTGTGGCCAGCAGCGAACTTTCCTTTTCGGGTTCTCCCTTGACTACAAATCGTTCGCCCTGGTGGCTGAGCTCGAAAACGATGATTCGCTGCGCTTCTAAGGATTGGCCGATGTTACGAAGCTGCTGGTCGTAAGATTTTCCATTCTGCATCGAAATCCTCGGGTCACGAGACGGGCGCCTGTTGATTTCTGCTCTGATCGCGCAGAGGTCGATGGCGTTCATAACATTCTGCGGCTTTATCGACAAGAGCCAAGCGGCCAACTTTCTTGACAACAACTGGGGCGAAACGTAAGTTGAGTGATGGATATCACTTAATTGCCACGGAGGCATTCATGGCGCGTCCGGAAAGAGCCGGGATTGCACATAGCACGGTAACCTACCGCGGGTTACGGGATTGGATCGACCAGGTTGAAAAATTGGGCGAGCTGCTCAAGGTCAACAGCGCCCACTGGGATCGGGAAATGGGCGCGATCACACAGATGCTCACCGAAGGCGGCAAAGGCAAAGCCTCGGCAATCCTGTTCGATGAAGTACCCGGCTATCCGAAAGGCTACCGGACGCTCTACGGCCAGTTTTCAACGATCAAACGTGTCGCTTTGACGCTGGGTTTACCGCTCGAATACGAGCGCAAGGCTGATATCGTCAAGGCTTACCACCACGTCATGACCGATATGAAACTGATCAAGCCGAAGATGGTCAAGAGCGGAGCGATCTTCGAAAACGTGTTGGAAGGCGACAAGGTCAACGTGCTCAAGTTACCGGTGCCGATCCACCATCAATTGGACACCCACCGCTACATCGGCACCGCCGACATGTGCATTACCAAAGACCCCGACGCCGAATGGTATAATTTCGGCGCCTATCGCTGCGAAGTCTACGACGAGAAAACCATCGGCTGCCAGATCACCGAAGGCAAGCACGGCAGAATTCACCGGGACAAATATTTTGAGCGCGGGCAGAGCTGCAAATTTGCCATCGTCTGCGGTCAGGATCCGCTGCTATACTTGCTGTCAGCCAGCCCGCTGCCGAGCGGCGTGTCCGAGTACGATTTCGCCGGCGGTATCCGCGGCGAACCCATTGAAGTTGTGAAAGGGCCGTTTACCGGCTTTCCGCTTCCCGCTGACGCCGAGATCGTCATCGAAGGCGAGGCCGTGCCGGGAGAGACGAAACCGGAAGGCCCGTTCGGTGAGTGGATGGGTTACTATTCTGACGACGTTGTGCCGCGGCCCTATTTGAATGTGAAGACGGTGCTGTATCGGAATAACCCGATTCTGACCTGCGCGCCGCAACATAAGCCCGTCGACGAAACCGGATTACTCAAAGGCATCGCCGGCGCCGCGGAAATCTGGAACGCTCTGGAAGCGTGCGGCCTGCCGGAAATCATCGGGGTTTGGAATCACGAAGGCGCCCCCGCAACCCGCTTTACGGCGATTCAGATCCGCCAACGCTATCCGGGCCACGCGCGCAACGTCCTCCATGTCGCGTCCAACTGTATGGCGGGCGCCTACAATGGTAAGTGGACGGTGGTGGTCGATGACGACGTTGATTGCTCCGACATGGACCAAGTGCTTTGGGCCATGGGCACGCGCTTTGATCCGGTAACCGATATTGATATCGTGCAAAAGGCCTGGTCGTCGGGACGCGATCCGATGTTTTTGCCGGGAAACTTTAACAACCGTATTCTGATCGATGCCTGCATCCCCTATAACAAGAAGCTGCGCGGCGAATTTGCCAAGGTTGTCGAAGTACCGGAAGACGCGCGCGCACAGTTAAAAGCGAAATTTCCCGAGATCTTCAAATCACGGGCATAAGAGACGAGGAATCGAGAGTGGTCTTTGCAAGTTGGCGCGGTGTGGTGGGCGTCGTGAAACCGACGCACCGGCCGGGATCTCTGGAGGAGTTTATCCGTCTCGTGCCCGAGGGCATCGGCGTGGTACCGGTTTATTTAAACTTTCAGCGTGGCACCGAAGACGAATTTCGCGCCGCGTTAAACGCCGTCCATGAGAAAGTAGCGGAATTGGCGAAGGAGGGAGTCGATCTGATCCACCCCGAAGGCGCGCCGCCGTTCATGGTGCACGGCTTCAAAGGCGAAGAGAAGATCACCAAAGAGTGGGAAGCCGAGTTTAAAATTCCCATCGTCACGGCCGCCCAGACACAAGTCGAAGCATTGCGTGCCCTTGGTGTTAAAAAGTTCGTCGGCGTGACGTATTTCGTTGGCAGTATCAACGATATCTTCACTCGCTACTTTCGAGAAGCCGGATTCGAAGTTTTGGCCATGGAAGGAATGGAAGTGGCCTTCGCCGACGTCGGCCGCTTGGCGTCGACGGAAATTTACGCGCACACGCGCAGGGCTTTTCTAAAACATCCGGGCGCCGATGGCATCTACATGCTCGGCACCGGGTGGCGCTGCCTCGACATCATTCATCTGCTCGAAGAAGACTTGCAGGTGCCGGTGGTGCATCCGGTTCCGGCGCGAGTCTGGTCGATTGAGAAACGGCTGCATGTTCGGCAGCCGGTGAAAGGGTTTGGAAAACTCTTGGAAGAGATGCCGTAGAGGTCAGTCGTCACTTTCGGTACCGGGTGTGTCATTTCGAGGTCCTTCGACATACTGGATAGACTCCGCCGAGAAATCTATCTTCGAGAAAGATCTCTCACTTCGACAGACTGTGTGAAAACTCTATCGGAGCCCTTCGACGGCGCTCAGGGCGAACGGCTAAGTGCTTAATTTCAAATGAAGCGATTACGTTCGTGGTGAGCCCGTCGAACCATGAACGTAGTTTTCACACAGTCTGGCGTTCGAGATGACAGAGCACTGCGGTGATTCGAACAAGTGGTTTTCACTCCCTGTATAAAAACTAGAACTTGCCTTCTTTCTCCAGCTTCCTCACAAATCGCTCGTCTACCAAATCTTCGGCTTTGAGCTTGCGAATCTTTTCGTTGGTCATGCCCAACAAGCGAATGACATTACGGATGCCGTCGACGCGCGGGAATATGCGGCGCTCGTACAGACCGGGGAGGCTTTCATAACCTTCCACAGCCAGTTCGACTTTCGGCAATCTCAGCCCTTTGGCAAGGCTCTTCAGGACCGCCGGTTTGTTGTCAGGTTGGGCGATAAATCCCATCGAATCGACGATGCCGCGGAGCACGTTCTCGACGATTTCCGGTGACGAGTTGATGAAGCGCCGTGTCGTCATGACTCCCGTGCTTTGGAAGGGAATGGGAAGCTCCGCCAAGTCGGCGAGATTGGTAAAGCCCCGGCTTTTGAGCGGCGCGGCAAAGGTGTAGCCGAGATGGGTCGCGGCAATGGAATCGTTGAGCAGGGCCAGACTGCGCACCGCTTCATCGCCAAGGATGCGGAAGGTGATGCCGTCACGCTTGGCGTCCAGGCCCCAGTATTCGAGGGCCAGGGTCGTAAACATCCAACTGCCGCCGCTCGCGCTGGTGACGCCGATGACTTTGCCCTTGAGATCCGACGGGGTCTTGATTTTCGGCGATGCCATGATGTTGCCGATGAGTTTATTGATCATACCAGCGACGAATACCAGATCGGTTCCTTCGGCGGCGGAACCCAGGACGGCTCCGGTGACCGAGCCCTCATGCAGCTGCGTTTCACCGGACGCGAGAGCGGCCATGCCGATGGGGCCGCTACGGACATGAACGAAGGTTAGGTCGAGGCCGTAGCGTCGGAAGAAACCTTGATCCTGTGCAACATACATGGCCGCTTCCCGTTCGCTGAATGAGCCCGTGGTCATGACGACCTTGATCAAAGGTTGAGCCGCGCTTGAAACCGAGGCGCCGCCCGATAGCCCCAAGAGGACCAAAAAAAGAATTGCCGATTCGACTCGCATTCTTAACCTCCACGTGGCCGACACTAAAAAAATTCAATCACGGCGTCAAGCTGCAAGTGTCGTCGCGCCTGATCGACACGCTTGCGCCGTTGAAAAAAAACTCCTTCGATGACAATGTTAGTCGCCGAAGCTAACGCCCCTTATGATTCTTGACCCGGAGAAATTCCGTAACTTCGAACATGCCGGTTGGGAAAGCATTCCCGATGAATACCACCAGGCTTTTGGCAATTTGACCAGCCAAGCAATCGGTCCGCTGTTGGCTGCCGCGGGGCTCAAGAGCGGCATGACTTTTCTTGACGTTGCCAGCGGTCCGGGTTACGTGGCGGCTGCCGCAGCGAAACGAGGCGCGACGGTGCTCGGCGTCGATTTTTCCGCCGCTATGGTCGCGTACGCGCAGCAGCTTCATCCCAGCGTCGAGTTTCGCCAAGGCGACGCCGAACGGCTGCCGTTGGGGAGCGGCCTCTTCGACGCGGCGGCGATGAATTTCGGTATTCTTCATCTCGGCCAACCGGAAGCCGCGCTTGGGGAAGCGCACCGCGTTCTGCGCACTGGCGGTCGGTTTGCATTTTCCGTTTGGGCCAAGCCGGAGGAAACCCTTGGTTTCGGCATCGTGCTGCGCGCCGTTGAACTGTACGGCGAGCCGCGCATCGAGTTGCCCGAAGGGCCGCCATTTTTTCGCTATAGCGATCCGGAAGAGTGCACGCATGGTCTCATCGTAGCGGGTTTCGAAGCACCCACGGTAACGAAAGTTTCGCAAACATGGAGCTTGCCGGCGGGAGATGGGCTATTTAATGCGATGAAAGGCAGCACCGTGCGCACGGCGGGGTTGCTACGCGCGCAAAAGCCGACCGTGTTAGACAAAATCCGCGATGCAATGCGCGAAGAACTAGAAGAATATACCAAAGGAGACGTCGTTAAGTTACCGATGCCCGCGCTGATCGCATCGGGAGTGAAACCTTGAGAGCATTGGCCGCAAAGAACAAAGATTGCAAATGGGTTCAAACCGTTCAATTCGTTCAAACGGTTCAAACCGTTGAGGGAGCCCTGCGATTGCCCCGTCGCCTCACGGTCCGTGGTGCATTGCCAGCGGGCTCGAGTCGGCGAGCGCCATCATCTGCCGTGCCAGTCTTTCGATAAGCTCGTGACGATGATGGCGCGATTGCGGATCGTTCCACAAATTGTTCAGCTCATTCGGATCATTGGCCAAATCGTAAAGCTCGCCCCAGGCGACGCCTTCGTATAGAGTTAAGCGAAAATCCTTCGTAATCAAAGTGCGCGCCCGAAAGTTGTTTTTGAATCCCATGTAGCCGCGCCGTTGATGTTCCTCGATGATCAACGAGTCGTGGCCGGTCGCGCCACCGTCGATCGCCGCTAGGAGGTTAGCGCCCTGCATGCCATTGTGACCTTGCAGAGCGGCACGGGCCAAAATGGTGTTGGCAATGTCCAAGGTGCCGCAGAGTCCCGCATTCACTAGCCCCTTTGATTCGACTGCTCGATCGCTCCAAATGAACGGCACGCGCACCAGGCTGCGGTAATGCAGCGCCCCCTTGAGGAGCAGCTGATGATCGCCCATAAAGTCGCCGTGGTCGCTGGTAAAGACGACCACGGTATCTTCGTCGAGACGCAGCATTTTCAGCCAACCCAAGATAGTGCCGATGGCGTCGTCGACCATGGAAATCATTCCATAGGTAAGGGCGATGGCTTCCCGTGCTTCGCGTTCAGTCACGGCAAATGTCCGTTGGCCGTCTTTGTTGCTCATGTGCCGCGCCCGCTCGTCGTAAAGCAATTGCAGATGCGGCGGGATCGGATGCTCGCCGGAATTAAACGAGGGTGGCAGCTCGATCGAGCGCGGATCGTACATTTCCCAGTATCGCCCGGGCGGCGTAAACGGATGGTGCGGATCCGGGAAAGAACATTGAATGAAGAAAGGCTTCGACCGGTTGGTTCTTGAATAATTTTCCAGGTACTTGATCGTGCGCTCGGCGACGTACGCCGTGGGATAGAGTTCTTCGGGAATTCTCGTTCGCCAGGCCTGCGGCGCCGTGTATTCATTGCCGGGAAGTTGGTTTTTGGGGCCGCGCAATGAATCAGGATCGGAGTGACGTTGCTTGAGCCATCGTTCGTAATGTCCCACGGTTTTGTCGCCGTGACCGATGGCGAGCTCGACATGATCGAAACCGTAATAAGGAAGCGCCGGCTCGAAGTCGGGTTCGCATTCCCAAGTCGATGGCAGTTCTTGATCGTAGCGGCCATGCTTGGTCAACGTGTTGTCGGCTTCGCGCAAGGTCTCGGGTGGTAACGTGCGGTTGGGATCGGGCTCGGGCATACCCACGACGGGAAGATTGCCATTAATGCTTTGCAGATGGCATTTTCCGATTAACGCGGTGTCATAACCGGCGGCAAGCATGATCTCGACGAACGTCGTCGCCGTGAGCGACAGCGGAATGCCGTTGTGACGCGCGCCATGGAGCGACGGCATGCGCCCGGTCATCAGCGTTGCCCGGTTGGGCATGCAGATCGGCGTGGCGACGTAGAAATTTTCGAAGCGCGTGCCGGAGGCGGCCAGGCGATCAATGTTGGGTGTCTTTACAATCGGATTGCCGTAGCAACCGAGGTGGTCGGCCCGATGCTGGTCCGTGATGATCATGAGAAAATTAGGTCTATTATCCATAATTTTGCCTTGTGTGGGTCCCGTTTATCAATCCGGGTGGTGTGCACGGCGGGCAGATCGCTTTTCCGGGCGGCAAGAGAGATCCGGAAGACGAGACGATGCTCGATACGGCACTTCGTGAAGTTCGCGAGGAGCTCGGGCTGATCGTCGAGCAAAGTGATGTGCTTGCCGAATTGCCGATGGAGCAAACTCGAACGACCGGCTATCGGGTGTTTCCATACCTAGCGCGCATCAACGTGCCGAATCAGTGGCAAGTCGCCGAGCGCGAGATCGCTGAAATACTCGATGTAAAACTTAAAGAGCTTACTCGGCCGGATGCGCACAATAAGATGATCGGCCGCTTTCCGAATTGGCACAAGGCGGAGCAGGTTTCATTTTACCGGGTTGGTGAGCACCGGCTTTGGGGGTTGTCGTACCGGATCTTGCAGCCGGTGATACCACGGCTCATCGCGGGAGAGTGGGATGTATAATCTCGAACCAAAACAGCACCGAGTTGACCATTGTCTCAAAACTTCACAAAGATCTCTTTCGCCTCATCGCCCGTCAGCTGCTTGATCGTCGAGATGCGATCACTGAATTCTTTCAATGTGCCTAACGAAGCCGGCCCCATATCGATCAAGATCGAGAACAGGGAGAAGCCGAGCTTTTCTTTCTGCTCGCGAAACGCTTCGGCCCATTCCGGCTCGACTTGGCATTCGCCGTCGGTGATAAAAATGATATCGCCCTTCTTGAAACGCGACTGGCGCAGACAGTCCAGTGCCGCGTCGAGCGGTTTCTGAAAATCAGTGCCGCCGCCGGGAAAATATTCGGCCAAATCCATGATGGTCTTAGTCTCGACTTCATAGCGGTCTCGCGGATTCATGTCGAGGACTTGTAGCGGTGTTTCCGCCGATGAGAAGCAGATCGAGCGGAAGAGCCGGCGCTGTTTGCGAGCGATTTCGAGCAGTGTAAGCGTGACGGCTTTCGACCAGATCTCTTTGTCACCGGACATCGACGAGCTGCCGTCGAGACAAACGATCATCGGGCCTTTGCCTTTTTCTTCGACGCCGCGTAGCGAATATTGAATCAGCTCCTGATCGAGAAAGCGGCGGTAGAAATCTCGTCGTAAAATCGGATGATGTAAACTCAGTAGCTCGTGGGGCAGTAGGCGATGCAAGGCGTCGCCTTGCTCGACTTCAAGTAATTCTTCACTGGAGCGTTCGAACACTTTCTTGCGCAGCGCTTGGGCGTGGAATTTCATGCGACCGACCATGCGCGCGAGCTTCTTGAGCTTTTCGTTGCCGGCGAGCCGGCGACCGAGCTCGAGCTTTTGGCCGGGCGGCGTGCGCTCACCCGTGCCGATCGTGTTGCCCCAAGTTTCGGCTTCTTCGGTGGCGTCTTGGAGCTCCTGAGCGACCTTAATGGCTTCTGCCTGGAGTCGGTTGGTTGCTTGAGATTCGATCTGTTTGAGATCTTCCTTGAGTTGCTGGGTTTTGTGGCGGAGCAAGGCTTCCGCGCCTTGGACTTCGCCGCCCATACGTTCTCGGGCCTTTTGTAATGCCTTTTTACCTTCCTCGGACATTTGATCTTGTGGGATCGTGTCAGCGTTTTCGTACTCTTCGATCTTTTCGCCGACCAACTCCTCTTGTTTTTGAATGTCCCAGAGATCGCGCAAGTCTCGACGCGTGAGAAATTTCTCCTCGCGTACCAAAGTGAGCAGTCTTTCACCGAGTATTAAAGTCGACAGGCCGGCGTGGGCTTCATTCAACAAGGTTTGTTCACGCAAGAAATCGTATTGGGCGCCTTGGTGGATTGCGCGTAGAAACTTCTCATTCAGCAGTGCGCTAGGTAAAACCACAGCTTCGGCTTGGTAATTGATATTATACTTGAATAGGAGACAGAAGATGTCCTGCAGCAAGGAGCCAAAATGGGGCAGCAGCGCGGTTCCTTTCTCTTCCACTTCACGTAGGGATGGCGACTCAGAACGGAGATGGCCCCATACGCGCCGATCGTAGGCGTCGTGTTCAATCCAAAAAGTGTTTTTTGGCAGAGGCTGAAAAAGCCTTTTGACCGGCGCTTTCTTCGTGCGCTTGGGCGGCATTAGAACTGCTCCAGCATCTCTTTCTGCAGTTGCTCGATCTCGTTACGCACGGTGTGCACCCGATCCAACGGGCGGCCGAGACGCTTAGCCTTTTCCATTATTTGGTCGACCTTGGTGATAATGTTTCTCAGTTTCGTGTGAAGCTCGATCAAGGCGCGGGCACGCTCATCGCTGCTCCTGCCCGGTTGGAGGGCCGAGTCGCGAATCTCGCGGGATTCGTAAAGCAGCTCGGTAATCTCCTCTTCGTAGCCCAGCAGTAACTCGCGGATAGTGTTTCGCACCTGTTCGTGCTCCGCCGGGTCGCGCCACAGGACATGTTCCAAAAAAAATAGATTTTTTTCCTGGACTTCTTTATCTCCTAGGAGAAAAGTATGGGCTTGGAGCAAAGCAAGCGACTGCCGGTAGCGCCGATCGGAAGCCTGAATATTTTTCTTGTTGAGCTCGCGGCGAATATCGGCGATGCCGCGATACACATGAGAAGGGATGGGAACGTTGCGCACCTGTCCTTGCAGTTGGTTTAATTCCACCAACGTCATGCAGGTACGTGAAGGCTGGGCCTGCGATTCAAGCATTCTCAAGAAGCGAAAATCTTCGGTGATGTAGTTGACGACAAAGCGCACTAGAAAGCGATCGTAAAGCGCGGTCAACTCTTCTTCTTCCGGCAATTCGTTGCTGGCGCCGAACAATGTTAACAGAGGCACGCGCGTGACGGCTTTGCCGTTGTGAAATAGCCGCTCATTAATTAAAGTAAGAATTGCGTTTAGAATAGATGAGTTAGCCTTGAATATCTCATCTAAAAAGGCAATGTGAGCTTCCGGCAATTTGTCAGCCGTGACGCGGCGATAGTCGTCCTGCTCCAATGCCTTGAGGCTGACCGCGCCAAAAATTTCTTCAGGCGTGGTAAAACGGGTGAGCAGCCACTGAAAATAATCGGCCCCTTCGATGCGCCGGCAGAGCTCGTCGGCCAGCATCGACTTCGCCGTCCCCGGAGGTCCGATGATGAGTAGGTGATGCGAAGAAAGCAGAGCCGCAAGCGCGCCGTCGATCAAATCGCTGCGCTCCAGGAACATTTGTTTGAGCTCTTCGCGAATATTTCTGAGCTTTTCTTGCGTGGTCATGATTGTATTTCCAGTTTAAAGTACCAAAGCACCACGCCATAGACAAACAATGGACAACCATGGCCCATTTCGATATTGAGGAAAGTCATTCCGCTCGAGGAGGACTTAGTCATGCGGCAAAATAGCTTTGTATTGGCAATATCTGCGGTATTAACAATCGTTTCACTCCGTTTGGTTCTCGCCCAAGACGCCAAATTGATCAAGGCGGCCAAGAAAGAAGGCGGCAAGGTCGTCGTGTACGGATCCATCGAGAACGACACGATGGATCTCGTTGCCGCTGCGTTCAAGAAGAAAACGGGATTGGAGGTAGATTATTGGCGCGCCGCGTCTAACAAAGTCACCGACAGGGTTACCGGAGAGTCGCGCGCTGGAAAACCGCTTTTCGATGTCGTGCTGACGACCGAATCGACGATGAAGTTGATCCAACTTGACGGCTTTTTGGCCAAGTACGATTCGCCTTCCGCGCGAGCCTTTCCCAAAGAGGTCATCGATCCCAATCTTGGGCCGAGCTACCGCAGCACCGTCATCGGCGTTGTCTATCATGCGGGAATCATCAAACCGCCGGACGCGCCAAAGTCTCTGGAGGATCTCGTCAAACCGCAATACAAGGGAAAGGTCGTTGTTCCCGATCCGAGCCAGCACACGACTACGGCGCAATGGCTCGCCAGCCTGCATAGGATCATGGGCAAGGAAAAAGCGGACAAGTTTATTCGCGATTTAGCCGCAACCAAACCGCTCTTGGTGGAGTCGCTGACGCCAGCCGGTGAACGCATTACGACCGGCGAGACTCCCATTGGCATCGCGTTTTTGAAGAACGTGGTTTTCTACGGTAAGAAGGGCATACCGCTGGATTACGTCAGGCTCGGCAAGTTCATGGGCGATAATCAGTCGGTGACGCTTGGCGCCAAGCCACCGCACCCAAACGCAGGTAAAGCATTCATCGACTATTTCCTCGGCGAAGAGTCCTTACGCATCATGTCCGGCATCGGCGAGTTCGTTACGCGCAAGGGAATCTACCCGCCGCTGCCGGATGCCGACAAGATCGAGCTGGTCGACATGGTCGACATGGACAAGAAAGCTTTCACCGAAAAAATGACCGAGTATAAAAAGATCTTTTTGCAGAACTAGATGTTCAAGCCGGTCAAAATGTTCAAATCGTTTAAAGAATGCAATCTCGGTTTTGCGCAAAGATGGGGAGACTCGCGTGGTAGATGATCACTGGGATGTCATTCTGATCGGCGCGGGCCAGAACAATTTTGCTCTTGGCACCTACCTTGGCATGGCCGGGTTGAAGACAGTGGTCTGTGAGAGCCGTCTCGAGAATGGCGGGCGGCTGGCGAGCGAAGAAATCACTATTCCCGGTTACTGGCACAATACGCTCACTTACTTTCAGGACAACCGCGAGGTCTCGCCGGTGTGGAAGGATCTCAACTGGGCGAACGGCCACCACGCGGAGTTTGTTTCGCCGGTGGTGGTCAGTTCGCTGTTGCTGGATGATGGACGATCGATTTCCCACCACCAGTCACTCGACAGCACGGTGACGAGCATCGAAAAGCTGTCGCACAAGGATGCTGACGCCTGGCGCGCCACCTATGATCGGTTCCATAAAGTCATCAGAGAATTTCTAATTCCTTACTACTACACCCGGCCTCAGAACATTGGGATTGTCTTGCAAACACTCGAAGCCGAACCTGCGGGCAAAGATTTCCAACGGCTTTGGCAACTCACGCCGCGACAGGTAGCCGACGAGCTGTTTGAAAACGACGCGGTCAAAACGCTGGTGTTGTCGCAAATGGCAATCCCGCGCGGCGTCGGTCTCGATTATGCCGGTGGCGGCATCGAAGTCCTGAAGATGATCGCAGGCGACGAGAAGCCCGAACTTGCGCGCGGCGGCTCCCATTCGATTGCCCAGGTGCTGCAGCGCGCTTACGTCCACAACGGCGGGCAAATTCGTGCCGTGCATCATGTCGAAAAAATTCTCGTGGACGATAACCGGGCGGTCGGTGTACGGCTGCGCGATGGCAGAGAGTGGAAAGCCCGCTTGGCTGTCGTAGCGAATGCCGATCCGTATTCGACGTTTGTTGAAATGATTGGCGACGAGCATCTGCCGCGTACCTTTCTCGAACGCGTCAAAGACATTAAAGTAGACGAGTTTTCCTATTTTCAAGTGCACGTCGCGCTCAAAGCGTCGGTGCGATATGCGCTGCATGAAGCTGGCGATCCAGCGGTTGGCCGGGCGATGAACGTGAATATGGGGCCGAAACAGCCGGCGGATATCGAGGCGATGTGGAAGGAGATTCGCGCCGGCGAATTTCCTGATCATATTTGCCTGCACGCCATTTGTCCGACGGCTTTTGACCCTTTGCAAGCGCCGAAAACCAAACACGCTGCGTCGGTGTTTGTGCCCGTGCCGTTCCAGTTGAAGGAAAAAAGAGCGGAGGATTGGGTTAAACTCAAGAATGGTTTGATGGATTCGGTACTAGGAACTTGGCGCCGTTACGCGACGAATCTGACCGATGAGAACATCGAAATGAAGGTGGCGATGGATCCATTCTACATTTCCGGACGCTGGCCGAACATGCGTCGCGGCTCTGTTTGGGTCGCGCGTAAGATTGCGGCGCAGATGGGCCAGCGGCGGCCGATCGAGCAAATCGCCGACTACCGCACGCCGATTCAACGGCTATACCAAGTGGGAGTGGCGATGCATCCGGCGGATGCGGTGATCGCCGGTTCGGGCTATAACTGCTGGCAGGTTATGAAGGAAGACTTGAAGCTTTAGATGCTTTCCGAACGATTTGAACGGCTTGAACTGTTGGAACGATTTGAACCAAGACTCGTTCAAGACGTTCAAGTAGTTCAATACGTTCAAGCCGTTTGGTTCGAAGAAGGTTATGGCGAAAATTCTTGAGTACGACGGCGTCGTGATCGGCGCCGGCCACAACGGCATGATTTGCGCAGGCTATCTGGCAAGGTGCGGCGAGAAGATCATGGTCGTCGAGAAAAACATGGAAGTGGGAGGCGGCTTGGACTCGCACGAGGACCGCAATTATCCCGGCTTCTGGCACAACATTCATTCTGTTTTTCATCGCGGCCTGGTGATGCTTCCCTGGTTTAAAGATTTAGAGTTGGAAAAGTTCGGCATTCATTACTATCGGCCCGATCCCGGCGTGGTCCATCATTTTCTCGACGAAACCTATCTCGGCTGGTTCGCCGATGTGAAGCGGACAGCGCAAACCATCGAGCGTTTCTCCAAAAGAGACGCGGCAGCCTTCATGGAGATTTGGGCCCGCTGGCAGGCCGTGGTGAAAAATATCGTCTTCCCTGAAACGTACGCGGTGCCGCTGCCCATCGAAGAAAAGCGGCCGCTGCTGGGAAGGATTCCCGAAGGTCGTGAGTATCTGAAATATTTCGAGACCACGCCGGAGGAATTCGTCCTCCAACACTTCGAGCATCCGCGCGTGCGCGCGTTCATCGGCTTTCTCGGCGTGATGCGCGGCTACGAGCTTGATGCGCCGCAGACGGGATATTTGATTCCTGCAATGATTGCCTGGGGGGTCAACCCGCAGCTCTGTCGCGGCACGTCGCATGCGCTCGGCGACAATCTAGCCCACATGATGTCGCACAACCATATCGACTACATCGAAGCTAATGGCGTAGAGCGGATTCTTTTGGAGAACGGCCAAGCGACGGCTGTAGTATTGGAAGATGGGACGGTGATTAGAGCGCGGAAGTTTATCGCGTCGAACGTCAATCCGGTGGAGACGTTCATTAAACTCGTGGGTCAGGAAAATCTTCAACCCAGGTTTGCCGATTTAGCTGTCAATTTTCGTTTTTCAAAGACGACGCCGATTTTTGCCGTTAATCTGGCATTGAACGAACGGCCAAAGTACATCACGGAAGAAAAACATCCGGAGGTGGCAGGTTCGTTCATGCACATCGTCGGCCTCGAAGAATATGACGAATTACGTAACTTGTTCGAGGACTGCCGCACGGGTCAACTACCACGCAAGCCGTTTATGAACGGTGCGACGCCGTCGCATCATGACCCGACGCAAGCGCCGCCAGGCAAGGCAACGGCGTTCATGTGGCAGCTTGCGACTTACAATCTTTGGGGCAATCCGCAGAACTGGGATAAAGCGCGCCAAGAATGGTTTGATAAACAGCTGGCAGCATGGCAGCGCTTTGCGCCCAATCTCGATGAGAACAATATTCTCTCGACCGATTCGACGACCCCGCTTGATATCGAGCGGCATGATAAGAACATGTACTACGGCGACTGGATGGTGGGTGAGTATTCCGGCGATCAGGCGTTGGAGAATCGACCATTTCCAGGTTGGGGAAATTACCGGACACCGATCGATGGGTTATTTATGTGCGGTTCGTCGTGCCATCCCGGCGGTAATATCACCGGCGCGCCGGGATACAACGCCGCGCGGGTGATCGCGGAGTCCTTGGGAATGAAGCCATGGTGGAATCCGTTGGACTTCAAGACGCATCTGGAGGGACTACGATGAAGAGCTGGAATATTGGAATAATGGAAATTGAACCCATCACTCCAGTATTCCATTATTCCAATATTCCAGTACTCCAATTCGGTGGTGTGTCTTCATGAGGCTGGAGGGGCGAGTTGCTATCGTTACTGGCGGGGCGCGGCATATCGGCGCGGCGTATTGCCGCAAACTTGCTGCGGAGGGCGCGGCTGTCGTCATCGCCGATATTCTTGATGGAGAGACAGTCGCCGAAGAAATCTGCTCGCAAGGCGGTCGAGCGCTGGCGCTCAAGATCGACGTCTCCAAGGAAGAAGACACAAATCTGATGGCAGCAGAGGCGGTAAAGTCATTTGGCCGGATCGATATCCTGGTCAATAACGCGGCGATCTTCATTAACATCGAGCGTCGGCCGTTTTACCAGATCACCGCCGAGGAATGGGATCGCATTTCTGCTGTCAACATCAAAGGGCCGTTCTTGTGCGCCAAGGCGGTGTTCCCGCAGATGAAAGAACAGCGCAGCGGAAAAATCATAAACATCTCTTCATCTACCGCCTACTGGGGCACGCCCAATTTCTTGCATTACGTGGCTTCAAAGGCGGCGCTCATCGGCATGACCCGTTCGTTGGCTCGCGAGGTCGGCGAGTACGGCATTTGTGTCAACGCCATCGCGCCGGGTTTGGTGGAACACGAAGGCCAAAACGCGCCGAAGGCGTTGACGGAATTGCAACTCAAGGCACGCTCTATCAAACGTCTCGAGAGGCCTGAAGATTTATTGGGCACAGTGGTCTTTCTTGCTTCATCGGACAGCGACTTCATGACCGGGCAGACCATCGTGGTGGATGGGGGAAGCGTGTTCCATTGAGGGCCTGTGAAGCTCGCTTCGGTTCAAAAATCAAAACGTTTAAAGCTTAATCGGCGATCACCGTTAAGAGATCCAACCTATGCAAAACCATTTATCACGATATCTATTCGTTGCTGCTACCGTTCTGGCGCTGCATTTTTCCGGCGACTCCCACAACGGGTTGTGCGCCGATACGGTCAAGTTCGTCCTGCCGGGAAACTCGATGGGCTATTTGCCGCTTTTTGTCGCTGTGCACAGAGGATTCTTTAAGGATGAAGGGATCGAGATCGAGTTGCCGCGTCTTGTTCCAGCGATGGCCCACAACGCGCTGATCGCCGGCGAGGCTCATTACCATGGGCTTGCGGATTCAGGATTGCGGCTCGCGGCGCGAGGATTGCCGTTGAAAGCGATCTTCTACGCTGCCGACCGGCCGATGTATTATCTGGTTGCGCAAAAAGATATCCGCACAGTCGCCGAGCTGAAAGGCAAGAGAATTGGTGTCAGCCAATTCGGCGGCACTTCCGATCTTTCGGCGCGCCTGGCGCTCAGACACTATGGCGTTGAACCGGAAAAAGACGCGCTGTTAATTCAAATCGGCGCCGAGGGGACGCGCATGGCCGCTCTACGAGCCGGCTCTGTCGCTGCGATTATCGTTCCCGTGCCTGCCGTCGCCGTCCTCAAGCGCGAAGGATTCAACGAAGTCTCGTTTGTCGGCGACGTCGTTGAGTTCGCGAGCAATGGCTACACCACCACCGAGCAACGCCTCAAGGAGCACCCGCAGGAAGTCAAAAAAGTCGTGAGAGCGCTCTATAGAGGGCTTCGATACGCCAAGGAAAACCCCGAGGGAACCGTTGGTGTGATCCAAAAAGAGTGGAAGGTCGATCCTGAAATCGCCAAAGAATCCTATCGCGCGATCGTCAAAGCTCTCAATGAAGACGGCATTATCAGCGAAAAGCAACTAAGAGTTCACTTCGATATGATTCGCCGGACCGAAAAGAATATCGGCGAAATCCCGATCGAAAAAGTCGTCGACTTTCGCTTGCTGAGAGAGGTGCGGCGGGAGTTAAGCGGCAAGTAGGTTGTGGCAGGTCGCCGGGCGCCTGGAATGAATTGCTAATCACGCAATCAAAAATACTATTGCGTCGACTATTCACGGGCAATCTATCCGGAAAGCCGGTATAATCCGCCATAAATGCAAATTATTCCACGGGTTCAGTACGTATCCGTGCGGGCATTCATCGTTCACCGAATCTCTCAAAGTCCATGTCCGGAATCTTCATCAGTTACCGCCGTGAAGACAGCGCTCCCTATGCGGGGCGTTTGTATGACCGGCTCTGTGCGCATTTTGGAGCGGATCAGGTTTTCATGGACGTCGATGATATTCCGCCCGGAGCCGACTTCGCAGCGCACATCGACGCGAAAGTCGGATCGTGCGACGCCATGGTTGTGGTCATTGGTAAAGATTGGCTTACAGCGCGAAACGCGGACGGGCAGCTGCGCCTGAGCGATCCAAGCGATTTTGTCGGCCTGGAAGTGTCGCTGGCCTTACAGCGAAGTGTTCTCGTCATTCCCGTGCTAGTCGGTGGCGCCTCAATACCCAAGCCGGAAGGACTGCGAGCCGACCTAAAGGCGCTTTCGAAGCGAAATGCGCTGACTTTGAACGATCATGATTTTCAGCGCGATGTCGATCAGTTAATCGCGGCACTTGATAAGGCACCAGGTCTTCGAAAGGCAGCGGTAAAGGAAAACATAGACTCGAGAGCGGAGCTGCGAAGGAAATTGCTGCGCCGGCTTGTATGGAAGGTTCCACTGATTTTTTTGCTAATGTCGCTGGCGGTATGGTGGCAAATGCGCCGCGAGAATGAGGCGCAATTGACGACCGCCAAGCAAACCGACACGTCGAAGGCGATGGCCTTTACGGGGTCGTGGAAGGGAGACGTCACCTATCCATGGCAAGTCAGTTATACGGAACAGTTCCTTTTCCAACCCGAAGGAGACAAGCTCTTCGGCACAGCGACTTTTCTCGGAGTAAAGCGTGGCATCGAGGACGGCAAAATAGTCGGCGATATGATCTCTTTTAGCGTCGCATTCGAAGAGATTTATGGGTCCACCACGCGACCGCGGCGAAATCGTTATGAGGGGAAACTGAGCGCTGATACGATACAACTAAGAATTATGGACGATCAAGGTAATTCGCCGGTGGAGTTCGTATTAACAAGAAGTCCCTCGACGACGCCTTGAAAAAGAGGACGCTCAACGACCATGCGTGACGAATCCACGAACAATCGTCCACTGGTCGTGGTCTAGAATGGCTTGACGCTCTGAGAACCAGCCGATATTCTCGCATCTTCATATCTAGCCGAGCCATGGACCAAGAAATTATCTCATCCCTTAAGAGACACATCATTGGCGAAGGCTTGGACGCCATCATTGCTTTGTCCCCGGAAAATGTCACCTACGTCTCGGGTTTTGTTGTGCCGTCGCAGTCGCTGATGCGTTGGCGGCATGCTGCGTGTATTTTGACCGCGGACGGTCGCATCGCCATGGTGGCCATCGACATGGAGGCGACGACGGTCAAAGCGCATGCCGGCATCGACGATCTCCGCATCTATCGAGAATTCACCGATGATCCGATGGAGAAAATTGCCGACGTGTTGAAGGATTTGGACCTCGATCGCGCTAGGGTAGGTATCGAGCTGGAGTTTCTGCCGGCGAGGGACTTTGCCACGCTGCACAAGATCCTGTCCGGCATCCAATGGGTCGCCGCCGATGCGATATTTGACAAAGCCCGACAAATCAAAACGCTCAGTGAGCTGGCACTACTCCGCACATTGAGCAAACTCACCGACAAAGCGATCGGCGACACGTTGCGATCCGCCAAGATGGGGATGAGCGAGATGGAACTTGCGGGAAATCTCCTCACTTCACTCTTCGCCGGCGGCGCCGAGAGCTACAAGCTGATGATTATTGCTTCCGGCGAGCGCAGCCAGTTTCCCAACGTCGGGCCGACGGAGCGTAAGCTCCAAAACGGTGATCTTATTCGGATGGAAATATTCGGGCAGAAAAACGGTTATCTGACCGGAGTTTGCCGGACGGCGGTGGTCGGTGACGCCACCGCGGAGCAAGAGAAAATCTGGGCGAATCTGATCGAGTGCAAGTATCTCGTAATGGATTTGATCCAGCCCGGCGCCAGCTGCCCTGAGATCTACCAGCGGTTTCTTGCGAAGTTCAGTGATCTTGGTTTCGAGCCCATCAGCTTCGTCGCGCATGGTATCGGACTGCACCTGCACGAAGAACCTTACATGGGAAGATACGGCAACGAAATCGTCGAAGCCGGGATGGTCGGCGCATTCGAGCCGCTGGTGTATATTCCCGGCCGCTTCGGCATGCAGAACAAGGACATGTTTTGCGTGACCGAGAAAGGGTGCGAGCTGCTCTCTGACTATACTCCAACCGACACGCTGTTGAGAGCGGGCTAAACGAAGATGAAGATCACCAGGATCGAGACAATTCCTATTCGCCTGCCGACGCGTCGCGTACACCAGTGGGCAAGCCTCACCACGCCCATCGGCGTGTACGTGATCATCAAGCTTCACACCGACCAAGGTCTGATCGGTCTCGGCGAAGCGCCGGTGCTTAAAGATTGGGGCGGCGATCACGGCAAGTATTTTGGCGAGACGCCGCAAACTACGGTTCACATCATCAACGATATTCTTGCACCGGCATTGGCCGGCCAGGATCCGAGCCGATTCGAGTCGGTTCACGCGTTGATGGACAAAGCGGTAAAAGGCTACCCCTACTGCAAAGCGGCCATCGATGCAGCGCTTTACGATGTCATCGGCAAGGCGCTCAAGGTTCCGGCATATCAGCTCCTGGGCGGTCTGTTTCACGAGCGCGTGCCGATCGCGCACAGCCTCGGATTGATGGAAATCGACAAGGCCGTAGAGGAAGCCGTGCAGGTGAAGGCTGAAGGCGTGAAGACCATCAAGCTCAAAGGCGGTGTCGACCAGAAACGCGATGTCGAGTTGGTGAGAGAAATTCGCACAGCGATCGGGGCGGATTTGAATATTTGCGTTGACGCCAATCAAGGTTATCCGACGGCGAAGATCGCGGTGAAAATCATCAAAGCGATGGAAACGTACAATCTGCTCTATATGGAACAACCCGTCGAAGGCATAGATCAGATGGCGGAAGTCGCGGGCCGCGTCGACACGCCGATCATGGCAGACGAGAGCGCTTGGACGCCACAGGACGTCATCGAGATTGTGAAAAAGAAGGCGGCGGATCTGATTTCCATTTACACGACCAAGCCCGGCGGATTGTTCAAAGCAAAAAAGCTTGCGGCCGTCGCGGAAGCGGCGGGTCTACAGTGCAACGTCAACGGTTCGGTCGAGACCGGCGTAGGAAACGCGGCGAACATTCATTTAGCGGCATCGACTGGCGTTGTGACGTACGGCTGCGTTGTGCCCGTGTCCACCCCCAAAGGAAAGGGCAAAGGCGGCATCGCCGGAATTTATTACCAGGATGATATCGTTCAAGAGCCATTCGATTATTCGGACGGCGAAGTGGTCGTATCTTCCAAGCCCGGGCTTGGCATCGAGCTCGACGAAGACAAGCTCGGGCATTACCGCGTCGGATGACCGATGGCCGGCGACCGCGCGGCCATCGCCAAATTCTTTTATGTCTTTTCGAAAGATTGCAGTGCTCGGAGCCGGCAACGGTGGTTGCGCGATTGCCGCGGACTTGACACTGCGCGGTTACGAAGTACGGCTCTTCTCGCGCACGGAATCGACATTGATTCCAATCGCCAGGCGCGGCGGTATCGAGCTGGTCGAGAATGGCGAGACGAAGTTCGCCACGCCTTACTTCATAAGTCCGCATCTGCCGCCGGTGTTGAACGGGGTCGATCTCATCATCGTCGCCGCGCCGTCGGTCGCGCACGAATACCTGGCAAAGAGTTTGGCTGATTATCTCATCGATGGCCAGCGCATTTTGCTGACCCCCGGCCACACTGGCGGCTCGCTCCATGTCGCCAACCTGTTGCGTAGTTTTGGTTGCAAGGTCGAGGTGAGGCTCTGTGAAACGGTCACGCTCACATACATTTGCAGAATGCCTGGGCCGGCACGCGTAGAAGTCTATCGGCGGACAACCAATCTTCGCTCTGCCGCGTTTCCGGGAAAGCAGACTCACGGTCTCGTAAAAGAGATTCAAGAAATATTTCCCAACGTCATTGCCGCAGAAAACGTCCTCGAAACCGGCTTATCGAATATCAACGCGATCATGCATCCGGCGGGCATGATCGGTAATGCAGGCTGGATTGAAAAGACCGCCGGCGATTTTCGTTATTATCGTGATGGAATTACCCCCTCCATCGCCGCGTGGATCGAAGAGGTGGACAAAGAGCGCTTGGAAATCGTTCAGCACCTGGGGCTCAAACCACTTCGCTTTGTCGATATCTTTCATCAAGCGGGCCTCACTTCGGAGGAAGCCTGCGCAAGTGGATCCGCATACCGGGCAATTAACGAGAGCGTACCCAATCAAACGATCAAATCACCGTCGTCTCTCGATCATCGCTACATCAAAGAAGATGTCGGATATGGTCTCGTGCCAATGGCGGAGATTGCGAGACTGTTAGGTGTAAAGACGCCGGTGATGGATGCGCTGATCACGTTGGCTTCGACGGCGCTTCATACGAACTTCCGAAACGAAGGTCTGACGCTGGAGAAGATGGGATTAGCGAGCGTCCTAGCGGAAAATCTGCCAGAGATTCTGCAGGAAGGTTTCTAGGAGCTAATTTATGCGCGTCGGGTTATGCTTCGACGGGTTTTACTCGATTCATGAGATGATCGAGCTGGCGCAACTCGCCGACAACGTCGGCATGGAGTCGGTCTGGATGTCGGATCATCTTTGTTTCCGCGATTCACTGACGACATCGATGGCGTTGTTCATGGGGACCAGCAGGATTCAAGTCGCGCCGGCGCCTATGAGTCCATACTCGCGCCATCCGATCATTTCAGCGATGTCGATCGCTACTATGGACGAGTTCGCTCCAGGCCGCGTGATTGCCAGTCCGGGAACCGGCAATGCGGCGGCGCTGAAAGAAGCGGGGATCGAATCGCCGCATCCACTCCAGACCATGCGCGAATATGTCGAGATTTTACGGCGCTTATTGAAAGGCGAGACCGTTAACTTTCAGGGCAAGATGTTCCAGATCAACGGCGCAAAGATGGGCTTCGTGCCGTTCGCGCCAATCCCGATGTACATCACCGCCGTGCGCCCGCGCATGCTTCAGCTCGGCGGCGAGATCGGTGATGGAGTGTTGCTGTCGGGAGGCTGTTCGCCTGGCTATATTGAAAAATGTATCGGGGAAATTGCCCAGGGGGCAGCAAAAGCCGGTAAGTCTTTGAGCAACGTCGACGTTGCGGGCTTCGTTACGGCAGCGGTTTCTAACGATCGCCGCGAGGCGATCGAAGCCAACAAGTTGTTTTTGGCCTATATTTTTCGCAACACGCATCACACTGAAAATATTCGGTTGGGAGGCGGGAAGGTCGATCAAGATGGTCTCGCGGCAGCGGTGGCAAAACGAGACTGGGAAGCGGCGAAGAAATTCATCACGGACGAGCTTGTGCACGCGCATTCGGTTGCCGGCACACCGGCGGACTGTCGCGCGCAGCTCGAGTCCTTTGTGAAAGGTGGTTTGAACTTACCCATCCTTTTGCCCACCGGCACACAAGAAGGGCGAAAACAGGTCGTGCGAATGGCGCGCGAGCTGGTGAGCTGAGCGTTCCATGATTTTCAATTGATCCGGTTTAGATTAAAAAGGTCCAAACTTCGTTTCGTCCGGCGTAATCAGGGGGTGTCAGTTTATGGTTCTACAAGCGGCACGAATGAGCCTGGCGGTACTCGTCGCGTGGCTATTGGGCGGTACGACGCTATCAGCTCAGCCGGTCGATATCGACGCGGCCAAAAAGGAAGGCAAGGTCGTGATCTACGGCACCATTGTGCCGCAGGTGATGAGTTTTATCGAAAAAGGCTTCGAGGCGAAGTATGGAATTAAGAGCGAATACTGGCGCGGCGACGCCACCAAAGTGATCGACCGCGTGCTCACCGAATGGCGCGCCGGCAAACCGAGCTTCGACGTCGTGATCGGCGCGAGAGGTCCGTTGGCGCTGGCGAAGCCCGAGGGAGTGTTTGCGAAATACTCTCCAGCAGCATCGGCGAATTTTCCCGCGAAGTTCAAAGATAAAGACGGACAACTGACCGCTATGCGAGTGACTCCAGTCGGCATTTTGTACAATACCGAGTTGGTAAAAAGCGCGGACGCTCCGAAGACCTTTGACGATCTTCTGGACCAGAAATGGCAGGCTAAAATCAGCATGCCGGACCCGTCTCGCCACGCGAGCACGGCGCAATTCTTGTGGAACATGGAGCAGATCAAGGGAGAGAAGTGGATCGAGTTTGCGCGCGGATTGGCTAAACAAAGGCCTCATTTGGTTGAATCCTATTCGTCCGTGCCTAACGCCATCGTCCGTGGAGAGAGTGCCGTCGGCATAACTTATGTCCAGTACGCCGGACAAACCAAAGGCCCGATTAGCTTTGCACCCATCGACAAGCTGTTCGCCGATCCGAGCGACGCGGCGCTCAGCTCGAAATCTCCCAATGTGAACGCCGGCAAGCTGTTTATTGAGTATTTATGTT
>WNGA01003055.1_pt1 | contig 25276 bp, 20 predicted proteins | sample 5400061 | NCBI WGS metagenome assembly WNGA01 (sample SAMN13153366, study PRJNA577476) | soil metagenome | isolation source: 100 cm soil or saprolite under grassland replicate 2 | place: USA:California | collected 2016-06-15 | reverse complement strand
GACGAATGGGGACACTGGGCCCAGGTCGTGTTGAAACCGTGGGTGCCGGTGCTGGCACAAGTCGCCCTTACGGTGACGGTGATTCTCACCTTCACCTCGGGGTTGCTTTATCTCTGGCGCAATCGCGGATTGTATCTGAACGACATGTAAATTAACCTTGCCTGCGTGAACAGCTCGGCGCCTGCGGAAGCGATGCCGGGCATTCTCGGTTTGAACGGCGGAGAACTGGTCCTGCTCCTCGTGACCCTGCTGGTCCTGTTCGGCGCAATCAGGATTCCCCCGTTCGCGCACGGTCTGGCTCGGCGCGGTTTGGGCCAAGGCATCAAAGAATTCCTCCGCGCTGGCAGCGAATCAGGCCAGGACGTCGGTGAATCCCTGGGGGCCGGCCTGGGCAAGCCGGTTGCGGATGCGCTGACTCATTTAAACCAGACCTGGGAATTTCAAGACCCGCCGGCGCTGCGACTGCGGCAAATCAGGAAGCAAATGAAAAGGCGGTTTATCCTCTGGATCGCCCAGGGTTTCGGCGCGGGCCGGATTCCCTTCGCTCCCGGCGCCTTCGGTTCACTCGTCGGGTTGCTGTGGTTTGTGCTTCTGCTGTGGCCGGGAAATTTCTGGTTTTACGCCGGAGGAATGGTTGCGGGATTTTTTCTGTCCACCTGGCTCTGCGGCGTTGCGGAGAAGATTTTGCGCCAATCGGACCCCGGCTCTGTCGTGCTGGACGAAATCATCGCGATGCCGATTTGTTTTGCGGTTTGGGTGGCAAACTTCTTTGTCAAAAACGATGCCATGCCTTCGCCGGACTTTTTTTTCAGTCGCGATACATGGCCGCTGACGTTCGGCGTTTTCGCGGCGTTTCGCCTTTTCGACGTGGTCAAACCCTGGCCCGTGCGACAAAGTCAAAGATTGCCGGGCGGTTGGGGTGTGACCGTGGACGATGTGCTGGCGGCGCTCTATGTGAACGTCCTGACTTTGTTCACGCTGATGCTTCCCTTGCCGCGTCATTGAGTCGGCTTCGCTCCTCCTTTTGGTTCCGCGCCGGCCGGGTTTGAGGTTTCGGTGTGGGGATGCCTCTTGCGGTGCCGGAGAACAATGTTTCTGGTGATCCCAAACACCAGCAGCGCCGCCGGCGTGCTGACGATCACCGACCCGAGCAGCAACGGTCGCCCTACGGAAAAAAAAGTCGTCCAGCTCCGCCACTCGCGGGCATGCCAGTGCAGGTCGCGCAGCCGCGGTGGCCAGTGGTGCGGATCGCTCAACAGCCAATAACCCAGGTTGTATTCCCACCGGAACAACACCGGCATGAACGGCAACGCCACGTCGTGCAGCGTCACCGCGATGGCGGCGGCGACAATGTTGCAGCGCGTCAGCCAGGCAAACAAGATCGAGAGGAGCGTCTTCAAGCCGACCAGGGGCGTGAAGCCGAAGAAAATGCCGATGGCCACGCCGCCCGCGATGGCGTTGGGCGTGTCGCGGATCGCCAGCAATTTAAGCGAATGTTCCTTGAGCCACTGGTGCACGTTCATTGTCGAACGGGATCCTTTGCCGTCTGCCGCCGGCAGATGCCTGGCATCTTCCGGCCAGGAACCCGGAGGCGCCTTATCCCAACCGTGCCGCCGCCAGCTTCCGATTGAATTCAACCACGTCCGCGTACCGCACGCCTGTGCCGCCGAATATATCGAGCGCCGAGCCGATGGTCAGGTCAATTCGGCCGTTGCCCACCCGTGTGACTTCCTCCAAATCGACCAGCGAACGTGCCCCGCCGGCGTAGGTCGTCGGGAGGGGCGACCACCGCGCGAGTTTATCGACCAGTTCGAGGTCCACGCCGCCGCACAGCCCTTCCACATCCGCCGCGTGCACCAGGAACTCGGCGCAGAATTGCGCCAGGCGATCGAGCCCTTGCGGTTCGATTTTGAACTCGGTGAAATTTTTCCACCTGTCCGTGACGACCCAATAGTCCTTGTCGCGTCGCCGGCAGCTCAGGTCAAGCACCAGTCGCCCCTGGCCGATGGCCGCGACCAGCGCGCGGACACGGTCGAAATCAAGCCGGCCATCCCGGAACACCCACGAGGTCACGACGACATGGGACGCGCCCCCCTCCAGCCAGGCGCGTGCGTTGTCGAGATTGATGCCGCCGCCGATCTGCAGCCCGCCGGGATAGGCGGCGATCGCTTCGCGCGCGGCCGACTCGTTGCCCGGTCCGAGCATGACGACGTGTCCGCCGGTGAGGCCGTCGCGCCGGTACAATTCCGCATACCACGCCGCCGAATGGTCGGAGACAAAATTCGTGCGCAACGCCGCCGGATCGTCACTCAACGTGCCGCCGACGATCTGCTTCACCTTTCCCTGATGAAGATCAGTACACGGTCTGAACACGGCGGGAAGTTAGCGTCTGAAAAGCCAGGAGTCGAGAAAGAGAACGCAGTGGCCTGACCTAAGGACCTGGAAAGCTCCGCGTTCCCCGCGGACCTGCTCGCGGGCCGCGGAACTAAACGCCCCCTCTCCCGCCCTTCGGGCACCCTCTCCCCCTCCGAGGGGGAGAGGGGTGGGGTGAGGGGGCCGCTTGCACGTTCAGGAGCACAAGTCACCTGGAAGCTGTTTCGGAAAGTCCCGTCACAAATCCGCGCGCCGCGTTTGTAAGCGAAATAACAGTATATCCACGATCTGTTGAAGGCGTTTGACGATGGTTGGTGGACGAGGAACTAAATATTGCATTTTTAGTTGTGGGCGCTTCCAAATACGAGGCGTCCGCAACTCGGAAGCCATTCGATGAAAGTGCGAATGAAAAGATCAGATTTCTCACGTTGTTCAATTACCTTCCAGTGCCGGCCGTCAACTGGGAGGCCGCGCAACAAATCCTGGCCTCGTCCAGTGAAGGGTTTCACCTTAATCGAACTAATGGTTGTGATCGCAATGGTGGCGTTGCTCGCGGCGTTATTGCTTCCAGCGCTATCACGAGCTAAAGCAGCGGCCAGGTCGGCCGCATGCAAGAGCAATCTCCATCAGATCGGAATCGCCTTGAGGATGTATGTGGATGATTTCAGGAAATACCCTCTGCACGTCGTTTATTCCGCGTCTCCTTTCAATGATCCTGGGGCTCCGCAAAAAGGATGGGCCTGGGCTCTGGAACCATACGTGCCGGTCCAGCAAAAAATCTTCTTATGCCCGGAAAACGATAACCCCCCGCTTCGCGTAATCTCGGCCGCTTCCGGCTTGGAGAGTTCGCTCCCGGCAAGAGGTCGCTATGGGTACAACGCATTCGGAACGGCACTCAATCATCCGGAGTTGACCCTTGGACTGGGAAATGGTTGGCAGAGCGGTTCCGATATCGTCGTAATGGAAGTTGGTGAATCCGCAGTTATGGAGCCAGCCGATATGATTGCTTTCGGCGACGCAAAGGGACCTTTGGGCATTGTGATTTCGCCGATTCTTGCGTCCGGCCTGATCCCAAGCACTCGGCACAATGAGGGTTCAAATATTCTCTACTGTGACGGGCACGTTGAATACCAAAAACAGAAGATACTTATTAAAGAGACTGATCCGGCCCGGCAGCGTTGGAACAACGACCACGAGCCGCATCCTGAAACGTGGTGATCGCCTCACGTCGGTCTTTTGTCTCCGGGAGTCGAACTGACCGCCGGTGGATTCTCGGCGTCGCGGAAGGTTTCTTTTTCTTCCGGGAGGCCGGTCACAATCCGCGCGCCGCGTTTGTAGGCGAAATAGGAGTAGGTCCACTGAAGGAGCACGGCCAGTTTGTTGCGAAATCCAATCAGAAAGATCAGGTGAATGAAAAGCCAGGCGAGCCACGCAAGAAATCCATTGAATTCGAGCCTGCCGATTTTCGCCACAGCAGCCGAGCGGCCGATGGTCGCCATCGTGCCTTTGTCCCAATACTTGAACGGCGGGCGGGCGGCGCGCTCGCGCCCCCGTTCCAATTCTTCCCTGACGATGCGAGCGACGTGTCGCGCCATTTGCATGGCGGCAGGCGACACGCCAGGCACCGGCTTGCCTTCCCCGTCGAGCACCAGCGCCATGTCGCCGATGGCGAACACCTCCGGATGATCGGGCAGACTCAGGTCCGGTTTGACCTTGACGCGCCCGGCGCGGTCCAGTTCCACACCCAGTTTTTGCGTCAGCGGGCTCGCCGACACGCCGGCGGCCCAGATAATGTTCTCCGCTTCGATGGTCTGGCCGTTCTCCAGTTCAACACGACCTTGGCTGAGGTTCCTGACTTTGGCGCCGGTGCGCACTTCGACACCCTTCGCCCCAAGCTGACGCTGCGCGCGCGCGGATAGCTCCGCCGGCAGGTGCGCCAGAATCCGCGGCGCGGCTTCGATCAAGACAATCCGCGCCTGGGTCGGATCAATGCGGCGGAAATCGCTCTTCAATACGTGCCGCGCCAGTTCGGCGAATGCGCCGGCCAGCTCCACGCCAGTGGGCCCGCCGCCCACCACCACCATGGTCATGAGCCGATCGTGCGCCGCCGGACTGGCTTCGTTCTCCGCCTGTTCGAACGCCAGCAGAACACGCCGGCGGATGCGCAGGGCGTCGTCGAGCGATTTCAGTCCGGGCGCGAACCGATCCCATTCCGGATGTCCGAAATAACTCGTCACGCCGCCCAGCGCCAGCACCAGGTAGTCGTAGGCCAAGGTGTTCTTTTCGAGCAAAACCTTCTTCTCCGCGAGATTGAAGTCCACCACGTGGTCGAGCAACACCGTGACGGCGGGCCGGCCGGACAGGATCGAACGGATGGGCTGCGCGATCTCCGGCGCGGAGAGGCCCGCGGTCGCCACCTGATAGAGCAACGGTTGAAAAAGATGATGGTTCTGGCGATCCACCAGCGTGACGCGCGCCTGAGGATGGTTGAACGCCTGGCAAAACGTCAGCCCGCCGAAGCCCGCCCCCAGGACGACGATGTGTTTGGTTTCCATGTCGCGCCCAATCTTGTGCGGCGGGCGACCAAAAGCAAATGCGCGTCGCACCTGAACCGGCGGTCGGACGGTTGCTTCCCACTCGCCTTGTCCAGCTTCCTCAGGGAGAGGGTATTTCACGCCTGTGCGGCGAAAGCCGCGCTCGAATCTTCCAAAAACTGGAGTGCGGTTCACCCTCTCCCTTGGGGAGAGGGCAGGTGTGAGGGGGAAAAGTGCAGCTTATCAGCGACTAATCAATTTGCGCACTTCGAGCTCGGGATCGACCTCAGTCCGACGAAGCAGCGTGTAAGTGGACGAGTGCCTGACTTTGTCGCCGACGATCATTTTCCTCAACGTACCCAGCATTTCGAGCTCTACGTAGGCCAACGGATCGGGATTGGTGTAGATTTCCGCGCTGCACCCGTTGTCAGGATAGTCACCGAGAATGCGATAGGGCGCGTCGATCTTCAGCACCTTTGCCTCGCCCACCCAGATCAGCCCGGTGGCGTCCGTTCCTATCTTGTGCGCCGCCTTGGGATCGCGCGTGAGCGAGAGCAGTCCGTTGTCCACTCTCAAATTGACTGGCAGCTCGTCCGATTGGCGGTAGTAACCTTCCCGGATCCGCTCGAATTCCGGCAGACTGGCGCAGGCGACGGCCGGATCCTTCAACTGCGTGATGACCCACACGGCGACCTTGAGCGGTTGCCCGCTGACTTTTTCGTAGGTGGTGGTGACGGTCATGACCGGCCGGTCGAGGTCGAGTTCGATCCGGCGATAGGCGCGAATGCCGTAATGCGGATCCACCGCGGAAACCAGTGTCACCACGAATCCGTCCACACGCGCCTCAACCGGCATCGAATCGAACGCCACCGGCGGCGGCCAGGCGCGCGGTGTCACCTTATCCCAATCCGTCTGGGGGGCCGGCCAGGATTTGTCGCCGCCGAAGTTGCCCCATTCCGTGGAATCGGGGTCGGGCGTTTTGCCATCCAGTTGCCGATTCTCCCAGAAGGGCCCGTCCTCGTCTCCCGTGAGGCGGAATTGCATCACCCGACCGATCGCCGGGACGACAATCGCCTCCACGCGGCCGTTGCTGATGAGGAGTGAATTGGTCCACCCGTGATAATTGGTGCGAATGAGAAAGCCGACCGGGTCGAACGGCGGCGGATGTTCGCTTGCCTGCGCAACGGACCCGCACCGCGCCACGCCCAGTGCGGCGAGCCAGAGCGGGAGGATTCCGGTGGTGATGGTTTTTCTGACCTTGTTCATAACGTTCTAGGGTGATTGCTGCGGTGAGTCTGCCCCCGTGATTTCACGAAGCAACTTGAAAAATGCGCGCTTGCGGTCCGAACTCAGGCCCCAATTGACCGGGACACTCTGGTAGCCGTCGTCGAACTTTTCGCCTTTCAGCCGGTAATCAAAGTAACCCCACGACGCGTGCTCGCTGATGGCCGCGCTGAAATGGTTCTTCGGCTTGTCGAAATCGAAGTGGTCGTCCTCGTTGAACAGAATCGGCTGGCCGTGGTAGCCGGGAACCTGCCGGCACCGGCGCGCCAGGGCGGAAAGGCGGTCCGGCTCGGAAACTCCGTTCCCGTGCAGCAACAGAAAATCCGCGACGCGAGCGACGTTTTCCCCCGGAACGGTCCCGCCGCCATAGGATGTGCTGACCAGCAGACGCCGCCCGTTCCGCGTGGTCCGTTGGACGCGCTCGATCAGTTCGTGGACGCGGTCCGGCTGCAAAATAGCGTGGTCGTAACGCACGTTGCATTCGTTGTTGATTTCGACGAGCACGTGGCGATAACCGCGGTCGAGCAACCAGTTCGTTGCGTTCTCCGTCGCGCGAATCACTGCCGTTTCATCGCGCAACCGTTCGTCCTGACCGAAATAGAAGCAGCCGAGGATGACGGCCAGGCCGAGTTCGTCCGCCTGGTCGAGAATGCGCCCAAGCCGATTCAGATAATCCGCCCGCAACGAACCGTCCGCTTCAATGGCGGAATTGTGCCACGGCTGTTCCTTCGAGTAACCCTGCGGCGACCCGCCCTGCAAATTGATGGTGAACGCGAGCAGGCCGTGCCGGCGCCATTCCGGCATCGCGGCAATGAACTCGCGCGTGTTCCGTTCCGCGTCCCATTTGCCCGTGTCCGGGTAAGCCCACTGGTTCGCGGTGGCCGGATTGCGGTCGTCGAAAATTCCCTGGACCATCCGCGCGTTCAACAGCAGCCCCTGGATGCTGTGCCCGCGCCAGACGCGACCGGCATAAGTTGGCCGGCCGTTGATGTGAAATTCGTCGCCAACGATGGTGACGGTGGTTTTTTGCGAAGGCGCCCCGTCCGCCTGGCCGCTCCGCCGGCAAGGCGACATGGCGAGAAGCGCGACGGCAACTGACAGCAATTTTTGGCCCGTAAACAACGGGCGTCGGAGGCGCGGTCCCATGACGGTTATCCGACGAGGGTAGGACATTCGCCCGGAACAGGCAAGCGCGCCTTTGCCATGAACCATGTGTCGGCTACCGAAAATTTGAACGTACGTTCAAAATTTCCGTCGTGGTTGCCGAGCATCGAACATCCGGCGTCAGCGGTAAGGTTGGCGCAGTTCGACCCGGGTGGCGGCTTGTTTCGCGCGGACACGGAGATTCAAGCTTTCCACCCCCACGGAAAACGCCATCGCGAAGTAGATGTAGCCTTTGGGGATTTCCTTGTGGAATCCTTCGGCCACCAGGGCGCAGCCGATCAGCAACAGGAAACTCAAGGCGAGCATTTTCAGTGTCGGATGCTTGTGAATGAAATCGCTGATGCGGCCCGAGAAGATCAGCATGAACACCAGCGCAATGATGACCGCCGCAACCATGACCCCGAGCTGCCGCGCCATGCCGACCGCGGTGATGACCGAGTCGAGCGAGAAGACGATGTCGAGCAGCAGGATCTGGACAACGACGCTGACAAAGTTCGGCGCCAGCCGACTGGTGACCGCGCCGTCTTCCCCTTCGAGTTTCTCGTGAATTTCACGGGTGCTTTTCCAGAGCAGAAACAGTCCGCCGCCCAGGAGAATCAAATCGCGGCCCGACACCGGATGCGGCTGCGGCAACAGTCCGAACACCGGAACGTGGAACAACGGTGCGGTGAGCTTGACCATCCAGGCCAGTCCGCAAAGGAGCAACACCCGCGTGACGAGCGCCAGGCTCAAACCGGTTTGCCGCGCCTTGGCCTGCTGTTCCGGCGGCAATTTCCCGGCCAGGATCGAGATGAACACGATGTTGTCGATGCCCAGGATAATTTCGAGCGCGGTGAGCGTGAGCAAACTGATCCAGATTTCGGGATTCGCGAGCCAGTCCATGGGCGGCAATGTTGTGGAAACGGAACTCCGTCGCAAGAGTTATCATTCCTGCGGCAATCGGCATTGCCCGAAGTGCTTCGAACCTCGAAGCGAAGCCATAGTGAACTCGCGGAGCGCCGCGTCACGCTGCAAGTCAACCCTGCCGACGCCGAGCGTCCTCAGTTGGCGGCGCGCAAAACGCATTTCGACAGTTTATAGCAGACCATTTCCTGGTCGTTGCGGAGAAGCAGAATGTCTCCCGCGAGGGCCGGGTTGTTCCAGGTCTTCGAATGGAGCGCGGCGAGCTTCGCCACTTCGCGATACGCGGTGGGATTCGCCTCAACGAGCGCGACGGGGCCAGGCTCGGTTTGCACCAGCAACAAATCATCCACGAGCATGAGTTGGCCGTGGCCGTAGCGGCCATCCTTCCACTTCCGCGGCTGTGGTCGGAGACCCGGCCGCAGCACGTCCGCACGCCCGGTGGCACGGAATTCATTCCCACGCGTCATCCTTGGCAAAGCTGCTGCGACTGGCCTGTCAGGCACAGTCGCACTCCGTTCGGCGATTCGACCGCCGCTGTAGATCGAACCCAAGGGACAAGGTTGCATTGTAAATCGCGCCCGAACGATCAGAATATCTTCATGTCACTTGCAGTTTGGCCATGGCTCGCTCTGCTTACCCTGATCGGGTTCAGAGGCCTGACGCTGTTCGGCGGAAGCCTGGTTCCGCAGATTGACGGCGATTGGTGGCCGGTGGCCGGCAACCCGGACCTGGGCGAATACACCGACGACAAACAGGAGCCGGTGGACTTCGCGATCTGGCGGGCAGCGGATGGCACCTGGCAGCTCTGGTCCTGTATCCGCCACACGAAATGCGGCGGCAACACACGCCTGTTTTACCGCTGGGAAGGCAGACATCTCACCGATCCGGATTGGAAACCAATGGGCATTGCGATGGAAGCGGACCCGGCTTTGGGCGAATCCAAGGGCGGATTGCAGGCGCCCTATGTGTTCAAGGAGAAGGACCGCTATTTCATGGTCTATGGCGACTGGAACCGGATTTGTCTGGCCCAAAGCAAGGATGGGAAGAACTTCCAACGCGTACTCAATCAACGCGGACAACCTGATCTCTTCAGCGGGCCCTACGAAAACAGTCGCGATCCTATGGTGCTGAAGATCGGGAATATCTACTACTGCTACTACATGGGGCACAAGAAAGGGGCCGAGTATCAGTCGGCGATATTCTGCCGCACATCTCACGATCTCGAACAGTGGAGCGAGCCGATGATGGTATCCGCCGGCGGGTATGCCGCCCGACAGACCAATTGGTTTGGCGGCGATGCCGAGTGCCCGTTTGTGTTGGAGAAGGATGGACTCTTCTACCTCTTCCGAAACCAGCTTTACGGCCGAAACAATCTCAACACTCAATATGCCTCGCCCAATCCGCTGAACTTCGGAGTCGGCGACGATCGCCATCGCATCGGCGCGTTGCCCGTTGCAGCGCCGGAGATCGTCTTTCACCAGGGCCGCTATTACATGGCCGCGCTCAAGCCGACGCTGGACGGCATCCGGATCGCGCGGCTCCGGTGGGTAAAGCCGTGAGCGAGTAACTTCAGCCGAAACCGAGCGATGAATCGCCGTGCTGTTTTCGGTCGCCTTGACAGGTGAGGAGCGCGAAATTTATTCCGCTTCCGCGTCCGCTGACTCACAGAACCCAATCCCTTCATTGCCTCCTCCGGTCCGAGACCTGAAGTGGACTGAAATCCGCGCCACGTTTCGGTTCCAAGCACACTGGGCGTTCCACGCGCCACGGGCCGGCGCAATCTGTTTGGTCCGCGAAAGACCGAGCACCCTTACTTCTTCGGTGCCAGCGCCCGGATCTTGATGTTTCGGAAGGAGACCTGGCCGTGATCGCCCTGGAGCGAGAGGTAACCGCTGTTGGACTTCGCGAACAACGGCATCGTCGAAAACTTGCTTTTGGCGACGCGCTCCTTGAAATCGTCGCTGCCCAGCACATACTCGACATACTTCACACCGTTGACTTCGTGCAGGCACTTTTCCGGGCTGATGAGGATGCGCATGTGATTCCACTGGCCGGCCGGTTTGGTGGCGTCGATCGGCTTGCCGGTCTTGGGATCCGTCGGCGGCTGATACAGCGCATACAGCCAGCCGCAGCGTTGCGGGTCCGCGGCTTTCGCGTTGTCCTCAAGCTGAATTTCGGGCCCGGTCGCCCAGGCCGCGCCGCCTTCGTCGGTGACGTGATACATGATGCCGCTGTTGCCGCCCTCGGAAATGTTGTAGTCTAACTTCAGTTCGAACCAGTCAAAGGCGTCGGTGGTGACGAGATCGCCGGCATTGTGAGGATCGACGCAGGCCAGCGCGCCGTCCTTCACCTGCCAGCCGGGCCGAACGCCTTCATGTTTGAAGTTGTGCCAGCCGGTGAAGTCCCGGCCATTAAATAGCAGCTTCCAGCCTGCGGTCTTTTCCGCGTCGCTGAGCGTGTTGCTCTTCGCGTCCTCCGCCGCGTGGAGCGGAAGCGTGACAGTGATGATGAAAGCGAGTGCAAGCAGTGGTGTGCGTTTCATGGACTGAACGTTAGATGAACCGCCGCGCCTCGGCAATGAAAATGGCTTTGTTCGCGTTGCGGGGAAGTGAGGTTCATGAGACAGCGCCGGTTTGGGCGGGGCGCAGGTGCTCTTGGCAATGGGCATACCCGTCCGGCCCGATTTTCATTACGACGTTACACCAGAGAATGAGGCCGGATGCTTTTTCCCGGTTTGTTGCTGTCTGATTCTCTGCTACTGTCTGCGCTCTTATGAGAATGATGTCGCTTTCAGTTCCGGCTTGAACAGATATGCCCTCCATCATCACTGCCACTGAAATCACCGTGCGCTACGGCGAACGCGCGGTGCTTGACGCCGCCACGCTCGGTGTTGAGGAAGGCGACCGCATCGGGCTGGTCGGACGCAACGGCTGCGGCAAGACGACGTTCCTCCGCATCCTCGCCGGGTTGCAATCGCCGAACAGCGGCGAAGTCTCGCGGCGGCGCGACCTGGTCGTGAGCTATCTGCCGCAGGACTTCATGCTCGATGCCACCAGGTCGGTGGCGGAAAACATCCGCGATGGCGCGAAGCCGGTGCTCGATTTGATCGCGGAGTTTGAATCGCTGCCGCACGACTCGAAGCGGCACGAGGAATTGGAACATCGCATCGGCGCGCTCGAAGGGTGGACAGTGGATCAACGCGTCGAGACTGCAATGTCGCATTTGAATTGTCCCGCGGCTGAGCGGCGCGTTGACACCCTTTCCGGTGGCGAGAAGCGGCGCGTGGCGATGTGCCGCGCCCTTGTCTCGTTGCCCGACCTCCTGATCCTCGACGAGCCCACGAACCATCTCGACCCGGAATCCATTGATTGGGTCGCGGATTTTCTCGAGGAGTTCCACGGCACATTCCTCGTCGTCACGCACGACCGCTATTTTCTGGATCGCGTGACGAAGCGCATGATCGAGTTGTCGGATGGCCGTTTCTTCTCGCACGACGGCAACTACACAGATTACCTGCTGGCCAAGGCCGAGCGCCAGGCCGCCGACGCGGTCATCGAGCACAAGCGCCAGATGTTTCTGAAGAAGGAACTGGCCTGGGTGCGCCAAGGCCCGCGCGCGCAACGCAGCAAGCAGAAGAATCGTTTCGAGCGGTACTACGAAACCGCCGCGCAAGCCGGGCCGGCGCTCGAGGAAGACGTTGAACTTTGCATTCCTCCGCCGCCGCAACTCGGCAACCGCACCGTGGAGTTGAGAAATCTCGGCATGGAAATCGGCGGAAAGAAATTGTTCGGCGGGTTCAGTTACACGTTCGAGAACGGTCGGCGAATCGGTGTTTGCGGACGGAACGGCCTCGGCAAAACCACGTTGCTTAGAGCCATCATGGGCCAACTGGCACCCACCGAAGGCACGGTGAAAACCGGCCAGCTCACGAAGTTCAATTACGTGGATCAAGGCCGCCTCCAATTGAACGAGGAACGCACCGTGCTCGACGAGGTCGCTGACGGCACGGAGTTCGTGCAATGGGGCAACACGACACTTTCAGTGCGCTCCTACCTCAAGCGATTTCTGTTTGCCGACGACCGCATCACGACTCTGGTCAGGAAACTCTCCGGCGGCGAGCGCAGCCGGCTTTTGCTCGCGCGAATCCTGAAAAGCGGCGGCAACTTCCTCATCCTGGACGAACCGACGAACGATCTCGACCTGCCAACGTTGCGTGTGCTGGAGGAGGCGCTGATTGCGTTCCCCGGTGTCGTCTGCGTCGTCAGCCACGACCGATATTTCCTGAACCGCGTCTGCACGGACATATTCGCTTTTGAGGGTGACGGCAGAATCCATCACAGCGCCGGTGGCTACGATTATTACCTGGAGAAGAAACAGCGTGCAGCCGTGGCGGCAACTCGGCAGAGCGCCGCCATTGTATCCACAAACAAGCCAGCGGCGTTCTCCCGAGACGCCGCTACGAAGGCCATGAAACCGGCAAAGCAGCGCAAGCTTTCCTTCAACGAAGCGCGTGAACTGGAAGGCATGGAGTCACAGATCCACGCTGTGGACGAAGAGATCGCCCGCATCGAAGGCCTGTTCGCGTCGCCGGATTTTCACCGCTCGCACGCAACGCAAAGCAGGCAACTGACTGCCGATCTTGCGGCCGCGAAAGAAAAGCTCAAGCAGCTTTACGCCCGCTGGGAAGAGTTGGAGGCCATCAAGGCAGCGGTGGAGCGCATGTGAGCCGTGTATTTCTGCGTGTGCTGACGGCCGTGCGCAATCACCGGCAGAAGGCAACTCCAACGGAGTTGTGTCAATCAGCCCAAGGTTGGTGAGCAGCGCCTACCTTGGGTGCAATTCCGAAAATGAAAACAACCTCAACGAGGTTGTGGCAATGTCGCCCGTGGGTTAGCGACAGATTTGCCGCAACCGCGTTGCGGTTGGTCATGATTCGGGGACAATTACCCAAGGTAGCTCGTGCCTCGCAACCTTGGGCTTTGGGACGGAATCCCGTTGGAATTCGGGTACGGAGCGCGACTCTGCGAGTCGCAGCGCGAGGAAAACGAGAGACGGTTGGAAAGGTTGAGCGCGGCCTGCGAGTGCGCAGGCTCAGGGCTCCTGACCCCGTGGAAAAAAGGTGAACCTGCTTCTGACGCCGCGACAAATAAGTGATCCGGTCGGATCATTTATTGTCGCGAGATTTCGGCTCACGGATTTTCCACGCGCGCGGAATCTACCTTCACGGGTCAGGAGTCCTGAGGCTTGAGCGCAAGTCCGAGCGTCACCAGATGGTTTTTATGGGCCAGGCTTGAATCCGCTTCGCGTTGGCGTTGCCGCCCTCGGCGCGGATTTCCAACGCGACGTTGGCCTCCAGTGGAGAAATCGTCTTTGTGACACACGCGGTTTCGTTAGCGAAAACCTCCAGCACCGAACGATCAATAAAAATCCGCAGTTTCAATTTCCGATCGCCTTCGGCCAGAGACAGCGGAGCTTTGGCGTCCAGCACCTGTAATTCCCGACCGTTGAAATTCACCAACACCTGCGGGGCTTCGTTCCCGCTCCTGATTCCGAGGCCAATACTGGTTGCCGACTGCAAATCAATCTCCGTCTCGATTTCCAGTGTGTTGGACTCCGGCAGCACCAGCGATTTCCGGTTGCTATCCAGGCGAACATTTCGCCACGCGGCTCGCTTGCCGCGCAGCTTGTTCAACTGCGGCGCAGGCTTTTGCTGAAGTTGCCCGGCGCGCGACAGACTCAATTGGCGCGGCAAAGACAGACAGCCATTCCAACCACGTCCGCCCGGAAAGCCATTGACCCAGCCCCACACCAGGCGACGTCCATCGCGGTCGGAGGTGACAGGTCTCCGCGTCAAAATCTCCCACGAAATACTGCACCTTGCCGTAAAGCAATCGGCCTTGCGGGTCGAAAACAAAGTTTGTTAAGCGCTCGTCCTCCTCAAAAATAAATGCTATCGGTAACCCACTACCATGAAAAAACCGTTGTTAAAGCTGCCAATCATGGCATCTGCCATTTTTTTGAGCACCTGGGGTCACAGCGAGCCGAGCGCTCGCGTTCCCCTCGCTGTCGCGCACAACGATACCAATGCCATCGTTTCCTGGCCGTACCCGTCCACTGGATTCGGCCTCGAATTCTCAACGAACCTGAGCACGACGGGCTGGCAGCCAGCCGCCGAAACCGTGGTTTCCAACAATGGCCGCTGGGAAGTTACCGCGCCGGCCAACCTGCCGGGCGGCTTCTTTCGCCTGAAAAATCACGTCCAACATTTCGGATTCTGGGCAGGATCACTGGCCCCGCAGGGATCCATCGTTGAGCAGCGCGGCTCGGTAAACTTCACCTATCTTCAAGGCGGGTTGAGTGGGGCTTTATCAGACCTGGCCGTGGCCTCGGGAATGAGATTGCTGGTCCCTTCTCCTGACTTTAGTGATACCAACGCCGTCAACGCGATAAAACCTTATACCAACAGCATCCTTGCTTTCTTCATGATGGATGAACCCGATTGCGTCGCTGGAGGAAACACGGGTACGCTAAATACACTGTTAACGTCCATTGAGACTGAAATCGTCAAGGTGCACGCCAATTTCCCGGGCGCGAAGACCATGTTTACCGTCGGCTGCGATTTTTGGAACTACAGTAATTTCCGCATTCCCAACGGTATTGATTATATCGCGATTGAAAGTTACGGGAGCACGGGCGACCCCGCCACGACTCAAAGCGAATGGTTGGCCAAAATCAATCATTTGAAATCTTATATGAATCGCTCCCAAAGAATCTTCCTGATGCCGGGAGCGACCGAAGGCTATGGGGCTGAATCCCAGCTTATCGAAAAAGCAAACGATATTTACAATTACGCCCAGACCGATCCGTTGGTCATTGGTGTGTTTCCGTTTGACTGGTACAGCGCTAATTATGATTGCGCGAGTGTAGGCCAATTCTGCGGCAACGGAGTACCGGCCACGAACTACGCCATACCTGTCATTGGCAGCCGGAGCGTGCGCGATCTGGCGAACTTGCGTGCGCGCTATATTCAGATCGGTCAATCCATCATGAGCGGCCCTTTTCTGGATGTGGGCACGGGCGGCCCTTCGATCCAATTTCTTGGCGGTCCCAGCCTGCCCGCGTCGCCTTGGATTGCCTCTCAGACGGGAGGAACAGATGGAACAACGCTCGTCGTTGATTTTTTTGATCCGGAACTTGGGGCCACGAATCAGGCCTTGCGAATCGACTCCGGCGCGAACGCGAACGAGTGGTACGTTGGACCATTGGCTCTGGATGAACTGGCGGTCGGCGCGCGATTTCGCCTTGTGACCTTCAGTCCCACTGGCAAAGAAAATCTGTTGTGTTTGACCACCGGTTCCGCGCCGTTGTCCCCGGCGCCCGCCATCACACTTGTCAATGGCCGTTACAAACTCTGGAGTTACGTGAACTCGGATACCCAGATAATGGACCTCGGCCCGGTTGTACCCAACGCCTGGCACATCGCCTACCTCTACGCTCGGAAGGACGGTAGGGTTAAGTTGTGGTGGGACGGGAATCTGGTCTTCGATGGCGCGGCGCCGCTGGTCAATCCGTTCGATGGATATGTCGAGTGGGGCAGCGGCTCGTGGCAGTACGACGCGACCACCAGCGTGGACTTTGATTGGGTTGCTTACGGCAATAACTTTTGACGACGCGGCGCCGCTGGTCGATTCGCGCGATGGATCTGCCGGAAGAGGAACGACGCGCGGCGGGGCGCGCGCGACCATGCGAGGTGGCGGGTTATTTCGATGCGTCAGCGATGTTTGCCGTCCGCAAGGAATAACTCCAACGGAGTTGTGTCACTCAGCCCAAGGCTGGCGTGCAACGACTACCTTGGGTGAACGTCGGCTTATGAAAACAACCTCAACCAGGTTGTGGCCGACGTTGTGCGTGCCGTGATGAACGGATTGGCCACAACCGCGTTGCGGTTGGGGTTGTTTGATGGACGGTGACCCAAGGTAGCCGCGATGCGGCAACCTTGGGCTTTGGGCTGGAATCCCGTTGGGATTCTCGGATTGAGCGCCCTACTTGAGAGATCTGATTTGCACCTCGGCCATTCCTGCTTGTTTGAGCACCTCTGCATATTCGCTCGCGTGACGGATGTCCACGAGCACCGCCAGGCCGCACGGCTTCAATACCCGCACGATCTCACGCAATGCCTGTTCCCGATCGGCGCGCTCAGAGAGATTATGCAACGCCCACTCGACACTACTGCGTCAAAACTGTTCGCGTCGAACGGGAGCTGCCGTGCGTCGCCGGTCTTAATTTCGATCCGCCCGTTGACGCCTTCGGCGAGCGCGTTCGCACGGGTCGTCTCGGGGCTGTTGCCGGATTGATCTTCGGTGCGCCAGAGGTCCACGCCCACGGCCAAACCACTCGTGAGCCGCTTCGCCACGCCGATCAACATCAATCCGCGACCGCATCCGACATCCAGCACCCGCTCGTCGCCGCGCAAGCGTATTTCGTCCAGCAAACGCTCGCGCAGGTGCAACTTGAGCACTCGGCTGCCGAACAACATCAGCGTCGCAGTCGCGATCCAACAGATTCCTCCCCCAATTCCCGTTCCGACAAGAATACTGAGCCACATTGATCGATGACTCGCAAACTTCGCCAACACCAGCCCGCCGATCACACCCGCCGCGCCGGCCAGAAACAATCGTCGCACCACCTGTGGGGCGTCCAATCCGTAGTCAGGCTTGGGTTTCTGTATTTCTGCGGCCATGGAGAAAGGTTGACGAACCGATAGCGGGCGTCGAGGAAACGTGCGTGTCGCGCGGGCAAAGTTGACCGCTGGTTGCGGGCAGTTTTTGGGCGCAGCGCTGTGGAAATGGTGACCAGGAAAAGGTTGAGCACGGGAAGGAGCGCGGCGTTCACGCCGCTTCACCGTCCGCACAAACAGAACACTCGAAATTATTCCGAGTTCCCCTACAATCGGATATTGAAGCGGCATAAATGCCGCGCTCCAGTTGGGATGGAATCGCCGAAACCATGTCGCCGCACGCTGCCGAAGAATGTCGGCTTGCTCGAACTCATCCGCGGCAAACGCGAACGGGATTGGAAACCTTCCGTTGAAGAATTGAAGAAGGGCTTTCGCGGCTGGCATCAGCGCGGTTACTTGCCACACTTCGACGCGCCGGGAGTGAGGCAGTTCGTTACGTTTCAACTCCATGACGCGTTTCCTGTCACTCGATGCCCGGAGTTTCAGGCAGTTCTGAAAGAGCCCGACGATTCGACAAGACGCCGGAAGCTCGAAGTGTGGCTCGATCGTGGCCACGGCGATTGTTGGCTGCGTCGGCGGGATGTCGCGGAACTCGTCGAAAAGATTTTGCTCGAAGCCGATGGCCACGATTATAGGTTGCAGGCGTGGGTCGTCATGCCGAATCACATTCATCTGGTCGTGGACGTTTGGGACGTGCCGCTTGCAAAGTTGATCAATGGCTGGAAAGGCAGGTCCTCACGCGAAGCCAACAAATTGCTCGGTCGGCGCGGTCAGTTCTGGCAGGAGGATTACTATGATACGCTCATCCGTGACGAAGCGCACTTGAAGCGGGCGATCCGTTACACTGAACAGAATCCGGCGAAAGCGTTTCTGGCGAAAGATGCGCGGGGCTGGCCGTGCAACAGCGCGCGCTATCGCGACGAATACGAACGCATGCCGTGGCAACGCGCCGAATAGGAGCGCGGCATTTATGCCGCTTCAACGTGAGAAGTTTGGAAGTCTCTAAAATTATCGGATGCCCTTGGTATGCGAACGGTGAAGCGCCGTGAACGGCGCGCTCCGTCTGCGGGGTGCGACCTTCAAGTCGCTTCAGCGCGCGCACGGGCAAGACGCAGGAAAATTCCTGCGCGCGCTGTCATGCGTGAGGTGAAGCGGCGTAAACGCCGCGCTCCCAACGCGGAATGGGTGGGAACGGTTTCTCAGGGTAGGCGCGTTGCGCCAGCCCTGGGCTGATGGATTTGGCTTAAGCAGTGGGGCAACGGCGAAAGGAATTCGGCGAAGCCGACGGCTCGCAAAGGCCGAGCGAGCGGGCGGGAGCGAGTCCATCCCGTTGGGATTTGAAAATGGAAATGAAGTTACGGCGCGGGAGAGCTATGACACCGATACGAAAACCGTAACAGAGGCAGTCATTCCAAGCCTGTTCGAAAAGTGAAACGTGCGTGGCAATGGAGGATCCACGAAGGCCCTCATCGGCCACAGACGAAGTTCTTCTTTAAGCAAGGCCTTAATCGATTCGGCATATCCGCAAAGTCGCCGAAAGAGTTGCTTGGTTGATTTCTTCTTGCAGTCCAACCCGTGAGTTTCAATGAACTCTTCAAAGGAATCTGACTGAAAAAACACGAACAGCGGCTCTCCGGCGCTTTCTCGTAGAAAAATGATTGGGTCTTCTATACATGAGAACGCGCCATCCCGATTGCGTCTCGCCACCGCAAATTCAGCTGGATGCTTGACTCTGAACTCTGAATCAATTCCAAAGTGGCCAAACGTCGCGCGAGGTGTCATTTGGTTATCGAGTTTGATTTCCTCCGAATAATCTGGCTTGAGAGCTCTTTGCCGCCTGCGCTCAATGTCCCATCTCTTGCGGAAATGATCTGACATATTCCGTTAGGTTTTTTCTTTAATTCCCCGCCGTCGCCAGTTCCTCCTCAAAATCGACAATCTCCTTTATTTGAACCAGAAACCACCGGTCGATCTTCGTGAGGTTGAAAATCTCCTCGATGCTGAACCCGGCCCGCAGCGCGTGGCGGATGAAGAAAACCCTCTCGGCGTTCGGGATGCTCAGTTTGCTGCTGATGACGTCGCGGGGGAGAATATCGCGGTCGCCATAAACCTCGGTGCCAATGCGCCAGGGTTTGCCGTCGCCGCCCAGGCCGCTGCGGCCGATCTCCAGCGAGCGCAGGCATTTTTGCAGGCTTTCCTTGAACGTGCGGCCGATGGCCATCACTTCGCCCACGCTTTTCATCTGCGTGGTGAGCGTGGGGTCGGCCTGGGGAAATTTCTCGAAAGCGAACCGCGGGATCTTGGTGACGACATAGTCAATGGTCGGCTCGAAGCTGGCCGGCGTTTCGCGGGTGATGTCGTTTTTGATCTCGTCGAGCAGGTAACCCACCGCCAGTTTCGCGGCAATTTTCGCGATGGGAAATCCGGTGGCCTTGGACGCGAGCGCGGAACTGCGGCTGACGCGCGGGTTCATCTCGATGATGACCATGCGGCCATTGTCCGGGTTGACCGCGAATTGGATGTTCGAGCCGCCCGTCTCGACGCCCACGGCGCGAATGACGGCGAAGCTCTGGTCGCGCATGATCTGGAATTCCTTGTCGGTGAGGGTCTGGATGGGCGCGACGGTGATGGAGTCGCCGGTGTGGACGCCCATCGGGTCGAAGTTTTCGATCGAGCAGATAATGACGCAGTTGTCGGCCTGGTCGCGCATGACCTCCATCTCGTATTCCTTCCAGCCGAGCAGGGCTTCTTCGATGAGGATTTCCGAGACGGGCGAGAGGTCCATGCCGCGCTTGGCGAGTTCGTCGAATTCGTCGCGGTTGTAAGCGATGCCGCCGCCCGTGCCACCGAGGGTGAACGCGGGCCGGATGATGAGCGGGAAACGGCCGATTTTTTCGGCCACAGCGCGAGCTTCTTCCAGGTTGTGTGACGTTCCGCTGATGGGCACGTCGAGGCCAATGCTCAGCATGAGTTGCTTGAAGGCTTCGCGATCTTCGCCTTTGTGGATGGCCTCGGCTTTCGCGCCGATCATTTCGACGCCGTGCCGTTCGAGCGCGCCGTTCCGGTGAAGGGCCATCGCCGTATTAAGCGCAGTCTGGCCCCCGAGCGTGGGAAGCAGGACGAGCTTATTAGCGATTTGCGATTTGCGATTTGCGATTTCAGAAGGCGGAACGTCAACGGGCACGCCGATGCGGCGCATCTCGTCCAATTCGCGCACGATGATCTTCTCGACCGCTTCAGGCGTGATCGGCTCGATATAGGTGCGGTCCGCAAACTCCGGGTCGGTCATGATGGTGGCCGGGTTGGAGTTGACGAGGACGACGCGGTAGCCTTCTTCCCTGAGCGCCTTGCACGCCTGCGTGCCGGAGTAATCGAACTCGCACGCCTGGCCGATGATGATCGGACCGGCGCCAATGATGAGGACGGAATGTATGTCCGTGCGTTTGGGCATAAAAAACCGCACGAGTCAAAAGTATTCCCCGGCGCTTGTCAGCAATTTTTGACGATTAGAGGCCGGCGTGGGGCGTTCCGGTTGCCGCGCCACCGTGCCTCGTTGGAGTGTCGTAAAGGAGATTGCCTCGGCGGCGCGGTTGCATTAAAAAATGAGCGCTGGAGTTGATGGCTCGGGAATTCGGACCTTTCTTCGCCTTCCAGGCCTCTGAATGAAGAGAGAATCTCATAAGCAAACCGGTGATGCGCACCATCGAATCTCCCCAAAACCCGATCCCGTCACAGCGGCGTTCTTGCGTCCTTGAAGTATTCCACGTGGCCGTCGAGAAACAGGCGGTTGCGGCCGCCAGAATGAATGGTGCGGCCCCGCAATTCCGGAGGCACCGTGGGAATGGTTTTGGGGAAATAAGGATCAACCACCAGTTCCACGTCGCTCGGGCCGTTGGGAACGCCGACGACGGGATCGTTGGCCGCCTGAAGATCGGCCAAGGCCTGGGATTCTGATTTGCCCCAAAAATCTTCGAGCATCAGCGGATCATTCAGGTCGTTGGTGCGGTCGAAGCGCCAAAGCCAATACCGTGTCACCGGCGCATTGGAAGCCCCGGACAACGATTGGGCCGATTGCACCGCGTTTCCCGCCGGCGAAATGACCGCCGCCGGGCAGGACCAGATGGAATCGCTCGCGCCGTCTTTTTGAAGGACCAGGGCCGCCCAGCCGCCGCGCGGGTCGGAGGGGGGCCAGCTCGTCCAGGGCCGATATCCGGCGGGCAGACTTGACTTCAGATCGCGCCGGTCCGGGAAACGGTTTTCATGTTCGTCAAGGTAGAGCGCGAACGCAACGCCGATCTGTTTGAGATTGGACAAACACGCGGTTTGTTTTGCCAGCCGCTTGGCGCGACTGAGCGCGGGGAGCAGTAAGGCAGCGAGCAATCCGACGATGGCAATGACCACCAGCAGCTCAATCAGCGTGAAAGCGCGCCGGCGCTTGTTCGCTTTCCACGCCCTGCGAAACAGCAGGTTGTCTGGATGAAATCTCAATGCCTGAAATCACGCGGAGTCGGAGCCAGCAGACGCGCCTTTCGACATCCGTCATAGCAGTCTCGGCTGGTTGCCCGCCGCTTTCAACCCGAGCTTTTTAAAGCTCAGTTCCGTCGCCATGCGACCCTGCGACGTGCGGTTGAGATAGCCCTCCATAATCAGGTAAGGTTCATAGACTTCCTCCAGGGTGTCCGGCTCTTCGCCCACCGCCACCGCCAGCGAATTGATGCCTACCGGGCCGCCGCCAAATTTCACAATGATGGCCTCGAGGATGCGCTTATCCATTTCGTCGAGACCGTTCTGGTCGATCTCAAGCATCGCCAGCGCCTGGTCGGCGACCGCCGCGGTGATGCGGCCGTCATGCCTCACTTGCGCGTAATCGCGCACGCGACGAAGCAGGTTGTTCGCAATCCGCGGCGTGCCGCGACTGCGCCGGGCGATTTCACGCGCGCCGTTCACTTCGATCCCGACGTTCAACAGGCGCGCCGAGCGGACGACGATTTGCTGCAACTGCTCGGCCTGGTAATAGTCGAGTCGCTCGCGCACCGCGAAGCGCGTCAACAACGGCGCCGTGAGCAGGCCGCTGCGCGTAGTGGCGCCGATGAGCGTGAAGCGCGGCAGATTCAGGCGCACGCTGCGCGCGTTCGGGCCCTGGTCGATGATGATGTCGAGTTTGAAATCCTCCATGGCCGGGTAGAGATATTCCTCGATGGTTTTCTGCAGGCGATGGATTTCGTCGATGAACAGCACGTCGCCTTCTTCGAGGTTGGTGAGCAGCCCGGCGAGGTCGCCGGCCTTTTCGATGGTCGGGCCGCTGGTGGATTTGAGGTTCGTGCCCATCGCCTTGGCGAGGATGATGGCGAGCGTGGTTTTGCCCAGCCCGGGCGGGCCGTTGAGGAGGATGTGGTCGAGCGCTTCCCCGCGTTGTTTGGCGGCGGCGACGGCGATCTCGAGCCGTTCCTTGACCTTGGCCTGGCCGGTGAACTCGGAAAAGAGCGACGGCCGCAGCGTCATTTCCAGCGCCGCGTCGGGCTTGGCCAGCACACTTGAGGTCAATCGCTCAGCCATCGCCCGACAGAATGCGGAAAGGGTGAACCAGCGGCAAGGGGAAAGAGGATTGAGCCTTGAATTGCAGAGTTTACCCTATTGTTGCAATAATTGGTCCCGAGGTTGCAATTTGAGTCTTACCTGACAAGGCCATGGCGGATGATTTGTGCCGCTTGCGAACGATCACTGGAAATGACCGTCTGTCGATCACTCGAAATGCCAGTACAACCTTTTGTTGCATATGCAACAAAAGGTTGTACTGGGAATTTTATGCAACGTTAGGGTTTATCTGCGAAAAAGTTCTCCTTGATCGAAAGTTGAATGTCAGTCGAGCAGAGCTAACATCGGGCGGCATGAGAAAACTGAGCATCTCGTTCGCAATATTTCTTCTGGCGATGGGGATGATGTTTTATTGGCACTTCAAATCGAAGTCCCCGGATGAGACGTCGCAAACCGGTGGGACGAGCGCTGGTGCGACATCGGCTGCGCCCATCGCACCGCGAAATCCCCGCGAGCAGATCTACGCCTCCTATCGTTTGGGGCCGGACCGGCGCTGTTTACGGGCGGTGGCTGAAATCAATCGGATGCTGACCAGCGCGGAACTCGCGGTGGCGGAGGCCGAATTCGACCGCGGACAGTGGAGGGTTCGTTATCGCGCCCAAGAAGTGGGCACGTTGCCGGAATTTCCTGATTTTCCCGACTTGCTCCGGTTGCTGACCAACTATGCGGGAGGATTGAAACCGACCAGCGCGCTCAAGCTTCAATCGGTCGGCCAGGCGCGCCCGGAAATCGCACACGAACTGGACGCCCTGCGAGCCATCCCGGCGGCTCAGATGGCGGACCGCCTCTGGCGGAACGGTCCGCGTAACGCGGAATTGCTGCGCCAGGGGATGCAGTCACTGACCCTGCTGGCGTTTTTGAATTTGGATCAGGTGCACGCTTCGGACCTCGTCGCCGCCCGTGCGCTGGCGACCCTGGCCGTGGTCGAGTCTGCGACCGGACAACCCGCGGCGCGAGAGGAGTGCCTGCAGGCGCAGGCGATGGGCTACTTTTCCCACGCGTGCAATCTGGCCGCACGACTCCCCGCGACGGACCCGTTGCGGCAATACCTCCAGCGCGAAGACCGATTGATGGAAACAGGCGCCCGCGCCCAAACCAGCTCGATGGAAGCGCGCTATCTCCAGGCGCGGCGGTTGGCCGAGAAACGGGATTTGTTTGGTTGGTTAAACTACGTGGACCGGCACTTGAGCAAAGACGCCGGGTTTGTCCTGCCCCTGTTGCAATCGGGCCTTACCTTGGATTGGTTTGAAACGCGCGAGGAACTGTCGGCGATTTTGGCCAGGCAGGTTTTGCTCGAACTCGGCAAATTCAGTCCGGCCACTGCTGCGCCCGAGGCCGGGGGTGCCCCCGGTGAAACCAACGGACTTCTGGCCAGGATCGAATCGGCGCTGGACAAAGTGGAGGTCCAGCCTGGCGGGCTATGTCTCGATCGCGGTTTGATCCAGGCGTACTACCGCGGCTGTTTCTACTCCGCGCTGAAGGAAGCCGGCCTGCACTATCTGGATTACCGCTCCTCCATCCAGGCTGCCAGCCGTTTTGCCGAATCTCTGGGACCGGCGCCTGCCGGTCCAGCCGCCGAGTTTAAGGACTGGTATGCTCACCTGGTTCAGTCCAAGGAAGGCCATGGCAGCCTGGCGGATTTGCGTGGCGACCTTGGCAGCCTGGGCGCTTTCGGCCAGCCATTACTCTCCCGGACCTTCGAGGAAATAGAAGACCTGGTGCCCTACGGTGAAACGACACTGTTGGACGCGGGCCGCGAATTGTCGCGCAAGCTCGACAGCCGTCCCAAGAATGTGCTCGAGCTGGGGGTCATCGCCCACCAGAACCTGCTGGCGTTCGGGTTGGCCGAAAAACTGTTGGTCAGCGGCATCGCGGCCCAGCAATTCCACGAGCTTCGGCTACAGGCCTGGGATGCCGCTTACCGGGGAGATCGGCATCGCCTGGAGGAACTGCTCGCTTTGCCGGAACTGGAGCCTAAAGAAAAATTTGAGGTGCTGCTCTTCTTGCAGAACCAGGAAGGTGTCACGACCAATCTTTTGCGTCAGGAATACGAGCGATTGATCGCCGCCCAACCTGATGCCTGGTCGGTCACCAGCGCCTATGCCGACTACCTGGAAAAACAGGAGGATTACCCCACCGCGCGACGTTTCACCCAGGCCTGGCTGGATCGCAAGGTGAAAAACGTGTCGGGCTTTGATGAAATTCTCGCACGCACCGCGCTGGCGCGGATGTATTATCATCAGGGTCGGTATGCCGAAGGGTTGAAGGCCATCGAACCCGTGGGGGAGACTCACAAGCTCAGCGCCATGCAGCGTAAGGCGCTGCTGCTCGACCGGCTCGGTCGTGAGCAAGAGGCTGCCGCACTGGCCCAGACAGCGCATGACCTTTATCCGGACAACCTGGACGCCCTCGCCCTGATGGTGGAGTTGGATTGGCGGCATGGACGCTACCCTCAAGCAGCGGCGCACCTCGCGCACTGGCCTTACCCGATTAACAGTACCGACTGGCGCTGGAACTTGGGCCCGCTGTTTCTGGATTGTTTCAAGGGGCGTGACGCGGAGGCCGTCAGCGCGGCCGAAGCAATGATTGCGGTCAACCTCGGGCGCGGCCATCAACTGGGGCAATTCGCCGCCGAGGCAGCCAATCACGGCAACCCCGCGCTGGCGTTTGCCATCCAATCGCGGCT
>WNGA01003046.1_pt1 | contig 25304 bp, 19 predicted proteins | sample 5400061 | NCBI WGS metagenome assembly WNGA01 (sample SAMN13153366, study PRJNA577476) | soil metagenome | isolation source: 100 cm soil or saprolite under grassland replicate 2 | place: USA:California | collected 2016-06-15 | reverse complement strand
TGGCGTGTGCCTCAGCCACGTTCTTTCTCTTCCTACGCTGTCACGGCACCGGGCGGCCGTTCGGCCGGAACAGCCGGGTGTGGACCATGCTGGTGATCGTCGTCACGGGTCTGGTCTCCACCGGTGCGGCGTTCGCCGCCGCGACCGTCATCGACCACCTGCCGGTCGCGTTCATCGGCCTCGGCATCGTCGGTCCGAGCGGGCTGTGGCTGTCGGAGATCCGCAACCGCCGCGACGAGCGGCGTGGTCTGCTGCACGATATGTCGACGCTATGGCTGAGCCGGTTGCTGGCGCGGCTACAGGAGGGCATGATCGAAGACCGGACAGCCTGGTGCGATGAGCGGCTGGATGAGGTGTGGAGCGCAGCCGAGCTGACCATGGCGGCCCGCTTCTACCAGGAGTACCTGCGCGAGCGGATGTCCGCCGAGGAGCGCCGGCGCAGCCGGATCTACGCCCAGCTCAACGCCATCGAGACGCGGCTGACCGTGGTCCAGCTCATCGAGAACAGCTCCGGGCGTACGAAGGTGGGTGCCGCGCTCCAGGGCTCTCGTGCCACCAAGGACCCGCGCTACCGCAACCATCTCGGCGACCTCACCAAGATGGCTGACATCCTTCGACACGACGCCGAACGCGACCTGACCCGCATGCTCGCGTTCGCCTACAGCGCGGGGTACTACCGAATGCCGATCTTTACGCCGCCGCGCCGCGCGTACCCGGTTATGGACGCGCCCCGTCCGTCTCGGCAACCAGGTCAAGGTGGTCAGCCGGCTCGTCGAGCGGCCGCAACGTAAACTCCGCCGTGGCCCCCAGGGCGACGAGCACGCCGGATATCGTGCGCAGCGTCAGGTTCTCATCGCCGGAGAGGATTTGGCTCACCCGCCCGGGCGATACGTTCATCGAATGGGCAAGGTCCGCTCGGGACACCTTGTGTTCGCGCATGTACCAGGTGATCTCGTCGACGACGAGTCGCGACAGGTCGCCCGACTCGTCGCGGTGGCTGTCGACTCCCACGCCTCGTGGGTTCCAACGCAAAGCCATCGCGATCTCCTTCGGACGGCCCATTCTCGTAGACTCATGTTAGTCATAGCTAAACGTTTAGGCAAGACTAACGGTCAGCAAGCCGACGATCAGCGCTCGTGGCGGCGCCGTGCGCGAGGCCGCACCGATTGACGGAGATCGTTAGGCTGGCGGGATGACTGGCGGCGGCCCCACGCGCTCGGCCACCTTCAACCATGGGCTGACGCCGCCGGACCTTGGGCTGACGCCGCCGGACCTTGGGCTGACGCCGCCGCCGGACCATGGGCTCACATCGCCGCCGGTCCGACCCGCGGCGCCAGGCGCGGTGGTGCTTGCCGCCATCGCGCTGGCGCTACATGCGATGCAACCCTTCGCGTTCTTCTTCACCGGCGCCAACGTCATCGCCGGCTACCCCATCCCCCCAGGCCCGGTGCACGCCGGGGTGGCTCGGCTGCTGGCCGACCCGACCAGCGCTCCGGCGCTCCTCCTCTGGCAGGCCAACGCCGGTGAGGCCGCAGCCGCCTGGGTCGGGTGCCTCATGGTGGTGCACCTCGTGCTGATCGTGTTGGTCCTCCAGGGCACGCGTACCGGCCGGGTGGCCGCGAACGTCTTCGGCGCGGCCACCCTGCTGGCCCCGCTGCCGGTGCTGAGCGGCGCGATCCTGGTGCTGCTCAACGTCCCTTCAGCGCGCCGGTTCTTCCGGCAGGCTGCACGGTGGCGCCGCGATCCGGCTCGTACCGTCGAACTGCTCCCTGGTTGGCTGCCGGTGTCGGCTGTGGCGAGCTTGGCGGTGCTAGTGGTGGCGGGGTGGTTCGCGACGCCGAACCTGCTTCGGCTGTCCGGCGACGCGGGGATCGTCCGGTACTTCGACGGTACGGCGAAGGTGCTGGTGGACCCGCGGGCGTTGGCGCGCGGCGAGGTCAGTGGCGCGGTACGCAAGGACGTGCCGGTCACCGCGGGCCGCATCGTGCGGGTGGTGGCTACGAACGGCACCGTCGCGCAGGTACGCGACACGTGGGTGCTGAAAGACGGCAGGGCGGACTGGACCTCGATCAGCGAGCTCGACCAGCACGACGGCGTGGAGCTCGGGCACGTCGAGACGTCGTACGCCATCGATCGCAGGTCCATGGCGGCGGCCGCCAGCTACCCGGCCGGCTGGCGGGTTACCCAGCACCGGGGTCTCGCCCTGGACTGGCCGGGCGGGGCGGCGAAGAAGGACTACATCGGTTGGGTCAGCGACACGAGGAGCACGACCACGCTGCGCTTCGCCGGCCAGAGGCAGATCGAGGTATGCCGGTACGTCTCCAGCTCACCGGTACCGTGCACGAAGCTCGACGTGTTGGGGTACGAGTCCACAGTGGAGGACACGCCGATCGCCGACGAGCGGACACTGGCCCGGTTGCCCACCACCGTGCCGCCCGCCACCGTGTCCGCACTGGCGTCCGCTCTGCTGCCGGCCGAGCCCAAGCGGCGGCTGGACCAGATGTTGGCGACGCGCACCGGGCCGGTGCCGGTCGAGTACACGTTCGAAGCGACCGGTACCTACCTGGTCGAACCGGTCAGCGGCATCGTCGTATCCGCCAAACGCGAAGAGATCCGTACGATGCACCTGCGCCTGCCCGGCCAGGCCGGCCTGCCGGCCATCGTCATCTCCGACGTGAGCCTCGCCATGACCTGTACCCGAGCCGCGTGCGCGGGCGTGGACGCCTGGAACGCCATTGACCGCAAGCGACTCTGGGGTACGACGCTGCCGCTGGTCACCGCCATCATCGGCGTGGTCGTGCTGACGGCGACGACCCTGCCCCTCCTGGTCCGCCGGCGCCGGCGCGGTCATCCCCGGTGATCGTCTACCCGGGGCGGCTGCGCCGGCTGGCGCGCATCCGGCGGCTCGACCCGCGCCGCGACTGCTGGCAGATCTACCGGACCCTGGTCCGGGAAGAGTTCAAGCACGAAGCACGGCTGGGACTGCTGGTCGCGTTCTGGCGCGAGTTCGGCATCCCCGAGATCGCCGAGCTGCTCGACGCCACCGGGGAGACCGTCGCCCGTCCCGGCAAACGGGCCGACGACACCGGGATCCTCATGTACGAGGTGATCGACCACGGCTTCGAGCACCCGCGCGCCCGGTCGGCGATCCGGCGGCTCAACGAGATCCATCGCAGCTTCGGCGCCGCGATCAGCAACGACGCCAACCGGTACGTGCTCGCCACGCTGATCTTCGTGCCGACCCGGTGGATCGACCGGTACGGGTGGCGGCCGCTGTGCTGCCACGAGCGCGCCGCCACGTACCACTTCTACCGGGAGCTCGGCCGCCGCCTCGGGATCCGGGACATCCCCGGCTCCTACCCTGCGTACGAACAATGGTTCGACGACTACGAACGGCGGCACCTGAGGCGTACCGACGCGGCGGTCCGGTTGATGGCGGCGTCCCGGTCGATCCTGGGCAGGTTTCCCGCGCCGGTTCGCCTGGCGGGCCGCTCCTTCGCCGATACCGTGCTGCTCGACGCCCCGATGCGACACGCCGTGGGCGCGGCCGAGCCCAGCCGCGTGGCTCGGCTGGTCTGGCACCTGGTGCTGCGGCTGCGGGCTCGGGTCCAGCGGCTGGCTCCCTCTCGCCCGCCGTACCACCGCGACGGCGACCTGGCCACGGCGAGCTATCCCGACGGGTACGACATCGCCGGCGTCGGTGCCACGAGCCGCCAGCCAACCAGCGGCGTTCGGGCATGCTGTACTACACCCCCGGCCGGGGGGAGAACATGACCACCGCCGATATGGAGGAACGTCATGCGAACGGGACTGGACTACGCGTACGGCCGCCCGAGCCCAGCCGCGATCAAGGCGGCCGGGTACACGTTCGTGAGCCGGTACCTGAGCCCGCCCGGCAACCCGAAGAACCTGTCCAAGCCCGAAGCGGACCTCTTACAGGCCAACGGGATCAGCGTCGTATCGAACTGGGAGTACTTTGGCGACTGGGCTCACGACTACAGCGGTGGCTACAGCACAGGCCAGGCACACGCGGCCGCGGCGGCGCGGATGCATCTGGACTGTGGCGGTCCGGCCAGCCGGCCGATCTACTTCAGCGTCGACTTCGATCCGACCGACGCCCAGCTGCCCGTCATCGGCGAGTACTACCGCGGGGTCGCGTCGGTGATCGGGCTGGAGCGCACCGGTGCCTACGGCGGCTTCAGGACGATCAGCTACCTGTTCGACCATGGCTTGATCCGGTGGGGATGGCAGACGTGGGTCTGGTCCGGTGGCCTGTGGGACGCCCGAGCACAGGTTCGCCAGGTGCAGACCAACATCTGGTTCGCCGGCGTCGAATGCGACATCGACGAGGCGTGGACGGACGACTTCGGGCAGTGGGACTGGAAACGACGAGGGGCGCGGGTCATCAGCGGCGGCGAGGGCGTCATCTACGGCGTCGACGTCAACGGGGACCTGCAGTGGTACCGGCACCTCGACCCGAGCGGCGGCAGCAGCACCTGGGCGTCGGAGGGCGGTACGAAGATCGGCTCCGGCTGGAACGTCTTCACCACCCTCTTCGGCGGCGCCGACGGCGTCATCTACGGCGTCGACTCCAACGGAGACCTCCAGTGGTACCGGCACCTCGACCCCACCGGCGGTGACAGCACCTGGGCGGCCGACCACGGCACCAAGATCGGCTCCGGCTGGAACGTCTTCACCACCCTCTTCGGCGGCGCCGACGGCGTCATCTACGGCGTCGACTCCAACGGAGACCTCCAGTGGTACCGGCACCTGGAGCCGACCAACGGTGTCAACAGCTGGGCGGTCGACCACGGCACCAAGATCGGCTCCGGCTGGAACGTCTTCACCAAGCTCTTCGGCGGCGCCGACGGCGTCATCTACGGCGTCGACTCCAACGGAGACCTCCAGTGGTACCGGCACCTCGACCCGGCCGGCGGTAGCAGCACCTGGGCGTCCGACCGCGGTACGAAGATCGGCTCCGGGTGGAACACGCTCCTCACGCTGAGCGGCGGAGCCGACGGCGTGATCTACGGCATCCAGCCCGACGGGGACCTGCTGTGGTACCGGCACCTCGACCCGACCGGTGGCGGCAACACCTGGGCATCCGACCGCGGCACGAGGATCGGCTCCGGCTGGAACATGTTCATCTACTGACGCTCGAGGGCCCGCAGGCGCGGGCCCCGATGCGGGTTAGCGGCGACTGATCAGCACGGTCCGCTGCTCAAAGTCGTCGGAGCAGAAGAACGGTCCGCACGCGATGGCGAAGGTGAACGATGCCGCCTTACCACCGATGAACTTCTGCCCGAGGAACGGCACGACCTCGACCGACCACTGCTGCACGGTACCGTCGCACCGGATGCTCTCGGTGAAGCCCGAACCGACGACGACGCCGGGGCCGATCCGCTGCGTCAGCTCGGCGTAGAGGAACGTGAACTCGACCTGACCGCTGCAGATGATCGTGCCGGACACGGTCGCGCTGCCCGTCCGCGCGTCGTACTTCGCGGTCGGGTTCACCGTCAGGTCGATCTTCGGCGGTGGAGGCGCCTCGTCAACGTTCAGGACCAGCGTGCCGCCGTTGCCGCCGCCGTCGAACTGGTCATCGATGATGAGCAGGTGGTACGTGATACCGGCCGCGGCCGGGAAGCCCACGGTCCCCGGTCCACAGGTGACGATGCTGAGGCTGCCCGGCTCGCCGGTCACGACGAGCACGCCCGCCGAGTAGCTCGACCGGCCGACGTCGACGATGAACGCTGTATCGGTTGCCGGTGTCACCGAGTACCAGACGCTCGCGTCGGTGGCTGGCGCGCCGCAGTCGGCGTTGGCCTCGGCGTCGACCGCGTCGGTCGTCGCCTCGCTGGTGTCCTGTGTCGTGCTGTAGGGCACCGGGCCGATTGTCGTCGAGCCGCCGAAGGTGTCGTTGGCCGGCGCCGCCGCGTACGCCGGACTGGCCACCATCAGGGCTAGAGCCGCAACCGATGCGACGGTGCCGATTCGCCGGCTGCGCAGAACGGTGGTCTTCACACTGAGCCCTCCCCCGTGCGACTTGAAGCGTCGGCAGTCGCGGACGCCTATCTGGTCGACGCCCTGACCGCCGGCGAAAGACACAGACTGTCGTTGATCCGACAGGTCGGCGGCAGCTCAGCCGCCCGCGCAAGGCTGGTCTCTCCGGGGGAAAGGCGCTCCAGCACGTGGCGCCCGCAGCTGGCATGCGGCGAAAATCACACAGGCTCTTCCGGTCCGCGATGACGGGTCCCCGAACGGGTGAGGAACCGGTGCTGCTGGGCGTTCGGTCGAGGCAGCTGCGGGCAGCCTCGTCCCCGGCGTCAGGACTGGCGGTAGTGGCTGGTGCAGATGACTGCTCACTGGGCCGCCGAGATTCTCGTGGCACCGCGCTGAGCTGCGCAATCGTACCTTCCGACCGGGATGAATGATCGCTGCGTTGCTTGGGTTGGCCTCGATGGTTGAGTGGGGTCGGAGCCGAGTCGTGGCATCGATCAGGTGGGACGAATGCCCGGCCGCGTCGGGAATCGTGAAACAACGAAGAGCGTCGTTTGCCCATAGCTCGATGTATTGATGGGGCAACATGCGCTCTTATACCGAGGTGCTCGCTATGCCTATTATGGCCACTCCTCGACCCAGGGAGCGTTGTGAACCTCAGCCGTAGTCGACGGGCGGCTACCGCCGCAGTAACGATCGCCGTGGCCGCTCTCGCCACCAGCGCTGCGCGAACGAGCGGGGCGAGTGAGACGGACCAGCCGGGCGCCGAGCCGGGCGTACGGGTCAACCAGGTCGGATACCTGCCGCTGGGCCCGAAGACCGCCACGGTCGTGACCGACGCCACCAAGCCGCTGGACTGGCGGCTCAGGAACGCCGCGGGCGCCGTCGTGGCCAGCGGCGCCACCATGCCGCGTGGCATGGACGCGTCATCGGGGCAGCGGGTGCACTCGATCGACTTCAGCGGATACAACGTGCCGGGCACCGGGTACACCCTGGTCGTCGGCACCGGGACAAGCTACCCGTTCGACCTCGGCGCGGAGCAGTACGAGCGGCTCCGGTTCGACGCGCTGAAGCTCTACTACCCGCAGCGCAGCGGGATCGCGATCGACAACAACCTGCGGCCGGGCTACGGACGCGACGCCGGCCACGTCGGCGCCAAGCCGATGACCGGTGATGTCAACGTGCCGTGCCAGCCGGGCGTCTGCGACTACACCCTCAACGTCGAGGGCGGCTGGTACGACGCCGGGGACCATGGCAAGTACGTCGTCAACGGCGGCATCGCGGCGGCCCAGCTGATGAGCGAGCTCGAGCGCACCAGGACTGCGCCGACCGCGCGGGCGGGCTCGCTGGCCGACGGCACGCTCGCGACCCCGGAGAGCGGCAACGGTGTCCCGGACATCCTCGACGAGGCGCGCTGGGAGATGGAGTTCCTGCTGAGAATGCAGGTACCGGCCGGTAAGCCGCTGGCCGGCATGGTGCACCACAAGGTGCACGACCAGGCCTGGACGAAGGTGCCCATGCTCCCCGCGGAGGACCCGATGAAGCGGGAGCTGCACCCGCCGTCGACGGCCGCGACGCTCAACCTCGCCGCCACGGCGGCGCAAGCGGCGCGCGTCTTCGCCCCGTACGACCAGGCGTTCGCGGCCAAGAGCCTGGCCGCGGCGAAGACGGCGTGGGCCGCGGCGAGGGCGCATCCGGCCAGCTACGCCATGGACTCCGACAACATCGGCGGCGGTCCGTACAGCGACTCGGACGTCTCCGACGAGTTTTACTGGGCGGCCGCCGAGCTGTACCTCACCACCGGCGAGAAGCCGTTCGCCGACTTCGTCCTGGCCTCGCCGCACCATAAGGGCGCGGCCTGGCGCGAGCGCGGCTTCGACTGGGGCCAGGTCGCGCTGCTCGGCCGGCTCGACCTTGCCACCGTGCCGAGCCAGCTGCCCGGCCGTGACGAGGTCCGCCACTCGGTGCTGGAGGGCGCCGACAAGTACCTGGCCACGCTCAGGACCCACCCGTACGGCCTGCCGTACGCTCCTGCCGACAACTCCTACGACTGGGGCTCCAACAACCTGGTGCTCAACAGCATGGTCGTGATAGCGACGGCGTTCGACATCACCGGCGACGCCAAGTACCGCGACGGCGTGCTCCAGAGCATGGACTACATCCTCGGCCGCAACGCGCTCAACCGGTCGTACGTGACCGGGTACGGCGAGGTGTCGTCGCACAACCAGCACTCGCGCTGGTACGCCCACCAGCTCGACCCGAAGCTGCCCCCACCGCCGACCGGAACGTTAGCCGGTGGCCCCAACTCGGGCATCCAGGACGAGGTCGCGCAGGCCAAGCTGCACGGCTGCGCACCGCAGCTCTGCTATGTCGACGACATCGGCTCCTGGTCGACGAACGAGCTCACCATCAACTGGAACTCGACACTGGCCTGGGTCTCCTCGTTCATCGCCGACCAGGCGCACGGCACCGACCCCAACCACGACGGCCCGTCGACGGTGGCACCGAAGGGGTAAGGACGGTCAGCTCGAAGCCCGCTGGACCAGTCGGGTCGGCAGGATGGTGGCTTGCGGGTGGGTGATTTCGCCGTTCATGACGCGTACGAGCAGGCGCGTCATCTCCTGGCCGAGCGCCTCGATCGGTTGGTACACCGAGCTCAGCGGCGGATCGGTGTGGCGGGCGACGGGTGAGTCGTCGAACCCGACGATCGCGATGTCGCCCGGGACATTGCGCCCGCTAGCTCTGATCGCATGCAGGGCGCCGACGGCGATGGCATCGGACGCGGCGAAGACGGCATCCAGGTCCGGGTGGCGTGCCAGCAGGTCGGCGACGGCCCGCCGGCCGGACTCTTCGTGGAACTCGCCGATGACCACGAGGCTGTGGTCCTCGGGCATGCGGGCCGCGCGCAGGGCGTCCCGGTACCCGTCCAGGCGGTCGATCCCGGCGCTGAGGTCTTGCGGGCCGGCGATGGTCGCCACCGTCCGCCGGCCACGCTGCAGCAGGTGGGCAACCGCTTCCCGGGCGCCCGCCCGGTTGTCGCAGTCGACGTAGCTGACGGCGGCTGATCCCAGTGGACGTCCGGTGCGAACCATCGGCAGCCGCAGGCGGTCGAAGACGTCCGTGGCCTCGGCGTCACGGTGTGCCGACAGAAGCAGGGCGCCGTCGAGGCGTTCGGCGGCGAGCTGCCTGGCCCAGTCGTGCGCCATGAGCAGGCGTAGGGACAGTCCGGCGGCGCCCAGCTCGGTGGCGATGCCGCGCAGGACCCGCGCGAGGAACGGTGCGGGTAGCGCGGCCGAGTCGATCGCGGTGGGGTCGTCGCCGGGCACGGGCTCGGCGACGACGACCGCGACCGTGCCGGTGCGCTGGCGGGCCAGGCTGCGCGCGGACTGGCTGGGGATGTAGCCGAGTTCGGCGATCGCCTTCTCGACGACCCTGCGGGTACGGGCGCTGACCTGGCCGTGACCGTTGATGACCCGCGAGACGGTGGCGCGGCCGACGCCGGCTAAGGCGGCGACCGCGTCCAGGGTCGGGACGGTACGCCCGTCCACGGGTTTGGCGTGCCTGCTGCTTGCCACGGCCTGACTGTAGTTGAACCGTTGTCGATCGGGCCAGCGGTCGTGGAACCGTGTCCAGACTGTGTAATCTTGATCTACATATATCGATCATGCCATTGACCAGCACTTTCTCGAAGAGCCGGGCTTTACACGCCGGCGGGCCATCGTCTAGAGTCCTCGGAGTGCTGGAACCGCTTCCAGCACGAGGCCCTGAAAGCAGGGCACTCGGGTGCATGGATCTACCGCTGTGGACGTCATGGACCCGCTGGTAGCGCTTCCGGCGCAGGACCTTTGAGGAGGCTTGATGCACACCGGCAGGCCCAAGGCACGGGTAGCGCTGATGCTGTGGTGCTTGGCGGTCAGCGCCGGGGCGGTCGCCGCATGCGGGTCCACCGGGTCGGGCGAGAACCGGCTCGTGGTCAACACGTTCGGCGACTTCGGATATCGCGAGCTGTACACCAGGTACGAACAGAGCCACCCCGGCCTCAAGATTGTTGAGCGGGTCGTCTCCTACGACGACCACCACAAGAACCTGCAGGCGCACCTGCTCGCGGGGTCGGGTACCGGCGACGTCGAAGCGGTCGACGGCGGCTACATCGCCCTGTTCAAGGCCTGGTCGGACAAGTTCGTGGACTTCAAGGCCTACGGCGCCGACCCGAACCAGTGGCTGGCATGGAAGTCACAGCAGGCGACCGCTTCCGGCGGGAAGCTGATGGGGCTGGGTACCGACATCGGCGGTCTCGCGATGTGCTATCGCAGCGACCTGTTCGCAAAGGCTGGCCTGCCGAGCAACCGTGACGCGGTGGCGGCGCTATGGCCGGACTGGCGCTCCTACATCGAGACCGGCAAACGGTTCAAGGCCACCGCGCCGAACGATGTGGCCTGGTTCGACTCCGGCGCCAACCTCTTCAACGCCATCATCGGGCAGGCCTCCGTCGCCTACGTCGACTCCACCAACAAGGTCGTGGTGGGCAGCAACCCCGCGGTCAAGCAGGCCTACGACCTTGCGGTCGAGGCGGTGCAGGCCGGCGAGTCGGCGAAGCTGTCCACGTTCAGCCAGCAGTGGAACGCCGGGTTCCAGCGGGGATCCTTCGCGACCGTGACCTGCCCCGCGTGGATGACCGACACCATCAAGCTGAACGCGCCGCAGACCAGTGGCAAGTGGGACATCGCCACGATCCCGGGCGGCAGCGGCAACTGGGGTGGCTCGTTTCTGACCGTGCCGAAGCAGAGCAAACACCGGGCGGCGGCCGTCGAGCTCGCCAAGTACCTGACCGCGCCGGAGCAGGCGAGCTGGATCTTCCGTACGCAGGGGCACCTGCCCAGCCAGGCCACGCTCTACGACGACCCGGCCGTGGTTGGACACACCAACCCGTTCTTCAACAACGCACCGACCGGCCAGATCTTCGCCGCGTCGGCAAAGAAGCTGCAACCGCAGCGCCAAGGTCCCAAGGACGGTGACATCGGTCCACTGATCGGTCAGGGGATCAACCGGGTCGAGACCGGCAAGCAGGGACCCGAGCGGTCATGGCGGCGGGTGTTGAAGGACGTGGCAAACGCCACCGATCCGTAGCAGACCCACACCGGCAGCGGACTGAAGAAAGGAGCTACGAGGCTGATGGCAGTCTCCGCACCCCCAGCCCCGGTGGTACCCGCACCGCGCGGCACCCCGGAGCCCACTGTGGACAAGCGGTCCCGCCTGCGCCACAAGCTCGACGTGAAGGGCATGCCGTACCTCTACATCGCACCGTTCTTTCTGATCTTCTTGGTGTTCGGGCTGTTCCCGCTCCTGTACACGGGCTGGATGGCCACCACCCAGTGGAACCGCGACATCCCCGGAAGCAGCCACACCTTCGTCGGGCTGGGCAACCTGACCCGGATCATCCACGACGAGTACTTCTGGAACGCGCTGCGCAACACCGCGGCGATCGGTGTCCTGGCCACCGTGCCCCAGCTGCTGCTCGCCATGTGGATCGCGCACCTCATGCACCGCAAGCTGCGCGCCCGCACGTTCTTCCGGATGGGTGTCCTGGTGCCCAACGTCACCTCGGTCGCCGCCGTCGGGCTTATCTTCGCGGCGCTCTTCGGGCGCGACTTCGGCCTCATCAACTGGCTGCTCAGCCTCGTCGGTCTCGGCAATGTGGACTGGCAGGCGGGCACCTGGCAGTCCTGGCTGGCGTTGGCTGTCATGATCACCTGGCGGTGGACGGGCTACAACTCGCTCATCTACCTCGCCGCGCTGCAGGCGGTACCGGACGACGTATACGAGGCGGCCGACCTCGACGGCGCCAGCCAGCTCCAGAAGTTCCGCAGCATCACGATCCCGGCGCTACGGCCGACCATCATCTTCACCGTCATCATGTCGACCATCGGCACCATCCAGCTGTTCACCGAACCACTCATGTTCAGCCCGGGGCTTGGCGCGACCGGCGGAAGCTCCCGCCAGTTCCAGACCTTGGCGATGTACGTCTACGAACAGTTCTGGAGCTACGGCAAGTACGGCTACGCGGCGACCGTGTCGTGGGCCATGTTCGTGATCATCATCCTGGCGGTTGGCGTGAACTACCTGCTGTCCCGACGCATTCGGAGCACCACATGAGCGTGATACCTGCTTCCCGCGCCCACGAAGACTCCCCTGCGCCCGGCCGACGCCGGGCCGATGCGGCGCCCGGCCGGCGCCGGGCTGGAGCGGCGCCGCGTGGGCGGCGGGCCCCAGCGGCGCCGAGCAGGCGCCGGCCAAGGGCGACGACCTACCTGCTGCTGGTCGCGATCGTCGCGGTGTCGGCGTTCCCGCTGTACTGGTCGCTGGTTGCCTCGTCGAACGACGACTCCGCCGCCGCGCACTGGCCGCCCAAGCTGCTTCCCGGAAGCCACCTGTGGGCCAACCTGCAGCACGCGTTCACCCAGGCCGACTACGGCCGGGCGCTGCTCAACTCGACCATCATCGCTACCACGGTCACCTTCTCCGTGGTGCTCACCAGCACGCTGGCCGGCTTCGCGTTCGCGAAGCTGCGGTTCCGCGGCAACAACGGGATGCTGGCATTCCTTGTCCTGACCATGATGGTTCCCGCCCAGCTGGGCATCATCCCGCTGTACATCATGATGACCCAGTGGCTGGGCTGGACCGGGCATCTGCACGCGGTCATCGTCCCGGCGGCCACGTCGGCGTTCGGGGTGTTCCTGATGCGCCAGTACCTGTCCGAGGCGCTGCCCAACGAGCTGCTGGAAGCCGGTCGGGTCGACGGATGTTCCACGACTCGCCTGTACTGGCACGTCGTGCTGCCCGCGGCGCGGCCGGCTGCCGCGGTGCTGGCGCTGTTCACCTTCATGGGTGCCTGGAACGACTTCTTCTGGCCCTTGCTGGCACTGGGCCAGGAGAACCCGACCGTCCAGGTCGCCCTCTCGACGCTGGCCGGCGGCTACTACATGAACTACTCGCTCGTGCTCACCGGAACCCTGATCAGCACGGTGCCGATCCTGCTGGTGTTCGCCGTGCTCGGCCGGCAGATCATCGGCGGGATCATGCAAGGAGCGATCAAGGCATGACGATCAGCCTGCCACGCGAGGTGGCTGAACCCGTAGACACCTCCCCGTTCCCGCCCGGGTTCCTGTGGGGGGCCGCGACGTCGGCGTACCAGATCGAGGGCGCGGTGGATGTGGACGGGCGCGGCGCCTGCATCTGGGACACGTTCGCGCGCGTCCCGGCCCGAGTCCGCAACGGCGACACCGGCGACATCGCCGCCGACCACTACCGCCGGTGGCGCGAGGACGTGGCGCTTATGGCGCGGCTCGGGCTGTCCGCGTACCGGTTCTCCATCGCGTGGCCCCGGGTCCAGCCCCACGGCCGTGGCCGGGTCAACCGCAAAGGCCTGGACTTCTACGCTCGGCTCGTCGACGAGCTGCGCCGCCACGGCATCACCCCGGTCGCCACGCTCTACCACTGGGACCTCCCCCAGGCGTTGCAGGACAGCGGCGGATGGGGACAGCGCGACACCGCACAGCGGTTCGCCGAGTACGCCGCGGTGACCGCCGAGGCCCTCGGCGACCGGATCGACCGGTGGACCACGCTGAACGAACCATGGTGCTCGGCGTTCCTCGGGCACGCCTCCGGCGAGCACGCGCCCGGAGAAACCGACCCGGCACTGGCCCTGCGCGCGGCCCATCACCTGCTGCTGGCTCACGGCTTGGGGGTACAGGCGCTGCGCGCGGCGGTACCGGCGGCACAGGTGTCCGTCACCCTCAACCTCGCCCAGGTCCGCGCCGCCGACCCCAGCCGGGCCACCGCCGATGCGGTGCGCCGGGTCGACGGGCTGGCGAACCGGCTGTTCACCGAGCCGGTCCTGCACGGGCGCTATCCGAGCGACGTGCAGGCAGACACCGGAAGCCTGACCGACTGGTCATTCGTACGCGCCGGGGACCTCCCCGTCATCGCCGGCCCGATCGACCTGCTCGGGGTCAACTACTACGCGCCGACGCTCGTCGCCGCCCGCCGTCAGACGACGGCATCCACCCGTCCCTGGACGGCGGACCAGGCGGCCTCTCCGTGGCCGGCGTGCGAGTCGGTACAGTTCTGCGACCCCGGGCTGCCGACCACCGCGATGGGCTGGCCGATCGACGGTGACGGCCTCTACGACCTGCTCCGCCGGCTGCACCGAGACTATCCAGGTGTGCCGCTGGTGGTCACCGAGAACGGTGCCGCGTTCGACGACTACGTCAACCCGTCCGGCCGGGTTCATGACGGCGGCCGCGTGGCGTACCTGCGCCAGCACCTCACCGCCTGCCGCCGGGCGATCGCGCAGGACGTCGACGTGCGCGGCTACTTCGTCTGGTCGCTGCTGGACAACTTCGAATGGGCGTACGGGTACAGCCGCCGGTTCGGCATCGTCTACGTCGACTACCCGACCGGATCGCGCATCCCGAAGGACAGCGCCCACTGGTACCGCGAGGTCATCGCGCGCCACGCGTTGCCCGCGGTCCGGCCAGACGACCCGGGGAGACCGTGAGCGGCGCGGCAGCCGAGCCCAACGGTCCACTGTGGACCCTCTGGCTCGTCCCGCACTTCCACTACGACCCGGTGTGGTGGAACACCCAGAGCGCGTACACCCAGACCTGGGACCTCCCCCATGATGGGGCGGCACGGTACGCATGGCCGGGCCACAGCGCGTTCAGCTTGGTCAAGGCGCATCTGGCAAAGGCGCGCCAGGATCCGCAGTACTGCTTCGTTCTTGCCGAGGTCGACTACCTCAAGCCGTACTGGGACACCTATCCCGAAGACCGCGCCCTCCTCTGGCGCCTCATTGCCGACGGTCGCGTGGAGCTGGTCGGCGGGACGTACAACGAACCCAACACCAACCTCACCTGCATCGAGACGACGATCCGCAACGCGGTGTACGGCATCGGGTTCCAGCGGCACGTCATCGGCGCGGCCCCAGCTACGGTGTGGCAGCTGGACGTCTTCGGTCACGACCCCCAGTTCCCGCAGGTGGTGTCCGGTACCGGGCTGACCTCGAGCGCGTTCGCCCGCGGCCCGTACCACCAGTGGGGTCCGATGCTGACCAGCTGGAACATCCGGGAACACCGCAAACCGTTTGCGCCGACCCAGTTTCCGACCGAGTTCGAATGGGTGGCGCCCAGCGGCGACGGTGTGCTGACCCACTACATGGCCGCTCACTACGCGGCGGGCTTCAGCCTTGATGCGGCCCAGAGCCCACAAACGGCGGCGGCCGAGCTGTACGACCTGTTCACCGAGCTCCGGCAGGTCGCCGCAACGCGCAACGTCATGATTCCGATGGGCAGCGACTTCACGCCGCCCATGCGGTGGGTCACCGAGCTGCGTGCCGCGTGGCACAGGCGATACCAGAAGGTGCGCCTGCGCTGTGGCCTGCCCCGCGACTTCTTCGCCGCGGTCCGGGCCGACCTCGCCGCCAGAGGCGTCCGCCCGACCCCACAGACCCGCGACATGAACCCGGTCTACACCGGCAAAGACGTCACCGCCATCGACACCAAACAGGCCCACCGTATGGTCGAGACCCTGCTGCTGGACGCCGAGAAATGGGCCACCTTCGCCGCGCTGCACGCCGCCGCGTACCCCGCTGCCGCACTGGACAAGGCATGGCGGCTCCTGCTGTTCGGCGCCCACCACGACGCGGTCACCGGCACCCAGTCCGACCAGGTCTACCTCGATCTGCTCGCCGGCTGGCGGGAAGCCCACGACCTGGCCGCAACCGTCGACCACGCGGCCCGCGAGCATCTGGCCCGGCACGTCGACACCAGCGGCGAAGGCGCTCCCGTCGTCGTGTTCAACCCGATGGCGTACCCGCGCACGGACACCGTCAGCCTGCACGTCGACCTCCCCCGTACCGGCGGCGTCACACTCACCGACGAGCGCGGAACCCCCGTGCCGTACCTCACCGAGGCCGTGACGCACACGCCCGACGGGCGGGCGAGCAAAGCGCTGCTGCGGTGGGTCGCGCGTGACGTGCCATCCATGGGCTACCGCATCTACCGGCTGCTGCCCGGCTCCGCACCGCCGGCAGCCGCTGCCTGGCAGCCAGCCGAGACGACGAGCATCGCCAACGACCGCTACCGGCTTCGCGCGGACCCCGCCCAAGGCGGTGCCCTCGCAGAGATCACCGACCTGGCCTGCGATCGCGCCATCCTCCCACCCGGTCGGGTCGCCAACGAGCTGGTCTGCGTCGCCGAACACCCGGAGCACCCCCAGTTCGGCGAGGGCCCGTGGCACCTGCTGCCGGCCGGCGTCGCGTGGCGCAGCGCACAGGCGGGGGCATGCGTCACCGTCGAACGCTGCCCGATCGGTGAGCGCCTCACCGTCACCGGTGTTGTCGAAGGATGTCGCTACACCCAACACACCACGCTGTGGCATGGCGTGGCACGGATCGACTTCGCCACCCGCATTGACGGGTTCACCGGGACCGACCGGCTGCTGCGGGTGCGAGTACCGTGTCACGTGCCCGGCGCCATGCCCATCAGCGAGACCGCGGCCGCCGTCATCGGCCGCGGCTACGCCCTCCTCGATGCGGACGCCGCCAAACACCCGTGGACGCTGGACAACACATGCCACCGGTGGTTCGGGCTCGGCGCCGCGCTGACCGTACATCTCCGTGATCCGCACGATTGCTCCGAGCGCTCCCGGGCGGTGTCGATCGCCGAAGTCGTCGTCCCCGACGGCAGCCAGGGCCGACGAAGGACCCGCCAGCTCGCCGTCGCTCTGGTCCGAGCGGGCGTCACCGCAACGGTCACCACGGCGACCGGCAACCGGTACGGCTCCCTGCACACCGACTCCAACCTGCCCGACTGTCGTGTCGCCGTGGGCACGCCGGAGCGCAGCACGTTTGTGGCGAGCCTGCTCGACAAGGGCCCACCAGAGTCCACAATGGAGCTGAAGGCCCAGCTCGCGGCCACCGGCAAGGCCCGGCTCTGGATCCAGGCGGCACGGCCCACCCGCGGCGTATGGCGCCCGGGAGCCGACGTGCGCGGCATCCGGGACCTGCCCGTGCTTCTGGTCGCCGGCGCTGACGAGCAGACCGAGGAGCAGGCGATCAGCGAGCTCATCGACGATCTCTGCGACGCGCACCTGCACGTGACCCAACCCGGCGTGCTGCACGACGACGAGACGACCGTCGACGACTACGCCGTGGCGCTCGTCAACCGCGGTACGCCGGGCTTCGCCGTCGAGCCCGACGGCACGCTGAACATCGCGCTGACCCGCGCGAGCACCGGCTGGCCGACCGGAACCGCGGTGAACTTTGCCGACCGCAACGCACCGGGCGGGCGAAGCTTCCAGCACCACACCAGCAGGCGCTTCGAGTACTCGCTGGTGAGCGGCGCCGGCGGATGGCGCGCCGCCGGGTTGGCCACCGCAGGACAGTCGGTCAACCATCCCCTCGCCGCGATCCTCACGCCGGCCACCGGTGGACCGCTCCCGGCAGCCGGGTCATTCCTGAGTGTCGAGCCCGCCGGCAGCCTCGTCGTCACCGCGGTGAAGCCGCAAGGAAACCCGCTCGCCGCCGGGTCCGCGGCACCCCTCGACCCGGCCAACGGCCTTGTGGTCCGGGGCTACGAACCCCACGGTCATACCCGGGACGTCGCGATCCGCCTCGCCGGCGGCATCGCCGCAGCCACGGTCACCGACCTGCTGGACCGCCCAGGAGCGGACCTGCCGCACGACGGCCAGCGCGCGCACGTAGACGTGTCCGGCTACAAGCTCACCTCGGTGGCCCTGCGACCGGCCCGAGCCGAGCCCGGCCCAGCGCTGCTCGCCGAGCCCGGCCCAGCGGCGCTTGCCGGCGACACGGAACCGGTACAGCCGGTGTTCACCCGCTATTGGCTGCACAACCGCGGCCCCGCACCCATGGGCAACCTGCCTGTCACGCTCACCCTGCGACCGGAAAGCACCACGGCGAACAGCATCCGGCTACGTGCCCAGGTCGTCTCTGACGTCAGCGACGCCGACCACACGACACACCTGCTCGTACAGCCGCCCGAGGGGTGGGTCGCCGCCCCCAGCTCAACCCGGCTGACCGTACCGGCCGGGGGCCACCTCACGGTTCCCATCACCGTGACGGTTCCCGACTCGGCCACACCAGGCTGGTACGCGGTGACGGCCAGCATCGATCACCAGGACCAGGGCCTACAAGACGTGCTCATCGTGCCAGTGGGCCAGGCTCCACCCGAACCTCTGCTGCACGCCCGCAGCGAGCCCCGCCGGCTGACCCTGGTCCCCGGAGCACACAGTCGCATCCGCGTACGAGTGACCCACACGCTACGAACACCGCTGCACGGACACGTTCAGCTCGTCACCCCGCCGCATGTATGGCCGTTGACGGACAGCCCGATCCGCGGCTTCACCGTGGCGCCCGGTTCCACCGGTCGTGTCGACTTCCCCATCACCGTTCCAGCCGCCACCCCACCCGGGGACTTCTGGGCGCAGCCCAAGATCTGTGCCTACGGGCACATCACCTACTCCGAACCCATCAGCATCCACATCCGGTGTTAGCCGGTGACGTCCACGGTGGTCCGTTCGGCTCCCGGGAGCTGGGCGATGTCGCGCGCCTCCGCCTCGGCGGCACGGCGATCCGCGGCGGCAAGGCGCCGAAACGGCGTGATGGTGATCGTCAAGGTGGCACCGGAACGCCGCTGGCGCCATGTCCCGCCGATCTCACCCCGGCATGGCGCCTCCCCGTCTCTGGCAAGATCTCGATCGTACGCCAGGCGGGGGGCCAGCAGCGCGGTACCGTAGGTGCGCCATGACATACGAGGCAGATCCCCGGGTAGACGCCTACATCGCCGCACTGCCCGAGTGGCAGCAGTCGATCTGCCAGGAGGTGCGAGAGCTCGTTCACGCGGCCGACGATGCGGTCACCGAGACCGTCAAGCGGAGCGTGCAACCGTACTTCGTGCTCGACGGCAACATCTGTGCGCTCCTGGCCGCCAAGGACCACGTGAACGTGTTTCTCTACGACGGCGGCATCGTCCCGGACCCGGAGGGCATCATCACCGGCGGCCACGACAACAAGACCGCGCGCACCGTGGCGATCCGCCGGGGCGAGACCGTCAATGCGCGCGCCCTGAGCGCCATGTTCACCCAGATCATCGCGAACAACCGGGCGGGCGGCTGGCGGAAGCTGAAGCGCACCGGCTGACGCAACCGCTCCGCCGAACAGGCACTCGCCGGCTTCCTACCGGTCGATCAGCTCGGTGAGCACGGCAGTATGGGCGCGGTCCAGGTCGCGGCTCGCGGTGAGCAGGGTGACCGGACCGGCTTTGGCGTACTCACGAACCCGGGTCACCGCGTCGGCGTGCGCCGCGTCTTCCAGCTCCGCCCGGTACCGAGCGGCGAACTCGGCGAAGCGCGCCGGGTCGTGGCCGTACCAGCGACGCAGGCCGTCGGAAGGGGCGACGTCGCGCAGCCAGTCATCCAGCGCGGCGGTGTCCTTGCGCAGCCCGCGCGGCCAGAGCCGGTCGATCAGGAGGCGCGTGCCGTCGGCCGGGTCCGGCTCGTCGTAGACCCGCTTGACTCGTACCACAGGTCAAGCCTGCACCACAGCGCGCCCGCGGGCATATTCTGCGCACATGACAGCGAACGTGTCCGCGACCGCGCGGCCGCCGCGGCCGCTGCCGTTGCTCGGGTACGCGCTGCGGTTTATGAGGGCGCCACTGGAGCTCGTCGAGTCCCTGCGGCCCGCGGGGGACGTGATTGGGATCCGGCTCGGGCCGCAGACCGTCTACTGGGTGAACAAGCCCGAGCTGGTCCGGCAGGTGCTCGCCGAGGCCGGCACGTTCGAAAAAGGCATGCAGGTCGAAAAGATCCGTCCCTTTATCGGCAACGGGCTGGTCACCGCGGTCGGGGACCATCACCTGCGCCGCCGCCGGCTGGTGCAGCCCGCCTTTCACCGGACCCGGATCGCGGGCTACGTGCAGACCATGCGCGAGCTCGCCGTGGACGCGGTGGAGCGGTGGCGCGACGGCGAGCGGATCGACGCCGACAGACACTTCGTGCAGCTGACCCTGCGGGTGGTCGGAAAGACGCTGTTCTCCACCACGCTCGGAAACGAGGTCGTGGACGAGGTCGTGCGGTCGATGCCGGTGATGATGCACGGGATTGGTCGGCGCATACGCGACCCGTTCGGTGTGCGCGGCCGGCTGCCGACGCGCGGGAACCGCGAGTTCGAGGCGGCGATCCGGCGGTTGCGCGACGTCGTTGACCGGATCGTCGCCGAGTACCGCGCCGCCGGGGTGGATCACGGCGACGTGGCGTCCATGCTGCTGCTGGCCCGCGACGAGGAGACCGGTGCAGGGCTCACCGACGAACAGGTCAGCGACGAGGTGCTCACGCTGCTGACCGCTGGTCACGAGACGACGGCGAACGCACTCTCGTGGGCGGTGCACCATCTCGGGGAGCGTCCCGATATCGAGGCGAGGGTGCACGCCGAAGTCGACGAGGTGCTTGGCGATCGCGGGGTGACCTTCGAGGACATTCCCAACCTGACGTTCACCCACGGCGTCATCATGGAGACCCTGCGGCTCTACCCACCGGCCTGGATACTGACGCGGCGCACCACCACCACGGCCAGCCTGGGCGCCGTCGAGCTGCCCGCCGGAGCCTCGGTGTTCTTCGCGCCGTACGGGTTGCAGCGCGACCCGGCGGTATATCCCGACCCGGACGCTTTCGACCCGGACCGCTGGTCAGCTGACCGGTCGACCCTTACCCAGCGCCCATCCTTCGTGCCCTTCGGCGGCGGTCGGCGCCAGTGCATCGGCGACGTCTTCGCCATGACAGAGCTGGCCGTCATCCTGGCGACGATTGCCCAGCGGTGGCGACTGCTGCCCGTGCCCGGCCAACCGGTGCGGATCAACTCCATCGGCGCCCTCAAGCCCACCCACCTGCCGATGACACCGCTGCGTCGAGCAGCAAGCTGAGTCCAGGTCCGGCGCGCTCCTGCCAACAGGCGAGCGCCTTCATCGAAGGGCAACCGCAGCGACCCCGACGGACTGACCAATCAGGCTGTGAACCGGATCCGGCGGCGCCGGAAGGCCAGGAACAGACCCGCGCCCGCGGAGACCAGCGCCAAGGCGACAGCAACGGTCAGGCCGACGTTGGCACCGGTCACCGGCAGGCCGCCGCAGTTGGCCGGCTTGACGTACTCGACCTTGGTCACCTCGGCGCCGACCGTGACGGTCGCGACCAGCCCGGCCCTACCGGCGATTGACTTCGTCACGTCCTTTCCGGGCTGGATCGTGATCGTCTCGACCTGGTCACCGACCTTGATGGAGACCTCAACCGGGGTACCGTCCGCCGGGTTCTCCAACGTGATGATCAGGCTGGTGCAGTCGGACTTGTGGGTCAGCGCCAGCTTGCCACAGTGCTGCGGCGTCGCCCGCTCGTGCCGGCCGATGACCTCCGTGCCCTTCTTGACCTGTACGGCTGCCGCGTTCGCCGCGGGAACGATCTCCTTGACCGTGTGCCCGGCCGGAACCTGGACCTCCTTACGCCACTCGCCGGCGGCCTCGATGACGAACCGGACGTCGCGGTTCGTGCCGTTCTTCAGCTCGACCACAACCGTGCCGTCGCACTTGTCCTCGAAGCCGACCTCGGTCTCTCCGCAGACCTGACCGTCGAAGCGGACCGTGTGCTCGAAGTCCCCGTTGAACCCGTTGCTCCACCGAACATGCAGGCGCATCGTGACGCTCTCGTCGGCGATGTCGACGCGCTGTTCACCGGTGAGCGGCTGGTAGTCGGCGTGGGCGTTGGGCAGGAGCCGGGCACCGTTCTTGATCTGGCCCACCTCCGGGCTGACCTCGCTCAGCCAGGCGTCCTTGTCGTTCTCGCTGTTGCCGACCTTCCACTTGATGATCGCGGTTGTGGGCGTCGGCCCACACTCCACCGCGGTCTCAAAGATGGGATGGTGGGCGCTGGCGGGAGCGGCGAACGCGAGCGCGCCAACGGCGCCAACGAGCGCGGCAGCGCCGACAGCCAGCAGGCGGGAACGCACGGAAACGCGGCGCACGAGAACCTCCAGAAGATGGGAGCTGCTTCCGGTCACGGGCGTGCGGCGTCTGCCTCACCGGGCCGGGCTCGTCAAGGAGATCCCTTGCCAGGTAAGGCTTCTGCCCTCGTCTGTGCCGCACCGAAGGTCAGGTGAGCGGTGACCGAAGGAGCATATTGCTGTTCAAGGCGAGCCAAAAGACCGTGGCGGACGCGAATGCCTCGGCGCCATCCGACCGCTGGCTTGCAGCGAGGTCAAATGACAGGTATGTACAAAAATTTCCGGGCCATAGAAGATCGAGAGTTACTGATCTGTTGTTTAAGTCTGCAAGTGCGGCAGCGTGTCGCCGCACATCGGCGTGTCGCCGGGCTCGGCCGATCACACGCGCGGCGCGGCCCGCACTGCTCGTCACTCGGTACGCATCAACCGCTCGGCATGGCTCGTCTCTTCGGCGGTCACCTCGCTGGGCCCGCTGGTACGCAGCTGCCAGCCGGTGATCACCCCATCCGGACCCCGTAGCTGGCCGCCGGCCAGAGCATGGTCGATGCGCTGGCGCACGACCCGTTCAGCGTCAGGCTCGGTGGCGAACAAGGTTCTGAGGTGCACCTGGTCGCCGGCTCGCTCCGCCCGCGTGTGGTGCGCCGCGAGTGGACACGGCGGCTGGTGGTCCCAGTGCCCGCAGAGCGCCACGGTGATCGCGGCGCCTGGTGTCCGCAGGTCCGCATCCGGCTGCATGACCAGGACCGCCTCGTGGGCGTACGCATGTCGCATCCGATCAGTATGCCCGCCACCGGCCAACCACCCACGCCAGCTGGGCTTGCGGGCGCGCCGTAGCATCGCGAAACATGCCGAGTCCCTCTGTCGTTGCGATGCCTCGTTTGGTATGCCGCTGCGTGGCAGCTCTGGTCCTTTCGCTCGCGGTCACCTCGTGCTCATCCGACTCCAACAGCGCCTCGAACCCGACGACGACCGCGCCGTCGTCAGGCTCGAGCACGCCAGCCTCGGCGGGTGGTACGCCCGACGCTTGCTCGCTTGCGACGGCGGCGGACGTCGCTGCGAGCTTCGACGAACAGTTCGACGCCGGCAAGCCGTCCGGCGCCGGCAGCCAAAAGGGTTGCTTGTTCGTACAGTCGGGTGGCGCCGACTCGGTGTACATCTACGTTGCGTCGGGCTCGGACGCGACCACCTTCTACTCGACCAACCGGTCCGCCTATACCAGCAAGGACATCACCGGCCTCGGCGACAAGGCATTCGTCTCCAGCGACGGCGGCCAGCTCGGTGTACAGAAGGACAGCGTGACGATCCTGATCCACCTCGTCGGCTTCACGAAGGTCCCGCCAGCCACGCTGCAGTCCAAGCAAGAAGCGTTCGCCCGGCTTGTTCTCGGCCGGTTGCACTGAGGTGAAGCCGATGACGTTCAGCCGAGCTGACCGGCGCCTGCAACGAAGGGGTGGACGGACATGACTGAGGCCGGCTTGCTGGCTTCCCTTGAGGCGTTGGCGGGCAACTACCGATGGGTTTGGCACGAGGCCACCCGGCGCGTGTTCCGAGCCGTGGACCCCGCGCTGTGGGACAGCACCGGCGATCCCTTCGCGGTGGTCCGCTCGGCTTCGCCCGAGCGGCTGTCCCAGCTGACCGCGGACCGCCTCTTCCGACAGCAGCTGCAGGCGGCCGAAGACGACCTCGCCGGCTACCTGGCCGGTACGCCGGTACGGCCGACGGTGGCGTACTTCTGCATGGAACATGGCATCGCGGCGCCGCTTCGCACGTACGCCGGCGGCTTGGGGGCGCTTGCCGGTTGCATCGAGAAGACGGCCAGCGACCTCGGCGTGCCGATGGTCGCCGTCGGCCCGTGGTACGGCTGGTACTTCCGCCAGCGGCTCAGCTACGGCTGGCAGAGCGAGGAGTGGACCCGCGCCGACCCGGGTGATGCCGGCCTTCACCTGTGCCCCGACGGGCGTACCGGCGTTGACCTGGCCGGCGAGTGGACGGTGGTGCAGGTGTGGCGGGCCCGGGTCGGCCGGGTGGACCTGTACCTGCTGGATACCGATGTACCGGAGAACCCGCCGCACCTGCGGGGCATCACGGACCGGCTGTATGGCGAGGATGCCGAGCACCGGCTCCGCCAGGAGATCGTGCTCGGCATTGGTGGGGTCCGGGCCTTGCGGGCGCTTGGCCTCGCGCCCGCCGTTTTCCATGCGAACGAGGGACACGCCGGGTTCATGGGCCTGGAACGCATCCGCACGCTCGTTGGCGATGGTCACCCGCTCGACCATGCTGTGCGAGTCGTGCGTGCGGGCACGGTGTTCACCACGCACACCGCGCTGCCGGCGGGGTTCGACCGCTTCGACCGGGCGCTGGTGGAGAAGTACTTCTCCGGCTGGGCGCACGAGTGCGGTGTCGGGGTGGACTGGCTGATGGACCTCGGTCACTTCCCGGGAGCCCAGCCGGACGAGCCGTTCAACATGGCCGTGCTGTGCGCGCGGCTGTCCGAGCGCATCAACGCGGTGTCGCTGCTGCACCGCGAGGTCACCGAGCAACGCGTGCTCGGGTCGCTGTGGCCGGGCCGAGCCGCGCCGGTGCGGTGCGTGACCAACGGCGTACACCCGAGGACCTGGACGCCGACGGCGATGGCCGCACTTTTCGACCGGTACGTCGGTGCGGGCTGGGACTACGCCGACGCCCCGCCGTGGGACGGCGTCTGGGACATCCCGGACGCCGAGCTGTGGAACGCCCGCCAGCAGATGCGCGCCCAGCTGGTGGCCTTCGTGCGGTCGTACCTGCCGCGGGTCCTTGGTGAACAGGGCTGGCGAGCCGATCTCGGGTGGGCGCACCATGTGCTGGACCCCGCCGCGCTGACCGTCGTCGTGGCGCGGCGCGCCACGGGGTACAAGGAAACCGACCTCCTGGTGTCGATGCCGCAGCGGCTGGAGGCGCTGACCCGGAACGCCGAGCGCCCGGTGCGCGTCATCGTCTCCGGGGTGGCCCATCCGGCCGACTCCGACGGCAAGGAGCGCATCCGGCGCATCGTGGAGTACTCGCTGCGCGAGGAGGTTCGGGCCGACGTGGTCTACCTGCCCGGCTACGACATGCGGCTCGCGCAGCTCCTGCTCGCCGGCGCCGACGTATGGCTCAACCACCCGAGGCGGGGCGACGAGGCCTGCGGAACCAGCTTCATGAAGTCCGTCTACAGTGGAGGCCGGATCCTCACCACGGCCGACGGTGGCGCAGACGAGCTCATCGTCGA
>WNGA01003223.1_pt1:0-20000 | contig 25308 bp, 18 predicted proteins | sample 5400061 | NCBI WGS metagenome assembly WNGA01 (sample SAMN13153366, study PRJNA577476) | soil metagenome | isolation source: 100 cm soil or saprolite under grassland replicate 2 | place: USA:California | collected 2016-06-15 | reverse complement strand
CCGGAGGCGGATGAATCGGATGTCTGGAAAGCGAGCCAAGACCTCGTCGAGCGACGGTTCGTCCCCGCGTCGTGCGAGGCCGACGACGTGGACGTCGCCGAAGCGATAGCTGCCGGAGGGCGGCAGCGGCGGCGACGCCACCAGGAATGCGGCGTCGTCGGCCAGCGTGGCCGGGAGAATCGCAAATGACGCCGGCACATCCGCCAGCACCAGGAGATCAGCGGTAGGGGCACCGAGGGCGGGCTCTTGTTTGACCGCGAGGTCGAGGTCCTTGATGCCGCCGTCGATGTGGAACACGTGGTGGCCGTTGCGCAGACCATCAACGACCGCCCGTTTGGCCGCCGCGACGCGGCGATCGTAGGAGACGACATCCCGACGTCGCTCGGTCCCCTGCCCTACCCCAATCAGCATCAGCCCCACGGCCAGCGTCGCCCGGGCGGCGGCGCCGATGCCCGCGAGGGCTTCTGCGGCGGCCCACGCGAGGCCGACCGCCGGCAGGTAGAAGTAGCGCGCGCCCACGGCCCAGCCCGCGGCAAGTAGCGGCAGCATCGCCAGCATCGCGAAACCGAATGGCTGCCAGCGTACCTCTCCACGTCGGACGGCGGCGAGGATAGAGAGCGCGACGATGGCGGTTCCGAGGCCGAACGCCAGACCTTCCGGCAACACGCCCTGGCCGGTGAAGAGGTGCGCAACGCCGCTGGCGATCTGCAGCGCCTTGCCCGCACCACTCACCGCCGGATCGCCGCTCGCGCCCGAGCCCCGAAGTACCAGCGTACGGGCGGTGATTGCGACCGTGAGCGCGGCGATGTGCGGCGCGACCAACAGCCAGCGGCGGCGCCACGGAATCGGTAGCAGGACGATGGCGAGCAACGGCAGAATGAACGTCGATTCTTTGGACAGGTACGCGCCGAGCGCGAGGATCGCCGAGAACACAATCCGGGCGCGTAGCAATGAGACCAACGAGCCGAGCACGAAGACCGTCGCGAGCAGATCCGTACTCGCGGAGTACCAATATGCCGCGTCCAGATTCTGGGGCGCGAGCAACATGAGCGCGGCGGCGGCGGTCGCGATGGGCCAGGGACGGCCGAGCACGCGCAACAGCCGTGCGACAAGCACGACCGCGAGGGCGTGCAGCGAGAGCGCCAGCGCGGCGAACGGGACGAAGCTGCCGCCCCCTGCCCGTCCGAGCAGCCACCAAATTGCCATCGGAAGTGGGCGGTAGTATTCGCCCCCATGTTGATCGACCACGAACGGGACCAGAGGATTCCGCGCGTGGCGGGCGAACGTGAGGAACACGTGGTCGTCGCCGGTGAACGTCGTCGCGGCGAAGAACGGCACGGCCACCAGCAGCGCGAGCGCGAGCGCGGCCGCCGCCGCGGCGAACCCGACGCGCTTGCCGATCGGCGTCACGGTCCTCTGCCCTAGGGCCAGGGGGCGGTCGATCGGCGGGCGACGCCCTCGAGGATACGCATCATCTGGTCGTGGATGTGGCCGTTGCTGGCCAGGATGCGACCGGTCTCGCCGTCGAACCGGCCGCCGTCGAGGTCGGTGACGCGACCGCCGGCGCCGAGGACGATCGCGGCGCCTGCGACCAGATCCCACGGGTGGAGTGCCCGCTCCCAGTAGCCGTCGAGCCAGCCACAAGCCACGAAGCACAGGTCGAGGGCGGCCGATCCCAGCCGCCGCGTTCCCTGCGCCGCCGCGGTCAGCGCGGTCCATTCTGCGATGTTGTTTTGCAGCGGATTTCGCTCGTAGGGGAATCCCGTCACGAGCAGCGAGCCAGCGAGCCGGTCCGTCCTCGACGGCATGATCGGTTTGCCGTTCAGCGCCGACCCGCTGCCGGTAATGGTGCCCGCGAACGTCCAGCCCAACGCGGGCGCGGTGACAACTCCCAGGACGGGGCGCTGATTCACGCACAGGCCGAGCGCGACCGAGAACAACGGTAGCCCATGCGCGAAGTTCGTGGTGCCGTCGAGCGGGTCGACGTACCACACTCTCACCGAGCCGCTCGGGTCGCCTGCCACGGTGGTCCCTTCCTCGGCGACGATGCGGTCGTTGGGGAATGCCTTTGACAGCCGCTCGACGATCAGCGCCTCCGAGCGCTTGTCGTATTCGGTGACGAGGTTGATGTCTTCCCCGGACTTGAAGCCGACAGCCGGTCGCGTCCCCCACCCTTCGAGCAAGATCCTCCCCGCTTCGTGAGCGATCTCGCTGGCGATGTGGCGGGCGCCTTCGAGCGGGTCACGGATGGGGTGGTCGACCGGACCGGCTACCATCGGCTAGAGCTCCTTGCGCATCCAGGTCGCGTTCTTCGAGCGCGCGAGCAAGTACTCGGCGGTCTGCGCGATCTCGGGCGCGACGTCCTTGCGATCGATGGCGCTGAAGCCGAGCTTCTCGCCGAAGTAGCCCTGCGCACCGTCGGTGACGAGGTAGAGATGACGCACGCCCTGCGCGCGCGCGCGCTCGGTGGCGGTTTCGACCAGCAGGAACCCGAGGCCCTCCCCGCGGCGTTCCGGTGCGACGGCCAGCATGCGCAGCAACGCGACGTCGCCCACCACCTCGACGGCCACGCAGCCGACCAGCGGCGCGGTGGACCCGGACTCCGTGACGGGGCGAAGGTCGCCGTCGCTCGGGATGACGAGGTAGCTGGGCCAGAACTTGTCGAGCACCGGGTGCAGGATGCCTACGCGGTCGAGCAGGTTGGCGATGCGCAGCTTGTGTTCCGGACGCGCCGGAATCACCGGATCGCCCAACTGCACCAGCAGCCGATCATGCAGCCCCCCGAAATCGCCTGACGACATGATCAGGACGGTGTCGCCGGGTGACGCGCGCTCGGCGAGGTGCGCAACGGTTGCATCGACGGTCGGGATCACGCGTGCGGGCACGTCTTCGCGGCGCAGATCGCCCGCCAGGCGTTCGACGTCGAGGCGCTCGCCCTCGGGGACCTTCTCTGGCGCATAAAGCGGTGCGAGCACCACCTCGTCGGCGACCGACAACGCGTCGACGAACTGCTCCTGGAAGACGTTGCGGCGGCTGGTCGCAGACCGCGGCTCGAACGCGGCGATCAGCTTGCCAGGTCCGAAGCGGCCTTTGAGCGCGAGGACGGTCTCGCGGATCGCGGTCGGATGGTGCGCGAAGTCGTCGACCACGGTCACGCCACGCGCAACGCCGCGGACCTCTTGGCGCCGGCGCACGCCGAGGAAGCGGCGGACGGCGCGGGCGATGGCCGGCAGCTCGACGCCCAGGGTCGCGGCGACGGCGATGACGCCGACCAGGTTCTCGTAGTTGTAGATGCCGGGCAGGTTCGTGTCGACGGTGCCGACGCGCTCGCCGCGGCGGGCGAGCGCCAGCGTCGCCCGCCCGCCCGAGGCTCGCGCCGCGACCTCGAACGTCCAGTCGGCGCCCGAGCCGGGACGCCCGTAGCTCAGCACCTGGCAGCGCGCGCCGCGCGCCACCTCCATCGCGCCCGGCGACGCAGCACACGCGACCAGCAGGCCGTCCTCGGGAATGAGGGCGACGAACTTGCGGAACGCTGCGCGCACCGCCTCCTCGTCGCGGAAGATGTCGGCATGGTCGAACTCGACCGAGGTGAGGAGCGCGATCTCTGGACGGTAGTGCAGGAACTTCGATCCCTTGTCGAAGAACGCGGTGTCGTACTCGTCCCCTTCGACGATGAACTCGCCGCCCGCGCCCAGCCCCCATGACTGCCGGAAGTTCATCGGTACGCCGCCAATCAAGAACGAGGGATCCCGGCCCGCGTCGGTGAGCACGTGCGCCAGCAACGACGACGTGGTCGTCTTGCCGTGCGTGCCGGCGATGACGACGGAACGTTTGCCGGTGAGGAAAAGCTTGCTGAGCAAGGACGGGAAGGACTCGAGTGGGATCTTCCGCTCCGTCGCGGCGAGCACCTCCACGTGGTCCTTACGGCACACGTTTCCGACCACCACCGTCTCCGGGCCCCAATCGAGGTTGCCGGCCCGGTGACCTTCGAACACCGCGATGTTCTGCTCGGCGAGCTGGGTCGACATGGGTGGGTACACGTGCTCGTCCGACCCGCGTACGTCGTGGCCCGCGGCCTTGAGCAGACCCGCCAGCGATCCCATCCCCGTGCCACAGATGCCTATCAAATGAACGCGCATGGGGATCCGTCGCCTATTTGGGCACGCACTCGGTCGCGCCGGGGCGGAATTGCGTCGCGAACCGCTTCACCTCCATCGTGAAGCTCACGAGGAAGTCCCTGAACAACCCCAACTCCGGATCGCCGGCGCCGCCGGTGGTGTTCCAATTGAGGTGGGTGATGACGGTCGAGCCACACGGGTCGATGCGACCACGCTTCCGGGTCTTGATGTCCTCTCCCCACGCATCGGCGGAGTCCCGATTACACCGACCGCCGGGCCCCGAGCAATGTACTTCGAGGATTCGGTACCACCAAGGCCCCTTCGGGCCGTACTCGTTTACCTCCAACGTGGGGCCAATCCCTTTTCCAGGCCAAGCTTCCTTGGTAACGAATGTCACGTCGGAAGTAATCCCTGGAACGACGTCGATGTAGAAGCAGGCCTCGGTCTCGCGCGCGGCGAAGTGGCCGAGCGTGGGCGAGTCGAGCATCGCGCCGCCGCCCTCGGAAGACATGCGGATCTCGAACCGCTTGTGGCCCTCGTCGGGTGGCGGGTTCTCTGCCGCGTCGCCGCGTTTGTCGCGGCAGCTACACGGTTCGCCCGGGCCGCGGCCGCAACGCGCGCCGGCCAGGTTGGCGTCGCGCGCCCCCGGTTTCTCGGTGCTTCCTACCTTGGCCGTGGCGGCGTCAGCCCCCCTCACAGGCGTGAATTGCGACTGTCCCGCGCATCCCTCCGCGACGGCGAGCAACGCCGCCGCGAGGAACCAGGTCTGACCGTCGACGTCACGCCTGCCCGTGCCCATGAATGTGTAGTGCGAGTGGGTGCGGCGGCGGTAGACGCCGACGCCACGCTTACGTACCATAGTTTCCCCATGCTGCGCCGTTCGTTCCGTTACGCCCTCCTCGCGGTTTTTGCCGCGTCCGCGTTCGCGTCCGTGAGCGCGATGACGGGGTGCGCCGGATCGGATGAGGAGACCAAGCCGGTCACCTATTCGCTGACCGCTAAGCAGAACTACGAAAAGGGCATGGCGGAGCTCGAGGACGAGAACCTTCCAGAGGCTCAGAAGTACTTCCAGTTCGTGAAGCAGAAGTATCCGTTCTCGAAGTTCGCGGTGCTCGCCGAGTTGGCCATCGCAGACACCCAGTTCGCGCGCGGCAACTACACCGAGGCCGTCGACAGCTACAAGAGCTTCCAGCGGCTGCACCCCACCCACGAAAAGGTGGAGGACGGGTACGCGGCATTCAGGATCGGCGAGAGCTACGTCAAGGACATGCCGGAAGACGTGTGGATTCTGCCGCCCTCGTACGAAAAGGATCAGTCGGCGGTCGTGGACGCGCAGCGAGAGCTCGAGGACTTCCTGAAGAAGTTTCCGAAGTCCCCGTACGCCGAAAAGGCGCGTGCGCTCCGGCGCGGCGTGCTGGATCGGCTGGTCGATCACGAGGTCTACGTCGCGCGCTTCTATCTAAAGGGCGACCACCCCAAGGCGGCCGCGATGCGGCTCGAGGGCGCGATCCGCCGCTATCCGGGGTCGGGCCGCGAGCCCGAGCTGCTGTTCTCGCTGGGTGAGACATACCTCGGCATGGGAGATCCGCTGCGCGCCAAAGAGACGTTCGGGCGCGTGATCGGAGAGCACGGCGGCTCACCGGAGGCGCGTCGCTCCGACCTCTACCTGCAGTACATCGAACGCCGTTACGGCCCGACCCCGCAGCCCAAACCAAACGCCACGCCGTCTTCGCCGTCTTCACCGTCGAGCTGCAACGCCGATGGGAGCGCGGCGCGACGTGGGTGACGGCGATCGCGGCGGCTTGCGTGAGCTGGTCGCGCGCGGTCGCGCGCACTACACCGCCGGCGAGTATCCCGAGGCGGTTGCCTGCCTGACCGAAGTGCTGCGCGAGAAGGCTCCCTACGCCGACGTCTACGACATCCTCGGGGTCATCTATCACCAGGAGGGTCGGCTGGCCGAGGCGGAGGAGATGTTCAACGAGGCGCTGCGTATCAACCCGACCTACACGGAGGCGGCGCTGAACCTGGTCGTCACGTGTAACGACCTCGGGAAATACGCGGAGGCCAAGGCGGTTTACGAGCGCGCGATGGCGACCTCCAAGCGCGCGCCTCGCGAGCTGGACCCGTTCGCCAAGGGGAAGATCGCGAACATGCACGCCGAGGTCGCCGCGGCCTACCGAGGCGTAGCGCTCTTTGACGAGGCGATCCGCGAGTATGAACGGGCGCTCGGACTGTGTCCGACGTTCGTCGACATTCGAACCGATCTCGGCAACACGCGCCGCGAGATGGGGGACATCGCGGGCGCGATTCGCGAGCTCGAGCGCGTGCGCGCAGAGAACCCGCGGTTCGCGTCGGGGCGCCTGCAGCTCGGTCTCGGCTACTACGCCGCCGGCCGGCGCGAGGAGGCCGCCGCCGAGTGGCGGGCCGTGCTCGCCGCCACACCCGGCAACCGTTCGGCGCGGATGTATCTGTCGCTGGTGGAGCCAACGCCACCGTCGGAAAAATGACCTGCGCGGCGCACGGACTGCGCGCTCTATGCTAGCGTTCCGCGACGCGACGGAGGACGAATGCACCTGACCGAAAGAATCCTTGCTTTCACGCTGCTCGGCTCGGAATGGGTGTTGTGGTTATTGATCGGGCTCTCGGTGTTGTCGGTGGCGGTGATGGTCGAGCGGGCGCTTTTCCTTTCCAACAACGTGGACACCGATGCGCTGGGCCGGGAGTTGGCGGCGTTGCTCAAGAACCGCGACCTCAAGAGCGCGCGCAAGGCGCTCGATGGTCATCGCTCCCCGGCGGCCGTGGTCGCCGCCGCGGGTCTGGACAGCTACGATCGTGGCTCCGAGGCCGCAGCCGAGGCGATGGCGGGGGTGAAGTCGCGGCTGCGCATCGACATGGAACGCAACATGGGGGTGCTGGGCACGCTCGGCAACAACGCGCCGTTCATCGGCCTGTTCGGCACCGTGCTCGGTATCATCAAGGCGTTCGCCGACCTGTCACGAAACCAGGCGGGCGGCGCCGCCGCGGTCATGTCGGGCATCTCCGAGGCGCTGGTCGCGACCGCGGTCGGGCTGATGGTCGCGATCCCGGCCGTCATCGCGTTCAACTTCTTCCAAGGCAAGGTGCGGCGGTCGATGGCGCGCGTCGACGCGATCGCGCACGTCGTGTTGTCGACGATCCCGGGCACGCCCGCGGGCGAGATGCTGGTGACGTCGCGCGACGCCGCGCGCGCGGAGGGCTGAGCCATGGCGGGCGCGACCGGATTTCGCGGTGACGACGACACGGGCGGGATGATCGTCGACATCAACGTGACGCCGCTCGTCGACATCACGCTGGTGCTGCTCATCATCTTCATGGTGACCGCGTCGTACATCGTCAGCCCGGCTATCAAGGTCGACCTCCCGAAGGCGGCGTCGGGCACCGAGCAGGCCAAGACCACGCTGTCGCTGACGCTGTCCAAGGACGGTGCCCTCTATCTCAACGGCGAGCGTTCCAACGACGAGGCGGTGGTTCGCTACATCAAGGGCGAGCTGCCGGGAAAGCCGGAGCTGCAGGCGATCATCGCGGCGGACGGCGGCGTTCCGCACCGCGACGTCATCCACGTCATCGATCTGGTGAAACGGACGGGCGTCCACAGATTTGCGATCAACGTCGACCCGAACATGACCGGCAAGTAGTCGTGGCGGTGGCAGGCGAGAGTCTCCCGGATCCGTGGTCGGCACGCGGCGGTCGGAGCCAGAGTGGGCTCGTCGGCGCGGCGGTCGCGCTGGTGATCCACGCGGGCCTCGGTGCGGCGGCGCTCGGGATAGATCCCGCGCGCTTCCGCGCCGAAACGCCGATCGAAATCGACGTCGAGGAGAAACTCCCGCCCCCCGAGATCAAGCCGGCGCCCAAGGAACCCCCGCCCCCGCCCCCGGAGCGCCCGCGGCTGGCGATGAAACGCCCGGCGATCGAGCCGGTCACGCCACCTCCCGCTGCACCGCCGCCCAGCGAAGAACCGGCGAAGCCGTCGGACGCGCCGCCGGTGTTCGGGGTGACGATGAGCTCCGTGGTTTCCGGCGACGGACCCGGCATGGCGGTGCCGGTCGGAAACACGCTGATGGCCAAGCCGGGCAAGCCGGCGCCCGAAGCCAAACCACTGGGCGGCGATGGCACGAAGGGGTTCACGCCGGTCGCCGAGATGTACGTGGCCGAATACCCCAAGGTCATCTTCGAGGTGAACAGCGACAGCATCTATCCTGCAGACGCGCGCCGAATGGGCATGGAGGGAACCGTGCGCCTCAAACTCGGGATAGACGAGAAGGGCAACGTCGTGAGCGTCCGGGTCATCGAGCGCGCGGGTCATGGATTTGACGAGGCCGCGGTCAAGGCGCTGAAGCAATTCAGGTTCACGCCGGCGCGGGCCAGCGACGGACGGGCGGTGCCGTTCGCGATCCCGTACACCTATCGCTTCACGCTGACGCAGTAGTTCACATCCGTCGGGAACGGGGATATCCTGTCGTATCCCGTCACCTTGTCCCTCCTGCGGCCGACGACCTCGATGATGCTCAGACCAAGGTGGCGCGCGCGTGCCGTGATTCGTGGACTGCGCGGTTTGGCATGCACCGCCGTCGTACTCGCGGGCCTGGTACAACTTCGACCGGCGCTCGCGCAGACGGCAGCGGTGCCACTCGATACCACGATCGACACGCAGCTATTTCAGCCGGCGATCGGACCGCGAAATTTTCTGACCCTCGATAGCCCCAGCGTTCCCGAGCACAAGCTGTTCGGGGTTGGCGTGATGCTGCACTACCAGCACCGGCCGTACTCGGTGTTCACGCAAGGGGGGAACCCGTCGCAGTCGAACCTGGTCGACCACCAGCTGACGATGGACCTCGGAATCGCGATGGGGTTGTTTGGGCGCTACCAGATCGGCGTCGGAGTTCCGTTCACGCCGTACCTCGCGGGCGACGAGATTTCCGACACCGGGATGCCGCGGTTCTCCCGCCTCACCGAGAGCGGAATTGGCGACGTCCGCGTCGAGGCCAAGGCGCTCATCGCGACGCTGGGCGAGGACGAGGACCTCACGCTCGGCGTTTCGGCCGGGTTGTCGCTGCCGACGGGCAAGAACGCCAGCCGGCCCTACCTGGGCGATAAGACGGTCACGGGACGGATCAAGGCACTGGCGCTGTGGGACCTCGGGCAGGTCCAGATCGGTGCCAACCTGGGCCTGCTCCTGCGCGACACGTCACGCACCTTCGCGACCGAGCTCGGACCCCAGATCCTATACGGCGCGGCGGTGTTGTACCCGGTCGATCGGCGGATCGACGTGATGCTCGAGCTGTTCGGGCGCACCGGCCTGAACCAGTTCATCGACTTCTATTCGGACGTCAATCCGTTCGAGGTGGACATCGCCGGGCGCTACGCCATCACGGGGATGTGGTCGGTAACCGGCGGCGGCGGACGAGGCTTCGGCAACGGAATCGGCGCCCCCGACGTGCGGCTGTTCGCGGGGGCGGCGTTCACCCCCGATTACCGCGACCGCGACAAGGACGGCATTTACGACGTCGACGACAAGTGCCCCGACCAGCCCGAAGACCGCGACGGATACCAGGACCTGGATGGTTGCCCCGACCCGGACAACGACGCCGACACTCTCCTCGACGCGCAGGACAAGTGCCCGAACGATCCCGAGGACGTCGATCAGTTCCAGGACGACGATGGCTGTCCCGAGGCCGACAACGACAAGGACGGCATCAACGACATCAACGACGCCTGCCCCAACGCAGCCGAGGACGGGAATGGCAAGCGCCCGAAGGACGGATGCCCGTCGACCACCGAGGATAGCGACGGCGACGGCGTGCCGGATGGCACGGACAAGTGCCCCGACGAGCCGGAAGACCGCGACAACTTCCAAGACGAAGACGGCTGTCCCGAGCCGGATAACGACGCCGACGGGGTCCCCGACGACTTCGACGCCTGCCCTAACGCGGCCGAGGATCCTGACGGCTTCGAGGACGAGGATGGTTGCCCCGATCCGGACAACGACAAGGACGGGCTACCCGATGGGTTGGACAAGTGCCCCACGCAGGCGGAGACGCTGAACGGCAACAAAGACGACGACGGCTGCCCGGACCCGGGACCGGACCTCGTGCGCCTGGTCGAGGGTCGCATCGAGCTGGATCAGAAGATCGGGTTCGTGAGCAAGGGCGGAAAGCTGCAGATCAAGGATGCCTCCGCCAAGCTCGTGAACCTGGTGGCGCTGGTGATGAAGGGACACGTGGAGATCCTCCGCGTTCGCATCGAGGTGCGCGCCGAGGGCCTGGGCCGTGACGAGACCCAGCGCCGTGCCGACGTCGTGCGCGACCTCCTGGTCGAGAAGGGCGTCGATACCGCGCGGCTGACCCCGGTCGGCGCCGGAGCCGGACCGGCGCGCGTGGAGTTCATCGTCGACAACGCGCCCGCCGCCAAACCCGACGCCGCGGTAAAACCGGCACCTGCGGGGGATCCGACAAGCCCTGCGGCGGCCCCGGCGGGTGGCCCCGTCCCAGCGACGCCCGCGGCGGGCAAGCCCGTGACGCCCCCAACCCCGGCCAGCCCTCCCCCTCCAACCTCGGGCGCCAAGTAGACTCGAGAGCATCGTAGGGACGCCATGCGCATCACCGGTTGGGCAGCATCGGACGTCGGCCGGAAGCGCAACCACAACGAGGACAGTTTCCTGTGCAACAACGAGCTGTCCCTGTACGCGGTCGCCGACGGGATGGGCGGGCACCTTGGCGGTGAGAAGGCGAGCCGGATGGCGGTCGAGATTCTCGAACGCGAAATCGGCGAGGTGCGCCGGGCCGGGGTTCTCGACGTCGAGCCCGAGGAGGGTGCGTCAGCCACCGATCCGGTCAGCGCCGTGCTGCGGCGGGCCGTGATCGAGGCCGATCGGCACATCTACGCGGCCGCGACCGCGAACTCGGACCTCGCGGGCATGGGGACGACACTGACCACCTTGCTGTTCTCCCGGGGATACGTCCACCTCGGCCACGTGGGCGACTCGCGTGCATACATCTATCGCGACGGCCGCGCGCGACAGCTCAGCGAGGATCATTCGTGGATCCAGGAGCAGGTGCGGGCCGGGCTGATCTCGCCCGAAGAAGCCGCGGCGTCGCGCTTCCGCAACATCATCACGCGTTCGGTAGGCTTCGAACCCAGCGTCGAGCCCGACCTGCAAGGACTGGCGGTGCAGGCAGGCGACTGTTTCGTGCTGTGCTCGGACGGCATGTCGAACTACCTCACCGTCGAGGAGATCGGACAGGTGCTGACCGCGTGTTTCTACCGCGACGTCGCCAACGTATTCGTCGACCTCGCGAATGAACGCGGCGGCGAGGACAACGTTACCTGCCTGGTCGTCTACGTCGGCAACGACGCTGGCGGCTAAACGCGTCGAGCGGGAGGTTCGGAACCCTTCGAGGGTTTCGAGATTAGATGCGGCCGCGCTTCTCGACGTGGTCTCGGAGAATCGCCTCGGCGAGATCGGGGACGATCTCCCATGCGATCTGCTCGATGACCTCGCGCGATAGTTTGGCGATCGCTTCGTACTCGGGACCCTTTGCGGCGAACGCCGCGAGCTTCTGCTCGATCGCCGAGCTCACCGCCGAGGCGTGCGCCGGGGCCATCGGCGCGGGCGGGACCGGAGCCGCGGGGAGGCCGATCGCCGGACCGCGAGCCACGAGCGGCGCCACTGGGCCGCTGGCGGGCCGAACCGGCGCGATTGGCGGCATCGGCGCCGCCGGCACACGTGCTGGGGGAGCCGGCGCGGCGGGAGCGGGCCCGCCCGGGCGCATCCCGGGAATCGGCACGCCGGCGGCCGGGAGGCCGATCATTGTGCGCCCCACGGGTGCGGCCGCGGGCCGCGGCGATGCGGTCGCTACCGTGGAGACGGGCCCAGTCGGGCGCGGTGGGATGGTCCCGGGACGCGAGGGGGGAATCGTCCCCGGGCGCATCCCGGGAATCAGCGATGGCCGCATCGCGGGCGTGGGCGGCAGGGTCATGGGCGGCGGAGGCGTCATGATCCGGGGTCGCGGTTGTTCGATCGGCGGCGACGGCGTCATGAACCGGGGCCGCGGCTCGTCATGGACCGGAGGCGAGACGGCGGCCCGCTCCTCGGTGTCACGCGAGGCATCGATGCTGATCTCGCCGTACTCGTCGTCTTCGATCGCGGCGGTCGGCAGCGACGATCCGACCCGCTGGGAGGGAACGTGGGGCGCGGGCGCCGCGACGGCCGCGCCGCCGGCGTCGAGCGCCTGCCGGATCTTCTCGATGATCGCGTTCGTGTCCCACGGCTTGGACAGGTGCCCGGTTGCGCCAGCCTTCTGACCGCGGCCTTCGTCGTAAGGCTGCTGGTTCGAGGCCAGGATGAACACCGGCACCGACCTCAGCCCCGGGTCGTTGCGGATTGAAGCGCACAGATCGTAGCCGGTGCGGCCCGGCATGACCGCGTCCGCTATCACAAGGTCCGGGTGAGCCTTTTGGGCGCTCGACAGCCCCTCGTCGGCCGAGCGGGCTGCGGTGAGCGTAACGTCGTCGGCCCCCGCGAACGTCATGGCGAAGGCTTTCTGGATCGTCACGCTGTCGTCGGCGATCAAGATGCGTTTGGCCATGTTGTTTCTGGATATCATCATCGTCCAAGAGGGTCCATCGGTCAATTCAACGGTCCGTTCGGGCGGATCATGGTGTAGTGCTGACAGGGCCTTGGATGCATCCCCCATCCGCCTCGTTGTCAACGCCGACGACTTCGGCATGTCACAGGCCATCTCGCGCGGAATCCTCACCGCCCACCGCGACGGAATCGTCAGCAGCACGTCGCTGCTCGGCAACGTGGTCGATCTCGAGGGTACCGTGCGGATGCTCGCGGAGGTACCCCGGCTGGGGGTCGGGGCTCACCTCGTGCTGGCGGGCGGCGCGCCGGTCGAGGATGCGGCCAAGGTGCCCTCGTTGCTGGGCCCTGGTGGCGGGTTCTGGCCGCGCGCGCCGGACTTCGTGTTGGCGTGGGCGCGCGGGCGGGTATCGCCCGCCGATATCGACCGAGAGTTCGACGCCCAGGTCACCCGCATCCGGAGCGCCGGCGTCGAGATCGATCACCTGGACACGCACCAGCACCTCGGGTTCCTGCCCGCCGTCGGGCGCGCGGTCGAAGCGGTGGCGCGGCGGCACGGCATCGCCGGAATCCGGAGCGCGGTCGAGCGGCCGACGCTGGCGTGGGCCACCGATCCGGTGCGCGGCATCCAGGCGGGAATCTTGACCGGGCTCGCGTGGCTCACGCGCCGTCAACTGGGAGAGCGGCGGCATGGACCGCAGAGTTGGGGCTACGTGGAGTCCGGGAGACTCGACGAGATCCGCGTTCTGGAAATCATCGGACGGCTCGGACCGGGCGCGCACGAGCTCATCTGCCATCCGGGCGAGGAGGACAGCGCGGCAGGCGAGGAGCCCGCTCGATATCAGCGCGTAGGCGAGATCGCGGCGCTGACCTCGCCCAAAGTCCGACGCGCGCTGGAGGACCGAGGCGTGAGCCTCTGCCGCTGGGGGGAGCTGTTTTGAGCGGCGCACGGCCCGACGAGGGCGGCCCCGCCGCGGAGGCGCCGCCGCTGCCCACGCCCTACGTCGCGCCCGACGCGCAGATGCCCGAGCTGACCGCCAAGGCGATCGCGCTCGGGGTCGTGTTCGGCGTCATCTTCGGCGCCGCGACCGTGTACCTGGCGCTCAAGGCCGGGCTCACGGTGTCGGCGTCCATCCCGATCGCGGTGCTCGCGATCTCCGTCTTCAAACGGCTCGGCTCGTCGACGATCCTGGAGAACAACATCGTCCAGACCATCGGCTCGGCGGGTGAATCGATCGCCGCCGGCGTCGTGTTCACGCTGCCTGGATTCCTGTTTCTCAGCCGGGATCTCGCGACCGGGCAGAGCGTCGGCGAGCCGTACTTCGGGTACTGGACGATCCTGACGCTGGCGATGGTCGGCGGCGTTTTAGGCGTGCTGATGATGATTCCGCTGCGAAGGTCGCTGATCGTCAAGGAGCATGCCAACCTCCCCTACCCAGAAGGCACGGCGTGCGCGTCGGTGCTGATCGCCGGCGAGCGCGGCGGCGACCTGGCGCGGACCGCGTACCAGGGCCTGGGCGTCGCGTTCTTGTACGCGATGCTGCAGAAGATTCTCCACTTCATCGCCGAGGTGCCGACGCTGGCGTTCAAGCAGACCAACCGCTATCTGCCGTCGGCGGTAGTGAGCGGCGAGATCACGCCCGAGTACCTGGGCGTCGGCTACATCATCGGCCCGCGCATCGCGGGCGTGCTGGTCGCGGGCGGTGTGCTGGCGTGGCTGGGGCTCATCCCGCTCATCTCGGTGCTGACACCGCCAGAGGTGATCGCGCGCCAGCTGGTCAAGCTCGGCTATCTGGCCAGCGTGTCGACTGCGGGTGGGCCGGGCGGTTGGGATCCGGCCGCGCACGCGTTCGCCAACACGGCCGCCGCCGTGTACCGCGCCTACGTTCGGCAGATCGGCGCCGGCGCGGTCGCGGCGGGTGGGTTCATCACGCTGATGAAGACGCTGCCCACCATCGTCTCGTCGTTTCGCGAAAGCGTGCGCTCGCTGCGCCGGCGCGACGGAGGGGGCGGCGTCGCCCGCACCGAGCGCGACCTCCCCATCACCTTCGTGCTGGTCGGCTGCGCGGTGCTGGTGGTGGTCTTGGCGGCGCTACCGTTCGTTCCCGGGCCGGGCATGGGCAGCAAGCTGCTGCTGGGTCTCTTGATCGTCGTGTTCGGGTTCTTTTTCGTCACGGTCGCCAGCCGGATCGTGGGGCTGATCGGATCGTCGTCGAATCCCGTGTCAGGGATGACAATCGCGACGCTGATGGGCACCTGCCTCGTGTTCGTGGGCATCGGCTGGACGGGCGACGCGTACCAGCCCATGGCGCTGTGTGTGGGCGGGATGGTGTGCATCGCCGCCGCCAACGCGGGCGCGACGTCGCAGGACCTCAAGACCGGTTTCCTGGTCGGCGCCACCCCGCGCGCGCAGCAGATCGGCCTGCTCATCGGCGTGGTGACGGCGTCGGTGGTCGTCGGGTTGACCGTCCGGCTGCTCGACGGTGGGGCGGCGCACTTGATCGGCTCGGACAAATACCCTGCCCCGCAAGCGACGCTGATGGCGACCCTCATCCGTGGCCTGCTGGCGTTCAACCTCGACTGGCAGTTCGTGATGGTGGGGGTCGCGCTGGCAGCGACGGTCGAGTTGTGCGGCGTGGGCGCACTTTCGTTCGCGGTCGGCGCCTATCTGCCGCTTTCGACCACATCGCCGATCTTCATTGGCGGCATGGTGCGTGCGTTGGTCGAGCGCGCCGCCCGGCGTGGCGGCGAGTCCACCGGCCACGGCGATGCCGAGCTTGGACCTGGGAACCTGTTCGCGACCGGGCTGGTCGCGGGCGGCGCGGTGGCGGGCGTTACCGTCGCGTTGTTCACGGTCAAGGACAGCTGGGCGAGCGCGGTCGAGCATTCCCTGACCGGGAAGCTCGGCCCGGGCGGCTATGAGGTCCTGGGCGTGGCCTGCTTCGCGGCGATGGCGGCGGTGCTTTGGCGGGTCGCCCGCAAACCCCGTCCCCTGCCCTAACGTCTGCGCGGCCAGAGAGATTCGAACTCCCGACCCTCGGTTCCGTAGACCGATGCTCTATCCAGCTGAGCTATGGCCGCGTGTGGAGCGACACGTATGCCGTGGCCGCGAACGCCCGTCAAGGCCCAAGCACGACGCTGCGGAGAGGGAGGGATTCGAACCCTCGATACAGCTTTTGGGCCGTATAACGGTTTAGCAAACCGCCGCCTTCGGCCTCTCGGCCACCTCTCCATATCGTCCGAAGACGACACGGGCGGAACCATAGAGGAGCCGACGCGCGCGCGCAAGACGCGTGGTTAGCGGCAGCGCGTCTCGTGGTCAGCCGGGTTGCAGAAGAGCTACCGCGCCTTTATTATTGGTCGTATGATAAAGAACAGATGGCGGGCGGCGATTGTGCTCGCGATGACGATCGGTGGCGGCGGGTGTGGCACGTCGGACCCCGCGACAAACAGCCTGCAGGGTGTCGTCGAGTACGAGGAGCGCGACCTCTCATTCGAGGTCACGGGGAGGATTGCCGAGGTCGCGGTGCACGAAGGCGACACGCTGCCCGCGAGTGCGCTGGTGGCGCGCATCGTGCCGGACATCGAGCGCAGCGCCCTCACCGCCCGCGAGAGCGAAGCACGCGCGGTTGAGGCGCAGCTCGGCCTACTGCGTGCGGGCGCGCGCCCGGAGGACATCCGCGCGCTGGCCGCCCGCGCCGACGCTGCGCGCGCGAGCGAATCCCTGCTCCGCAGCAATGCCGAGCGCTCGCGCAAGCTGTTCGCGGCTTCGGCGCTTTCGCGCGCTGCGCTCGACGAGGCCGAGGCGCAGCTCGCGCGCGCCGAGGCCGAACGGCGGGCGACCGACGAGGCGGTGCTCGCCGCGCGGCGGGGCGCGCGCTCGCAGGAGATCGACGCCGCCCGGGGCCGGCTGTCTGCCGCGCGGGCGTCGACCGATGTCCAGCGCGAGCGCGTCAGCCGCTACGAGCTCCGAACGCTGGAAACTGGCGAGGTCCTCGAAGTCCACCTGCGCACGGGTGAGCTCGCGGTCGCGGGCGTCCCAATCGTGACGGTTGCCGACACGTCACATCCCTACGCGGACGTGTTCGTCGCCGAGAGCGCGACCGCGGGAATCCGCGCCGGTGCGACCGCGCACGCCCGCACCGACGCGGTCCCCAACGAGCTCGGCGGCCGCGTCGAACGCGTGTCGCGCCGCACCGAGTTCACCCCCCGGTACCTGTTCAGCAAGACCGAGCGCGAGAACCTGGTCGTTCGCGTGCGCGTCCGCCTCGATGATCCCGGACGTCGACTGACGGCGGGCGTGCCCGTGTTCGTGCGCCTGGATCGCGCGCCGGAGGCGGCCGCGCCGTGACCGACGACACCCGTGACCCCGTCGTCGTGACCGACAAGTTGTCACGCCGGTTCGGATCGCTGGTCGCGGTCCGGGACGTGTCGCTCAGCGTTTACAAGGGCGAGATCGTCGGCGTGCTCGGCCCCAACGGCGCGGGCAAGTCGACGACGATCCGCATGCTGTGCGGCATCCTCGATCCGACCAGCGGCAGCGGCCGCGTCGTGGGCTACGACATCGCGTCCGAAGCCGAGCAGATCAAGCGTCGGATCGGTTACATGACCCAGCGGTTCAGCCTGTACGAAGACCTGACCGTGGGCGAGAACCTGCGGTTCTACGCCGGGCTCTACGGCGTACCCCGCGCCACGCGCAGCGCGCGCGTCGAGCGGGCGCTCGCGCGCGCGGGGCTGGGCGATCGCCGCGATCAGCTCGCGGGCACGCTGTCAGGCGGTTGGAAACAGCGGGTCGCGCTGGCCAGCGCCACCATTCATGACCCCCCGCTCCTGTTCCTCGATGAACCAACGGCGGGCGTCGATCCGGTCAGCCGTCGCGAGTTCTGGGACCTCATCCACGGGCTGGCCGGGGAAGGAACGACGGTTCTGCTCACGACCCATTACATGGACGAGGCCGAGCGCTGCCACCGGCTCGCGTTCATCTTCCGCGGCACTTTGCTCGACGTGGGAACGCCGACCGAGGTGGTCGAACGGCGGGGACTGCGCGCCATCGAGCTCGAGGTGGAGCGGGCCGCGGACGCCGAGGCCGCGTTGCGCGCCGACCCGCGGGTCGAGGAGGTCGCGCACTTCGGCCTCGTCCTGCGCGTGACCACCCACGGCGAGGACGATCCCCGCGCGATCGTGACCGAGTCACTCGCGCGACGAGGCCTCACCGCGCGCGACGTGCGCGACTCCCGGGTGGGGGTCGAAGACGCGTTCGTCGCGATGGTGCGTCAAGACGAACGCCAGAGCGAACATAAGCCCGCCCGCGCCCCAGGAGCTCCCTCATGACCGGCGGCATGCGCGCGATCGCATCGAAAGAGCTCATTCAACTGCGTCGCGACCGGATGACGTTGGGGATGGTCGCCGGCTTGCCCATCATGCAGCTCCTGCTGTTCGGGTACGCCATCAACACCGACGTCCGGCATATCCCGCTGGTCGTGTTCGACCAGGACGGCAGCGCGGATTCGCGAAACCTCGCCCGCACGCTCGAGGCTACGCGCTTCTACGACCTGGTCGGCAACGTACGAGGCTACGACGAGATCGCGAAGGCGATGCGCGCCGGACACGCGCGCGCGGCGCTGGTCGTACCCGTGCGTTTCGCCTCGGACGTCCATCGCGGGCGCCCGACCAAAGTCCAGCTCATCGTCGACGGCTCCGATCCCCAGACGGTGGCGAGCGCCCTGGACGCCGCTGCGGGAGCCGTCGCCGCGCGCTCGGGCGAGCTGGCGGTCATGCAGCTGCGCGCGTTGGGACTGCCGGTTCGGCCGCCACCGCTGACGATGGAACCCACCACCTGGTACAACCCCGAGCTGCGGACCGCAGTGTTCGTCGTCCCTGGATTGGTCGGCGTGATCCTGACCATGACGATGATCATGTTCACGGCGATGGCGATCGCCCGCGAGCGCGAGCGCGGAACCCTGGAGCAGCTCGTGGTCTCGCCCATCGGACGCGTCGAGCTGATGCTGGGCAAGCTCATCCCCTACGTCGGCATCGGTTACCTGCAGATGACCCTGGTCCTGCTCATCGGCGCGCTGGTGTTCCGCGCGCCCATCGTCGGCTCAGCGCTGCTGCTGTACGTCCTCGCGCTGCTTTTCATTGCGGCGAACCTGGCGATTGGCCTCGTGTTCTCGACGGTGGCGAAGACACAGCAACAGGCGATGCAGATGTCGTTCTTCTTCCTGCTGCCGAACATCCTGCTGTCCGGGTTCATGTTCCCGTTCGACGCCATGCCGCGCCCGGCGCAGTTCCTGTCGCAGGCGCTGCCACTGACTCACTTCTTGCGGGTCGTCCGAGGCATCGCGCTCAAGGGTGCCGGTTTTTCGGACCTCGCGCCCGAGCTGGTGTGGCTGGCGGCGATCCTCGTCGCGCTCGTCGCCATCGCGACCGTGCGCTTCAACAAAAAGGTCGGCACATCGCGCCCCGCATCGTCCACGCCGCTCGCAAGCGGTTCCTCGTCGAGGGCGTGGACGGCGCTTCATTGCGCGCCATCGCCCGCGACGCCGGAACCAGCATCGGCATGGTGTACTACTACTTCCCCAACAAGGACGAGCTGTTCCTGGCTGTCATCGAGGAAGTCTACGTCGCGCTGCTGGAAGACCTCGAGAAGCTGCTCGCGCGCGACCGTCCGGTTGCGGATCGGGTTCGCAACCTGTTCGCGCGGCTCGGCGCCCTCGACGACCGTGAAACGCACATGCTCAGGCTGGTCATTCGCGAGGCACTCGGGTCCCCTATCCGCCTCGCCCGTCTCCTGCGGCGGTTTCAACGCGGCCACATCCCGCTCTTGCTCGCACTCGTCCAAGATGGAATCGCCGCCCGCCTGTTCCGGCCCGACGTGCCCCTGGGCCTGCTGGTCGCGGCGCTCGGCGCCCTCGCCGGCCCCGCCCAGGCCGTCCTCGGGCTGATGGAATCACGCCTACCCCCTCGTTCGCTACCACCCCCCGAGGCCCGCGCGGACGCCCTCGTGGACGCTTTGCTCAACGGCATCGGCGCCCCTCCCGACACGCAGCGGCGAGCGCAGCCCGGCCTCGCCACACGTAGAACGAAGGGGCGAGCGCAGCGTGGCTTCGCCACGCGGAGCGAGCGACTATGAAGGGGCTGGCCTGTCAAGAACGGATCTGTCCCCGACGGCCGTAGCTTGGCCACGGAGACGGTGATTGGGGATGTGGAGGGTTGGGCGGGACGAGCAGGTACGCGCTGTCTCACTCGACTATTCGCGCTCT